>Ga0114940_10000235_pt1 | contig 31359 bp, 19 predicted proteins | sample ColdCreekSource_FD_87195 | JGI IMG/M metagenome (GOLD analysis project Ga0114940, IMG submission 87195) | Groundwater microbial communities from Cold Creek, Nevada to study Microbial Dark Matter (Phase II) - Cold Creek Source | ecosystem: Environmental > Aquatic > Deep subsurface > Groundwater ...
CCTGACGTTAAATCGCGGTAGTGGGAAAGAATACGAGTATCACGAACGAAGTTCTCTCTACTCTTTTGCGGGGTTTGGAGAAGCTAGCATTGTATGCTTCGCATCAATGTCTGGAGAAGTCACTTGTCAATTACCGAAACTACGCAAAAATGCAGCAAAAGCCCGGCTGTACTTGCCTCTCATCCGCTTTTTAAGCTCTTTGGGAGTAAAATATTCGGGCCAGTGACTCTCACTATAATCGGGGGTTACACCTTTCAACTCATTTAGCCAAGACTCGTCTGATTCATAACCGTATTCGATCAGGTCATATGCGATCGCTTGTTCTCCATGCAACTTAAGTTGTCCCGTCACTCGTGAAAGATGTTTACGCCATTTACCCACACTGCTAGAAGCTACGGGACGGACACCACACAGCGCGTCAAGAGAAGGTTTAGAAGGCTGTGCGAACTCATGATAGCGACTAAAAGAAGCTCGTTGTTGCAAAAAAGGCATTCGCTGCATCAAATATGCCTGAACTTCATCGGGTTTTTGTACCAGATCTTCATAACGAACTGTAATGAATCGCGGATGAGCCTGCAACTTAAGCCCGTAAGGGGTGTATGCTTTCCAATAGCGGAGACTTGCCCAGTAGCGATCGGGATCTTTGCGATGTTTACTGACAATTGTATCGCGAGGATCTCGCAACATATAGATTACATACAAATTTGGCAGTAGGCGCAGCATGGGTTCTGCAACCAAAATATCGCGAGGACGCTTAGTTAAAAAAATATTAGCTTGGCGACTCGGACGAGTATAAATACTATCTTCATGTTCTGTGTAGAGATCGATTGCCCAACAAGCGATCGCAATTTCCGCCATGAGTGTCGTACCCGTACGCGGTCCGCATCCCACAATATGTATCCTTATTTTTGCTTGATTATTTTTAGACAAAATCATCTTTAATGTAGGCTAATATTTTTTTGTATCAACTTTGTCTCGTTTTAATTCTAAAATTTAAAGGTCAAATAAAAGATAGCTATTTCAAGAGTCCACATTTGAAACTCGTCAAGAGTGGAATCCATTTGAACATTGTTAGAAGTCGCACACCCCTAGTCAGTATTATCATTAACAACTATAATTACGGCTCTTTTATTGCTAAAGCGATCAACAGTGCCTTAACCCAAACTTATTCACCTATAGAAGTTATTGTGGTTGATGATGGTTCTACAGACAATTCGCGAGAAATCATCACAAGCTATAAAGATAAAATTATTCCCGTACTTAAAAAAAATGGCGGACAAGCCTCAGCTTATAATGCAGGTTTTGCTGCAAGTTCGGGATCAATTATTTGCTTTCTCGACTCTGACGATTTTTTTCTTCCTGAAAAAGTCGCTCTTGTAGTCAAAGTGTTTCAGGCAAACTCAGAGATTGGCTGGTGTTTTAATACAGTAAAGTTAATTGACGAAAAAATCAATAAAGAAATAGGGCTGACTCGCCTGAGTGGTGTAGGGAAATGTGACTTTCGCGACTCAGTTAAAAATGGAACTTCCCTCTATGTTCCCCCTTCTTCTGGTTTATGCTTTCGACGCAGTTCCCTAGCCCAAATTCTTCCCATACCAGAGGTATTTATCAACGGTGCTGATGGCTACCCGATGAAAGCTGCTCCCGTCCTCAGTCCAGGTTTTATGTTGGAGCAAGCTTTAACTATCATGCGGGTGCATGGTGATAATAATTCTACTTGTCGTCAAGATAGACCACAATTACAAACCAAAAATATGGTAACTGCCTATTTTTTAAGAGTTAAGTTTCCCCAATTAGCCAAAATATGCAATCGGATGTTTGCCAGAGGTTTGAGTGCTTACTGGAAATACCGGGTAGTTTACATTCGTTACGGTGTTCCTTATCAGGGACATCGAGAGTTGATCGCTAATTATTTTGCTCGTCTGTCTTTACCCGAAAAAATTGAGATTATTCTTAGAACTGTTTACTATAGTCTTTCAAACAAAGCGACCAATCCCCTCAATCTAGCTCTCAAATAAATATGATGGTCACTATTGAATCAAGCTCTAGGTAAATTAGTGTAAGCTATGGTTCAATTGCTGACTAGTTAAAGTTTTAATCAAATATCAAGCTATTGAGCGCTGATCTGCTGAAAAAATCTAAAAATTTTGTCGAAAAATCGATGGTAAAGCAACCGCTAGTTAGTATTATTATCAATAATTACAATTATGATCGCTTTCTTCCTACAGCTATTGATAGTGCTTTAAACCAAACTTATTCTTCAGTAGAAGTTATAGTTGTCGATGACGGCTCCACCGATAATTCCCAGGAGATTATTCGTAACTACGATAATAAAATAGTTCCCGTGTTGAAGGAAAATGGCGATCATGCGTCTACCTTTAATGCGGGATTTTCAGCTTCTCAAGGAGAGATTATTTGTTGTTTAGATGCCGACGATCGCTTTTTTGCCGAAAAGGTTACTCAAGTTGTAGAAGTTTTTACTTCCCATCCAGAAATTGGCTGGTGTTTTCATCCTCTTAAATTAGTCAATTCTGTGACAGAAGAACTCTTAGGAGTTACTCGCGCCTTCCCCATGCTCAATGAGGATATTTCGACTCCCTGCGATTTTCGGACACAGCTTAGAAAAGGTAAGCTTCCTTTTTATCCGCCCTCAACCTCTGCTCTTTGTTTTCGGCGCAGTCTTTTAAAACAAATTTTACCCATGCCAGAGATTCTCAGGCAAGCTGCGGATCGTTACTTAACTTATGGTACTCTTTTTCTCAGTCCAGGTTTTTTTCTCAATCAAGAGTTAACGATTCAGGGAATACATAATACTAATGATGGTACTCTCAGACAAGGACAAAAATTTAGACAGCGTAAAGCTCGTAATCAAGTAGTAGCAGCTTATTTGCTACGGTCAAAATTTCCTGAATTAGTTAAGTTTACTAATCGCTTATTTGCTAGAGGTTTTAGTTACTACCTGTTTAATGGAATTGAAGAACTAGAAGAAAAGAAATTGATTGATGATTATTATAAATCTGCTACTTTATCAGCAAAATTAACTATTATTTTAATTGCTACTTACCATAGTCGTCCTTGGAAAAAGGTTCAATTGTATAAAACTGGGACTATTTAAAAAAAAAGTTTACTAAACGGTTGACCGAGAAAAACTAGGAGACAATCAACTTAATGAAATTACCTAATTTAGTAATCGCTGGAGTTGTAAAAGCAGGAACGACTTCGTTGTATAGTTACCTGTCCCTTCATCCCGATATTTGTTGCTCCACTGTTAAAGAAACTTGCTATTTTTCTTACTATAGATATGGTCAATGGGATTCTTGGTATAGTGACAGCGAAAATCAATTTGAGCAGTATCAAAATTACTTTGATCACTGTGAGAATCAAAAGTACGTAATGGAAGCTACTCCTGGATATTTTGAAGGGAAAATGAAAGTTGCTCAAACTATTAAAAATATTCTTGGAGATAATGTAAAAATTATTCTTATTTTTAGAGAACCAGTTTCACGACTAATTTCTTTTTTTAAATACAAAAAAAGTAGACTAGAGCTAGATAAAAACCTAAGTTTGGTTGAATATTTGCGACAATGTGAAGCTTTATCACCTCAAGAAAGAGTTAAACAAGAAAATGATAAATATTGGGGGATTGAAGGTGGTTTTTATGCTAATTATTTAGAAGATTGGTTGAATGTTTTTGGCAAATCTGTCTATGTTACTTTTTTTGATGAGCTTCAAAACAATCCTAAGCTGCTTCTGTCAAAAATTTGTGCTTGGTTAGAAATAGATAATTCTGTGTTTGAATCAAAAGATTTAACTGTAGAAAACAAAAGCCTAGACTACAAAAATCAATATTTGCAAGAACTAGCTTTATGGATCAATCTTAAAGCTGAAAAGTTTTGGCGAGCTAATCCAGGAATAAAAAGAGGTTTGAGAAATGTTTATTACAACTTAAATAATATGCCGTATGAAGAAGAAATTAACCAACAAACTCTAAATTATTTGCAATCTCTTTATAGACCTTACAATCAAAAATTAGCAGCACAACTTTTAGCAGTAAATCATACCGATCTTCCTCAATGGCTACTGTTTTAGAGGTTATTACTTATGTATATTGCTCTCATCGCTCATTATCTCGGTCCTCGTTTGGGAATTGGACAGTATTTGGAGCGATTGTTGCCTCCCTTAGTAGAAGAACTAACTCACCAAGGATTCAAGGTAATAATTTTGGCTTCTCCTAATGCTGTTGCCCAAACACCTGCTTTAAGACAATTAAAACATTCGGTTCGACTTCTGACTCCCTTAGATTACTCCCCAGTTAAAAGATCTGTCTGGGTCGCCACCCGCTTGGCTAACTATTGTCGTCGCGAAAAAATACAGACATTAGTTTGGCTTTCAAATCCAATTGTACTACCCTGGCATCCGCCGACCATAGCAATAATTCACGATGTCAATGAATGGAAAGTAGCCCAGAAATATGGCAATCGGCTCAAAACTTGGTTGCGGGCGATGATTTATCTCGACGCATCTGTGCGTTTTGCTCAACAGATTATTGTTGTCAGTGAGACGACACAAGAGGATTTATTGCGCTTTCGCCCCAATCCTCAATTGAAATTGAAGCTAAAAGCGATCGCGAATGGTAATGACTCTCAGCTAATCGATTTATCTCCTGTTTCAATTCCTGCACCTAGTTCACCTTTTCTCTTATCCGTCGGTAGAATCGATCCTGCTGCTAAACGTTTGCCAGAAGCAGTAGTTTTAGTCTCAGCCCTGAGAGAAATTAGTAATGAACCTTGGGAGTTACATTTGGTAGGAGGAATGAACGCTACTACTAAAGCCTGTGGAGAAACCTTTCTGAAATCGATTGAGAATAAGCATTGGGTTCATTATCATGGTTATATTAGCGATCGCGCTTTAGCTCAGTGGTATCGCCAAGCAACCGCAGTAGTTTTTCTCTCGGAAAATGAAGGTTTTGGTTTACCCATTGCCGAAGCAGCTGCTTTTGGTCGGTGGATAGTCGTTAGTCAAACTAATCAGGCAAGTCGGGAAACTGGAGAGGATGCGGTTATTCCTGTTGCTGTTAACAATCCTCAAGTGGCGACGTTGCTCAAACAACTCCAGAAAAGTCCATCTCCTCCTACTGAAATAAGAGGTCAACAATGGCGCAAAACAGCAAGTGCTTATGCTACAGAAATCTGTCGTTTAACCAGGGAACAAGTAAGCAATATAAATGATTACTGATTAGGTGATTACCGGCTGCGATATGTCTGGGCAAAAAATCCGAGATAATGCATAGCGAAAATGACGCAAAGAACTTGAGTTACTTGAAGCGTATTTTTCAAACTATCTTCTTGAGACAGTTGATGTAGTTTGCGTCTAGTAGAGCGAAATGGCGGTTTTAGATGGGATAAAGTTGTCAGTAAATAAATTAAGAGCGGTTGAGTTGCTCTGGCTTGTTCGTAACCTACTCCCCTAACGCGAGCAACTTTGTGATACATTTGCCCGAACGAATATCTAGCAGGATGAGCAACACGAGCTTCATCTGCATAAACTAAGGAATATCCCTGGGCAAAAACTCTTTGTCCCCATTCTCGATCTCCCCCAGATTTTAGCTGAGAATTAAACAAACCCACCCGCTCAAACACTGATTTTTCGCTAAATATATTAGCTGTTGCGCCATATTTTTCTTCTTCAATATATTGTTTTTGATTGAAGAAAGTAACGCTGTCGTAAAGTTCAATAGCTCTCGGGCGATCGCTATTTTTAAAAAAAATCTCAATTTTTCCTGCCACTAACCCACAATTAGCTGTGGCTACAAGCCGTTTTACCCCCATTGTCAGCCAGTCAGATGCGGGAATACAATCAGAATCAGTGAAAGCCAGAATTTCGCCCTTCGCTAAAGAAATACCGTGATTGCGAGCAGCATAGGAGCCAGGATTATTACAGTAAGCTAATTTTGCTTGAGGAAATTGTTTGACTATATTTTCGAGACTTTCATCACTACCGTTGTCTACAGCGATCTCTTCATAACAATCTTGAGGATAAGTTTGCGTCTCTAAAGCTGTCAAGCAGATTTTGAGACGCTCTGCATCATTAAAAACTGGAATAATTACAGAAACAAATCGATTCATATTCCCTCTATCTAAATTTATCTGTTTTGAAGTCAACAGAAGATGACGGCAGTTGTGTCCGTGACATTGGCATTCTCATAGAAGAAGGCTGTTGTTCAAACCAGCGCAACATTAAGCCAGTAGTAACCAGAAAAGAACCTGCCATACCTGCTAAAAACAGCATACGAAGATTGGGACTCGTTGGTTGATTTTCTTGGGGCAAGCTGGGCTCTTTAACTAACTGAGTAGGAGGATAAAGGGAATAGACATTTTCTTTACCTAAATCTAATTCAGCTAAAGTTGTAGTAAAAATTGCTTCTGCCACTTGTAGATTGCGTTGAAAGCTATCTTTTATTAGCTTTTCTTGAGCAATATTTCTTTGACGACTTTCTAATTTCGCCATCTGTTTTTCTAACTCCTGAATTTGTGCTGCCAATTTTTGCACTTCTGCGTCATTAGAAATTAAATCCTTGAATACCTCTTCCCGCACTGTTTTTACTTTAGGATCGAGAGTAAGATACGTAATCCGCTCTAACTCTTGTCTGCTCAACGCTCTATTCAGCAGAAAAGTAGCCCTTTGTTGTAAAGCTAGAGTTGCCTCTTCTAACTCCGCTTGCTTATTAACTACCGAAGGATTTTCAGCAGTAAAGCGAGATAATAAATTAGCTAGTTCAGCCCTAGCTTGAGCATATTGCGCTTGTTGTTGTTGATAAACATCATCTTCTAATAATTGATAAGCAGCAGTAGCTTCTGCCGAAGATAAATCTAATTCCTGCCCTAACTGTTGAGAAAGATTATTCAAACCCTGCTCTTGAGCTGATAATTCTGCCTGTTGACGGTATAAATCTTCTAAATTACTAGCTAATTGTTTAATCTGTTCCTCAGAACTCAAAGAAGAAGAAACTTGATATGTAGAAAGTTTGTCTTGGGCTGAATCTAGCTTTTGGCGAGCAGATTCTAGGATAAGTTGAGCATGTTGTTCTTGACGTTTAATTTCAGCCTGTCTCAAATTTTCAATTTTTTGAGTCAGAACTTCATGAAAAATATAAGCTTTTTGTTGTGCCTCTAGGGGGGTATCTCCCTCAACTGCCCAAGAAATAATACTGCCGTCTTCCTCAGTGACCATTTCTGGTTCGCCGAAATCTCCAGCAGACATACCTATTTTTTCGGCAGCTTGCTCTAAAAGACTATGGTCACTGGCAATATAGATATAATCTGTTCTGGTATCTTGGTGACTCTTAGCAGAGCTAGAATCAGATGATGCTTGACCAATGTTAGGTAAATTCAGTTCAACTCCTGCTCCTGTTTGCAATATTTTGATTCCCCATTCGCTGGTATATTTAGGCGGTGCGATTTTCCAATAAACCGCCACTATTAACCAAACAACAAAGTTGAGTAAAATTCCTAATGACAAATAGAAATGTTTCGGGGAAGAGCGAACTGGAAGCTTTTGCTTACTAGGAATAGGCTGATCTTCTGGTACTAATTTCTGCACCAAACCAGAGCTTATCTGCAAATGTCCTTGGTGAACAGAGCGGATAAATTTAATTAGTTCTTGAGCAGGAGTAGTCTTGAGGATATATCCTTTGGCACCAGCTTTCAAAGCCAGGTTCAGGATTTCGTCATCATTATGGGTAGTTAAAATTAATACCTTTACTTCTGGATAGCGTTCAGAAATGATTCGAGTGGCGGTCACTCCGTCTATTCCTGGCATTTCCACGTCCATTAAGACTACATCTGGTCTAAACTTATCCACTTGGTCAATCGCTACTCGACCGTCAGCAGCGATTGACACAATCTTCAAATCTGATTCTTGCTCTAAATAAATTTTTAAAAGTTGTAAAATTGTCTGTTGGTCTTCGACTATAAGAAGATTAATCATCAGGTCGCATCAAGTTAAGCATTATTATTTTTTTATGTTAAATTTTGAAGTGATTGTTAGGGTTTTTTCTTTGGTTATGTAAGCTGATAATAACTTCTCATAGGCTTTAACATCTCCATTGTCTGAGAATTTTTCCCGATATCTGATTGCGCTAAATCTTTTCATTTTTTTCAGTTCATCAGTATCATCAAGTAATTGTTTAAGTTTTTGCAGACAATGAGCTTGATTTTTGAAATAATGGGCATGATCGCCAGCAACCCAGTAATTGAAAGCATTATCTTGAGCGAGAACTGGAGAGTTAGCAGCTAACGCTTCTACAAGAGACGGGTTTGTGCCACCTACTGTGTGTCCGTGAATATACAGACGAGCGTAAAATCTGAGAGTATCAACTATTTCTTTTTCATAAATAGCTCCAGTAAAAATAACTTCGTCGCTAGCTGCTTGCATCACTTTTTGGTGATAAGGAATTGTTTGGGGTAAATAGCGTCCTAAAACTACTAATTTCATTCCCCATTTGCGTTGAGAAAAAGCAGAAACAATTTCTAGGATAGAATTTTCTGGTTCTGGTCTAGCAATGACTAAAAGATATTGATTTGGCAGAAGTTGATAAGATTTTAACCAGCTTCTATCCACTTCAGTAATTTTTTCGGTTCCATAGGGAATAACTGTAACTTTGCTAGGAGATGCATAACCGAGCAGGTGTTTTTTAATTTGAGGATGATCGGCAATTAAATGATTACTAAAAATAGTTCCACAACGTTCATTAAAAAATAACCATATTTTTGACCAAAAATTCCATTTACTTCGCCACCATTCCATCCCATCCATATTCATAATACTTACTCGGTTTTTAAGCCAATATAAAAAAGAAAAACAAGCAGTATTGTAGCCAAGCACAAGTATTAAACCCTCTTGTTTAAGAGCATGAATTGTAGATTTATAATCAAAGATAATCGAATCTAAAGCACTATTATTTTTACTGGGAATATAAACTAAATTAATATTCTTCCATTTTTTGTTTACTATTTCTTGACAATTAACTTGGCAGTAAACGGTTATATCCCATCCCCTTTTCACAAGATAGAGAGCTAAACGTTCGGCAAAAGTTTCAAATCCACCATGTCCTGCTGGGATACCTCTTGTTCCTAGTATTAGTAATTTACGTTTCATAAAATTAAATGTAATTAGATTATTTTATAGTTGATAGTATTAAAATCAAAGTAACAAACTCGATACGGTAGCATGCTATTTTGGAAAAACCACTTAAAAAGAGCATAAATAATCACAATAATGGTCAAACTAAAAGGAGACTTTAGGTTGAAGTAAGTAAAGTCTCCTTTCATCAGAAGAAGCTCGTGTTCAAGAGTGTATTAGAGAATTAGCGGGCATTTTTTGGAAGCATCCCATTAATTCAACAATTGACTCCAAATTTCTGTTTGGCGTATTCATAAAGCTCTAAATCAGGAGCGCAAATTGCTTCGATTTTTTTCATTGTTTCCTGATCAACGTGAGGATTATTGATGGGATTTTTCCGCCGATGAGTTATTTTTAATTCCGTCCCTGTCTGCTGTTTGAACTGAAAGATAAAATCCTTTAAATTCTCTAAAAAACCTACTATCGCCAATTTATCGAGATTATCTTGAGCCAGTGCGATCGCAACTGAAGAGGTATAGTCATAATTAGCTTCTTCTGATATACCCCCAAAATATCTTATATATTCAAAACCGCCTTGTTTTCCTAGTGGAGTATCTAAAAAAGTTGGTAAATCTTCTTTGATTTTGAAATGATCGCTTTCTTTAAAGGCATTGTAAAAATAATTGGATATATATCTTTTTACAGGATGTCTTAAACAAGTTATATAAACATATTGCTGATGAAACTTTTCCCAAGTTTTTGGATTATAAGATACGTGACCTGAGATATATTGAGTGGCTCTAAACATTTCATAAATAACTAACTGCTCTCGAAACTGTAATAGCTTGTTAGTTTCACCTTTTTCAATATCGATGCCATAAAGCATTTTAGCTGCTTGATGAGAAGGAGAAGCTTCAATTCTGTTATAACTATGTTGATAATGTTTCGCGATCGCTTTATCAATGGAAGTTCCTCCTGATTTGGGAATATGAAGAAAAAACACTTTAGTTTTCTCTGATATCAAGAGTTTTTTAAGCTTTTGTTTAGTCTTCCATTTAATTAGTGAAATGTCCATTTATTTGGTTTTAAAACTCTTATTTACCAAAGATCAGAGCAGAGGTCAGCATTCTCTTGCGGATTACACAATCCGAGGGATCGCACCGCTTTTACGGCGGAGTAATCTCTGACTTGTCTATATTGAAAAACTCTTTTTGAAAAACCTCAGCCATTTTTTGTAGAGCTAATTGGCGATCTTCTGGGTCAAGAATACATTTTTCGAGTGGTAAAACAAGCGGTTCAAATAATAATCTCGATGAAGGAGTATTGTTAGCATCAACAATGTATATTCGCTTATCTATTTTATCTCTCAATATATCTAATTCGCCATAGTCTAAACCTAATTTTTGGCAGAAACTAAAAATCTTGCTAATTTCGTCTTCGTCAAATATTTCCTTGGTTTCGGCTACCCCAACTGAGATTAAGCTGGGATAACCAAAAAAGCGTTGTGTTTCTGTTTTATTTTTTTTGATATATATATAGACACAAGGAATTTTTTGTTTGAATATAGGAACTCTATAGTCAAGAACTTTCCCCTCTTCTATTTCATTATTGACTAGTTTTTGATAGACAACTCCTGATTCTATTTTATCAGTAGGACAAGAAATTATTCTGCCATCGTGTTGGGCATTTAAATTAGATTTGACTACACACTTTCCTGTATATGTTAGTGGATTTACAGTAATACTATAGCCAAAAGCTTCGTCAAATAATTGATTGATTAATGACTTACTAACATCTTTACAGTGAAAATTGATGACATCAAAATTTTGTTTTGACAACCGAGATAAAATTGGTTTTTCAGAAAAGAAAGTTTTATATCTTTGCCACTTAATTACTAAATCAAACTTCTCTTTTGAATTATTGGTAACGTCGTACCCTAAAAAAAGGCAAATTTGATAAAGTGTAGCTTTTCGATAGGGAAAATCTGGATAAAATAGTATTCTTTTTCTCTTGTTAAATATTTTTTGAGTTGTAGTTATTAGGTTTCGTACGATACTTAATGGTTTTTGATTTCGCCCTACAAAAAGATTGTAAGTATATGCTCTGTATAAATTGAGTAGAGAAACAGGTATCTGCTGCTGAAGAAATATTTTGGTTTTATTTATAGGATTATTGATATCAGTCGATTCAGTTTTGGCAATACTCGATAAGAACGAAAATGGAGAAAGATTAATCATCGTAAGAATATCCCTGCAAGAAATTGTATTGCTCTATTTGACTTTTGACCAAATCGATCGCCCGCTGGTCCCACTGATAAGTAAATCGAGTTTTCTTAGGTGATTTAAAAACAACACTGGCACAGTCATTTAGATATTTTTGATTGGTCTCAACTTCTAGAAACTCACAAAGTTGACTTAAAATAGCTTTTGGATCGTCAATCAATGATTCGTGTCGAATATCTAAAATATCTTGTCGATCTATTTGTGTTTTTAAGTAAGCAACGGTTTTACACTTAGTAAAGTATGAATTTATCCCATATTCCAAATCAGCTTTTTTGCGAGCAACCATAGTAGTAATATTGTCATAGGGATTTCTAACTACGTGGATAAATTTAATCGGAACATCAAGCCTATTTGGTAAAACATTTAAAATTTTTGGGTTAGTACGAATAATAAAGTTAGTTGCACTTCCTCTTTTGTCGCCAATAACTTTTATAGTTTGGAACTTCCCTTGACATTGATGAGGAACTCGATAAAAATAACCAGTTTCTTGTCGCCCTGCATTGGCTTTTCGTCGCGAATTTTGAAGCAATAAATAATAGATTTTTTGACAACTAACACCTTGCTCGAAAAGTTTAAGAGCATTAAGTTCGTGTCCAATAATGATATTTGGATGTGCATCTAGCAACGAACCAACTAGGCTATGTCCGCTTCTAGTGTAACCAACAAACATACAATATTTTTCTACAGATTTAAATAAATCTTCACGCTTAAAGAAGTCATAAAGATAATATTCAAAGTGATCGCTAATTTGCGTGACTTTCTTTTTTGCTTGCTTATATTTAGATTTCAGCATTTTATCCAGTCAATGTATTGATGGTATTTGGACATTAAAATAATCCTGCTTATTACGACTATTAACATCGAATTAATCATCAATCATACTGAATAAATGTAACGAAAAAGTGACATTTATGATGAGCACAATACCAGTTGAAATCTCGCAAATCCCAACATTTATAACCAATAGGATATTATGATTTAGATATTAGTGGGATAGGTTCATTACTTTAGTGTTTAGGATAAAAACTTTTACTAGCTCTATTTCTTGGTTGAATTTCTTGGTTCTAACCAGCTTATTACTAACAAGTGGTTGTAGTGGGCAAAAAAATCTAGGGGAAAAATCAGCATTAGCAGAACCATCAGTTGTGACTGCTTCACTTTCATCCGTTTCTCGTCCTCTGTCAGAAAATTATGCCTGTTTCAATGTCAATTCTCTACTGGTAAAATCCTGGTCAAACCCAGAGTTTCAACAAGCAGTCAGGCAAGTAAATCCAAAGTTATTAAGAATTCCAGGTGGAACAGAATCTAATTATTGGGATTGGCAAAAAGGAGGATTAGTTAAAAATGTTAGAGAAGCAATGGCTGGCTATCCCATCAATTTTAGAAACAAAGATCTAAAGTATGATGCCAGCAAATTAGAAGATATACAAGGGGGAATCAAAGAAACTAATACCGAACCCATATTTGTCTTAAATCTTGCTACTTCCAGTTTGGAATCGCAATTAGAAATGTTGCGAACGGCAAGAAATTTAGGAATGTCGGTAAAATACATTGAGCTAGGTAATGAATTTTATTTTGATGTGTCTAACTATAAGCGAGTTTTTCCCACTTCGGCAGATTATGCTCAAACTGCTAGTGAGTGGATAGTTGCGATCAAACAAGAGTTTCCCGCAGCAAAAATTGCCTTAGTAGGAGTAGCACCCAAACCAAAAGATTCAATCCGCGAACAAAACTGGCAAAAAAGTCTTCTCGATTCAGCTATGTATCAAGCAGATGCCGTTACGCTTCATCTCTATAACGGACATGGCTTAAATTCTCAAATAGACTCCAACTCCACCTATCCTTTTTTTACCTCCGAAGAAGTACAGCTAATTTTGGGACAACCTTTTAGAAGTTGGCAAAAACTGCAAAATAATGACCAGTTAAAGTTAATTCCAGACAATAAGCAAATATGGATTACAGAATACAATTTGTTTGAAAATGTATTTGGCAAAAAAAATCGGGATGAACAACAAAGAGTGATGGGTAGTTGGACTCATGGACTTTATGCACTGACAATGAGTTTACTTTTTCTTGAAGATTCCCGAATTGCAATCGCTTGCAACCATGTATTAACGGGAAATTCTCGATTTGCTGCTATTTTTGCTAATAAAGGCAGTTTTCTCAATCCTAGTGATGAAGATTTTAGGGTTAAACCCAAGAGTCTTTCCGCTACTGGCTCAACTTTGAGTTTACTGGGGGAAGCAACTTCAGGCATGACACAGGCGCAGAAGATGGATTTTTCTCCCGAATCTACTTTAGTTGGCAAAAAAAACTTTGAATATCCTGCTTTATATGGCTGGATGTTTAACGATGGCAAACACTCACAAGCGATAATTACCAATTTATCAAATCAAAATATCCGTATTAATTTAGAGCAGCTTTTTTCGGCTTCAGTTAGCTATCAACAATTTTCGGCGGTGCCACAAACTTTAATAACGGGAAATGAAGTTATCAAGCGCAAAAGCGACACTGTTTTTCCCGAAATTATGTTACCAGCATATTCAGTGACCAAATTAAACTCTCTGCCATCATTTTGAATCGCTCGGGATAAATCAAAACGCTAGTCGTGAGATACAACTGATTAAATATTATGAATAGAGGCGTTCGGTATATCCAAGACTTATGGCAAACTTTGCTCGCCAAAGAGCAACAAAGCAGTCTCAAGAAACGTTTAATCAGAGGTGCAGCAGGTACTTTAGGTTTGAGAACTGCTGCTACTGGCTTAAATTTTATTACTGGTATTTTGCTAGCTCGCCTGCTGGGAGCATCGGGTTTTGGAATTTATACTTACGCTTTTACCTGGACTCAATTGCTGAGCTTGGGGGCAACTTTAGGACTAGATAATTTAATTGTCCGCGAAGTTGCTATCTACCAAAGTAAGTCAACCTGGGATTTGATGAGCGGTCTATTGCGTTGGGCTAATCAGATAGTATTAGCGGTGTCCGTCGGGTTAGCTCTGGGAGCAATCGGTGTAGCTTGGAGCTTAAATATACAAGCCAATTCTGAGCAGTTCTTGACTTTCTGTGTGGCTATGCTATTAATTCCCATCGAATCCTTGAGAAATCTGAGATTAGCAGCGATGAGAGGGCTACATAAGATTTTGATAGGGCTTCTGCCAGAGTGGATTCTCGCCCCACTGTTGCTGCTCGTCTTGAGTGGATTTACGTATCTATTGCTAGGAGAAGGTTTAACTGCTGTCTGGATAGCACTAATAAGAGTGTTTGCTGCTGCGATCACTTTGGTAATTGGCATGAGATTGCTAAACAAAATTATGCCCAATGCTGCTAAGGAAGTTGCACCTCAATATCAAGTAAGAACTTGGCTGCATAGTGCCTTACCCTTTATGTTCATGGGTAGTATGTATCTGATTAAATCTCAGACTGATCTGCTGATGCTGGGAGCGATCAAAGGGGCTGAAGCAGTAGGTATTTATTTTGCTGTTGCCAGAGGAGCGCAGCTAATTGACTTTGTTACCAATGCTGCTAACACTGTTCTCGGACCAAACATTGCTAGTCTTTATGCCGAAGGGAAACCCGAGCAGATAGAAAAGATTTTGATTAAAAGTTCCCGTGCTGTCTTTTTAATTTCTTTACCAATAATTGTCGGTCTGGTAGGATTTGGTTACTGGTATTTATTACTGTTTGGTAGTGAGTTTACCCAAGGACAAAATTCTCTGATTATTCTCTGTGTGGGACAACTGGTAAATGTGGCGACAGGTTCAGTTGGTTTATTGCTCAGTATGACTGGACATGAACGCTATACACTAATTAGTCGCGGAGGTAGTACCATACTGAATGTGGTTTTAAACGCTTTGTTAATTCCTCGATGGGGAATTGAAGGTGCAGCGATCGCCACAGCTAGCAGCACAATTTTATTAAATGTTGAGAATACCATCTGGGTACGCAAAAAGCTTGGCATTCATTGTACTGCCTTCGGAAAATTGATCTAGGCCCTAAAACAGCCAGGCTATAGACATTTGTGATTTTCCTAAACTAGAACAAATAGTTAACCAAGCTAAGTCTAACTGGCAATGTGACCTTGAGGGAATAATTAATTTAGCAGGAATTTATCAAGAAAGGTTATTAATCGAAGAAACACCATCTAGTTTATCCCAAGTACTTCGCCCCCAGATTATGGGTACTTTGATGCTACCGCAACTGCTACCAAAAAATTCTCAGGGACTTTTGAGCAACTTTGCAAGTCCCTTAGGAAGCGTGTAACAATAACCTGAACACTTTTTATTCAGAAGCCATGTTCGCGATCGCTACTGGAATCGATGCCAGTATAGTAAATTGCTCTGTATAGAGTATCTTCTCCTACCAGAAGTTTAAGTAACTTTGTATAGTCAGTTCGAGTATTTAATTGATTAGTCATCATGTTTTTAATTGCTACATTGACTAATAGTTATCTTTTAACAGTAGAGAACGAACCACGACAACCTATGCACAATTACTTCAGCTATTTTCTAACCCATCAACTTTTCTTGGTGCAAGATCTGAGTTAAACTTTGGTAAGTTCCATAAGTAGGGTTCAAACTCAGTCATGGAATTCAGAACTTGGCTTGCATCTTTAAATAGCTGTTGATCGAAGAGCGGATCGGGAATAACTACTACAGACATCCCTGCTGCGATCGCTGCTTTCATTCCTGCGATTGAATCTTCAAACACTAAACATTGTTCGGGAGGCACGCCAAAACGCTTGGCTGCTAGTAAAAATATATCGGGGGATGGTTTTCCTTGTTTGATTTCTGGATCATCTCCTAAAGTGACGCCTTCAAAGATGCTAAACCACTTTTGATGATTGACGGTTTTCATGGCAAAGTGATGACGGGAAGAACTAGATGCGATCGCTTGGGGAATTTGGTGATTATATAGATGTTGAGTTAAATTAACTGTCCCTGGCAGGGCTGTAGCAGTTTTATATAGTGGATACAATAACTCATTGCGCTCTTTTAAATACTCTTCTGGTGTTAAGGGTAATTGCAGGGTATCTACTAAAATTATTGCAGAATCTAACGTAGGTCTGCCAGCTATTTTAATTTTGGTATGACGATCAAAAGTCTTGCCATAGCGCTGGGCAATTTTTTGATTTACTTTTTCATGAAGAGATTCTGTACCTAACAGTAATCCATCCATGTCATAAATAATGTGAGTGACCGATTTAAACATATTAGATAGTGGCTTAATCAGAATTATATTATGAATTAACTCTAATGAATATTCCTAAAGGTAGATGGCAAATAACTCCTGCTTTAGAAATTCCTCAGTGGTTTATTGATGAAGTTCAAGTTTATGTTACTAGCTCCGAAGTTAAATATGGGGCGCAATTGCTATGGCAAAGAGGAATTCGAGAATTAGAACAATTACCAGGATTTCTCAATCCAGATTTATATAAACCTGCAAGTCCTTTCGCTTTTGGGCAAGAAATGGATTTTGCACTCAAACGCCTTCAACAAGCCCGCGAACTTGGCGAAAAAGTAACAATATGGGGAGATTTTGATGCCGATGGAATCACTTCTACCAGCGTCTTATGGGATGGTTTGGGTCAGTTTTTTCCTCAACACTTGCAGTTGGATTATTATATTCCTAATCGTCTGAGCGAATCTCATGGTTTAAATAGTTCTGGAATAGCTAGGTTAGCTGCTTCGGGGACAAAATTGATTGTTACTTGCGACACGGGCAGCACCAATTTAGCAGAAATTGAATATGCTCAAGAGTTAGGCATCGATATTATTGTTACTGATCATCATACTCTCCCAGAATCTCGCCCTCAGGTAACGGCAATAATTAATCCTCGCTATTTTGATCTGGCTCATCCCCTTTACAGTCTTTCTGGGGTGGCAGTCGCCTATAAATTAGTTGAGGCACTTTATCAAACCTTGCCCGATGTTCCTCAACAGCCTCTAGCCAATTTATTAGATTTAGTTGCGATTGGTTTAATTGCCGATTTAGTGGAATTAAAAGGCGACTGTCGTTACTTAGCCCAAGTTGGCATTAGGCAGCTACAAAAACAGGTCAATCCAGCCACTGCTATACGCCCTGGGGTATCGCGGTTACTAGAATTATGCCGTCGTAATGGCGATCGCCCGACTGATATTTCTTTTGGCTTGGGCCCTAGAATTAATGCTGTGAGCCGAATTCACGGTGATGCTGATTTTTGTGTCGAGTTATTAACTAGTCGCGACGCTAAAAGATGTAATCAATTAGCCGAGGAAACTGAATTAGCTAATACCCGTCGTAAATCTTTGCAAAAAGATGTCCTCAAACAAGTTAAGCAAAAATTAGAGCAACTTGATCTATCGACTACCTCGGTCATTGTTTTAGAAGATTCTCAATGGCAAGGCGGTGTTTTAGGTTTAGTAGCAGGACAGATTGCTCAAGAATATGGTCGCCCCACGGTATTGTTAAGTAGTGGAGTTGAATCAAAAGGTAATGATACAGAAGATCAGGATTCGGAATTATTGGCCAGAGGCTCGGCACGCTCGGTTAATAAGATTGATCTTTACCAGTTAGTTAAATCCCAAGCAGACTTATTGCATCGCTTCGGTGGTCATCCTTTTGCGGCGGGGTTAAGTTTACCTTTAGCCAATCTCAATCTCTTTCGGGAAGGAATTAACCAACAACAGCGGCAACAGGCTGGAATGACTGCTATGATGCCCCAGATTCAGGCGGATTTAGTTGTTAGTGTCGCCGACTTGGGTAAGGAATTATTTAACGAATTAAGATTGCTTGAACCTTGTGGAATGGGTAACCCTATTCCCAAACTGTTGATTAAAAACTGCTGGTTTAAAAATGTTTGGAATAACAATATTCACGATTCTGGCGGTCAAAAAATTCAGTATATTAAAACTACTTTTAATATTTGGGATGATTCAATTAATAAAGGGTTTCCTGGTCTTTGGTGGGGACATTATAAAGATGAAATACCACTATATATTAAGTGTGAAGCGATCGCAGAACTTGATTTTAATACTTATTATAAACGCTATGAAATAAGATTAATTGCCGTGCGATCGATGACCGAGAGTCTATTGTCAGATTCTACTGTTTCTCAAACAAATTTAATTATTGATCGCCGCCTTAACCCTGAAGAATTAGAACCTCTAGAATCTTTAGAAGTCTCTCTTTCCCAATTAAGTATTATTGATAAATGTCCTCTAACTTGGAATGAGATTAGACAACAATATCAACAGGCAATCAAACGCGATCGCGCTTTGGTTTTAGCCTATTCTCCGTCTGATTTTGTAGATGCTCAAACAACTTGGAAACAACTAATTGGTATCGCTAAATATTTAAGTCGTACTAAAAAACAAGTTACTAAGTTGCAGTTACAAGAAAAATTAAAGATTAGCGATCTCATTCTGGATTTAAGTTTACAGGCTCTTGTTAAAATTGGCTTTACTTGGGATATTATTGATAACTTTTACCAATTTTCTTGGCAGGAAAATAAACTTGATCCTGATTTTCAGCCAGCTCTAGATTTTTTGTTTTTAGCCATTAAAGAGGAACAATTCCAACAACAATACTTTTATCAAGTTCCTCTATCTACAATTAATAGTCAACTAACAACAATTGCTTAATTATTGGTCACTATTCCGATATATTTCTTCGGCAACTTTTTTCAATCGTCGTAGTTGAGCTTGCATATCTTTTTTAGTAAAGTTAGCAGCAAAATTATTAAAGCCCCAATTGACAATTGAGTTTGGTATTTCAAATTCAAAACGGTTTAGTAAAAAAGTACCATCTGCTAGTGGTTGACATTCCCAGCGATCGCGTCCTTTGAAAAAACCATCAAATTCCCAGACAATCAAACCTGGTTCTCTTTCTGCTACGACACTTCTGAGACTTGGTTGCAGTAGAGGAATATTAATCGTGAAACGACTTAAACTGCCAACGTTAGTACTCCAGGTACCAATGGGTTCACATTGCAATAGAGGATTTAACCAACGATGCATTAATTCCAAATCAGTAATGCAGTTTTCAGTTGTAACTGCACTAGCGTTAATCCGAATTGATTGTTCAAAAACTTGCAGCAATGACATAAATTGTAACCAGTCTAAGGTTAGAAATATACCTAAATGAAGATTAATTTATTCTTAATCTAAGCAACAGTATAAAATACTTGCCTAATCTCAAGTCGTCACCTGCTTTTGACTGCTTTGTTAATAAATTTATTGTTAAGTTTTAACTAAGCATATTGTCGTAAATAAAGCTAGGATCATTAACTTTTTTCAGCATTCACGAGTTAATTTGGCATAATTATCGCAGAAAATATATTTTGCTTGTAAAAAAAAACAAGACATTTATATTACTAGATGAATTAAAACTAAAGAACATGACACAAATGCTTAGTAATATTTCGTCAACACAACCTTGGTTTCTAGCGCAAACTAGAGGTATTGATAATCAGCTAACCAATTTGGTTAACGGAAATTTAGGATCTTCCGTCCTGGGAGTGATTAAAGCAATTGTCATCCTAATCTTAGGTTTGATTATTGCTTCAATAGTTAAAGGCATAATCAAAAAACTGCTCAATAGCACTAATATAGATAACCGAATTGCAGCCGCAATTTCAGGACAAAGAGAGGGAGATGCAATTCCCATTGAAGATTGGATTGCTACTTTTTTCTACTGGGTGATTATCTTACTCGCAGTAGTAGCATTTTTAAATGCGCTGGAATTAGAAGCAGTTTCGGCTCCTCTAAACACTCTGTTAAATCAAGTAACTGGGTTTATTCCCAAAGTCTTGGGTGCGGCTTTTTTACTTGGTATTGCTTGGCTAGTAGCCACTGTAGTGAAAACCTTAGTGACAGGGGGATTAAGAGCTTTAAACATCGAGCAACGTTTGGGACTAGATACGGCAGACTCTGCTGAATTTTCCTTAACCGATACTTTAGGTAGCGCTCTTTACTGGTTTATCTTCCTCCTTTTCTTACCAGCTATCCTCGGTACACTGCAACTAGAGGGAACTCTTAGACCAGTTCAAGGAATGCTGGATCAAGTTCTAGGAATGTTACCCAACATTTTAGGTGCGGTAATTATTGGAGCGGTATTCTGGTTTGTCGCCAATATTGTACGTCGCATAGTCACTAATTTGTTGGCGGCTACTGGTGTAGATAATCTAGGTCAGAAGGTAGGGCTGTCTAGAGGGCCTAGAACTCAATCCTTATCTTCGATTTTAGGCACAGTTGTTTTTGTGCTGATTTTGATTCCAGGCATTATATCTGCCCTCGAAAGGCTACAAATTACAGCAATTTCTGCTCCTGCCACTGATATGCTCAATCAGGTCTTAGACTTGATGCCTAAGATATTTGCGGCGGGTGTAGTCTTAGCCTTTTTCTATGTTACAGGACAATTTGTTTCCGAGTTTGTCACTAACATTTTGACTAACCTTGGCTTCAATAACCTGTGGCAATGGTTGGGCATATCAACTCCCCCTGGCGTAGGTACTCCAGACTCGCCCACAACAACTTTCGTTGAGTCTATCGACTTCGAGAGAACAACTGAACAGCCAACTATAATTCAGACGGGGGAACCCGGTAGAAGCAAAACTCCTTCAGAGTTTGTTGGCTTGATTGTCTTAGTGGCAATTATGTTAGTTGCTACTTTGACGGCTGTAGATATTCTGGGTATTCCAGCTTTAGAAGATGTTGTCCGTACGATTCTGGCGATCGCAGGTCAAGTCTTAATCGGCTTAATTGTCTTTGCTGTTGGTTTGTATTTAGCCAATCTGGCTTTCAACCTGATAGTAGCTTCAGGCACTCCTCAATCTCGTTTGCTAGCACAATCGGCTCGCATCGCGATCATCACTTTAGTAGGCGCGATGGCACTAGATCGGATGGGTATTGCTCCCGACATTGTTAATTTAGCCTTTGGCTTGATTCTAGGCGGAATTGCCGTGGCGATCGCACTTGCCTTTGGTCTTGGTGGTCGAGAAGTTGCTAGAGAAGAGCTACGTTCTTGGGTTAATTCCTTTAAAAATAAATAAAAATCAGCCTCTAGCGCTGATCAACTAAAACATTCATGATCTCAAAGGTAATGTTTACAACGGCTCTTAGTAGATTGTTACTAAGAGTTTTTCTTGGCTGATGATTGTACTAGGAAAAATTACTTAATCACCCTTACTGTATTTTTATGCCTTTATCGGTTATTCTTTGTCTGAGAATCTTTATTTCAATAGCGAAAGTAACAAACATACCTCGCTTTTGGATAAGCTAGTTAGAGATATCTAGCTTAGTGGGTGGCAAAGAGAGGAATCGATTGAGCAAGCACATAAGTTTAATAGACCGACTACAAGAGCAGGCAAGCAAGCAGCCACAAAAAAAGGCTTTTACTTTCCTCGCCGATGGTGAAACTGAAATAGATAGTTTTACATATAAACAACTAAATGAAAAAGCAAAAGCGATCGCGACTGTATTACAAACTAACAATGCTGAAGGCAAAAGAGCATTATTGCTTTATCAGCCGGGATTAGAATTTATTACTGCTTTTTTGGGTTGCTTATATGCTGGAGTAGTCGCCGTACCAGTCTATCCTCCCCGTGCTAATCGTTCTCTAGAGCGTCTTTTGGCTATTGTTACCGATGCTCAAGCTGAATTTGCCCTAACCGCGATATCTATTCAAAATCAAGTCGCCAGCAAATTTGCCAGTAATCAAGCTACAGAAAATATTAAATTTATTGCCACTGATACTCTTGAACTCAATGCCCTAGATTGGCAGCATCCAAAATTAACCGCCGATAGTTTGGCTTTTTTACAATACACCAGCGGTTCAACTGGTACGCCCAAAGGCGTGATGGTGAGTCATGGTAATTTAATTGCCAACTCAATTTCAATTAATCGCTGTTTTCAAAACACCCGCGAACATACAGCAGTATCTTGGTTGCCTCCTTATCACGATATGGGTTTAATTGGCTGCATTATTCAGCCGATGTATGTTGGTTTGTCAATGTATTTAATGGCTCCTGTAACCTTTTTACAGCGTCCTTATCATTGGCTACAAGCTATTTCTCGTTATCGAGGCAATACTAACGGCGGCCCTAATTTTGCTTTCGATCTTTGCGTTGATCGCATTAGTCCAGAGCAAAAGGAAACCCTTGATCTAAGCTGTTGGGAGTTGGCTTTTTCTGGTGCTGAACCAGTTCGGGCTGAGACTATTGATCGCTTTAGTGAATATTTCCGCAGTTGCGGTTTCCGTCGCGAGGCTTTCTATCCCTGTTACGGTATGGCAGAATCAACCTTGATGATTACGGGGGGAGACAAGCAAGTTGAGCCGATTGTTCATAGTTTTGATCGTCAAGAGCTTGAAGAAAATCGCGCCATAGCTTCTAGTGACGAGGCTAACGAGAGAACTTTAGTTGGTTGCGGTCAAAATATACCAGGACAAACTATTGTGATTGTTAATCCTGAAACTCTTGCCAAGTGCCAAGATCAACAAATTGGTGAGATTTGGACAAAAAGTAATAGCGTCGCCCAAGGATATTGGAATCGCCCTGAACAAACCGCAGCTAGTTTTAACGCTTGTCTTACCGATACTCAAGAGTGCGGCTGGTTAAGGACTGGAGATTTAGGCTTTTTACAAGCTGGAGAGTTGTTTGTAACTGGGCGTTTAAAAGATTTAATTATTATTCGTGGACGTAATTATTATCCCCAAGACATTGAACTGACTTTAGATAATGCTCATGAAGCTATTTTTGCAGGTAACACGGCGGCGTTTGCAGTTGAGATTGGCGGGAAAGAACAACTAGTTGTCACTCCAGAAATTAAGCGTACTCATCTACGGAAACTGAATGTCGAAGAAGTAACCAAAGCAATTCGCCAAGCATTAGCCCAAAACCACGAATTGCAGCCATATGCGATAGTTTTATTGAAAACGGGCAGTATACCTAAAACCTCTAGTGGCAAGATCAAGCGTCACGCCTGTCGGGCTGATTTCTTAGCAGGCAGTTTGAATGTAGTAGGGGAATACATTAATCCATCATTAGCCACCCGTAGGGGCGTTTCGCGAAACGCCCCTACTATGTCGGGGAACCCCCAGAAGCTGAAGGCAAGCCCGCCCACCGCAGCTGTTTCACGAAACGCCCTTACCATGTCGGGGAATTCCCAGAAGCTGACGATTTATCCCGCAAGGGGACAACGTCCTCCGCTTCGGGGGACAAGTCCGCACACTGCAATTATCTCACGAATGCCGCATACGTATTCATCAGAAGGGTCTAATGGTGAGACAGTTGCGCTAGAAGGCTCTGCCGACATAAGCAAACTGTCTCACCCGAAGGGCAAACTGTCCCACCCGAAGGGTCGCTCGCCCTTACTAAGTAGTCTCTCCAATAAACAACCAGAAAATATTCAAAATTGGTTGATTGAAAATCTAGCGCAAAGTCTAGGGGTATCAAGATCACAAATAGATATTAATGAACCTTTTGCTAGTTCTGGCTTAGATTCAGTAGCAGCAATTAAGTTGTCGGCGGATTTAGAAGACTGGCTGGAAATTAAGCTATCTCCCACCCTTGTTTACGACTATCCCAATATCTCCGAATTGGCTGCATATCTCGGAAGTACTCAATCCCCAGAGCCTACAGCTACTCTTCCAACTCCTGCAAAGTTAAATAATTCTCAAGCGGACATCGCCATCATCGGTATTGGTTGTCGTTTTCCTGGAGCAAAAAATCCGACAGAATTTTGGCAACTATTGCGAGATGGTAAGGATGCGATCACTAACTTAGGCGATCGCTGGAAAGGGTCAAACTGGGGTGGATTTATTGACGATGTGGACAAATTCGATCCGCAGTTCTTTGGTATTACGCCGCGCGAAACTCAACGCATGGATCCCCAGCAAAGGCTATTGCTAGAAGTGAGTTGGTCAGCTTTGGAAAATGCGGCGATCGCCAATGAGCATTTAGCAGGCAGTAAAACTGGTGTTTTTGTGGGCATGAGTAGTAGCGACTATTCTCAGTTACAGTTGCACTACGGGACGGACATCGATGCCTATGCAGGTACAGGAAACGCCCATAGTATCGCAGCGAATCGTCTTTCTTATCTTTTAGACCTAAGAGGGCCTTCTTTGGCGATAGATACGGCTTGTTCTTCCTCTCTAGTAGCGGTTCATTTAGCTAGTCAGAGTCTTAAGACTGGAGAATGCGATCAGGCGATCGCTGGAGGGGTTAATTTAATGTTATCTCCTGAGCTAACTCAGACTTTTTCCCTCGCAGGAATGATGGCACAAGACGGTAAATGCAAAACTTTTGATGCTGATGCCGATGGCTATGTGCGGGGAGAAGGCTGCGGGGTAGTTATTCTTAAACGTTTGGCAGATGCTCAACGGGATAATGATCAGATTTTGGCGGTAATCAAAGGAACGGCGATTAACCAAGATGGACGCAGCAACGGTTTGACCGCGCCTAACGGACTGGCGCAACAAGCAGTAATTCGTCAGGCTTTGGCTAATGCTAATGTTGCTCCAGAAGCTATTAGTTATATCGAATCTCACGGTACAGGAACTTCCTTGGGAGATCCGATTGAGGTTAATTCACTAAAAGCTGTTTTAGCTCAAGATCGAGAGCCTGAGCAGACTTGCTATTTGGGTTCGCTCAAAACCAATATTGGACACTTAGAAGCAGCGGCGGGAATTGCAGGCTTAATTAAGACAGTGCTTTGTCTACAGCAGGAAGCGATTCCGCCAAACCTTCACTTTAATAAGCTAAATCCTCTGATTGATTTAGAAAATACTGCTATAGCTATTCCAACTCAACTGCAACCCTGGAAGAGTGCAGACAATCCAAGATTAGCTGGAGTTAGTTCATTTGGTTTTGGCGGTACTAATGCCCATATCGTTTTACAGAATTCCGAACTCCCAGTTCCAAATTCCGAATTCCAAGATCGCCCTCTGCATTTATTAACCTTGTCAGCGAAAAGCGAGCCTGCATTAAACGATTTAGTATTACAGTACAAAGATTATCTAGATGCTAATCCTGAAGTAACTTTAGCCGATATTTGTTCTACAGCTAATACAGGACGTACCCATTTTAACCACCGCTTGGCGATCGCTGTAGAGTCTAAATCACAACTCCAAGAGAGACTAGCAAATTTTACCACAGAGGATATTAAGACTGGAATTGTTCAGAGTCAAATTACCAAAAACAATCCGAACAAAATAGCCTTTCTGTTTACAGGGCAAGGTTCGCAGTATGTCAAAATGGGTTATCAGCTTTACCAAACCCAACCTGTTTTCAGACGAGCAATTAATCAGTGTACTGAAATTCTCAATCCTTATTTAGATCCTCCTTTAATCGAGATACTATACCCTGAAGATATTGAAACAACTTCAGCCTTACTTGATGAAACTGCCTACACTCAACCAGCTATCTTTGCTTTAGAATATGCCCTGGCACAAATGTGGCTGAGTTGGGGAATAAAACCAGAAGCACTAATCGGACATAGCGTTGGCGAATATGTAGCTGCTACCCTGGCAGGGATATTCAGTCTAGAAGACGGACTAAAATTGGTAGCAACGCGAGGTAAATTGATGCAAGCCTTATCCCACGAAGGGGAAATGTTTGCCGTATTTGCTACGGAAACTACTGTCAACGGTGTTATTGCAACTTTTAAAAATCTTAAAGATCGAGTTGCCATTGCAGCAATTAATAGCCTTCAAAGTACTGTTATTTCGGGAGAGAAAACAGCAGTACAAGCAGTAATTAATAAGCTAAATTCTCAGGGAATACGCAGTAAGCAGTTAAACGTTTCTCATGCTTTTCATTCTCCGTTGATGAAACCGATTTTGCAAGATTTTGCAGCAATTGCCGAGCAAGTTAATTACTCTGCTCCACAAATAAAGCTGATTTCTAATGTTACAGGAAAAATAGCGACAGCCGAAATAGCGACAGCTAGTTATTGGGTAAATCATATTACTGCCCCCGTTAAATTTGCTCAGGGCATGAAATCATTAGAAGCAGAAAATTGCCATATCTTTTTGGAAGTTGGTTCTAAAGCAATCTTGCTGGGAATGGGGCGTTCGGCTTTATCAACTGAAAGTAAAAATGAATCTAGAAATGAAAGTAAAAATGAATCTAGAAAAATAGATTCGCCAGCTCTTGCTTGGCTTCCAAGTTTGCGTCCGAGAAAAGAAGATTGGCAACAAATATTGCAAAGTTTGGCATATTTATATAGCCGAGGAATAGCCATAGATTGGTATGGTTTTGAACAGGGTTATGTGAGACAAAAACTTGCTCTACCTACTTATCCTTTTCAACGACAAAGCTATTGGTTAGAGAAGAAATCTAAGTCTAGTAGTGAGGAAGTAGAATTATTTTTACCAACTGAGAAGCATTCAGATCTTCAAAAAGCTGATTTTTATCAAATAGAATGGCAGCTAAAAAAGCCAGAATTTAGAAAAGCCTCTATCACTAGTAATCATCATAAAACTTGGGTTATTTTTTCTGACAGCAAAGGGTTAGGCAAACAGATAGCCGAACAGTTAGAAAAGCAAAATCAAACCTGTTTACTGATCAGTAATACTCTTGAAAATAAGCTGAGCGATCTAGAAGCAATATTTAAGCAAGATCAAGATATACAGAGTGTAATTTATCTTTGGGGTTTAGATAATCCTGAAAATCTTAATTTTGCAGCGATAAATAACTATCAGCAACTAAACTGTACAGCTATTTTAAATCTAGTTCAGACATTATTTAAACAGTCAATTAATGCTCCAATTTGGCTGGTGACTAGAGGTAATCAAGCTGTTGATAATGATTTATCCGAAAGTTCAGTTGCTTCTAGTTCTCTTTGGGGATTAGGAAATGCGATCGCTTTAGAACATCCCGAATATTGGGGCGGCATAATTGATTTGGCTTCAGACGATTTAGTTTCAGACAAAGAAAACAATGAAGCTAATCATTTGATTTCCCTAATTACTAACAAGAATAAGGAAGATCGTTTTGCTTTACGTCAAGATGAAGTTTACGTTCCTCGGTTGCTTAAAACTGAGCGTATTGAGTCTAAAAACCAAGCTTTAGAATTTGCTCCTCAAAGCTTTTATCTAATTACAGGAGGGTTGGGTGCATTAGGTTTGAAAATTGCTCAATGGCTAGCAGAAAAAGGAGCTAAACATTTAGTACTTACAGGTAGAAGTAAGCCTGATGAGCTAGCTGACAAAGCAATTAGTAAATTAGAAGCAAGTGGCGTAACAATTAAAGTTATTCAAGCCGATATCTCTAATTCCGATGATGTTGCCAGAATAATTAATATTGATTCTAGTCTGCAATTAAAAGGAATTATTCATGCAGCGGGGATACTCGACGATGGCTTGTTGCAGAGTCAAACCTGGTCAAGATTTGCCAAGGTAATTTCCCCAAAAGTCATCGGTGCCTGGAATTTACATCAACTAACCAAAGATATCCCCCTCGATTTCTTTGTCATGTTTTCTTCTGTGGCTTCTTTGATTGGTTCACCAGGACAAAGTAATTACAGTGTAGCAAATGCAGGACTAGATGCGATCGCACTCTATCGTCAAAGTCAAAATTTACCTGCCTTAAGTATCAACTGGGGCCCTTGGGCAGATACAGGTATGGCTGTGAAACAGGGATTCAGTATTAAAGGATTTGATTTAATTAATCCTCAGATGGGATTAGCGGCATTCGAGGAATTATTAACGTCTAAGTTGAGTCAGGTGGGCGTAATTAAAGCAGATTGGCAGCAATTAAGCCAAAAGTTTCCCTCTGTACAGCAATCTAACTTTTTCAGCCAATTATTAACTAATTTACCCAAAAATAAGCAAATAAAGTCTAAAAATAAGATTTTAAATGAATTATTAGCAACTTCTGGCACAGACAGAAAAGCCTATTTAACCGATTATCTGCAAAATGCGATCGCCGAAATCCTACAAGTAGACCCAGCCTACCTTTCGATTACCGATAGTCTTCTCGATATCGGCATGGATTCTTTGATGGTCATGGAAGCAATCAATCAGCTAAAAACCGACTTGCAGCTAATCTTATATCCGAGAGAATTTTACGAACATCCTCAGATTAGTAGTTTGGCGGGATATTTAGCAACTGAATTTGGGAAAACTCATCAACCATCAACCCGTAGGGGCGAACGGCCGTTCGCCCCTACCCAATTGCCTTTGCCCAGTCATCATTCAAAACTGCCTCCTGCGGCGTTTATCCTTTCTAGTCCTAGATCGGGTTCTACTTTACTGCGAGTAATGTTGGCAGGGCATCCTAATTTATCTTCACCTCCAGAATTACATCTACTTCCTTTTGAAACTATGGAAGAGAGAGAGCAAGAATTAGGAATTTCTCACTTAGGAGAAGGATTGAAACGAGCATTTATGGCACTCAAAGGCATAAACGCCCCAGAAAGCCAGGAATTAGTCGAAAATATAATTAAAGAAAATCTCTCTATTACCGAAGTTTATCAAATGCTACAACAGCTAGCGGGCGATCGCTTATTAATTGATAAATCTCCTACCTATGCCAGCAACAGAGAGACTTTAGAAAGAGCAGAAAATATCTTCGACAATGCTAAATACATTCATCTAGTTCGTCATCCTTACGCCGTAATCGAATCTTTTGCCAGAATGCGGATGGATAAATTAATTACTTCAGACAATCGGGATCCCTATCAACTTGCCGAATTAATCTGGAAAGACAGTAACCAAAATATCCTCGATTTCAGTAATGAGATCGATCCCAGTCGCTACCACCTAGTCCATTATGAAGACCTAGTTAGTCAGCCCCGAAAGGTAATGACAGATATCTGTGAATTCCTAGATGTTCCTTTCAATGAGGCGGTTTTACACCCCTATCAGGGCGATCGCATGACCGATGGTTTACATGAGTCCTCAATGTCTTTGGGCGATCCAAATTTCCGTACTCATCAGCAAATCGATGCCCAGCTAGCAGAAACTTGGCGAGAAATTAAGCTTCCTGTACTTTTAAATACATACGCCCAACAGATTGCCAACAATCTTCAATACGAGTTACCTCAAGAAGCCGATGCAGATTTCGGAGATTTACCAATGCAGGAAACTTTATTAAACATCAGGGGTTTACGTATTTGTCTCTGTACTTGGGGGCCAGAAGAGGGGCCAGTAGTCCTATGTCTGCACGGGATTCTCGAACAGGGGGCGGCTTGGTCAGAAGTAGCGATTCGCTTGGCTCAAAAAGGCTATCGGGTAATTGCCCCAGACTTACGAGGACACGGCAGGAGCGATCGCGTGGGCAAAGGGGGTTCTTATAATTTAATCGACTTTTTAGGAGATATAGACGCTATTGTCGAGAATTTAGCAGGAAAAGCCTTTATTTTAGTCGGACATTCTTTAGGTTCAGTATTAGGAGCAGTTTTTGCGACTATTCGCCCTCAAAGAATTAAAAATATCGTTTTAGTAGAAACAATTCTACCCACTGCTAGTGAAGATGAAGACGAAGATACAACCACCAGGCTAACCAATCAGCTAAATTATCTAGCCTCTCCTCCCGAACATCCCGTATTTCCTAATGTGGAAGCTGCCGCCGAGCGTTTACTTAAAGCGACTCCTGCTATTGCCAAATCTCTGGCTATCTTACTAGCTGAACGGATTACTGAACCCTGTGAAGGCGGTGTGAGGTGGCGTTGGGAACCTTTATTACGCACTAGGGCTGGTATTGGTTTAAACGGCATCGGGCGATCGCGCTATTTGAATCTTTTGAAAAAAATCACAGTCCCGATCACTTTAGTTTATGGCGATAAAAGCAACTTTAACCGTAAAGAAGATTTAAACAAGCAGCAAGAGGCAATGCCCAATGCTCAAAGAGTTGTAGTTTCTGGAGGACACAATTTACCCTTAGAAGCACCTTCAGCTTTAGCGAAAATTATTAGCAGTGCGGTGGCTTTAACAACTAAGTTAATTCCATAGGGGGAGGTTGTTTACCAAATCTCAGTTAAATCTAAGCTAAAGGAGGGAGATGGGGAGATGGTTTGTTTTCTGACTTAATAATGTGCAAGTTAAATGTGGATTAGCTTACTAAGCGCAATTTCTCTGGCGTGATAGCTAACTTACGCTATGGATTGTTTACCATGCCAAAAAACTCGGCTGCTCCTCCTAAAATCACGAGAATTAATCCGACAAATACTCCACGGTTGATAAATTCTTGATTACCAACTCGTTTATCAAGCTGATCGACTTTGGTATCTAAAGCTCTGATTTGTCCTAATACTGATGCTAGATCAGTTTGAATGACTGGATTTTCCATTTTTGGTATACTTTGATTAGATTAGATTATTGATTGGAAGCTTTTAGACTGGATATCACGAAGCTTTCTTTAATTCTACGTGTTTTGACATCTCCTACGTTTGAAAACGCAGGATTCTAAATAGAGCCTAAAGTACCAATGCCCGATGTTCAAAAGCTAATAGATGCAGTAAACAAAGCCGACTCTGCCGATTTACTATTAAAAGCCGTAGAAAATCTAGCTGAGGCTCGTTCAAAAACTGCTATTCCCACCTTAATCGAAGTTCTTGGCTACAATAATCCAGGTGCAGCAGTTGCCGCTGTCGAAGGTTTAATTGAGATTGGAGAGCCTGTAGTGCCTTATCTAATTAATCATCTCGATGACTATAACTATGGTGCTAGAGCCTGGGCAACCAGAGTTTTCGCAGGGATTGGCGATCCTCGCCCTCTTGATTTGCTCCTAAAAGCTGCTGTCAAAGACTTTTCTCAAAGTGTGCGTCGTGCAGCCGCAAAAGGATTAGGCAGCATTATCTGGTCAAAATTACCCCCAGCAGAAGTAATACCAGCACAACAAAAAGTCTTAAAAGCTCTATTATTAGCTACCGACGATGGAGAATGGGTAGTGCGCTATGCTGCGGTGGTGGGTTTAGAAGCTTTAGCCGTTACCTTGGCAGAGACTCAGCCAGAATTAATCTCAGAAATTGCCACCA
>Ga0114940_10000237_pt1 | contig 31245 bp, 17 predicted proteins | sample ColdCreekSource_FD_87195 | JGI IMG/M metagenome (GOLD analysis project Ga0114940, IMG submission 87195) | Groundwater microbial communities from Cold Creek, Nevada to study Microbial Dark Matter (Phase II) - Cold Creek Source | ecosystem: Environmental > Aquatic > Deep subsurface > Groundwater ...
AGCTATAAGCTGCAAAATTTTAAAGTGAGGGGATGTAAACTGCACAATGCAAGTTTACCTAAGCTTCTGTCACACAGGATAAGTTTCGATCCCAAACGGGATGCCGATGCAATCTCGATGGCTAATCGTGATGAAATAGTTGAATTAGAGCCAAAGCTAGATGTGAGTTGGAATATGACCAATATACGAAACTATATTCCGAAGAAGATGAAGCAAATGCTAGACCAAACCTTTGGCGAGCGGGAATCACATATAGCACAAGAAGCTCAATTAGAAACAAGAAAAACTATTTACACCAAGCTCGAACCTAACCCCGAACAGACTGAGGAAAAAGATCAAGGATGGGAAATAGGTTGATTTTTAGAATTTAAAAATCTGAATTTTGATTTGTATCTAGCCAAAATTGACAATGATCAGATTAAGATAGTGAACAATTAATTTAATTCATTTAATTTTATGTAGTTCTAAAAGCAAGACGATGAAAAAAGGACTTTATTTAAGGGGAGTAATGGATTTACTTAGTTTGTCGGAATCAGCGGTAAACAAGCTAGTTGACGATAGACATATCGGTTTTAATCGAATTGGAACTAATAAATCTAGATCTTGCTGCCCTGCAATCTCTAAGGCTTCTTCTACTTGCGCCAGAAGACTTACACTACCTTGATAAATAAGTTCACCCGAGCGCCTTAGTTTAATTTCGTCTCTCAGTTGAGATGAATCAATCAAATTAACTTGTTGAATAATGCTGCTAAAAGAGTAATCCATTCTTCTTAGTTTAAAGTGCAGTCTTGTTGCTAGATACATTGGTTTTACATTCGGGGCAATCGTGCCGATTCAACCAATAAATTAATCCAAAGCAATCAATTCCATACTCTGTTTCCAAATGAGCTAGAAGCTTTTGAACATACTCTTCAAGTTCTGGCTGTCTTAGTCCTTGAGTATGTTGGGGTAACATTTGATGGGATAGCTTATTACCCTGATAAATCTTGAGAGCGATCGCATGAACAAATTGATTCTCTTTGCCGTAAACCTCTAGTTCTGCACGATATGCTTCAGGTAAGATCGGCTCTATGCTTTCGATGCCCTTTTTCCTAGCAGCATTTTGACGACGTTTAGCGTTTACTTTGCTCTTGTTTCTCAGACGACTGCGTTTGATCCGACAGTTGTGACCGATATAGCATTCAGGATGTTTTTCTCTAGCCTCATCTTCAGTGCGGTAATTTTTAGCACAGTAAACACAGGTTGGATTAGCTTTTCTGCCCATCAATCAGACTCAATAATGTCTTTTAAGCTAAGAGGAAATTGACCTTTTTTAACCATTTTGGCAAATACTCGATAGCAATCTTTCTTATCTCCCTCTTTCCTGGGAAATCCTAGCCAAAGAATAATGATTACCTTTTGCTGGGAAAATACCTTAAAGAAAAGTCGGTAGCGACTAGGCAATCCCATCTTTTTTAGACGACTGTATTTGTCTAAGGGTTTCCTCAAAGCAAAATATGAAGCCAGAGGATCGGTCGGTATTTTCTCTTCAATCCCAACGGTAAGAGCTTTAAATAGCTTAACTTGTGAATGTCGAATAAAGTCTTTTTGAGGCAAACGTGAACGTAGAGACTTTACTAAATCGAGTAATTGCTGCCACTGGTCATTGAATAAAGGATGAAACAAAATAGTCCATCCATTAATCTTCATCGATTTCAACCCCAATTAATAATTTATTTGCTTCTTGGCTCATGTTTTCTGTGTAAGCAATAAGAGACTCAGGTTCTTCAACAGCAGATTTCATCAAAAAGTCCAGAAATAAACTCATCATCACATCGTCTCTATCTTCTGCTGTTTTCTGAATAGGTTTCAGACGAACCAGTAAAGTATTCTCATCTAAAACTTCAACATGACCACTAGCACCAACTAGCTCTGGGTGATCTCTGGAGAATGCGCGAGGTAAGCGATATCCATCTTGATTGCCAATTTTGGCAGGAGAGACTGGGTAATTGTTGTTTGAACGAGAGGGACGCGCGGGTTCCCCTCGCTTGTCAAATCGAGTTGTTGAGTTGTTAGACATTGGATTAAAGTGACTTTGGCGGATGTTATTACATTTTATTATAACGTTTAAAAGACGTATTCTTTAGAACTGCTCTCTGCCTATTTTAAAAATAGCGTATCAATTGCATATCAAAATAATGCCCTTATTTATTTGCACGCTTAAAGTATATACAATTAAACATTTTTAGCGATTATTTATCTATCTCTACATCTTATTAGGGAACTTATCAGAGGTAAAGCAATATCTCTTGGTTATTTCAATTTTTATAAGTATATCTCTTACCTAGAGTATAATTTAAAAGAGAAATTTGGTAATAAGTCATGAAAAACACAGTTGTTCAGCAAATTGAAGTTCCCAAATCAAAAGAAGATGTAGCGAGAGTCATTTTAAGCTCTGTAGAAGCGTGTATTGCTCAATCTAGTCCAGAAGATCTACAAAGAATAGTGCGTGCCATAGAACCCAAGGTGATTAGTGAAGAAAGTCGGGCATTAGCCAAAATAATTGCTGGTGACGATTATGTTGAAGGGAATTTGGTCTTGCTAGAATTAGCCAATCTAGAAAGATACTACGAACGCCGTTGTCAATTACTGGAAAACAGTATTACTACTCCCCAGGTAGCCAAAATAATTGGCTGTCAGGCAATTACCACGGTACACGATCGCCGTAAAGCCAAAACTCTCCTGGGGCTAAAAGATAATGGGGTGTATAAGTTTCCTCTGTGGCAGTTCGATCCTGAAGGGGATGATGGCGTAATTAATGGTTTCCCAGAAGTACTTTCAGCCTTAAATGTATCTGACTTTGCCAAGCTTAATTGGTTCAATAAACCCCATAGAGCTTTTGACGGTTTGACACCAATAGAGATTCTCAAAAAAGGTGAGCTTGAAGACATTGAGGATTTGGTAATTGAAGCCAGAGCAGTAGGTGTGGCTCAATAATGGTTTTAATTTATCCACCGCCGCCGACAAGAAACATTACTCCTAAATTTGAGGTATTAGAGCCAGGCATAGCGATTAAGAGAATATTCGCGCCTACGAGTCATGGCAGTACGGCAATAGGATTCAGATATTATGGGCCAGTACATAGATTCGATCATCAGCCTAGTGGCAAACCGACTGTAGATCCAGATAGAGGAATTATGTATGCAGGATTTAGTCTTTCATGCTGTTTAGTTGAAGTATTTGGTGATGAAGGATTGATCGACATAAAACAGCAGAAGGTAGCTCATATAACCTTGACTCAAAGTTTAAAACTATTGGATTTAAGAGGATCTGGAGCATGGGATGCGGGGTCGGTTGTAGCAATGGCAACGGATGGCAAAAGAAGACTGACTCAAGCGTGGGGTCGCTATTTCTACGAACATCCCGAACTGTACGGTCAGATAGATGGATTAATGTTTAATAATGCCCACAACGGCGAGTCAGCGATTTCACTATACGAACGAGCAGAGCCACAGATAGTATCTGCTAAAACTGTTGTTCAAGATCTTAATGACCCTGCCTTGAGAAATAAATTATTGGTGATTGCCAATCGTCTTAATTTGCTAATTGAAATTGATTAAGCATCTCTAAATGGAAATAAATATTGTCCCCGTTGAGGGGGAAGCATTGCCAAGGAAAATAAAGGCAATTCAGCCTGAAGTTCAAACTGCACCTGCCACTAGCGTATCTATCGAACAAGTCTTTGCCGAATTTTTAGAGATGGAAGTTGGAGATGGTGCAGCTTCATTAGACACTATCAAGTCTTACTTATCCCAAAGTAAGATGTACTTTACTTGGTGTAAGGATAATATGGTTCCGCTGCTGGAGGCTGACAAGCATGACATTAAGCTTTACCGTCAATATTTGATCGACGAAAACTATAAAGTTGGTACAATTGCCAACAAGCTAAGTATCGTCCACACTCTCTATCAAGCGGCGATCGCGCGTGGATTAATCTCGACTAATCCTGCTGCTGGTGTTAAAGCCCCCTCCGAAAGAGTCGATCCAGCAAGTAACATCTCTTATTTAGAGCTAGATGAGTTGGAATTGTTGTTAGGTGAGATTCAATCTCAACTGAACCAGGCAAAAACCAACAAACAACGTTTGCCTCTGCTGCGCGATCGCGCCCTTGTTGGTATCATGAGTTTAGAAGGAACTCGCACCGTTGAACTACACAAGCTGAAGGTAAATGAAATAGTACGTCAGGGTAAGAAAACGGGACTACAGGTGTCGGCTAAACGAGCTAGTAGGATAGTACCTCTTACTGATTCTCTCGTTTCTCAGCTAGAAGAATATTTAGTAATGAGACGAACAGTATTGAGACGTAAGGTTAAGCCAGAAGATTATGTTTTTGTCTCCGTGAGTAATAGTAGCAAGGGAAGACAGCTATCTAGAAGAAGTATACGAGCCATAGTCGATCGCTATCTAGAAGCCACTGGATTGAAGCATAAAGAAGGAAGAACCCTTTCTGCTCATAGTTTACGTCACACCGCAGGAACTCAAGCATTGAGAGCGGGTGCGGATTTACGTCAGGTGCAGGACTTACTTGGTCATGCCGATCCCAGAACTACTTCTATTTATGCCCATGTAGGCGATCGCTGGGATTATAATCCAGCAGTAGCTATTGAAAAAAATATTCAGACAAAATCAAAATGAAAATTGAGAGAGTAGTTGTTACAGCAAAGCAAGTTTTACCAAATTACTCACACGATACTGTTTTACTTTTTCTAATAATGGATCTTTTTGTGAGTTCCAAGCTGTCATTACATAGCCATTTACCTCTATTCTAGCTTCGTAAACTCCTTTAATATTTCTAGCTTGATTGATAAAATCGATATGTACTTCAGCCCAATTTTCATTGACTCGATCCATTTTAAGTACTCGACCAGTTTTTAGGTAATCGAGCCATTGCCATCCTTCTTGTATCCATATTTCTCGTTCGGCAATTTGCTCGAATTTAGTCATTCCACTCCAACCTCGATAGAAAGGTCGTAATTTTTTAACAGCATCATTGCGCTTAATTAAAACTTCTAAAACTTCTGATGTTAGATGACCCCAGCAATGTCCTAAAGGCCAGTCAAGTAATGTTGGGGCAAATTCATGTCCGCCAAAATGATTAACTCGCCAAATTCGCAACTGTTCAGCAGCATATTTGAAGCGTAATTGCTGATAGATAGGAGAACCAAATTTACCACAGGAGAGATCGACACCGCCATCGGTACAGACCATTAATTCGCGAATCTGACTGGATTTTTGTCGATACTGCTCCCAATCGGTTAATTGAAGTGATTTAGGAATTGTTTCTAATAATGAGATCGCGAACAACTCAACTTCTGTATTGGGAATGATAAATTCGTGTTTTTCAAAGGTGGCAAATAAATTTGCAGGGCGATGGTAATAAAAAAAGCGAGTATAGCCAGGTTGAGAATATTCTCGATCGGGAGCAATTAATTGACCTCTGATATTGACTCCAGATTCAATTTTTTGGTGAATTAAAGCGATCGCTTGAGCAATGAAGGGATTTTCTTCTAGACGCTGTTCACTCCAGGGTAATTCCATCTCCATAGCTAGCCAGTGTTCATGAGTATCTGCCGAACCGACTGGATCTTCTCCATTGGATTTGGAAATAACAGCGCAAAGATGACAATTATTAGGGATACTTGGATTCATTCTCTTCATTTACTCGTTTAATAATCAAAAAAAAAATTGTTTGAGAAAAGAGTTTCAGCGATCGCTATCGGGGACAAGTAATTCGACATTGCGGAGTCTACGAACAACATACCCGCTTAACCCAATCAGCAACATAGCCACAGCACAGATAACATATAGTAGTGCGATCCCCGAACCTTTTTCTGTACCAAATAGCCAACCAAATACAGGCACAAAAAATCCGCCCGACATCATTGCTGGTTCAAAAACGCGATCGGCTAAAGGACCAGCAATTAAATAACCTAATGATGAAATTATCATCACAATCATCGAGCGAGTAGCAAAAACCCGTCCCTGTATTTCAGGACTTACTTTACTCAGCCAAATAGCATCCAGAGAACTGCCAAGTACTGGAAAATTAAAAGAAGAACAGAACTGAGTTGCTGTCCAAACTAAAGGTACTCGACCTATTCCAAAGAAAATTTTACTCAAGCCAGCACCGATCATTCCCAACTGTACTCCATTAATTCGACGTTTAAAGCCACCAAATTTACTCATTAATAAAGCACCAACAACACCCCCAATTCCCGCTGCTGAGGCTAAACTACCTAAAACTCTAGGATCGTTATTGCTCCGTGCTAAAATCATGGCTGAATAAAGAGAATCACCAAGATCATGAGCTAGCCAAAATAAAGATACCCAAATTAATAGAACTAGTAAACTTAAGTGTTTAGTCAAGTAATTCCAGCCAAAGCCCAATTCTTTGACAATGGGCAGAGATTTTTTAGTATTTATTTCCGTGTTTAATGGTGGCTGTTTGGGTTGAGGAATATGAACTAATAAAACTGTGCTAATAGCAAAAATAAAAGTAGCAATATCAATCAGCATAATGCCACGCAAACCGATAGTGACGTAAAGAAAGCCAGCTAGTGCTGGAGCGATAATATCTGAACCATAACCAGCTAAAAATCCCATACTGCTGGCACGACTATAATGCTCTTTGGTCACAAGAGTAGAAATAGAAGCTTCAAAAGCTAATCCTTGACACTGCTCAAAAACTCCTGCGATCGCTACAGCTAAATATAAGTGCCATATTTGCAAATGACTAGTTGAATATATTATTAAAACAATAATTGTCAACATACCAGTTATTAAATCTCCCACAATCATCAACATTTTCCGATTCCAGCGATCGACAATTGATCCTGAGATAAGAGACATAAAAATTTGTGGCAGTTGAGAAAAGAACCCAAATAAAGCTAAATCCGTAGCATGACCAGTAAGATTCCAAACCCAAATCGAAAAAGCAAACCCAGTCATACCAGAGCCAAACATTGAGATTGTTTGTCCGAACCAGACGAGCGCAAAAGTTCTTAAATTTCTTGTTGTTGAGTTGGTTGACATTTCTAGTTAAGTTTTAAAATTGAAACCAGACCGTACCAAAAAGCGATCGCGCTGTTATCTCCTCATCGTCCTTTACCCCTGCGTTAAATAGATTCTGGACGCTAACTGCTGCTCTAAAATTATTTTGAGAGTAAAAAATAGCTGCATCCGTTTGCAGATAACTGGGTAAAGTAAAACTATTCTCCGCATCTTCAAAGCGGCTTCCATTCCCAGATATTCCACTCCCGAAACCTACACCTTTCCAGACACCTTGAGGAATTTCGTAGCTAGTCCAGAAAGCACCGCTATGACGTGCTAATCCTGCAACTGAACTACCGATTGCGATCGTCTCATCTTCAGTCACAGTGGCATCGGTATAGGTATAAAATCCATATAGCCACCAGCCAGGATTTATTTCTCCTTGAATTTCCCCCGTCCAGGAATTGTTATTTTGTCGGTTAATTTGTAGCTCGAAATCTGGTTCGTTGGGATCGGTAGTAGTAATATTATTTTGAGTTTCGTGATAGAAAGAGACTGTTGCTAGCCAATTATCGTTTAGTTCGGTTTCAATTCCTAGTTCAATTCCTCGATATGTCTCCGAATCAAAAGGCTTGTCGTTAATATCTGTTCCTTCTATTGATTCGGCAGAATAGCTAACGGTGGTAAACAGGAAAATATTATCAGCTAACTCATAATCAAGACTAAGTTCAGGAAAAAAATTGTTATTCTCAACTGGTTCAACAGAGGGTAGTTCAGGTAGATCTGTATTGTCGCCAATCACTACATCTAAAGTGCCTTCAAAGTTTAAAGACAGGCGATCGCTTAACGTAATTTCATGTTCGATAAATAAACCTAAATAGTTCTTCTTACTAATAAAATCTTCTGTAATATAAGGACTCGGCAGAATAGCAGCACTAGAAGTTTGAGGTGTAGAAGTAGAGTTGATTCCTTCTCCAGAAAGCAAAAAAGGATTCTTATTAACTTCTATGCCAATGGTTGTTTCTTGTTTTATTTTTGTTCCCAACTCTTGATTGGTTTCTAAAATTAGGTTATAAAACTGTTCAAGCGGAAATTCATCATAATCAAATTCTCGTTCATTTTCTAATTGCGATTTAGAAATATTTTTGGTGCGATCCCAACTAACATAAGCTGCACGAAAAGAATTAGTTATTGTCCATTCTTGAGTAGATCGGTCGATCGCGATCTCTTTAGGATCAAAGGTACGCAACATAGGAACTTTCCCATAGATAGCCAATTAGGGGTAACAGTCGGATGCAAAATAGATAAAGATTGTAGGTTGGTAGGATTAGCTGCTGTCGATTGAGATGTCAGCATTAGATGAGTAAGTGTGACTGAAAAAATAGAAATAGTTTTTTGGCAGATATTTGGGATTGACATTGGTAAAAACTTTAATGTTTAATTAATGAGCGATCGCCTTGAGTTTGAAGTTTTGGATGACGACGGCGTAAGCGATACATAGTAAAGCCAGTCATCAAGAGAATTGTGGGGGACAAACCGACACAGAAGTAAAGAATGCGTCCGAAGATTTCGCCAAACAAGCCAAAATGAAAAATATCCATGCCATTGGCGATCTTTTCCCCTAAAGATGCCTTAGTAATATCGATCGCACTTAAGACTTTGCCACTATAGCGATCTACTTGGGCAAAACTCCTTCCCCAAGTAGGATTTCCATACCAATCTCCTGGTACTTTTTTACGTACTTGATATACATCGGTTGCTGTCTGGGGTATATCGATTTGAGTAAAAATGCCTTCAGGAATCTCACGCTTAATGGCATCTAAAGCTGCCGTCAGAGTAATAGAAGACTTACCAGCAATGGGAGTAGAAACAAATTCTTCTGGTGGTACAGGGGAAAAAGTAAGTTGATAGATAAGAGGATAAGTAAAGTCGGGGAAGTTATAGATAAAGCCTGTAAACAATGCCAGTGATAAGAAAATCCCGCTAAAGATTCCTGCTACTTGATGGATGCCAAAGTTACGGCGTTTAAGATGTCCTTTCCATTTAATTTTGAATCCTGTTGCTAGTTTGCGCCATCCAGACCAAAGAGCGATTCCTGTTACCATTAGAATAAAACCCAGCAAGCCTGTAACACCCATCATGATTCCTCCTGCTTTACCTGCCAGCAAGGTGTAGTGAAGGTTTAAAACAGTTTCATAAACATTACGCTCAGGTGCTTGACCCAAAACTTTACCTGTATAGGGATTGAGAATCACATCAATCCAATCATCTTCGTTATTAGGCTTAGATAAACTAACGGTAACAGGAGAATCTAAAGGACGATTGGGGAAAGTATAAGGAGAAATGCTGGTAACAGTGGAATATCCTTGAGCTATAGGTGCGTCTTTGGCGCGATCGCTTAAAACTTCTAAAGATAATCGTTCCCCTTGGGGTACTACTTCTTCAATCCCTTGCCTTATAAAGAATTCTTCTGTATCTAACATCACAATCATCATGCTGGCGGTTAGACCTGCGATCGCAATTATAATTCCCAAAACTAAACCTAAATAACGATGCCCTTGAAATAGAAAATTGCGTATTCTCTTGGATTTCGCCATTGTTAAAACTCCACCGAAACACTGCCCAAAACTGTAAATGGCGCACCAGGAGCATTGCTTTCTCTATTTTGTGCTGACTCAAAGTAGTCAACATCAAACAGATTTTTAAAATTCAAAGCTGTTTTGAACTTACCTCTGGTGTAGTACAGCGAAGAATCTACACGAGCATAACTAGGAACTGTAAAGGAGTTGTCTAAATCTCCTGTGCGTTCGTCCACGAAAAAAATACCCGTACCAAATCCTAGCCCTTGAAGACTACCACTTTGAATTTCGTAAGTTGTCCATAAACTGGCTGTATTATAAGGAACACTATTAAGGCGATTACCTTCTTCAAAGGTATTATCTTTAGTAATTTGAGCATCAGTATAAGCATAGGAAGCAATTAGATTCCAGCCTGGTAAAATCTCACCTGCTATATCGAACTCAATACCGCGACTGCGCTGTTCCCCCACCTGAATGGAAAAGTCAATGTTTTCTGGATCTGCTGTTAACACATTACTCTTAGTAATCTCATAAGCTGCCAAAGTTGCAGAAAGTCCTCCGTCTAGAAGATCTGCCTTGATACCTGTTTCGTATTGGGTACTTTTTTCTGGTTCAAAAGGTTGGTCTTCCAAACTTCTCCCACTTTGAGGAATGAAAGCACGACTATAGTTAGCATACAAAGAAATTGTTTTACTTGGTTGATAAACTAAACCAACTCGCGGTGAAAATGCACTATCAGAAGAAGTTTGTTCTGGATCGCTGCCAGTACGTTCTCTTGACTCAAAGGTATCAAACCTACTACCAAGAACTAATTTGAGGTTATCGGTAAACGCAATTTGGTCTTGTAGATAGATGCCCAATGTATCCGTTTTTGAGAAAAAATCATTCTCATCAGGTATCAGTGGCGGAAGATCGATACTGTCAACAGGACTGAATAGATCGATAAAGATTGGTTCTGATGCAAAGGCGAGGTTACTACTTCGTATAGTTCCTCTACTTAACTCAAAACCCAGTAAAGTTGTATGTTTAACAGAACCTGTACTAAGCTTACCAAGAAGATCTGTTTGAAATACGTAAGCTTCATAATTTTCATCAAACGTACTGTAATCTAGTTCAATAGTACGATTATCTTCAAGAAGCAAAAAAGGCTGAACGACTACAGAACGCAACTCTTGACTCGCTGCAACTTGAAAAGTACTACGTAGTGATAAGTTAGGATTGAATTTATGTTCTAGAGTTATAGCACCCCGTTTTTCTTCAAGTTCTACAGGACGATTACCCGGTTGATAGTTGGTGTCAAAAGGAACATCTGCTACACTATCTCCAACTGCGAGAAGACCTCGATCAATCGGACGATCCTCTGTCCCATACGAACCTTTGAAAGCTAGAGTTGTTTGAGAACCAAGTTTCCATGATAGTACGGGAGCAATTAAAAAACGCTCGTTTTCAATTTTATCTCGAAAACTGTCAGCATTTTCATAGGCAACATTAAGACGATAAGCTAGAGAACCATTGGAGGTGAGTGGTGCTGAAAAATCTAAAGTGGTTCGATAAAAAGAATAACTTCCTGCTGTAAATTCGATCGCGTAATAAGGATTAGATAAAGGTTTTTTTGTAACTAGATTAATTAATCCTCCAGGAAAGGATTGTCCAAATAGAACAGAAGCGGGACCTTTGAGGACTTCAATACGATCAATTTCAGCAGTTTCTTCTCCTAGTCGTCTATTAGCAAAAGAACCACTAGACTCTGGTATTCCATCTCTAAAAATACTGGCATTAAATCCGCGAGATGTGAAATCCGCAGCACGGCCACCAAATGTACTGGTTAAATTCACGCCACTAACGTTTCGCAATGCCTCTTCAATCCTAATAACTCCTTGGTCTTTTAGTACTTGCTGAGGAACGATCTGAATATTAGCAGGAATGTCGCGCAATGGTGTGTCGGTTTTTGTAGCTGTAGTAGTGTCAGGGACATTGTAATCATCATCATCTTCTGCTTCCCCCGTAGCGATAATTTCGATCTCCTCATCTGGTTGGATTTGTGCTGTCCTGCCTTCTGGAGTGACGTTTAAGACCAGATTCTGTCTCGAAGGTACTATTTCGGCACGAGGTGTTTTGCTTTCACCTGTAATGGTTAAGCGAATACTGCTCTCATCTACTTTTGCTAGGTTAACTGTCTTGATTCCTGGTGCAGGATTGGTCTTAGTCACACCATTTCTAATCCCAAAAGCTAAGTTAGCATCAAGGATCTCAATCACTAACTTATTGCCCTCTGGCAAAATCAACGGGACTAATCTTTGTCCTCCTGCTGCGGTTTTGAGAATTACTTCTAAACCTTTGTCTGTTTGATTAACCTCTACTCCCGTAACGCGAGTAATAGGAGCTTGCGCTAGCAGATCAGTCGCTGAAGTAGAAACCTCTTGACGCGGAGAAACATCCCGAACAGAGTTATTCGCTGTTCTCTGAGAGCGATCGCCTACAACTGTTTCAGCAGCGGCGGGGTTAATATTAATCAATAACGGCAATAAGCTTAATTGAAATAAGAAAAAACTATATTTGACCCAATTCAAGTCCCTGCTCCTCGTATTAATTGTTTTCTATATAACAAAAATTATTTGCAATAAAACACACAAAATATTTCAGTGAATCTAAAATATCTTGTTTCTTCGAGCTTTATTGACTAAATCAGAGTCTATCATCAATTAAGCCTAAATCTTCATCAGTGTATAGCTTAGAAATCTTTTCTCAACAACAAAAAACGCCTGAAACCTAAGTGGTATCTAAAAAAGCAAACTTTATTGCAGGAGTATTTTAGATCAATTGTAAATTTATTTTTTTTTTTTATTGATATTTTTTAGCAATAAATGCTAAGTTAGTTTCAGCGGTAAATTATTGTGATTCCATTCTGAATTGACTAAAAGCTAAATGCCTAATTCAGTTGAAGTTACTGTATTTTTACAGGCAAGTTTGAATATTTTCAATATAAAGTTACTAGTTAGATTAAGTAAGATTTTGAGACTAGGGGGCTTCGTCAAGTATGAAAGTCACTCTGATAGTAAGGAAAATTTTAGTGGTGGATAATTGTTCGACGATAGTAGAGCTTTTGCAACATAGAGCTTCGTCACAATCTCAAAAAACAGCTTTTACGTTTTTAGAAGATGGAGAAACGGAAACAGAAACACTAACTTATGCAGAGTTAGGCCAAAAAGCAAAAGCTTTCGCCACTCAACTACAAGCATTAGACTTAAGTGGCGAAAGGGCTTTATTACTATATCCTCCAGGATTAGATTATTTAGCAGCTTTTTTTGGTTGTCTGTATGCTGGAGTTATTGCCGTTCCTGCTTATCCACCACAAAATCAACGCAATACTCCCAGAATACAAGCCATTGCTATAGATGCAGAGGCAAAGATCGCTCTAACTACGGAGACACTTTTGCCGAGAATGCAGTCTTTATTGGGTAAAATCGGCAATTTACAATGGCTGGCTACGGATAGTTTAGAAGCAGGAATCGAAGCTAATTGGCAACCAGTTCTGGATCGAGATGCGATCGCTTTTCTGCAATATACATCTGGTTCTACGGGTACGCCGAAAGGAGTCATAGTCAGTCATGGCAATATATTACATAATGCAGCGATGACTTATCGTTGCATGGGACATTCCCCTAAAAGTAAGTTTGTTTCTTGGCTGCCGATTTATCATGACATGGGATTAATTGGAGGTATTTTACAGCCTCTTTATGGCGGGTTTCCTTGTGTTTTGATGTCCCCTACCTCATTTTTACAGCGTCCTTATCGTTGGTTACAAGCTATTTCCCGATATGATGGTACTACTAGCGGTGCGCCTAATTTTGCTTACGAACTATGTGTGCAGAAAATTACCCCAGAACAACGTGCTAGCCTCGATCTAAGTAGCTGGCAGGTGGCTTTTAATGGGGCGGAACCGATTCGTCATGAGACTCTAGAGTTATTTGCAGCTACTTTTGCTGACTGTGGCTTTCGCCCGTCGGCTTTTTATCCTTGCTATGGAATGGCGGAAACAACTTTGTTAGTTTCTGGAAAAAACCAAGAGATAATCAGACTAGGTAATGAACAGATTTCCTATCAAAGTAAAGCTGTGGACAGATCGGCTTTAGCTGAAGATAGAATTGTAGAAGTCTCCGAACAAGAAGGTAGCAAAGTTCTAGTTGGTTGTGGGAGGAGTATTCCCGATCTAGAAATTGCGATCGTTAATCCTGAAACTCTTCTAGTTTGTCCGTCGGTCAACGTAGGAGAAATTTGGGTGCGTGGGGATAGCGTTGCTCAGGGCTATTGGAATCGTACTGAAGAGACAGAAGAAACGTTTCAGGCTTATTTAGTAAATGATCAGAGCAAATCTTTCTTACGTACTGGTGATTTAGGTTTTCTTGATGATTCAGGAGAATTATTTGTTACTGGGAGACTCAAGGATTTAATTATTATTAGGGGACGTAATCTTTATCCCCAAGATATCGAACTTACTGCCGAAAGAAGTCATGATGCTTTGCGTTTGGGTAGTAATGCAGCTTTTACAGTAGAGGTTGATAATGAAGAAAGATTAGTAGTTGTACAAGAGTTGGAGTTTCGCGCTAAACCGAATTTGGAAGAGGTTTTTACTGCTGTTCGGCAAACGGTAACTGAAACTCATGAGATAGAAGTTTATGCCGTGATGTTGATTAAACCTGGAAGTATTCCCAAGACTTCTAGTGGCAAAATTCAACGTCGGGCAACTCGGAATAAGTTTTTAGAAGGTACATTGAATATAGTTACCAGCAGCATTCTAGAAACTCAAGAATTTATTGACACAGAAACTAAGCTAACCAGGGAAGAACTTTTACAACAGTCTCCTCAAGAATCCCAACTACTTTTAGAAGCATATCTGCAAACAAAAATTGCACGAATACTCAAAAGATTACCTCCAGAAGTTGAAATCGATCGCCCTTTGACTAGCCTGGGATTAGATTCGTTAAAAGTTTTTGAATTAAAAAATCAGCTCGAAAGTGATTTAGAAGTGGATATTGCGATCTCCGATCTATTTTCAGGGTTGACAACGCGATCGCTTTCTACAAAAATATTAGCGAATCTAGAAATATCTAATTCTACTGAATATATATCTCTCAAAAGAGTTAATACAAGTAATAATACTCATCCAGTTTCTTTTGCTCAAGCTAGACTTTGGTTTCTCGATCGTCTAAAAACTGGCAATCCTGCATATAATATTTCGTTTGGAGTACGAATTGAAGGCAGACTGAAAGTCAAGAGTTTAGCAGACTCTATTAATGAGGTTATTTCGAGACAGGAAATACTGAGAACTTATTTTAGTACAGCAGATGGAAAACCAGTACAGGTTATTCATCCTCATCTGAAACTAACTTTGTCGGTAGTAGATGTATTAGATTCAGAAGTTCAAGAAATTACGACACGAGAACATCAACAGCCTTTCAATTTGACTCAAATACCTTTACTGCGACTGAAATTGCTACGGCTAAATTCAGAAGAACATATTTTACTGTTGACGATGCATCATATTATTGCCGATGGTATGTCAGCAGAAGTCTTTATGACGGAAGTTGCCCAATCTTATCAGGGTTTATCTGTCCCAGAATTACCTGTACAGTATAAGGATGTAGTCTATTGGCAGCGTCAATGGCTGGAATCTAATTCAAACCAACATTTAAGTTACTGGCAAGAAAAACTAAAAGACGCACCATCTCTGTTACAACTACCTACAGATAAACCTAGACCACCAATACAAAGTTATCAAGGTAAATGTCAGTCTTGGGAGATACCAGCTAATCTCACCAGACAGTTACAAAATTTGGCTGAAAATGAGGGCGTTACCCTGTTTATGTTGTTGCTAGCAGCATTTAAAACCTTGCTCTATCGATATACAGGACAAGCAGATATTCTTGTTGGTTCGCCCATTGCTAACCGCAACCATAAGAAACTTAAAGGATTAATTGGCTTTTTTGTGAATACTCTAGTATTGCGGAGTAATCTAGCAGGGAATCCCAGCTTTTCAGAATTATTATCTCAGATACGTCAGGTAGCTTTAGAAGCTTACGCTCATCAAGATTTACCTTTCGACAAATTAGTAGAAGCATTACAGCCAGAAAGAGACTTGAGTTATACACCTCTGTTTCAAGTGATGTTTGCCATGCAAAATGCGCCTCCGCTAGCAACAATTCCTGACTTAACTTTGAGTGAGTTTAAAGTCGCTCCTCAGATAGCTCAATTTGATTTAAGTGTTTGCATTGAAAATATAGCGGAAAATGCGATCGCAACTTTTGAATACAATACAGATCTATTTGATGATGCAACTGTCACAAGGATGATGAGTCATTATCAAAACTTGTTAGAAAGTATTGTAATATCACCTGAAAATAGGCTTTCTGAGTTACCAATATTACTAGAAGCCGAGAAAACTCAATTGTTATTAGAATGGAATGATACAGAAACAGACTACCCTACAGATCAATGTATCCATCAATTATTTGAATCACAAGTAGACAAGACACCTGATGCAGTAGCCGTAGAATTTAATCAGCAACAATTAACCTATCGAGAATTAAATACTAAAGCCAATCAATTAGCCCATTATATAAGGCAGAAGACAGAAGACACAAAAAACTTGTACGCATCTAGGCAGAAGGCAGAGACACTGATAGGAATTTGTGTTGAACGCTCTTTAGAAATGGCAATTGGACTATTAGCCATCCTTAAAGCAGGATTTGCCTATGTTCCTTTAGATCCAGCTTATCCGCAAGAACGATTGGCTTTTATCTTAGAAGATGCTCAAATTTCCTTATTAGTAACTCAAAAGGAATTATTAAAAGTATTACCCAAACATCAAGCTGAAGTGGTTTGTTTGGATACTGACTGGAAAAATATTAACCAAGAAAGTACGACTAAACCTACAAGTAATGTTATTCCTGACAATCTCGCTTATGTTATTTATACTTCTGGCTCGACAGGAAAACCCAAAGGAGTGGCGATCGCTCATAAAAGTACAGTTGCTTTATTATTTTGGGCAAAAGAGGTTTTTACCGTCAAACATTTAGCTGGAGTTTTAGCTTCAACCTCTATCTGCTTCGATCTTTCGGTATTTGAGTTATTTGTACCCCTTAGTTGGGGTGGAAAAGTAATTTTAGTCGAAAATGCTCTTGTTTTATCCAGTTTAGTTAATATTTCTAATGTAACTTTAATTAATACTGTGCCTTCTGCGATCGCGGAATTACTGAGACGAGATCGTTTACCTGCTTCTCTTAAAATAGTCAATTTAGCTGGCGAACCATTACCACTTACTATTGTTCAGCAACTTTGCCAACACCAACAAATTGAAGCTGTTTTCAATCTTTATGGACCATCTGAAGACACTACTTATTCAACTTATGCACTTTTAACTAAAGAAGACAAAATTGTCACTATTGGTCGTCCTATAGCTAATACTCAAGCTTATATCCTCGATCATTATTTACAACCTGTTCCTATTGGAGTTACTGGAGAATTATATTTAGGTGGTCAAGGTTTGGCAAGAGAATATCTTAATAACCCTGAATTAACTACGGAAAAATTTATAGACAATCCCTTTAAAAGCCAAGAGCTAGATGCAAACTTTAGCCCCTCTACTCTCGATTCCCTTCTTTATAAAACAGGCGACTTAGCTCGTTACTTACCTGATGGCAAAATAGAATTTTTAGGACGTATCGATAGTCAGGTTAAAATTCGCGGATTTCGCATTGAATTAGGAGAAGTTGAGACGATTCTAAGTCAACATCCGTCAGTAGAAAAGGTTGTTGTATTGGCAGATCAAAATCAACAAAAGTTAGTTGCTTATATTGTTAATCAATCAGAACAAAAACCAACAAATAGAGAGTTACGTGATTTTTCAAATAAACAATTACCAGATTATATGCTACCTTCTGACTTTATTTTTGTAAAAGTATTTCCTTTAAATCCTAATGGTAAAATTGATCGAAAAGCTTTAGCAAAAATAAACGATTTTAAATCTAACTTTAATTGTATTACTAGTTCTATTTCTCCTCGTAATGAAAAAGAAGAAAATATTTACAAAGTTTGGCAGGAAATACTTCAGCGCAAAAATATTGATGTTAATGATAACTTTTTCGATGTTGGCGGTCATTCCTTACTGTTAGCTCAAGTACAAGAACAGTTGGAAAAAACTTTTAAAATAAATTTGGCTATTACAGATCTATTTAAATATCCCAGTATTAGTTCTTTAGCTAGTTATTTAAGTCATAAAGAAAATAATTTTTTGACTTACAGCGATTGTGATAACTCCGAACAATTTCTCAGTCGTATTAGTAAACAGAAAGCAGCATTAGCTCGTCAAAAACAATTAAGAGGAGCAAGAAAATAATGAGTAATAAAATAAGCTTAAATATGGAAAACAGTATTGCTATTGTCGGCATAGATGGCCGCTTTCCTGGAGCAAAAAATATCGATGAATTCTGGGATAATCTCAAGAATGGTCGAGAGTCTATTACTCATTTCAGCGACGATGAATTAATAGCTATTGGGATAGATAAAACTATCATTGATGCTACTAATTATGTTAAAGCAGGAGCATTTCTAGAGGATATCGACTTGTTTGATGCTAACTTCTTTGGTTACAATCCTAAAGAAGCATCAGCGATCGATCCACAACAACGTATTTTTTTAGAATGTGCCTATTCTGCTTTAGAAAATGCTGGTTATAATCCAGATAAATATGCAGGTAAAATTGGAATTTTTGCTGGTGTAGGTCAAAATAATTACTTACTGTTTAATCTCAATCCCAATGAAGATTTCTTAAAGACGGCTTCGGGATATCAAATCTTAATTGGAAATGAAAAAGATTTTTTAACTACTCGTATTTCTTATTTATTGAATCTTAAGGGAATAAGTATCGATATACAAACAGCTTGTTCAACTTCTTTAGTAGCTACTTCTATGGCTTGTCAGAGTTTACTCACCTATCAATCTGACATGGCTTTGGCAGGGGGAATTAGTATTTCTAGCCTAAAGAAAATGGGATATTTATATCAAGAAGGGGGAATTTTATCTCCTGATGGGCATTGTCGCACTTTTGATGCTAAGGCACAGGGAACTGTTCCAGGTAGCGGGGTTGGGGTAGTTGTTTTAAAACGTTTAGAAGATGCTCTGGCTGATGGTGATTGCATTCATGCCATCATTCGCGGTTCGGCAATTAATAATGATGGTTCAGGAAAAATTGGCTACACTGCCCCCAGTATCGATGGGCAAGCAGAAGTTATTGCCGAAGCTTTAGCTTTAGCAGAAGTCGAACCCGAAACTATCTCTTATATTGAAACTCACGGTACAGGAACGACTTTAGGCGATCCCATTGAAATTGCCGCCTTAAATCAAGTTTTTCGGCCTGGTACAGATAACAAAAGCCATTGCGCCCTTGGTTCGGTAAAAACCAATATTGGTCATTTAGATGCAGCTTCGGGAATTACTGGATTAATTAAAACTGTTTTGGCACTAAAACATAAACAAATTCCTCCTAGCTTACATTTCGAGCAACCCAATCCTAAAATTGATTTTGCCAATAGTCCTTTTTACGTCAATACTGAGCTAAAGGAATGGAAGACATCAGGATATCCAAGACGGGCGGGAGTTAGTTCTTTTGGTATTGGTGGTACTAATGCTCATGTGGTGTTGGAAGAAGCACCTGTTAGAGAGATGAGGAGAGTGGGAGACGAGAAAACAAAGATAAAGTCTAATCTGTTAGTTCTTTCTGCTAAGACTGAATCTGCATTAGAAACGGCGACAGATAATTTAGTCGAACATCTAAACAGTCATCCCGAATTGGATTTGGCGAATGTGGCTTATACCTTGCAAGTGGGGCGCAAAGAATTTAATTATCGTCGCACAGTAGTAGGTAAAGATCTTGAAGATGTCGCGATCGCTCTTCAAACTAGAGAACCTCAAAGGATTTTAACTCATTGTATTCAACAACATCAACAATCGATTGTGTTTATGTTCCCTGGGCAGGGTTCTCAGTATGCAAATATGGGTAAGGAGCTATACGAGACTGAACCTGTATTTCGCGAGTGGATCGATCACTGTTCGGAATTATTAAAATCTGAATTAGAGTTGGATTTGCGATCGCTAATTTATCCTGTAGGGGCGAATGGCCATTCGCCCCTACGACAAACCCAAATCGCACAATCAGCAATCTTCGTAATTGAATATGCCCTAGCCCAATTATGGATGTCTTGGGGGATCAAACCACAAGCTGCGATCGGACATAGCATTGGGGAATATGTAGCTGCAACTATTGCTGATGTCATGTCTTTAGAAGATGCTCTACATTTAGTTGCCCTGCGGGGAAGAATGATGCAGCAAATGCCTACAGGAAGTATGCTTGCTGTTTCCTTGCCAGAAGTTGAAGTAAAAGCTTTACTAAATGAAGAGTTATTTTTAGCTGCTGTAAATGCTCCTTCTTTGTGTGTAATTTCAGGAACTGACGAGGCGATTGAGAGAATTCAAGTACAACTTACTCATCAAGAAATAGAGTGTCGTCGTTTGCATACTTCCCACGCTTTTCATTCGGCAATAATGAATCCTGTGGTTGAATTATTTCAAAAAGAAGTAACCAAAATTTCTCTAAATACTCCTCAGATTCCGTTTATTTCTAATGTCACGGGAACTTGGATTACCACAGCAGAAGCGACCAACCCCAATTATTGGGCAAAGCATCTACGTCAGACTGTTCGTTTTGCTGATGGAATTTCTCAACTATTGCAGGATAGCGATGAGGCAAAGCCTCCGCTACACGAACGCATTTTCCTAGAAGTAGGCGCAGGAAAAACTTTATCTACTGTCGTTAAGCGAAATTTTTCCCAAACAGCAGGGCAAATAGTTTTAGCTTCTTTACGCCATCCCCAAGAAAAAGTTTCAGATAACGCTTTTTTATTAAATGCTTTAGGTAGACTTTGGTTGTCAGGAGTTGAGATCGATTGGTTCAGTTTTTATGCCGATGAAAAACGTCAACGAGTACCTTTACCAACTTATCCGTTTGAGCGTCAGCGTTATTGGATTGAGCCTCGAAAACCATCTTCAGAAACAATAACTGCACAAATACCCTCAACTTCAGAACTTTGGCAATCTTTAGTCAAAGCTGCGCGATCGCAATCTTTTTTGGAAGCTTCTCGATTTGACGAGCAAACCTACCAAGAAAAAAAACAAAATCTTGAAAGCTTGTGTGTTGCCTACATGAATCTTACCTTGAAGGATTTGGGTGCTTTTAACAATCTATCCGAACGATATTCTGCTGAAGATTTAGTCAAAGATTGTAAGATTATTCCTCGCTATCAACAATTATTTAGTCGTTGGTTAGAAGTTTTACAAGAAAAAGGTCAATTGCAACAAGAGCGAGGCTTTTTTACCAATCTTTTGCCAATTTCAATAGATTATATCGAGCAACTTTTAGCAGAAGTAAAATCTAAATGGACAGATTCGCCTCAAGAAATAGAACTGATTCAAAATTGTGGCGAACATTTACCAGCCATACTTCTTGGTAAGAAAGAGCCTTTGGAATTGCATACTGCTACTTTGGCAGCAGAAGGAGAAATTTCTAGACAAAATTCGACTGTTGATCTTTATTACAACGCCATCTTCCGACAAGGAATAAAACATTTAGTTAAGCTGTTACCAAGCAATATAAAACTCAGAATTTTAGAAATTGGTGCTGGTACTGGAATTGCTACAGCAGAATTATTAACTGTATTACCAACTCAGCAAACTGAATATACATTTACTGATGTAGGTAATTTATTTCTTACGGAAGCGAAGAAGAAATTTAGTGACTATTCAAATTTAAAATATGGTTTGTTAGATATTGAAAAATCTCCAGCCGAACAAGGATATTCAAGTCAAAGTTTCGATGTCATCGTAGCAGTAAACGTGCTACACGTACCCCAAAATATCAAACAGGCTTTAGAAAACGTTTATTCACTACTAGCACCTGGAGGATTTTTACTTATCCAGGAGATAACCCAACCACAATTAAATTTCGACATTACCGATGGTTTGTTGATGAATCCTTTAGAGGATGAATATCGCAGTCAAGGCAATCCATTTTTATCAAAACAACAATGGCAAGAAGAACTTAAAAATGCTGGATTTACGGAGATAGAAGTTGTCTCAGAAATTGAATCTTTCGGACAACATATTATCATGGCTCGGACTTCTCGATCGCCTAATGGAAAAGCGGCAGCTTTTAGTACAATCGTTAAGAATAAAGACATTAGCAACGGAAGTGATGAAAGTGGTGATCGCAAATTAGATATTGCAGATTGGTTTTATTTACCTTCTTGGAAACGTTCGATACAAACTAAAATTTTACAGTCGCCAGCTTCATCTTGGTTAGTTTTTGTAGATGAATATGGCTTCAGCGATCAAATAACTAAAAAACTCGAACTAAAATCTAAAAATCTTATCACTGTTAAAATCGGCAAAGAATTTAGCAGGGATAAATTAGATTCTCATAGTTTTACTATAAATCCCGATCGCTCAGAAGATTATCATCATCTCCTACAAGAACTGCGATCAATTAATTTTATTCCAGACAAAATCGTTCATGCTTGGAATATTGCACCTGTTGAAGATCCAGAATTAGAAGAAGTAGAAACATTTAAAAAAGCCCAGAAAAGAGGTTTTTATAGTTTGCTTTTCCTTGTTCAAGCTTGGTCTAATTGTCAATTTGATGGGCAATTAGAAATAATAGCTATTTCCAATAATATGCAAGCAGTGACTGCGGAAGAAATACTTTGTCCTGAAAAATCTACTTTACTTGGTACTGTTAAAGTTATTCCTCAAGAATGTAAAAATATTAGTTGTCGCAGCATTGACATTGTACTTCCTCTCTCAAAAAGCTGGCAAGAAAAGCAATTAATAGACAATTTAGCGATCGAACTAACAAATCAAACTTCAGAATCAATTATTGCTTATCGTGGTTTAAAGCGTTGGGTACAAAACTTTGAGCCAGTTTGTCTAGAAACAACTACTGAAAAAATAACAAGATTAAAACAAGGAGGAGTTTATTTAATTGTCGGCGGGCTTGGCAGCTTAGGACTAATAATAGCCAAACATTTAGCGCAAACTTGTCAAGCCAAACTAATTTTAACAGGACGTTCTCAGATTCCCCATCGAAATGAATGGTCGCAATGGTTAGAAAGTCACGATGAACGAGATGAGATTAATCAGAAAATCCGACAAGTATCAGAAATTGAATCATTAGGTTCAGAGGTTCTGACATTTAGTACCGATACTGCCAATTTAGAACAAATGATGCAGATGCTCGATCAAGCAGAAACACGATTTGGTCAAATTAATGGTGTTATTCATTGTGTAGCAACTGGTTTAACAGAAACCATGAGACCAATACAAAACACTAATGAAATCGAATGTGAACAACAATTTCGAGGTAAGGTATACGGACTTTTAGCCTTGAAGAAAGTTCTACAACATAAAAATCTTGATTTCTGTTTTTTAGTGTCCTCTTTAGCATCAGTTTCTGGAGGAGTTGGACACGCTGCTTATTCAGCATCAAATCTGTTTATGGATACTTACATTAGTCAGCACAATCAAATTAATCCCAACTCTTGGGTTAGCGTCAATTGGGATGGAAGAGTTTCTTCAGTTACCCAAAAAGATGATTCGATGTCCTTGTTTAAAATGAGACCAGAATTGACAATGACATCCAAAGATGATGTTACTGTTTTTGAGGCGATCTTATCTCATCCCGAAAAACTCGATCGCGTCATTATTTCCACCAGAAATTTACTAGCTAGAATCGCTCAATGGACTGGCAATCAATTACCAGACAATAAACAAAATAATTTCACAACAGCTAATTCATCATCTTTTCATTCTCGACCTAAATTAACTACAACTTATGTCGCACCTCGTAATCAAATTGAAAAAACTATTGTGAGTATATGGCAGCAAATTCTTGGGATCGATCGAATAGGAATCCACGACAACTTCTTCGAGTTAGGTGGTGATTCCCTCAGTGGAGTAACTTTTATCAATCAATTCCGAAAGCAAATGGGACAAAATATTGCTGTTTCTCTAATGTTTGAAAAGCCTACTATTGCAGAACTAGCAAATCATTTAAATCGAGAGATTTCAGAGGTGGTATTAGCAAATGGAAAAAGTAACGGGCTAATTGGAGAGAGAGAGGAGGGAGTAATATGAAACCCATTGAGGAGTTTTTATCCGATCTCGATAGTTTAGATATAAAACTTTGGGTTGAAGGCGATCGCTTGCGCTACAATGCTCCCAAAGGAATTATGACATCGACTATCCTAAGTCAAATAAAAGAATACAAAGCAGAAATAGTTAAGTTTTTAGTAGCCAAGCAAGTTTTTAACCATCCAAAATACGAGGGAATAAAATCTGTCAATCGAGATAAACCATTTCCTTTATCTTTTGCCCAATCTAGTCTATGGCTCTTAGAACAAATACAGCCAAATACTTTTACTTATAATGAAACGGTTGGTCTAAAAATTATTGGTTCACTAAATATAGAAACTTTAAAACAAAGTATTAATGAGATTATTCGTCGTCACGAAATTTTACGAACTAATTTTTTGCAAATAGATGAACAAACAGTGCAAATTATTCATCCCGAACTAATAATTGACTTGCCAAAATTAGATTTATCTCAATTACCTAGAACTAAAAAAGAAACTCAGATTAAACAATTGATTTTGGAACAATCACAGCAAGTTTTCGATTTAGTTAGCGATCAATTATTACGATTTACTCTTTTTCAAATTAGCGATCAAGAATACATACTATTTTTTGCTATTCATCATATAATATGTGATGGGTGGTCATTAGGAATATTTGTACAAGAACTAAGTATTCTTTATGAAGCCTTTTCTTATGAAAAGTATTCTCCTTTGTCAGAATTACCAATCCAATACTCAGACTTCGCGGAGTGGGAAAAACAATGGTTGAAAGAAGATAATTTTAATAACCAAATAAACTACTGGAAAAAACAATTAAGCAAGCCCCTTCCACAGTTAAAATTACCTGTAGATAAGTCTCAATCGAATGTTTCAGCTAATCAAGACAATATACAGTTTTTAAGTCTTTCTCGGGAATTATCTAAAGCATTAAAAGTGTTTAGCCTTCAAGAAAAGGCAACATTATTTATGACTTTGGTAGCAGCATTCATCACTGTGTTGTATTTTCATACTGATTCAGAAGATGTGCTAATTGGTACTGATGTTGCTAATCGTAACTTGCCTGAAACTGAAGAATTAATTGGATTTTTTGTCAATCAATTGGTTTTACGCACTGATTTAGGAGGTAATCCTACTTTTAGAGAACTTTTAGCAAGGGTACGTCAAGTAACTTTAGAAGCTTACGCCAATCAAGATTTACCTTTTGGAAAACTGGTAGAAATTTTGAATCCGGACCGTGCATTTAATGGTACATCTTTGTTTCAAGTTAAGATTATGCTGCGCAATTTTCCCATGCCATCTTTGCAGCTAGAAGATTTGACAGTAGATTTTATTAAGCTTAGTAATGGCGCAAGTAAACTAGATTTATTTTTGAGTTTAGAAGATAAGCCTGATGGAATTAATGGTTTTCTTGAATATAATCAACAACTTTTTAATATTAAAACTATTCAAAAAATATTAACTCAATTTGAAGCTGTTTTGACTCATATTGTTCGACAGCCAGAATGTAAATTAGACAAGTTAATCATCATGCTTTCTGAAGAAGAAAAGCAGCAAAAAATTACAGAAGAAGAAAAACTAGAAAAAACTAGTTTGCAAAAATTAGTAAATCTTAAGTGCAAAGCTATTGCTAAAGCTAATTAGTCTAAAATTAATTGAGGATAGACCGTGAAAAAATTAGAGAGTCAACCATTTAAAATTAAACGCCAACCAATTAACTTATCACAATCAAGTTTAATTAAAACTAGTTATTTATTCCCTGAATTGACTTTGCCTCTTGTAGTGCAACCTACAATAGACAACTTAAATTTAATAGATTGGCTCGAAGATAATCAAAAATTTATAGAAAAAGAATTATGTAAACATGGTGCAATTTTATTTCGTGGATTTGAAATTAACGATATTTCTACTTTTGAAAAATGTAGTCTTAAAATTTGTTCGCAACTTTTTTCTGAAAATGGCGAGCATCCTAGAGAGAATTTAGGTAGTAATATTTATACACCCGTTTTTTATCCGGCCGAAAAACAACTTTTGTGGCATAACGAAAACTCTTTTAATTTTCGTTGGCCGATGAAAATCTTATTTGGTTGTCTCCAGCCAGCATCCCAAGGAGGAGAAACTACTATTGTTGACAGTCGTAAAGTTTTTGAATTACTAAAACCTCAAATAAAAGAAAAATTTCTGCAAAAACAAGTCATGTATGTTCGTAACTATGGAAATCAATTAGGTCTAAAGTGGCAGACAGTTTTTCAAACAACAAACCCTTTAGAAGTAGAAGATATTTGCAATAGATCGGCAATTATGTTTAGATGGAAAACAGACGAACATCTTGAGACTCGTTCTATTCGTCCAGCAGTAATTCGGCATCCTGTCACCAAGGAAATGTCTTGGTTTAATCAGGCGCAACATTGGCATCCAGCTTGTTTAGATACAGAAACCCGCGAATCTTTATTTTCCCTATTTAAACAAGAAGATTTACCGCGAAATTGTTATTACGGCGATGGTACTCCTATTGAAGATTCAGTTATGGAAACCATTTGTGCAGCTTATCAACAAATAGAAGTAGACGTTTGTTGGGAAGCAGGCGATCTTTTAGTTCTAGATAATATATTAACTGCTCACGGACGTAATCCTTACGTTGGAACGAGAAAGCTTTTAGTAGCAGTGGGCGACATGACAAGTTTTGAAGAAATTTAATATTAAGATAGCAAGAGACAATGTTAAAAGAAATACAAGGCTTTCAACTTTCTCCACAACAAAAGCGACTTTGGTCAGTACGAGATAACAATAGTGTATATTTCGCTCAATGCGCCGTTAAAATTGAAGGTAATTTTAAACCAGAGGTTTTAAAAGCGGCTATTGAAAGAGCGATCGCCCGTCATGAAATTCTTCGTACCACTTTTCAAACTATTAAAGGCTTTAAAATTCCAGTTCAGGCGATCGAAGATCCTATTATCTTTTCTTTTGATGAATGGAATGCAGGAAGTGTACAATCTGAAGACGAAATAAATCAACTTCTTGAAGAGTTAAAGCAAAAATATACCAATATAGAGGAAAATCAACCGCTTCACGTTATTTTAATCAAGGGGTTGTCTGATAAGTATCTAATGCTGATTAGTTTACCTGCAATGAATGCAGACCAACTAACACTGATCAATTTAGTTAATGAAATCGGTCGCCAATACGCTGCTTGTTTAGATGGCGAACAAGGGGAAGATCTATCCTTACAATATGCCGATTTCGCTCAATGGCAGAGTGAATTATTAGAATCAGAAGATACAGAAACTGGAAGAGAATATTGGCGCAAGCAAGATTTTTCTGATTTTGCCACGGTTGATTTTATCGATAAACAGACAGTTATAGATCAGCTAAAATTTGAAGCAAAATCTCTTAAATTATCTATTGCGCCCGAAGTAGCCCTAAAAATAAAAGAGATAACATTTCGTCAAAATACTTCTACTTCCGACTTTTTCTTTGCTTGCTGGCAAATTTTAATTTGGCGACTTAGAGGAAAATTAAATTCGATTATAGGAGTATCAGTAGATGGTCGTAAATATGAAGAGTTAAAGGAAGCACTAGGATTATTTGCCAAATATTTACCGATTCAGTGTCATTTAGAAGATAGCTATCATATTGATGATGTATTAGCGCAAGTAAAAAAATCAATTAATGATATTCATAAAAAACAGGAATATTTTAGTTGGGAACAGACTTTAGGATCGACAAAAGAAAATCAACAGCACCAGTTTTTTCCTTTATGTTTTGAGTTTGTGGAAATTCCTTCAGCATATAAAACCAAGGATATATCCTTGTCCATTGAAAAACTTACTGCATATATAGACCGCTTCGATATTAAGCTTGCTTGTCTTCATCGCCAAGACTCTATAGAGCTTGAATTCCATTACAATGTCAACTTGTTTGCTGTTAGCGATATTCAACGCCTAGCCGAGCAGTTTCAAACTTTACTAACTAATCTTATTAAAGACTACGAGCAAAAAATCGGTAATATCAATATTCTCAGCGATCAAGAACATCAGCAACTAATAGTTGACTTTAACAAAACAGAAAAAGCTCTTCCCAAAGATAAATGCGTTCATCATCTCATTGAAGAGCAAGCGGCTAAAACTCCCGATAACATTGCCGTAGTTTTTAAACAACAACGACTAACTTACTATGAACTTAATACCAAAGCCAATCAACTAGCTCATTACCTACAAAAATTGGGCGTAGGAACAGAAGATTTGATTGGAGTATGTCTTGATCGCTCCCTGGAAATGGTTATTAGTTTATTAGGAATACTTAAAGCAGGTGCAGCCTACTTGCCAATCGATCCTAATTATCCATTGGAACGCAAGACCTACATTCTTGATGATGCTCGAATACCCATACTGTTAACTCAGCAACATTTAAGCCTAGATTTACCAACAAATGGTGTTGAGGTTATTTGTTTGGATACCGACTGGCAAAATATTGAGAGGGAAAAGACTGATAATCTAGTCAGTCAAACCAAGCTCGAAAACTTAGCTTATGTCATATATACTTCTGGTTCGACTGGTAAGCCAAAAGGAACATTAATAGTTCATCGAGGACTACTCAATTACTTGACTTGGTGTACTGAAGCTTATCAAGTTGATCGAGGAGTTGGGACGCTGGTTCATTCTTCCCTTTCTTTCGATCTAACCATTACTGGTTTATTTTCACCTTTACTAGTAGGTCGTCAACTAGAACTGATTCCTGAAGATCCTAGTTTAGAGTCTTTGCAGCGTAGTTTAAGCACCAGCTCGAATATCAGCTTGGTCAAAATTACTCCTGCTCAATTATCTTTAATATCACAAGTTATACCATCAGATAAAGCAGCAGGTAGAACTAGAGCTTTTATTATTGGCGGTGAAAATCTTCTAGCCGAGACAACTTCCTTTTGGCAAAAATTTGCTCCAGAAACAGTTTTAGTCAATGAATATGGACCAACAGAAACCGTTGTTGGTTGCTCTATTTATCGAGTAACTCGCGACCAAATAGTATCTGGTTCGATCCCCATTGGTCGTCCTATTGCCAATACTCAACTTTACGTATTGGATCGAAATCTGCAACCAGTACCTACTTGTGTTGTCGGGGAGTTATATATTGGCGGTTTTGGTTTAGCGCGGGGTTATCTTAATCAAGCACAATTAACTGCTCAAAGATTTATCCCTAATCCTTTTAGCGAGCAACCTGGAGAAAGATTATATAAAACAGGAGACTTAGTTCGTCATTTAACAGATGGGAATTTAGAATTTTTAGGACGGTGTGATTCTCAAGTAAAAATTAGAGGCTTTCGCATTGAACTGGGAGAAATTGAAGGGGTACTAAGTCAACATCCAGAAGTAGGAGAAACTGTAGTAGTAGTTAAAGAAGATACTACAGGCGATCGACGTTTAATTGCTTACATTGTCTCTCGTAACAGTCAAATAAATCTAGTCAGCGAACTGCGAACCTTTTTGCTTGATAAATTACCTGAGTATGCAATTCCGTCAGCTTTTGTTAGTTTGAATGCTTTACCATTGACTATTAATGGCAAAGTTGATCGCCAAGCATTACCAACACCAGATTGGGTCAGAGTGAATTCAGCGGGATCTTTAGTATTACCACGTACGCCAATTGAAGAAGTTACATTGGGGGTTTGGTCGCAAATTCTAGGCATCCCACAAGTAAGTGTTAACGATAACTTTTTTGAACTCGGCGGTCATTCTTTATTAGCAACTCAAGTTGTTTCTAGGTTACGTAAAATATTTTCAGTAGACTTAACTTTAAATCAACTGTTCGATACACCAACCATAGCGGGACTAGCCAACAGCATTGAGGCAAAAAAGAAAGATTCACAGGAAGTAGAAATTGTCTCGATTGAACCAGTTTCTAGAGAGGGAGATTTACCTTTATCCTTTGCCCAACAAAGACTGTGGTTTCTCGCTCAATTAGAACCAGATAGTCCTGCTTATAATGTTTCTGGAGCGATTCAAATGCAAGGTGCGCTCGATCTAGAGGCACTTACTAAAAGCATCAATGAAATTATTAAGCGGCACGAAGTTTTACGGACTAACTTCATTACTGTAGGAGAAACAGTAACTCAAGCGATCGCGCCACAACTAACTCTATCTATTCCAATTCTCGATTTAAAAGGAGAAACTGAAACCAAGGTCAAGCAAATCATTTCTCAAGAGACAGAAAAACCCTTCGATCTAAAGAGTGAATCTTTAATACGTCTTAAATTATTACATCTGACTAGGGAAAAATTTATCCTCATAGTGACTATGCACCACATAGTCAGCGATGCTTGGTCAATTGCAGTTTTGGTGAGAGAATTAACCACATTTTATGAAGCCTTTAAAAGCGATCGCTTTTTGCCCCTACCACAATTGACTATACAGTATGCCGATTTTGCTCTTTGGCAGCGACAATGGTTAGAACAGAATTTATCTCAACTAGCGTACTGGAAAAATCAGCTACAAGGAAAACTGCCGATTTTACAGTTACCCACAGATAAACCTCGTCCTTTAATCCAAACTTATCAAGGCGCGAGTCATTCATTTACTCTATCCAAAACTCTATCTGATGCGTTAAAAGATTTAAGCCAAAAACAAGGTGTTACTACATTTATGACCTTGTTAGCAGCTTTTAAAGTCTTACTTTACCGCTATAGTGGACAGACAGATATTTTGGTCGGTTCTCCCATTGCTAACCGTAATCGAACCGAAATTGAAAATTTAATCGGATTCTTCGTTAATACTCTGGTTTTACGCAGTGATTTATCTGATAATCCTAGCTTTGCATTATTGCTTGAGCGCATTAGAGAGATAACCTTAGAAGCATATAACAATCAGGACTTATCTTTTGAAAAGTTAGTAGATGAGTTACAGCCAGAGAGAGACTTAAGTTATACTCCACTTTTTCAGGTAATGTTTGTCTTCCAAAATGCACCTAATAATACTTTAAAGTTATCAGATTTAGAGTTAGAAATCCTCGAACTTAACCGTCAGACAGCAAAATTCGATTTGACTCTAGACATGATAGAAACAGAGTCGGGGTTGGAAGGCAGTTTTGAATATAATACGGATTTGTTCGAGTCTGCAACTATTGCTCGCATGACAGGACATTTGCAGACACTACTTGAGGCAATCGCTGCTAATCCTCAATTATCTTTATCTCAGTTGCCATTATTAACTGAATCAGAACAACAGCAGTTATTAATCGAGTGGAATAACACCAAAGTTGAATACCCACAAGATAAATGCATACATCAATTATTTGAATCACAAGTAGCCAAGACACCTGATTCAGTTGCAGTAGTGTTTGAAGAACAACAGTTAACCTATCGAGAGTTAAACACTAAAGCCAATCAATTGGCACACTATTTACAAGAATTA
>Ga0114940_10000240_pt1 | contig 31111 bp, 23 predicted proteins | sample ColdCreekSource_FD_87195 | JGI IMG/M metagenome (GOLD analysis project Ga0114940, IMG submission 87195) | Groundwater microbial communities from Cold Creek, Nevada to study Microbial Dark Matter (Phase II) - Cold Creek Source | ecosystem: Environmental > Aquatic > Deep subsurface > Groundwater ...
CATATGGGCGATTCGCTCGGCTCCATTCTCGGCAAGCTCCGCGAAGGCAGCTCGGAGCCTTTCAATCGTTACGACGAAGCGGCTGCGCTCGACGCGCGCTGCACATTGATCGGTCGTTTCCCCGGCGATCTCAGCGACGCGTCGCTCGGTATCGATAAATCGATCGGGCGCTTCATGGGCCGCGCTTCGCGCTTGGCCCTGCGCGCGAGTCGCGGTGCGCTGGAGCAGTCGCAAGCACAGACGTCGGACCTCGCGGTGATCTTTGGCAGCGGCAGCGGCGATACAGACACGCACCGCGAGATCTCCAGCAAGCTCGAGCAGACCAAAAGCATGCGCAAGGTCTCGCCGTTCGTGGTGCCGAAGATCATGGCTTCGACGGTGTCCGCGAATCTGGTGAACGCGCTGCAGACCAAGGGGCCGAGCTGCAGCATTACAGCTGCCTGTGCCGGCGGCGCCTGGAACATCGCAGTGGGCGCGATGCTGCTCCGGTCGGGCGCATGCAAGCGCGCGCTGGTGGGCGGGACGGAGAGCATGGACGTGCATTTCCACGCGGGTTTCGACTCGATGCGCGCGTACAACAGCTCGGACAACGAGCGGCCCGAGATCGCGTCGCGGCCCTACTCCAAAGATCGCGCCGGCTTCATCTTCTCGGAGGGCGCGGGCGCGCTCATACTCGAGACGCGTAAGTCTGCCGCTGAACGCAGCGCGACGATCTTGGGCGTGGTCAAAGGGTTCGGCATGTCGTCGGACGGCAAAGGCGAGATGGTCGCGCCCAACTCGGATGGCGCGTTTCGCGCGATGGAGCAGGCGCTGCAGGCGGCGCAGCTCAGCCCCGAGCAGATCGACTACGTCAACACACACGGCACTTCGACACCCGTAGGCGACCTCGGTGAGGTCGAGGCGATCCGGCGCATCATGGGCGGGCGGCGCGTGCCGTATTCGTCGACCAAGGGCTACACGGGGCACACTGTCTCGGCGGCCGGCGCGATCGAAGCGGTCTTCACGATCGCGATGCTGCGCGACGGTTGGATCGCGCCGTGCGTGAACATCACCGAGCTCGATCCCAAGCTCAGCGACTTTCCGCCCGTGCAGAAGAGCCAGAACGCTGACCTGCGCTTCGCGCTCTCTAACTCGTTCGGCTTTGGCGGGACCAACGTGTCGCTGGCGCTCGCGCGACCGTAAACGCGGCCCACTCTCAGGCACGAGCGCGCTGCTCGCAAAGCGCGCTTGTGCTCTCGGGTAGAGTGCGCTTCGATGCGGGCCGATTTGTGATGCAGCTCGAGCGCTATGAACGTTGGATCTGGGGGTTGTGCGCGTTCGCGTATGTCTACGTGTTCCCGTACCAGTCCACGCTGAACAACCCCAACGAGAACGTGCGCTTCTACATGACGGCCGCGCTCGTGGACTCGCACAGCTACGCGATCGATGCGCAGCGCGAGCGCTGGGGTTGGGTGAACGATGCAGCCGTCCATGGCGGGCACGTGTACAGCGTCAAAGCCCCCGGCACGAGCTTTCTCGGCGTGCCTGGGTATGCGCTTTACGTCGGCACAGCGAAGATGCTCGGGCGCGAGTTTGACCGCACGGAAGCTTTGTGGGTGTGCCGATTGACTGGGTCGATCTTGCCGACGCTACTCGGCATGTGGTTTTTCATGGCGTTTTTACGCCGCCGCAAGCTCGACTTGTCGCTGCGCGCGAGCACCGCCGTTGCGGTGTGGTTGGGCTCGCTGCTCTACGGCTACGGCATGTTGTTCGTGAGCCATACGCTGAGCGCGGTGGTCGCGTTCGCTGGCTTTGCGTTTCTGTACGAGGTCGAGCACCGCGCGCGCATCACTACGCCGCTCTCAGCTGCGTGGTTCGGATTGCTGGCGGCAGCCACCACGTGGTTCGAGTACCCGGGGCTCGTCGTGAGCTGTGTGCTCTTGGGTTATGCGCTGTTTGTGCTGCGCAGCTGGCGGCTGCGGGTGGCGTGGCTGCTCGGAAGCCTACCGCCTGCGCTGCTCATGATGCACTTTCACTATCGCGCGTTCGGCAGTCCGTTTACGCCTGGGCACTTGTTCGTGGAGAGCGACGCGTTTCGTGCGGCGCATGAGCAGGGGCTCTACGGCGCTGTGGGCGTGAGTCCTGCGGCGCTTTATGGGCTCTTGCTCGATCCCGGTGCGGGGTTGTTTCCGCTCACGCCGCTGCTTTGGCTGGCATTGCCTGGGTGGTGGCTGCAGCTGCGTGACCGGGCGCAGCGCGCGGCGGCGGTGACGGGCCTCGCTTTGTTCGTGCTGAGCTGTCTGGTGATCTCAGCGATGAATAATTGGCGTGGGGGTTGGACGGTGGGCCCGCGGTACCTCGCGGTCTGCGTGCCGTTTCTTGCGTTTCCGGCGGTGGTTGCGTTGCAGCGGCTGGCTGCACGCGCGCCGCTCTGGGCGGCGGGGCTCGGGGTCGGCACGGCTGCGGCTTCGGTGGTCGCGTCGGGGATCCCGAGCGCGTATTATCCGCACTTGCCACCGGAGTTTACGCGGCCTCTACCGCAGTTGTTTTCCGTGCTGGTCGCGCATGACTTCGCGCCACCGAACCTTGGGAATTGGTTCGGCGTGTGGGGGACAGCGTCTATCGTGCCGCTGTGCGCGTCTGCGCTCGCAGCGCTCGTGTTGTGTTCGCTCGCAGCTTTCCGCGGCGAGGTAGCGATCGCGGCACATGCGTCTGCCGCTATCCGCGGCGAGCAGGGTGAGCTCGCTGCGCTGGCGCCTGACGAAGCTCCTGACCAGGTGAGCGACGCGCCGGCCGTCCCGGGAGGAACGCGCGCACGTGGCGCTCCGCCTCGGGCGGTGGCTGCGATGCTGGGCGTTGCGCTGGTTGCGCTTGGCTTGTGCCTGGTGCCGTTGTTTTGGCGGCCGAGCTCGGAGCCAGGAGTGGCCAAGGCCGTTAGTTTTGTGACGAACCGCTTTCAGCCCGCTGGGCATGACCGGGCCGCGCGCTTGCGGGCGCAGCTGGTGGCGGCAGGGGAAAAGGCGGACCCTGGGCTTTGGGAAGCGCTGGAGCGCGCCTATCGCGAGGAAGGCCGCGAGCGTGAGGCTGGGCTGGCTGCCAAGCGGCGGTTGCCAAAGCCCTGAGGTGCGGGTCCTGCTGCGTCGCAACCGTAACCAGGTCGGCTGCGGTTGCGGTTGCGCGAGTGAACGCGACGCGTTGTTGTGAATCTGAGGTTGGTGTTCGCTGCTACGTCTCAGTAGCGCGGGATGCTCGAGTCGATCTCTTGAGACCAGGCGTCGATGCCACCCGCTAGGTTGTAGACCTCGCGGAAGCCTGCTTGGACGAAGCGTTCGGCTGCTGCTTGGCTTCGGCCGCCGTGGTGGCAGTGGAAGACCAGCGCGGTGTCGCGGTCCAGCGCGTCGATGTCTTGGGCCGCGGATTCGTCTAGCAAGCGTGCACCCAGCGAGGCGCGCTCTTGTTCTGCGGGCGTGCGCACGTCGAAGAACTGAAACTGCTTCTTCTCGTCGATCATCGTCTTGAGACCGGCGGGCGTGAGCTGACGGACCTTGGGGCCTTCGTTTGGGTTCTCGATCTTGAAGCCGGCGCCGCTTTGGTCGTAGTCGATCTGCACGCCGTTCGCGCGCTGCGCGCTGTCTGCATCCACCAGCACGGTGATGCCGCCTGCGTCGACGCGGTGATCCCCTTCGCTCGGATCGTCGATCGACAACGCGTGCTCAAAGGCCGGGCTGATCTCCAAGCGCAGCGTGCCTTGCTCGTTGCCTTGGGCTGCAGCGATCGCTTGCTTGGCCGCAGCGCTCACGCTGATCTTCGGCGCAGGACTCGCAGCTGGAGCAGGCGCGGGGGCTGCTTGCTCGCCGGGCGCACCAATGATGCCTTGCAGCTCACCCGACTGAAACAGCTCGCGCACGATGTCGCAGCCGCCGACGAACTTGCCCTTCACGTAGAGCTGCGGAATGGTCGGCCACTCCGAATACGCTTTGATGCCTTCGCGGACCGAAGCATCCGTCAGCACGTTGACAGTTTTGTACTGCTTCACGAGCTGATTGAGGATCTGCGTGACGGTCGCCGAGAATCCGCACTGCGGAAAGTGCCGCGTGCCTTTCATGAACAGCACGACGTTGTCGCTGTCGATGATTTCTTGGATGCGTGTGCGAAGCCCGGGGTCGATGGACATGATCCTGTTCCTAATAGCGCCAGATGGCGACGCAAACGTGACGATGGGACTCTTAGGCCCGAGCGCCCGCTTCGTCAACTAGGGGATATTAACCGAATCTCTTAGGGAGCTTCCAGTCCTTCGATCCACTGCTTCACCCATTCCGTGCCGTCCGGGTCGACGACGTAGGTAGAGATCGGCGGCATCTGCTCTGCCTGGTCCACGTTGCGCGTCGTGATCAGCGAGTACAGCCAGCTGTCTTGCGGCGAGCCTGGAACGATGCGGGTTCTCCCGAACCAACGCAGCGTTTCGACGCTGACGCCAGCCGTGGTCGTAACCGCGGGGAAAGCATTGGTGGGCCGGCCGTCCAGCTCTTCGGGCTTCAGACGCAGGCGCATGTCGACCGACATGCCGCCGCCCGTCGGAGTGTCATTGTGACAGGTGACGCCGCAGTTCATGTGCATCCACCCGAGAGCCTTGGCGTCTACGCTGCTGTCGTCCGGGCCGATATGATATTCGGTGGTGCCGTCGTGGCTCTTGAGGACGCCGTCTTCGGCGAGTTTCGCGAGCGTCTCGCCGCTCGCTCCGGGCAAACCGAGCGCGATTTGCTCGAACCCCAGGACGCGGTCGCGTCGGCCTTTGTGGCACTCGTCGCAGTCGTTCGGACCGGGCAGCCAGTGGGTCTGGCCGTTGCCCATCGTCACGTCTTTGGCGAGCAGGACGCGTTTTGCGTCAGTGAGGCCGGCGTTCCAGGCGTACGTGCTCTGCTTCCACTCGCCCTCGTCCTTCTTGTAGTAGATGCGCGTCTCGACCGGGACGTCGCTTCCTGGCTCCAGGAATTCCTTCCAGAAGCGCGTACCGATCGGGAACTTCCAACCCGAAGGGTCAGAAGCGTCAATCTGTGTCCCTTTGGGCAGGAAGATGTAACGCGACTTATCGAGACCGTCGGACCAGAGCTTCACCGCCGGCTCGTAAGTCAGCACATCGGATGCGACTTCGCGCGCAGCCGTGTCCGTGTAAAGGCCCGTACAGCTGAGCATTTCCGGAAGACCTGACTGCGAGTCTTCCTGCTGCCTTAGACAGTCGTCGTCGACAGAACTTGGGAACGACAAGGCGCCGGACGTCGCGGAGCCGCCCACGTCGTGCGACATGGCACAACCGGAGATGCTTGCGAGCGCCGCCCATAGAGGGATCCAGCGGATCATGCGTACTTTTATGAACCAACTCACGCTCATGGGAAGTGCGATCTGGAAGCCGATTTAGCTCACGCGCACGGATGCGCAACTGTAGGCACCCTGCTGACGCGGACTATAGCTCAAGTTTTCCCGACTCGCCCTGAGCCAGTCCTGTCCCCTTGCCTCATGGGCTGCAGCGTCTCGCAACCACGACTCTGACTCGCGCGCGTTGGAGCGTGCGTGGACCGGGCGTCGTCCGCAGCCGTCAGCTGCATACACGAGCACATGAAAATGTGCTGCTTACACGATTAACGCGAGCCTTTGGATCAGCGGGGGGGAACTCTTCACCATGCTGAGCTCTGTGCGCACGGCCGCCGTCAGAGCCGAATCGACAGCGATGAGGAGGACATGCAGGAAAACAAGACGATTCGGAAGCCGACTGAAATGCGTCGACGCGGCCTGAGCGTGGCTTCACTGCTGCTCGCGGTCGCTGCGCTGACGAGCTGCGACGAACAAGCTTCGCCCAGCATTCCCACCACGACTCGAGTAGTCGATGACAGCGCGGCTGCGTACGCCGCGCTAGCGAGCGCGCTGGAGCGCTGCGAAGATGCCAACGAAGCCTGCTTGGATGCAGCCGGCAACGACAGCAGCGCCCGCGAGCAATGTGCACGCGACGCAGCGAGTTGTCGCACGCAAGCAGAGCCGATCGAAGAGCAAGCAGAGAACACGCTCGAGCGTGAGACGCGTTGGTGCCATAAGGTCTGCACCGACGACGATGCAGGTCCAGGCGGCACCGATGACGCTGATGGCGGCACCGGTGATATGGACGAGTGCATCCACAAGCACGCGCCCAGGTTGCCTAAGTGCTTGAGGGGTCTCGTGACCTGCGTGAACGACGCGGGTCTGTTCCAGCGCGAAGCGTCGCGCAGCGAGCTGCGAGGCTGCGTCACCGAGGCACACGAGTGCATCCGAGAGAGGCTCGACGAGCTGCGCGAAAAGAAGCGCGATCGCTGGCACAACCGAGCTGGCTCGGATGCGCCATCCACAGGGGGCACGGGTGGAGCCGGTGGCCCTGAAGCTGGCAGCGGCGGAGCTGCAACTGGTAACGATGCCGGCGTGTCGCCTGCGAGCGAAGATCGCCGCAGCAGGCGTGACCGCTGGAGGCCCTTCTGGCGACGTTGAGCCGATGAAGGGAACGGGGCTGTCCTCGGACGACGAGGGCAGCCCTGTCTCACATGGCCTCCTGTGCGACATGCGCCGACCTCGAAGCCCGCGCTGACCGCGCCAACGCTTCATTTCGGCTCAGGTTTCAGACACTCCGTACGATCCTAGCTTCATGGATGTTCCCGTCCTCGAGGTCAGCTCTAGCCATCATGACCCTCGACCGATCGGTGCCACGGTAGCCGGCCGCTACCAGCTGCGACGCATCCTGGGACGAGGTGGCGCTGCTGTAGTATTCGCGGCGGACCATGTGATCGTGCATCGCCCGGTGGCGCTCAAGCTGCCGCTGCGCAACCCCGATGTGCGCGAGCTGCTCGACGCGCGCTTGCGCTGTGAGACCAAGGCGCTCGCGCATGTGCGGCATCCTGCCATCGTAGACATCATCGACGCGGGCGAAGAAGATGGCATGCCGTATCTCGCGATGGAGCTGCTGGAAGGCCGCACCTTGAGCGGCTTGCTTTCAGCGCGCGGGCGGCTCGATCCCGAAGAGGTGATCAAGGTCGGCGCTGCGCTCGCAGAAGGCTTGGCGACGGCTCACAGCGCAGGTGTGATCCATCGCGACGTGAAGCCGGCGAATGTTTTGATCACGCGTGAAGCGCGCAATCAGATCCACCTCTGTGACTTCGGCATCGCGCGCTTGATCGGGCCCGAAGTGCGGCAAGATCGCGCGCTCACGCAGCTCGGCGCGATCCTCGGAACGCCCGAGTACATGCCGCTCGAAGCGTTCCTGAACGGTTCTGAGGTGGATCATCGCGCGGATGTGTTTTCGCTCGGCATGATGCTCTACGAGTGTCTGACGGGCGCGTTGCCGGTCGAAGGTGCGATCGGTGCGATCCTGCGTCAGCGCACGAGTGCGGCGGTGCCTCAGCTGCACGAGCTCAGGCCGGATGTGCCACGACAGCTGTCGCAGGTGATCGCGCGCTGCTTGGCGCAGGAGCCGGAGGCGCGGTTTTCACAGATGACCGAGCTCGCGAGCGCGCTGCGCGCGTGCACGAAAAAGCAGGTCGACGACATCGATCTGCTGCGCTCCGCGGCTGCCAATCCGGCAGCGACGGTGGCGTCGCAGAAGCCCGAAGGTTTTGCTGCGCGGCGCGCGTATGCACGGGCGCCGTACGTGACACTGGCGAGCCTGCAACGCGGCGCGAATGCCGCTCAGGATGCGCGCATCGAGGATCTCTCCGAAGGTGGCGCGCTGCTCGTGACGCGCGATGCGTACAAAGCGAACGAGCTGGTGAAGTTGCGCTTCGGCATGCCGATCTCAGGGCGTGTGTACGCGCTGAACGCGACGGTTCGCTGGAGTCGCGCCGGCCGTGGCAGCCCGGCGACCGGCATCGAGTTCAACAATCTGCCGGACGCTGCGCGCGAAGAGATCCGCAAGTACGTCACGCTCATGAGCAACGCACGCACGGGCGCGGAAAAGGCCTGAACCCGCGCTACTCAGGCGACTTGCTGGCATGCACTTCGTAGCTTTGCTTCGAGTTGTCGGCCGCTGTGACGACGTAGCTCACGGGGTTGCTGAAGTCCTGGGGCTCGTCGGCGCTCGGCGAGATGCTCTTGCCGGTGTGTTGGAGCAGGCTTGGTTTGAGCGCTCGCAGGTCGGTCCCTGCAGGCAACACCACCGCGACTTCGTTGCCCGTGATGCTGGCGACCGTGGGCGCGAAGGCAAACGCTGTGAGCGCTTTCTCGCTCTGGCCCGCAACGCGAATAGTCACTTCATAGTTGCGGCGCGTGTTGTCGCGCGCGATCACACCGTAGATCTGCGGTGTCGCAAAGTTGAGGGGCGTACCGCTCGGGGTCACGCGTGCGCCCCGATGAAGCAGCGTCGGCTCGAGCGCGCTGATGGCGCTGCCCGCAGGCAGCGTCAGCGCGACTTTATCTCCCTCGATCTGTGCGTGCCGACCCTCGTAGACAAGGTCCACCAGCGTGTTGTCAGCGCGCTCGGCATTGACGATGCGTACGGTGTACATGCTGCTTTCACCGGTTGCCTCCATCAGCGTGTACGTGACGGGCCCGTAGAAGCTCTGCGACACGTCGCTCGCCGGGTTCAAGCGCACGCCGTGATGCACGATGGTCGGCGTCAGCGCGCCTAGGCTCGCGGCGTTCGGAACGGTCAAGGTAATGTCGTGGCCGAGGATGGTGGCCGGCAAGCCGAGCACCTCGAAGCTCGCGATCCCTCGCGCGCTGGTCTCTGCGATCTGACAGGTCGCCGTGTAGCTGCGCGCGGTCCCGTCTGCAGCCGTGACGGTGTAGACAGCGCCACGCAGGAAATCTTGCGGCTCACCGACGGGTGGCTCGATGCTCGTACCCGCGTGCGTGATCGCGGGAGCGTAAGTGCAATCATTCGCGCCGAACGGCGCATACAGCGAGATCTCGTCGCCACGCAAGCTCGTGAACACAGACGGAACCTCGAAGCTCAGGATCTCGTTGGTGTTGCTCGCTGCGAGCGAAACCATCACGGTGTACGTCTCGGTCGAGCCATCTCGGCCAGTCGTCGTGTAGTGCACCGGCTGCGAAAAGTCCTGCTGCTGTCCACTCGGCGGCATCACAGTGCCACCTGACAGTATGATCTGTGGCTCGAGCATCGTGATGTCCGTACCAGCCGGCAACACAAGCGCGATCTGATTGCCGGTGATCGTGCTCTCCGTGTCGAACACTCTGAAGTGTGTAATGGCGTTGGACTCATTCGCCGCGACGTTGACATACACGCTGTACTCGCGTGTGCTGCCGTCCTGGGCCATCACCGTGTAGTGCACGATCCCGCGGAAGTCCTGCGGTTCGAGCGGGCTCGGCAGGATCGCGGCGCCCTCGAACACCAGCTCAGGCGTGATGTTGAGCAAGCGCGTGTCGTGCGGCACGGTCAGCTCGACCATCGCTCCCGAGATCGTGGCTGCCACGCCCGCGATGCTGAAGCGTGTGATCTCCTTGGTGGAGTCGAGCAGCGAAGGCGCCAGCGATCCCGCGTCGAGAGGCTGCGTCACCTCCGACAAGACATGCACTGTCACCGTATAGACAGACTCGCTGCCGTCACTGGCTGTCACGGTATAGTCGACTGGTTGCGTGAAGTCCTGCGCCACGCCACTGTCGGGTGACACGCTCACGCCGGCGTGCTCGATGCGCGGCACGAGCGCCGTGACCATGCTGCCAAACGGTAGCTCGACGTGCAGCGCGCGCTCCGAGATTACGGCTACCGCCGCCGCTGACAGCTGCGTATTGTCGGCCGGGTCGAACGCAAACCGGCGGAGCTCGCTGCTCGGCGAAGACCCTGCGGGCCTCGCTCGAGGTGTCACCGCCCCCTTGCAACCACACAACATTAAGCCCAAGAAGATCAGCCACAAGCGCGAGACAGCCCGGCCCCGAGCCGCGCCGCAGTGCGCCGTTCCATACTGCATAACTACTCCACACTTCGTTCTAAAGCGGGCCTGGCGCTGCGTGTGCAGAGCGGCTCCTCGCCGCCACTGGCTGCGGACATCGCCAACTGGCCCTACCCGAAGTTTAACGGATGCGCCCGGCACCGGACAGCGCTGGACCGCGCGCGGCGCACGGAAGCTGACGCATCCACGCACAAACGGTCACCGGCCCGCACCGCGACGCGGCGCTGGACCACATGCGCGCATGACGAGCTGGCACCGCCTGGCCGGTCGTGCGGCGACCGTAGGCACGACTCTGTCCACAGCGCAGCATGATCTCGGTTGACAGGCGTGCGCGCAGCGCATAGAGGCCGATCGTCTCAGAGCCGCTATGGAACAACCGTCGCGCACAGCCCCGAAGCAAAGCCCCTGGGGCAAGATCTTCGCCATTACGGTCATGGCGTTGATCCTCGCCACGCTCGCCACACAATTGCGCGCGATCACCGGGTTCGCGCGCAACTGGGGGGACTTCTCAGACGGCTCGGTCGAAGCCAAGCAGCTGCGAAACATCCCCGATGTGCTCGACTACATCACGCTGCACAAGGACGACATCTCGTTGGTCGCGTTCGAGCTGGGTGACGAGTCCAATGGCATTTACCTCAACGCCGACACGGTGCGGCCGCTGGCGTCGACCGTCGAGCTGCAAGTGCTGCTCGGCTACGGCGCGTTGGTCGCGCGCGGCGAGCTGAGCGCGGACGCGTCCGTGAGTCTGGCAGAGTGGGAGCGCTACTGGCTGCCTCGCACCGACGGCGGCTCGCATGAGTATTCGGTGCAAGCGCTCGAGAGCAAAGGCGCTGTAACCAACGGCAATGTGCGCGTCGCGGACCTGGCCATGATGATGGCCCGCTACAACGACGACGCGGCAGCCGACTATCTGATGCACAAGCTCGGTCGCGCGCGCGTCGATGCGCTGCCCATGCAGCTCGGCATGCCCAACGAGGAGCCCGCATGGCCGCTCTCCGGGCAGATCATGAGCTGGCAGAACACGGCGTTGTCCGAGCCTGCAGCGGAGCTCGTCCAGCGTTACGGCAAGCTCGATCGCCGCAGCTACGCCGACACGGCCTGGCAGCTGTCAGCTGCATTGACCAACCCGCAGCGCGCTGCGCAAGAGCGCGAGCGCCTGGAAGACGAAGGGCTCACGCTGCGGCTCTCTGACCAAGCGTTGCTCACGCGCGCCACGAGCCCACGCGGCAGCGCTCGCGCTTACGCCGAGCTGATGGGGCGCGTCGCGAAGAGTGAGGTCGAAGGGGCGGAGCTGGCACGCGCAGCCCTGGCGTGGCCGCTGCAAAACGCTGAGGTCAAAGAGCAGTTCGACAGCGTGGGGACAAAACCGGGCAGCTTGCCCGGCCTTTTGACCTCTGCGTACTACGCACAGCCCAAAGGCACGGACAAGGTGCGTGTGCTCGCGCTGTTCCTCGACAAGCTGCCGACCGCGGTGTGGCTGCAGTTGATGCAGAAGTTCTTGCACCAGCGCTTCGAGCTGCGCTTGCTGAACGATGACGCCTTCTTCGCAGAGGTGAAGCAGCGCCTTGCACAGTGAGCCAAATGGCGAAGGCAAGCACTGCTGCTCCCATCCTTCGTCGGATGATCGCGTAGGGCCGCGCCGTTCTGTGGTTTTGCGGGCAGCGCCTGCCCGCGGAACCGCAGAACGGTGCGGAACAAGCGAGAGCCGGCGAAGGATGGGAGCAGTAGTGCTAGACTCGCGCCCGCGATGCACAAACCTTTGGTTGCCACCCACCTGACACTCGCGCTCTGTTTGACTGCCGCGCTCAGCTGCACACGCAAGATCCCAGAGCCTGAGCCTGTGCCCGCGCCACCCGCGGCGCTGTCGACTTCCGCGCCTGCCGAGCCCGCACCTGCGCCTGCGCCGGAGCCGAAGCGTGGCCCATCAGCAGACTTCATTGGCTATCCGAAGGAAGGCTGGAGCAAGCTCAAGCTGCAGGACACGCTGCCGCTGTGCGTGTTCGAAAATGCGCTCGAGCGAGACAAAGCGAAGTTCGTCGATCAGGCGACGACACAAAAGCTCAAGGCCAACCAGCCGGTCACGTTCGGAGCATACGGACCATACTGCATCAATCCACAGTGTGACGATCTGCCGACCTTACAGTGCGTAGTGGACCGCGAGGGCAGCACGCTCAAAGTAACCGCACGTTACATCGGGTACCACAAGGATGGCACGACCTGCAGCGACGAGTGCCGCGAGGTGATGGCTGGCTGTGACACACCAAGCCTGGAACCAGGCAAATACACGGTCCAATACGGCGACCAGACGTATGCGCTCAAGATTCCCAGCACGCTGAAAGAGCCTTGTTACAAGAAAGAGTGAGTCGGTTCGCGTACTAGTCAAACACTAGGTCCATCGGTATAACGAATCCTTCGATCTCGAGGCGTCGCTACGTCTTGCCCGCTTGGGATTGGGAGGAGAACTGATGAATCGCTTGAACGCTCGCAATGCCGCGAGATTTGCTCCGCGGCACGGCTCACGGGCGCTGTGCCTGTTGCTCGGGCTCTCAGCGGCCTGCGGCTCCTCAGGCACAGACGCAGTGCCTTCAGCAGCTGGTAACACCACTGCGACTGCGCCGTCAGCAGCTCAGCCATCACAGGCTACGGCAACCTCGCAGACACCTGCCGCTGGCGCTGCGGGCGCTCCGGGTTCTGCCAATCCAGCCGCAAATGTCGATACGTCGGGTGCCGCGGCAGCGCCTGCCACCACGCCTGCGACCAGTGCTCCGAATGGCATGGCCACTCCATCAGCGGCCCCCGCCGCCAGTGCGACCGGCGCCGTCGCCTATCCCGATTTGCGAGGCGGTTGCACGATCACCTCGGGCTTCCCCGACGACCACGCGTGCATCCCTGCCCCACCCGCGAACGAAGGCATTCAGATCCACATCGGCCCGAAGGATTACAACGATCCCGCCGACGTCGCGAAGTACATCATGAAGCCAGGCGAGGAGAGCTCGCAGTGCTGGACCTACCGCACGACCAACGCGGAAGAGATCTACTTCCAGAGCTACGTGTTGAGCGGACGCGCGGGCACGCATCACATCCTCGGCTCTGCGCTCGAGGGTGATTTGCCGGTGGATGAAGGCTTCGGTCGCTGCGCGGACTCGCGCGAGGGCAGCGGAATCACGAACCTCGGTCCGATGCCAATGGCGACCAAGGCGTATATGCCGCGCATGCCGGTCGCGCCCGAAAACAAGAACATCGCTCGACGTCTGCCTGCACACGTGCTCGCGCAGGCGGACATGCACTATTACAACTTCACAGACCACGACATTATCCGTGAGCTCTGGATCAACCTGTACACGGCGCCCAAGGAGCAGATCACAGGCGAAATGCTGCGCGTCCGCGGCATGGGCGGCTTCGGTTGGAATGAAGAGCCGATCGCACCGGGTACCGACATGGTTTATCAGTACGAGTGCCCGATCGCTGGCAGCGGCCGCATCTTGGAGTTGCTAGGGCACTACCATGCACACGGCGTGCGCTTCACATCTTCGATCAAGCGCAAAGCAGGCAATGTCGAAAAGATCTTCGAGATGTACAGCTACGAAGATCCAGCGGGCTTCGCGTACAACAGCGTGGCGAAGAACCCGCCGTTCGGCGCGACGACTGCCGGCGCATTCACCGGAATTCTAGAGGTCCAAGCCGGCGACGTGCTCGCTTGGGAATGTCACATCGTCAACGATTCCGACCAACCATTGCATTACACCAACGAAGTCAAGACCGGAGAAATGTGCAATCTCTGGGGACATTCGTTCGGCGTTACGCAGTGGGATTGTCTGAAGCCGTAGCTTCGGTGTGCAGTACGGTCGCGCCGTCACGTGAACGAAACTCTCGGATAGTACGGTTCCAGAGTTGAAACGGCGTGCACGGCACTGGTCAGATTCAGGCGCGCTTCCAAATCATCAGGCGCCGAAGAACTGACTGAATTGTCCTTTGTCGCTATCCGCGGATTCCTTCGCGGGTTGCGCACAGTGTACCGTGCAGCCCGACTTAGTCGTTTGTTGTCGTTCGGTAAGCTATGCGCTTCAGGCACAGTTTCTCTGTCTCACAGATGTTTGTCCGGTTGCTCGCCCTGCTGAGCGTGTGTTCGCCACTGTGGAGCACCGCCGCCGCTCAATCCGAGAAGATCTTGGTCGTGAGCGGGAGCGACGTTCCCGGCAAGCTCGAAGAAGATGTGGCCGAAGCGCTCGACAATGTCGGGTCGGTCATCAGCTCTGCCGGGTACACCGGGAATCTGCGCGCGCGGAGGCAAGCGCCCGACAGCGAAGAGGCGCTGACCAAGCTCGCACCGCAGATGGGCGCGACCTTGATCGTCGTGCTCGAAGTGTCGCGCAACAAGCTCGACGTGGCCTTCCGCAACGGGCACACGGGCCGCGTGATCGATGAAGAGAGCGTGCCTGCGCGCGGCAAGCGGCCGAAGCTCGCACCGCCTGCGCGGCGCAAGATCGCCAGCGCGGCCAAACGCGCCATGGCAAAGGTCGGTCCTGCACCGAGCAGCAGCCCAGCAGCGTCGGAGCGTAGCGCTCCGCAGGAAACCGCAGCGCGGGCGCCCAGCCGTCCTGCAGCGCCTGCGCGGCCTGTTCGTCCACAGCCTCAGCCTCAGCCTCAGCCTCAAGCCGAGGAAGAGGAAGAGGAAGAGGAAGAGGAAGAAGGCGACGCAGAGGAGCAAGCGCCCGCGACCGATGAAAAGCCAAAGGCCGGCGCGGATGCGGGCATTTCGTTTCAGCTGAGCATCGGCGGCGGCGTGGGCTCGCGCTCCATTCTCGTGCCGACCAGCCCGTCGCGCTTGGGCGGCAACGGCATCGACACCTCGTTCTCTCCAGCCCTCGATATCAACGCGATGCTGCAGTTTGCGGTGGGCGAGAAGCTGGTGCTGCGGGTGGGCGGTGCATATCGCACGCTGTTCGCGATGAGTGCCGCGTACTTCGACGCGGCCAACTTGCCGGCGCAGAGCTCGCTCAGCTCGCACAGCGTGGTGGTCGGCGGCTCGCTCGGCTTTCTCACGAATGGTCCAGACACGTTGGGTCTGCACCTCTTCGTCGGCTGGGCATACCGAAGTCTAACGGCCGCGGTCGAAACCCTCCCGAGCGCCAGTATCCAGGGACCCGCACTTCGACCCGAGCTGCATATTCCGATCGGCGGCGGCGTGGTGACGCTGCGCATCGCGCCGGAGCTCATCCTGATCGTAGGCGCGTCGGCAAAGCTGCCAGCCAATGTTCCAGGCCTCAGCACCGTAGGCTTCGGATTTGGCGGCGAAGTGACGCTCGATATCCGGATCAGCAAGGCGTTCGGCCTCGGCATCCAGTTCCGAGAGTCGCGCGCGCTGGTCGCGAGCGACTGGGGCACCTCCGCGACGGAGAACGAGCGCTACATCACGGGGCGCATCAACCTGCGCTTCTGATGGCTGGGTCCACGCCGCGCAGCAGCCTCACGGCGCGCTCGGTAGCGGCCAACCCTCGGCGTCAAACAACAGCTCGTGGATGCGCAGCTCGGCGTCACCGCGCGGGCGTTTGTATGCGTGGTAGAGCTGGTAGATGTGGCCGCCCGAGACGAGCACGTCGCTGTGACCTGCAGCCGCGTAGTTACTGTCGCCCTTCACGAGCTCAGTCCCGCCGCCATCGATCATCGCCTTGCCTTCGCGATCGACGTACGGGCCGAGGATGTCCTTCGATCGACCCACGAGGATCCGGTAGCTGAGCTGATCGACCGAGCGGTTTTGGCCCGGACAGCACAAGCCGTGCGAGACGAACAAGTAGTAGTAACCGCAGCGGCGAAAGAGTACTGGCGCTTCGATCTCGCGCGCCCACGCTAGGCGCGTGAGCTCTGTGCCGACTCGGTCACCTTCGGCCGTGAGTGGAAAGGCCATGATGCCGTCCCAGAAACTTCCGAACGACAAGTACGGCTTACCCTCCGCGTCGAGCCCGACATCGGCATCGATCGCGTTGTATTTCTCATTGCCCTTCGTGCAGATCACTGGACCGTGATCCGTCCACTCGCCTGCGGCGATGTTCGACGTGCTCAGGTGCGTGATACACGAGATGTTGTCGCCGAACTTCGCTGAGAACGAGAGATAGAGGTGGTGCTTGCCACCGAAGAACGAGACGTCCGGCGCCCATGGGAAGTTGAACGTTTCGCCCTGCACGCCCGCGAGCCATTCGCGGCTCCACTCCGGATAGCCGTTTCGGTAAACCGCCGGCGCGTTGCTCCAGTTCTTCAAGTCGGTCGAAGTCGCGACCGGCGTGTTGTCGCCCGTCCAGAATCGATAGTACTTGCCGTCCGCCTCGATCATCGTCGGATCGTGCGCGAAGGTGTTGCCGGAGAGCTGCAGCCGCATCGGCTCTTGGCCTTCGTCTTTGCCGATGTCGCAGAGATCGTCAGCGTCGGGAGTGCCGGCGTCGACGCCTCCGTCGGTTGGCACCGGGGGCACCGAGCTGTCCATGTCTCTTGCAGGGCCGCCTGCGCTGGCGTTACCGCTCGCGCCTGCGCTCGGCTGCTGCGGCGGCGCGTTACCACCTGTCCCGGCAGCGCTCACGGCGCCGCCCATAGCTGCAGCGCCCGCGCCTGCGCTCTTTGTACCTGCCGCGGGTAAAGGCGAGGACATCCCAGAGGCCGCGGGCGAGGTGGTGGTCGTCGATCCTGACGAGCCGGCTTGCGCAACCGGCGCCTCAGTCGATGCGGTCTTCGCACAAGCGCTCGGTAGGATCGCAAGAACAGGAAGCCACTTGGGCAGAACACGCCATGTCATCGTCATGAGGTATGGCGCTAGATAGCTTGGAAGAAGCGCTTTTTACAGGCCCGCGAGTTCGGACCCGGGTCCGCTCAGACCTGGCTGACGCGGTTCTTGCGTCGGCTCCACAGCTTGCGCAAGCCAGCTGCGATCATCACCAGGAACAAGGCAAACGCCTTTTTACCTGCAACGAGGCCCAGCCAGATCAGCTGGCCGAGCTTGGCGAGCAAACCGATCTTCGCGAGCTTGGCCACGCCGAGCCCGACGCCACCGAGCACGAGCCCGGTCAACCCGTACTCTGCCACCGTATCCGTCGTCGAGTCGAAGTCCTCGTAGCGCATGCCCGGGCTGAAGCTGGTGGCTGCCAAGATCGCGCTCGCTGCCGGCTTGTGTTTGGAGAGCAGCGAGGCGTCGGTCACGAGGTTGATCGAGACATAACCCTTACGACCTAACACCCGCGTGCTGTAGTTGACCGTGTGCTCTTCGTCCTCGGGACTGCTGACGAGCAGCGACCAGATCAGCTCGTGCTGCGCTTTGCTGTAGCGCGGCGACTCTTGCCAACCTTCCGCGTGGATCGGGGGAAAGCCCGCTTGTTTGCGCTCTTCGTTGTAAGTCGCTTCGGCGCCGCGGATCTCCTGCAAGATCGCGGTGCCATCCAGCGCTTCGTCGTCTTTGATGTACCCCTCTGCGTCGTAGCGCAGCGTGATCAAGAAGCCATCGTCCTCGACCGGCTCTTGATCACCGGTGTGTTGGCCCGCAATCACGATGCCGAGCAGGTTCTCGTTGTACAGGTTGCCGAGCTGCGTCATCACCGTCTCGGCGTGCGGCAAGCCGAGGAACTGATAGCCGTCGGGCAGCGTCAGCTCGATCTGATGTCCGAGCGGGATCGCTTTAGGCCCTTCCTGCCAAGGCAGCGGGGCATCCGGGTCTTCCTCGGTCAGGTCGAGGTCGGCGTGGACCGTGTGCGCCGGAAGCGCCAGCGCGAGGCAGCAAGCGACCAGGAAAACACACGAAAAACTTCGGCCGAACATCGAGCTTAAAGTCTAACACGTGCCACCGTGGTCGCGACGTAACCGCCAACAGCACAGCCCCCTACACGACTGCGCAGACTGCAGCTGACGGCGGCGGGCTAGTCTTGTGCCCAGGGATCGCTGAACGCTGGGTTCTTGAGGAATTCGTCGTCCGTGAGGCTCTCGAGGAATGCGATCACGTCGGCGCGCTCTTGTTCGGTCAGCTTGAAGCCACGCATCAGCGTGTCTTTGAGCGGGCTCTTGCTGCCCACTCCTTTGTGTGGACCGTCAGCGATCGTGCGGCCACCCGCGGAATAGTGATCGAGCACCTCGGGCAGCGTCTTGATGCTCCCGTCATGCATGTACGGAGCGGTCACGGCGATGTTGCGCAAGCTCGGCGCTTTGAACATGCCCATGTTGCGCGGGTTCTTGTTCTCCGCGAACAGCCCAGTATTCGGCTCCGGATACGCGCCCTTGCCATCGACGTTGTACAAGCCGGTGTTGTGGTAGCGCAGCTCCAACTCAGACTTGCCTTGCCAGTGCACGTTGTCGGTCAGGCTGAACTGGGAGTGGCAGTGGAAGCACTCCATCTTTTCGCCGTTGAACAGCTCGTAGCCGCGCATCTGCGACTCGTTGTACGCCGAGTCGTCGCCGGCCATGTAACGATCGTAGGGCGAGTTCCCAGAGAGCAACGTGCGCTCGAACGTTGCGATCGCGCGCGCGACGTTGTCGGAAGTGATCGGCTGCGAGTCGTCGGGGAACGCATCACCGAACCATGCTGCGTACTCTGGGATCTCGCGCAAGCGATCCTCGAGCATCTTTGGGTCCGACATACCCAGCTCGATTGGCTCGATGCCGTAGAGCGGCGCCGCGATCTGATCCTCGAGCGGAGTCAGGCTTTGCTCGAGTGAGAACTTGACGCTCGACCAGGTGATCGACGGCGCATATGCGAGGTTGACGATCGCCATCGGACCACGCGGATGCGCCTCGCCAGTCGAACCGAGGCCCGTCCCGCGCGCGTCGGTGAACGCCAGCTCTTGCTTGTGGCAGGTCGCGCAAGACTGCGTCTCGTTCGCAGACAGACGCTTGTCGTAGAACAAGCGTCGGCCGAGCTCGACTTTGGGTGTGCTCATCGGGTTGTCGGCGGGGACGACCGGCAGCGGAAAGCCTTCAGGCAGGTTCCAACGAAAGTCGCCGATCACGCTGCCGGGCGGCGGCTCGTTGCCATCGAGCTCGGTCGGCATGTCGGTATGCGAGTGCGTATGCCCGTCTTCCGAAGCTGTGCTTGCTTTGCCAGCCGCGCCGGCCGCGCCAGCTGCGCCAGCGTCAACGCCGGTATGCGTGTGACCATGATCATGATCACCATGATCGTGCGCGTCGTTCGGTGCTTCCGCGGCGTCGTCGCAAGCCCACGCGGCACAGCTCAGCAAGAGCAGCCACACGCGTTGAACGCGTGGCTTCATCGACCGGCCCCCGCCGCAGCAACGCGGAAGACCTTTTGCGCCTCGTTGCTCTCGCCCTTTGCGAAGTCCACACCCAGGCGCTCGAACATCGGCGCGCAGATCTCATCGGCCGAGTGGCATTGCATGTCCTGTGCGACGTCGGTGTCGCCGAAGATCGCGCCGATGTCTGCGACGATCACATCGCTGTCAGGCTTGAAGTCGGTGAGGCGCACGCGGTTGCGATTCTTCTTTTTGCAACCGTCGTTTTTGCCGCACGAGGTCGAGCCGATATGCATCAGGCCGATGCCCGGCTGCACGATACCCGCATCTTCATCCGCCGCCGGAGCTGGCTCAGCATCTTGCGCGAGCTCAGCGACCATGAAGCGATAGCCCGAGAGCCACGCCCAATACAGCTCGGTCACATCCAAAGGCGGAGGCTGCTTCGACTGATCCAGATGGTTGAGCGCCTCCGGCACGCCATTGGTGAACACCACGCCAGTGTACTCGCCAGCAGGCACTTTGCCCGTGATCGTGAGGTTGGTCTCGGGCGTGCCCTTGCAGCTGCCCTTCCTGTCTTCGAAGTCGATCAGCGCGACATCCGCAGTCTGCCAGGGCGCGCGCGTCTCCAGCGCGACCGGCACCTCTTCGCCATCGGCGTCGATCAGCGCGAGGTCCTGCACGTAGAAGCGAAAATCGACAGGCCGTGCGCCCGTCTTGGTCGCGCCAACGTTCTCGTACCGTTCGAGACACGAGAAGTCGCGATCCGCAACGGCCGCGCGAAAGCTGATCGTCACGCTTTGTCGGTCGGCTTGGCCAGAGGAACCACCGCCGCCGCCCTTGCCTGCTTTTGGCGCCTCTGCGTCACGGGTTCCGGCGTCGACAGCAGGAGGGCTGATCTCCGCGTCGTCGCCACAGGCGAAGCCCACGTTGCATGCGAGCGCGAGCATGGCCCTCTGCACCACCCGATTCCACCGAAGATCCAAGCTCATCCGCGCTCCTCCACAAGCTTCCTGCAGCCTCACAGTTGGCCTGCAAAAGGCGTGGAAGCAACTGGACATATTGACGCAGGGCGGCCGATGCACAGCACTCCGCTTCAAGAGCCCGTCAGCGCGGCTTTTCTTACAATCCCAGGGTGTCCAGATCTAGGCCGTTCGGCACGTCGCAACCCGACACGTCTTTGTTGAACCGCCAGCTGTTCCCACCCGGCGCCTGCTCGTTCTTCCAGCGGCAGACGACGTCGTCACCACCGAGCTCATCGTCGTCGTCGAGATCGATCACGAATTCGATGTTGTAGAAGGAGAACGTGTCGATCGGGCCGCGGCCTTCACCCAGCACATTGTCGCCGACCTGGAAGGTTTTCGGCACCTGGCGCTGCTCGGGCTGCTCGGCGTCGCCGGGCGGATCGACGAATGGCGACCAGCGGAAGAACGCCCGCGTCTGCACCTCGGTGCGCTCACCGTCGTCGTCCGAGAGCTGCGTCACCCTGAGCCACATCCGATAGCGATCGAACAGGCGCTGCCGCTGCAGGAGCACAGGGATGTCGAACACGAACACTGCGCCGGTCGCGATCGCGCCCTCGACATCTTGGAACGGCGTGTTGTGCGTGAACGTCAGCTTGCCGTTCGGGCACATCGGTCTGATCCACTGATGGTCGGGGATCGGGTTGTCGATCGCATCGAATCCGAACGGCTCACCGTCGGCCCAAAACGCGAGCTCGGCGGTGCCCGCTGGCAAAAGCTTGGGCACAACCCAATGCAGGTTCGGGTCGTTGAGACTCGACAGCACCATCATCGACTCGACGTTGCGCTCTTTGCCCTTCGTGACCGCGAAGAACATATCCTGGTTGATGTGCGGCGACAGGTTCTTGAAAGTCAGGTCGAAGTCAGTGCCGCGCTCGGCACGCCCGCGCGGATCACAGGCGTCCGGGTCGGTCTGCAGATCGTCCAGGTCGGAGACGCCGGTGGAGCAGGCACAGAGCAGCGACAACAGCACAGATAGGGTGCGCGACACGGGACCTCTCAAAAGCTTAAGTGGAGCGCGGCCTGACATGAGCCGGGCACGCACGCCGCTGTGAGCGGCGGGCGGTCAGTGCGTTCGCTGGCAGGCAGCAACACGGCGAGGACTAGACCAGTCAGCGTGAGCGCGGCGCCGCCGATCCAGAGCACGTCGCCCACGAGGGCTTGGGTCTGGATCGAATCGCGGCGCTTTTCGAGATCGACGCTCGGTGCACACGTGTTGCCCACGGTGAGTGGCGCGCGTGCACCTTCGTCGCGAGGATCCGTGACGCATTGCTCGCGCAGCGCGGTAGCGTCGTGGCTCGCAAGCGCGCCCAGCGTCACGCCCGTAGCTGTGGCGACCACGCCGGCACCGACCACGAGCCAAGGCCACCAAGGCCGACTCGCTGCCGCTGCTGGCGGCGTCGAGTATACCGGCTCTGCGCGCTTGGCTTCGGCCTCACGGGTCAAGCGCTCGAGCTCCCTGCGCTGCGCGGCTTCACGCTCGGCATCGGCTTGCGATTGTGCGACCTGCGATTCCAGCGCGGCCAAGCGCGCCGACAGGTTCTCGCGGTCCGGCGCGTCGGGCACGGCAGCAAGGTAGCCGCGTAGCGCGGCGGCGGCCTTGGGCGTGTCGAGCGCGTCGCGATAGCTGATGTACACGTTGTACAAGAGCGCTGCGCGACCGCTCAGCCCGTACGCCACCTCGAACTCGCGCGCGGCATCGGGAAAGCGCCCTTGTTGGTAGAATTCGCGACCCAGCCGGAAGTGACTGCGCGCCTGCTGGTCAGTCATGTCTTCGTCTTTGGTGGTCGCGCGCGCCATCGACTCAGCGGACTGCGGCGGAGGTTCTTCTGGGGGTTGCTGGGCTTGCGCGGCCGCGACCTGAGCGAAAACAAGCCATGTCGTGAGCACTCGAGCGGCACGCAACGTTTGTGAGCGTCTCAACGAGGCCTCCAGGACTCGAGATCGTAGAGGACAACGATGTTTCTAGAGAAGCTCAGTACCTAACTGCGCTTCAGATTCGCCACACTGAGGCGCCCAGCCGCCGTAAAAAGGCGCGGACTCTTACACGCAGGCACACACGATGCTCCGCATCCCGGCACGCGAAATGCAGAGACGGCGTATATAAACTGTCATGAAGTTCATCGTAGACACCGACAACGTGACTTGGCGTCGAGCCGAGGTCGACGAAGTGGGCCTTCTGGTCGACGCCGAAGTCTACTACCGGCAGTTCTATCGCGCTGCGCTCGGCGCCAAACGCAGCATCTTGCTGGCGGGCTGGCAGTTCGACAGCGACGTCGCGCTGCTGCGCGGCGAGGACGCTGAGCAAGCGCCCGGGCCCGTCAACTTGATCAAGTTCTTGAACTACTTGTGCGAGCAGCAGCCGGATCTACAGATCCGCATTCTGGCGTGGGACTTCCACGTGGTGTTCGCCGCAGAGCGCGAGTGGATGCAGAAGCTGGTGTTCCAGTGGCGCACGCACAAGAACATCCTGTTCATGTTCGACGCGAGCCACGTCTCGAACGGATCGCACCACCAGAAGATCGCGTTGATCGACGAGGAGCTCGTGTTCCTCGGCGGCTTGGATCTGTGCGACCACCGCTGGGACAACACGTCGCATAAGAACAAAAACCCCCTGCGCATGAGCCGCGGTGAGCCGCACAAGCCGTTCCACGACATTCAGGCTTTCGTGCGCAGCCGAAGCGTGGCTGGAGCGCTGATCGAGCTGTTTCGCGACCGCTGGCGCCGCGCGGGTGGCGACGAGCTGACCTTCCTCGACAAGCCCGCGCCCGATCCGCTGCCCAAGGTCGACGAGTTTCTGCCGATCGCGAGTAAGCAGATCACGCTGCACCGCACGGATCCACATGGCTCGCCGGACGGTACGAACATGTGCCAAGAGATCCGCGACCTGTACGTTGCGGCGTTCGCTGCCGCAGAGAAGCTGATCTACCTAGAGACGCAGTACTTCAGCTCGCACGCGATCTCGGAAGCCCTGGAGGCGCGCTTGCGTGAGCCAAATCGCAGCACGCTCGAAGTCGTGATGATCTTGAACATGAAGGCCGAGACGCTCAAAGAGCAGGCGGCCGTCGGGCTCGCGCAAGCCAAAGAGCTCGCGCGCATTCGCGCCGCCGCGGCCGAGACCGGACACCACGTCGGCATCTATTACACGCTGCCGGAGTGCCAGCCCGGCGAGACGCCCGAGCAAGCGACGTACATCCATTCGAAGCTGATGATCGTGGACGACCGCATGATGACGGTTGGGTCGGCCAACTGCACCAATCGCAGCATGTCCGTGGACACTGAGCTCAACCTCAGCGTGGAGACTGACTCCCCGCTCGATGAGCTCGGTCGCTCGATCTCGCAGATTCGTGCGACCTTGCTCGGCGAGCACACCGGCGGACCCGATGTGCACATGTTGGATGGCTTGGTCGAGCACTTGGACGGCTTGGCCGATGCCGCTGCGCGCGGCGAGGTCGGTTGTCCGTGCCGGTTGCGTCACAACCCTTCGCCGACTGAGTCGGAGCGCGCCGCGTTGGCGATCATCGACCCGCAAGCCCTGCCCTTCGATCCGGACGCACCGGAGTCGCTCGAGCAGGACCGTCCGCTGTTTGTTGGCGACATGAGCGCCACGATCGAAAAGCTGCTCGACCTCGTGCTGGAAGACAGCAAGGCGAAGGACAAAACGCTCGGTCAGAGCGAAAGCACTGCCTGAACCGCGACGTACCACTCTTCGTCGATCGCTGGCTCGCCAGAGCTGCGCGTCGCGGATACACGCGAGCGCCTGTACTGCAAGCCTGCGCCGAGCAGCTTGGCGAGCCGAACATCCACCGAGACTTCCGCACCCCAACCGGTGCCGCCACTCGCTTGGGTCGACATGAAGCCGAGCGCGTTGGTCTCGCTCGACTGCACGACGATCAGCTCCGGTGCGACGCGCAGGTTGAACACGCCATCTCCGAACGGAATGTGCAGCGCTGGTCGCACGACAAACCCTCGCAAGCTGGACCCCGGTAGCGTCGCGTTCGAGGCTTGCAAGCTGCGATAGGTCCAACCCATGAGCAGCACGAGCGCGACGCTGTTGCGGCCGCCGAAGCGGTAGCCCGGGCTCGCGCCGATGATGAAGCTGTGCGAGGTGAGCGGAGAGCTGATCGACTGCGCCATCACGCCGTTCATCGTCTCCGGCTGCGTTTGATATGGCGCGCCCGCGAAGAACGTTCGGTACTGCGCTTCGGCGCTCAAGAGCCATTGCCCCAGGCCGAGCTGGGCTGCAGCCGCGAGTGAGGCGGCCGGTGCGAGCCCCGTATCGACCTCCCCGAAGCCGCCCACTTCCGTGGGTGTCGGCACGCGCAGCCCGTGCACGCCCGGTCCGACCCCGACGCTGGCCTGCAGGGAGAGGCCCTGACGCGGACCTCCGTCCGACTCGTCGCTGCGCGAAGACAGGCGAGCGCTGAGCTCGGGATCGTCCATGACCTGCTCCCCGTCGCCAGAGGCCATGACTGTGGACGATTCAGCCGGAGCGGAGGCTTCGACACGCGCCTCGGCGGCGGGCGCCTCGGGCTCTTCCTCTTCGAGCGCATCGTCAGCGGCGGCGGGTTCATTCGACCTCGACCCGCCCTGAGAGAGTTGCTCGCGGGCGGCTGCGACCAGTTGCTGCAACGCGCGAGCGGGCTGCTTGAAGCGCTTGCCTTGCAGGGCGAGCGCGCGGGTCGAGACAACTGCGCCGCTCGCGCCCTGTCGAAGCTCCGCTTGGAGCTCGCGCTCGTCGGCCAGGCGCAGGTACACAACCAACGCAGCGCCGGCTCGCTTGGCGATCTTGGAGAATCCGGCATCGCTCGCGTCCGATCCCCACTGCTTCTGATCCGACACATCCGAGACTTGGCCCAGCCTGCGCTTCACGCTGCGCGTGATGCCAGCCGGCACGTCAGGATCACTCACGAGCACAATGCCGCTCGCCTGCGCGCCCACATGGCTCGCCAGCAGCCACAACCAGCTGAACAGAATGAGCCCACTCCGGAGCCGTACAGCCACCCGCTGTACTTTGAGACTCGACACCCGCAAAACTTCCGGAAAATAGGACAAGAGCACACCCGTTCCAGTCAAACGCACCCGTAGTGAATGCACGCGGCGGACGCAACTGTTGCGAAGCCGGACAAACACTTTTAGCAAGTGCTGCGACGAGGCCCGGAGTGTGGTTTCTCGGGACTGCCCTCAGTTCCGATCCCTGACAATCAGAACGGGCTCGACATCGGGACTGTTAGATCAAAGTGTGAGGGCCGTTCAGTCTAGATTCTGAACATCGGCTGAACCGGCCCTTGCGCGCGCGCAGCTTAGAAACGACCGGAGATCGTCGGATACGGTGTGCCTACGCCGCCGCGTTCGTTCGGTGTGAATGCGACGCCCAAGCGCATACGCTTGTTCGCGCCAAGCTCGGTAGCCGCGGGATCGCCGCTGCTGGAGTTGCCGCTCCGCAACGCGCCTTCGAGGATGCCGACGAGGAAGCCTGCACCGCCACCGATCACCGTGCCCCAGGCAAGACCGAGCAAAACATCCTTGCCGCTTCCGTCATCGCCCATCCACTGTAAAAGACCTATGATGCCGCCTACGACGAAGCCCACGGACACGCCGTAGTTGCTGTCACGAACCATGTAGAAGCCGACGCCACGGCCTCTGCTCGTGCCCGCGTCGATGATCCCGAGCAGCAACCCCACGCCCATTCCGGACAGCGCACCGATGGCTGTTCCGTAGACCAGGTTCTTCCACTCACCCGACTCCCACTCCGGTCCAGTGGACAAATACCCGACGCCCAAACCCATCGCAGCGCCAGTGCCGAGACCTTCGAATGCGTACCCGACGATCGATGGTGCATCCTCCGCCCGACAGGTACCGCTCAGCCCATTCATCGACAGCGCGATGCAGAACGCCGTCAGCCAAGCCAAGGTCGCTGTGAGCGGCGGACCGGCGATGCGTCGAAGCGTTATCGTGGAGGGCGGATGTAAGTCGCTGGCGCGGTTCATGGCGCTGCCAGCAGCAAGAGCTGAGCCAGAGAAGAACTGGGTTGGTAAGGCATCGCACTACGATAGAACGTCCCGGACGGCGTGGCAAAAACGACCGGCGTGCAGACTTGACACAGCGCCCTGTCCGGGGCTTCGTTGCCCGGTGTGGGTGAACACGAAAGGCCAAAGCTGGCCAGAGGCGCAGCTGCGCGCGGGGTTCAGCCGTGGGTGCTGACCTCGTCGCGATCAGCGGCGAGCCCGCCTCGCAGCTCATTCGCCAGCTCTTAGACGGCGCGCCCGATGCGCTGGTCGTGATCGACGCGCGCGGGCGCATCGTGTTCTTCAACTTGTTCGCCGAGCGTTTGTTTGGCTACGCGCGCGCCGAAGCGCTCGGTCAAGACATCGAGCTGCTCGTGCCCGAGCGCTATCGGCGCTCGCACTTGGGTCATCGCGAGCGCTACAGCCACGCGCCCAGCGTGCGTCCGATGGACACAGGTCGGGAGCTGTACGGTCTGCGCAAGGACGCCAGCGAGTTCTCGATCGAGATCAGCTTGAGCCCGATCCACACTGCGGGTGGTTTGTTGACGAGCGCGAGCATCCGCGACATCAGCGCGCGCAAGCAGAGGGAGCAGGAGCTCGGCCGCATCCAGACGCACTTGCTCAACGCGGTCGAGAGCATTCAAGGTGCGTTCGCGATCTTCGATCTCCACGACCGCTTGGTGTTGTGCAACAGCAGCTATCGTCTGTTGTTTGGTGCGGTGGTGCCCGGCACGCTCGAGAATTGCGTGGGCGCAGAGCTGATGGAGCGCTGCGCGCATGCAGGCTTGATCCGCTTGTCCGGCGAACCGGCCGAGGTGTTCATCGCGCGCTGGCGTGAGTGCACGGCGGGCTTGCGCTTTTCGCTCGACGCGACGACCTCCGATGGGCGCAAGCTGCGGATCACCGAGCGCACGACGACGAACGGTGGGCGCGTGACGACTGTCTCGGACATCACCGCGGATGTCGAGCGCAGCGAACAGCTGCAGAGCGCGCACGCGCTCGCGGAGGCGGCGAGCCGCGCGAAGAGCGAGTTCCTTGCGTCGATGAGTCACGAGCTGCGAACGCCACTCAACGCGATCTTGGGCTTCGCACAGCTCTTGAAGCGCGATCGCAAAGCGCCGCTCTCGGATCGTCAGCACGAGCGCATCGGCCACGTGTTGGCCTCGGGCGAGCACCTCTTGCACTTGATCGATGACGTCCTCGATCTGGCGAGCATCGAGGCCGGTCGTGTGTGTGTGTCGCTCACGCCGGTGGCGTTGTCAGGCGTGCTGGCCGAGGTCACGAGCACGCTCGATCCGCTCGCGCAGCAACAGGGCATCACGCTGCAGCTGCACACGCCGAAGGCGCCGCTGCCCGAGGTGCTCGCCGATCGCACGCGGCTCAAGCAGATCCTGATGAACTTTGGTTCGAACGCGATCAAATACGGGCGCTTGAACGGGAGCGTGACCATCAGCGCGCGCATGCTGCCGCACGCCGTGCGGGTGTTGGTTGAGGACAACGGCGTGGGCATCGCCGTCAACCAACAAGCCAAGCTGTTTCAGCCCTTCCAGCGCGCGGGACAGGAGACGGGGCCGATCGAAGGCACGGGCATTGGCCTGGCGCTCAGCAAGCGTCTAGCGGAGCTGATGCGCGGCAGCGTGGGCTTCACCAGTCAGCTCGGACAAGGCTCCGTATTTTGGATCGATCTGACACTGCCGCGCACGGCTGCATTACCGATCGAACGCGTCGCACAGCCGGAACCGGTGTTCGATCTACCGCGTCCTCGGGTCGAGCCGCGCGCGACTGTCGTGTACATCGAAGACAACCCTTCGAATGTCTCGTTCATGGAAGAGTTCTTCGCGGACTATAAGCGCGTCGACCTCGTGACGGCTCCGTCGGCGGAGATCGGCTTGGCCTTGGTGCGTGAGCTGCGACCGCGCGTCGTGATCATGGACCTCAACTTGCCAGGCATGAACGGCGTCGATGCGACGCTGCAGCTCGCAGATTGGCCGCAGACGCGCGACATCCCAGTGATCGCGCTGAGCGCAGCGACCGCGCTGCAAGACCCCCACCGCATGCGCGGAGCGGGCTTCTACCGTTGTTTGGAGAAGCCCGTGGCGGTCGATGAGCTGACGCGCACGCTCGAAGAGCTGCTTCCCTAAGAGAGCGTCTGGCTGAAGCTGCGCTCGTCCTCCAGCATTTTTTGGATGCCGAGCTCGTAGGGCACGTTCTCGAAGCCGATGTCGCGCTGCGCGGCCGAGGTGTCCACGCGCAGCCCGCGCCCGAACGGCACGGAGAAAAAAGAAGTACGCGCGCCCGTGACCGCTTTCCATGCGCGAAAGAACTCCTCCACTGTGCCGTCGCGACCGGCGACCAAGTAGGCCTTGCCGGAGGTCGCATCGTTGCGGAGCGTACCGACGATGGCTTGCGCGACGTCGCCCGCGTACACGAACGGAAAGTGCAAGCGCGGCGCGGGTGCTAAAGGCAAGCGCATCAAGCGTGTCAGCCACGGGGAGAGGTTTTTGTCGCGCGCTCCGTAGATGCCGGCTGGCCTGAGCGCGGTGGTTGAGATGCCGCGTTTGTCGCTGATCGCAAACGCGAGCGCCTCGCTCAGCTGCTTGGTCGCGCGGTAGGCTCCGCCTTCGCGCCGCTCACCGTCGATGACAGGCGAGTCTTCTCGAATCACATCCGGCTTGGGGGACCAGCGGTACACGCCAAACGTGCTGATGTGCACTGCCCGGCGTACGCCCGCGTCGCCGATGGCTTCATAGACGTTCTCGGTGCCTTCCTTGTTAGCGCGGTAGTTGGCCGCCCAGCGCACGTCCGTGATGTTGTACAGGGCAGCGTTCGAGACCACAGCATCACAGCCGCGAAAGGCGGTGCTGAGCGCACCGCGGTTCTCGAGTGTGGCTTCGGCGAGCTCGACGCCGTACTGCGCGAGAAACGCTGCTTTTTGTGGGTTGCGGACCACGCCGCGCACGCGCGCTCCGGCTTCGAACAGCGCTCGACAGATATAAGCGCCGAGCATGCCACTCGCGCCTGTGACTGCGATCGTTCGGTTTCTCAGCTCCATGTTCCCCTCGGTCTTTCGTGCGTTCGCCGCGTACCCTAACTCAAACAGCGCGCGTCTGGTGTATCGCGTTGCGTCTCTGAGCGGCAGGCTTAGCTTCCTTTGCGCGCTAGTTTGGTGGGTGACTGCGGGGCCCCGAGCGTGCATGCTGCGAGCGCGGCTGACACTCTTTTGCCGCAAAAGGAGCACGAATCATGATCGCTGTCATCGCCCGACTAACCGCCAAAGCAGGACAAGGTACTGCGCTCGAAAATGTCATGCGCACGTTAGGCGAACACGTCCGTGCCCAAGAACCTGGCTGTAAGCTTTACCAACTCTGCAAGAGTCAGACGCCGGATGAGATAGTTGTGATCGAACGTTATGCCGATCAGGCCGCGCTCGACACGCATGGCAATACGCCGCATTTTCGCGCAGCTTTTGCGGAGCTTTCCGGGTTGCTCGGCAAGGCGCCGACGATCGAGGTCCTGACAGAAGTCTGACTGGATCCAACGTGGCACGCCAGAAACACAACAGACTGCGTACTGTGACACAGACAGTCATACTGGCGTGCCTGCTCTCTGACGCGTGCGCCGACACCGAGACGTCGCGCAATACGCTACAAATCGAGTCGACTAACGCGCAAACGAGCGAGCCGAACGTGCCCGATCTCGCGGTCAAGCGCGCTGGCTTGCCCAAGGTCGCGGTCCTCGGCGACAGCATCGGCGCGGGTCAGTTCCTGAGCGAGCCGCAGGCGTTTCCGAGCGTGGTCGAGCGTGAGCTGCGCGCGCTGGGGAAGAACATCGTGCTGATCAACGCCAGTGTGCGCGACGACACCACAGCGGATGGCCTGCGGCGGGTCGATTGGCTGCTACGGCAGAAGCCAAACGTCGTGCTGGTCGAGCTGGGCGAGAACGACAAGAGCCAAGCGGTGCCGGTGCGCGAGGTAGAGGCCAACTTGCGCGCGATCCTGACCAAGGTGAAAGCCGCCGGCGCGCAAGTGCTCTTGTTAGGTGTGAGCGGCGAGCCGGATCGCAGTGCTGGCGACGTCGCGTACGCACATGAGCTGGCGGCAATCTATCCGCGCATCGCGGCTGAGCTATCTGTGTCGTTTGTTCCGTTCCTGCAGGGTGTGGCTGGGCGCAGGGAACTAACACTTCCCGATGGCGTTCATCCGACGCCTGAAGGACATGAGCGCATCGCAGGCCACCTGCTCGATCCGCTCCGACTACTGCTCAGCAAGTGACAACGGCGCGGCCGCGTTGTGTGACAAACGACCAACGTTAGCTAACTGTTTGGCGCTCAGCATGTACGTTCGAGTGCGCCGCTGGTGTTGTCGCATGTCGATTTTGGGACGGCCGTTCGAACTCTTGATGACACCCATGCAACGCCTCTTGTCGAGCCGGTAGGCTCCGTGGACAACTGCCAAGTCGCGCGCAACGCGCACAGCTCCAAACATCGCGGCCGGCAACCGCGAGCCATCGAGGGACCTTCATGCACGACTTTCTGCAAGCGCTCGAAGAGCAGCGCTGGGACGATCATCGCTACTACCACCACAGCACCATCAACCAATCCCTGCACGTCGTGAGTGCACTGTGCTTTCTGAGCAGCTACGTGCTGGTCTTCACGAGCCCGGTGGCTGCAGCCGTGATGGGCTGGTTCTGCGCGATGGTGTCGCGTCAGGTCGGGCACTTCTTCTTCGAGCCGAAGGGCTACGACGACGTGAACAAGGCCACGCACGAGTACAAGGAGCAGATCAAGGTTGGCTACAACCTACGCCGCAAACAGGTTTTGCTGAGCCTGTGGGCAGTTTCGCCGCTGCTCTTGTTGATCGATCCCACGCTGCTCGGTCAGTTCGAGCCGCGTCCGGGCTTTGGCAGCTTCATGGAGCGCACCGCCACGCTCTGGTTGTGGCTGGGTGCCGGCGCGCTCCTGTTCCGCG
>Ga0114940_10000241_pt1 | contig 31022 bp, 23 predicted proteins | sample ColdCreekSource_FD_87195 | JGI IMG/M metagenome (GOLD analysis project Ga0114940, IMG submission 87195) | Groundwater microbial communities from Cold Creek, Nevada to study Microbial Dark Matter (Phase II) - Cold Creek Source | ecosystem: Environmental > Aquatic > Deep subsurface > Groundwater ...
AAGAAGCGATCGCTTTTGCTGTTTTAGCCTATTGGAGAGTTCAGGGAATTCCTGGTAATCTACCTCAAGTTACAGGGGCAGTTAAACCAGTTCTATTAGGGGATGTTCATCCATATAACCAGATAAATTAAAGCTTATGGCGATGATAACCAGAACGAAATTGAGAGAACAAAATTATGACTCATAGTTTCTTGGTGGAAGCTGGTTATTGGCATGTAACTGGTCACTGGCTAAAACCAAATTTACCACCGATTCCCCTGGAGGGAGGAATTAAAATCGATTGGAAAAGAGCTAATTGGTTTAAATCCACTACGAGCCTCATCTGTGACGACGAAACGGCAACGGAGATTATTTATCAATGCCGAGGCAATTTGAATTATGAGGCAAAACACTATACCTATGTTGCCCAACACAATCTTTTGGGGAATATTGAGGGAGAGGGTAGATTGGGACAGCAATCGATCACTCAGTACTACTGGTTTATGGGAACTGGTAGCAAACAAAAAGGATTAGACACCTATGTCTACATCGATCAAAATACCTATCGTCTGATTAGCAGTATTTTAGATGGTCACAGTATTAAGCAGACGATTGAAGCAACCCTAAAGCGTTAACTCTAATTCCCTAATTCCCTAATCCCCCAACCCTGACATAGAAGATGAATACAGATTCCAATCAAGGTCGTTTACTTGCCAACCGCTACGAATTATCCGAGCTTGTCGGAGAAGGGGCAATGGGCAGGGTTTACCGCGCCAAAGACACTGTATTAGGTGGGGTAATCGTCGCTGTTAAGTTCTTGTCTCAGGCTCTGCTCAATGATAGTATGCGCGATCGCTTTGAGCGGGAGGCGACTATTTCGGCTCTCTTGGGGGAAAAAAGTCTGCATGTGGTCAGGGTGAAGGACTACGGTGTAGATGAGCATAATGCTCCTTTCTATGTGATGGAGTTTCTGGCAGGACAAAGCATCAACGATCTTATTGCCTATCAACCACTGCCCCTCAAAAGATTTCTCAACCTGGCTCGTCACGTATGCTTAGGCTTAGAATCTGCCCACCAAGGAATTTCTTTTAATGGTGAACTGTGTCAGATTATTCACCGCGATATCAAGCCGAGTAATATTATTGTGCTGCAAGACCCTTCGTTAGGGGAAGTGGCAAAGATTTTGGACTTTGGGATTGCGAAACTGATTCAGGCAAGTGCTAACCAAACTCAATCCTTTATGGGAACTTTAGCCTATTGTTCCCCTGAACAAATGGAAGGCAAGGAGTTAGATAGTTGTTCTGACATCTACAGTTTCGGCGTGATGATGTATGAAATGCTAACAATGGATATGCCTCTTTTACCTCAAAACTCATCTTTTGGCGGTTGGTATCAGGCTCACCATAATTTTAAGCCCGAACCCTTCAGCGAGAGGCTCAACTTACCTCAAGAACTTCAGGACTTGGTATTTCGCTGTTTAGCCAAAGAACGGGACTTACGACCTCAAAGCGCTCGTGAGATTATGGACGTTCTGGAAATCATCGAACGGCAGTCTGGGCCTCGTACCACCAATCCTGGTTTGAACATCCCAGTCAACCAACATCAGTCTGCTCAGGCTAGCAATACTCTAGATCATACTTTCAGTACCAAATCGAATCTTGAAGCTGCCACTCTCAATGGCATTGACTATCGAACTATCAATGCCGAAACCTCCGTCACGGAAATTTGTTTACAGACTCCCTGGCCCCAGGATAAACCCCTGCGGAAAATTGTCTTCTCCCAGATCATTAATACTCCCTTGGGAGAAGCCCCTGTTCTCTGCGTCATGTTGGAGCAAGAGGATATTTATCAAAGAATTTCCTGTACCCGCTACAATCAATTTTTATACTTGGCAAATCCCCACCCCACTTTACTTTGGGTGACATTGCTTTACAATGCTGAACACGGGGCGAAATGGCTTCCTTGTTATCTCGACCTCAAATCTGATAAGGGACAAGAAATTGCTCGTACTTTAGCGAATACAGGCAAATACCGCATTCTGTTTTACGGTCTGGATGAACCTCAACAATGTCAGCATATAACCAGTTCGATCATCAACTCCCGCAACTGTAAAATGCTCCAGGAATGGGCAAACTTAAGTCAAGTGACGAAAAGTTTTGGTGATCCTAAAGCCGCGAGAACTGTCTTGCAACAAGAGTTGGAAAAACTCAAAGACAAAATTTTAACTAAAGTCAAGGCTTCTAAATTGACTGATGTTAATGGAGGGGAGGCTTAGGTAGTGGGTAGTGGGTAGTGGGTAGTGGGTAGTGGGTAGTGGGTAGTGGGTAGTGGGTAGTAGGTAGTGGGTAGTGGGTAGTGGGTAGTAGGGGAGAGAAAGCGAAAAGACGTATAATGTTGATCACAATTTTTAATCATATGTTGCCCTCTAGGGAACAGCGTCTTCCATGTCCGTAGAACTCCAAACTGAAATTGAGCAGGCTGTATCCAGTCGTCGTAATTTTGCGATTATTTCCCACCCTGACGCGGGAAAGACAACTCTGACGGAAAAGCTCTTGCTTTACGGGGGTGCAATTCATGAAGCAGGGGCAGTAAAAGCCCGCAGGGAACAGCGGAAGGTTACTTCTGACTGGATGGAAATGGAACAACAACGGGGTATTTCTATTACCTCTACGGTGTTGCAGTTTATTTATAATCAGTTTCAGATCAATCTTTTAGATACTCCAGGACACCAAGATTTTAGTGAAGATACCTATCGCACCCTGGCGGCAGCAGATAATTCTGTGATGTTGATCGATGCGGCGAAGGGTTTAGAACCCCAAACTCGCAAGCTATTTGAAGTTTGTCAGTTGCGATCGCTTCCCATCTTTACTTTTGTCAATAAACTAGACCGTCCTGGGCGAGAGGCTTTTGAACTAATTGACGAGATCGAACAGGAACTGGGTTTGCAGACTTATGCTGTCAATTGGCCCATCGGTATGGGCGATCGCTTTCAGGGGGTATTTGACCGTCGAGACAGAAAAATTCACCTCTTTGAACGGCGTTCCCACGGTAGTAAAGCAGCCCAGGATACGGTAATTGAACTGGGGGATCCGCGTCTGGAAACTCTGCTAGAACCAGAACTTTACTATCAACTCAAAGAAGAACTAGAAATTCTCGATGAGGTTGGCTTGGATTTTGATTTGCAGCAGGTTCACGGAGGGAAAATGACTCCCATGTTCTTTGGTAGTGCCATGACTAACTTTGGAGTGGAGCTATTCCTTAAAGCCTTTTTAGAGTATGCCCAGCAGCCCGAAGCTCATAACTCATCGATTGGGGTAATTGAGCCTACTTACGAGGAATTTACGGGGTTTGTCTTTAAGCTTCAGGCAAATATGGATCCTAAACATCGCGATCGCGTGGCATTTGTCCGCGTCTGTACTGGGAAGTTTGAAAAAGATATGACAGTACAACATGCTCGTACTGGTAAAACCGTCCGCCTGTCTCGTCCTCAAAAGCTTTTTGCTCAAGGTAGAGAATCCTTAGACGAGGCTTTTCCTGGGGATATTATTGGTCTGAATAATCCTGGGGTATTTGCGATCGGCGATACTATTTATAATGGCAAAAAGATTGAATACGAAGGGATACCCTGTTTTTCGCCTGAAATCTTTGCTTACTTGAAAAACCCTAACCCGTCGAAATTTAAGCAGTTTCAAAAAGGCATCAAGGAACTGCGGGAAGAAGGTGCAGTGCAAGTAATGTATTCCACTGATGAATTCAAACGCGACCCCATCCTCGCTGCGGTAGGACAACTACAAATCGAAGTAGTCCAGTTTCGGATGCAAAATGAATATAACGTCGAAACTACCACTGAACCCTTAGCTTATAGTGTGGCTCGTTGGGTACATGGAGGCTGGGAGGCTCTAGAAAAAGCAGGTCGGATTTTTAATGCGATCGCCGTTAAGGATAACTGGGGTAGACCAGTGTTGCTATTTAAGAATGAATGGAATCTCCGTCAAATTGAACAGGATTCTCCTGAACTAGAGCTAAAATCCATTGCTCCCGTGGGGGCAGGAATACAGCCTGACTAAGGTGATGCAGGTTGGGGACTTGGGGATTTGGGGATTTGGGGACTTGGGGACTTGGGCAAAAAGCTTATAGTTTATTTTGAACGGAGAGATAATAGCTTATCTTCCACATACTGGCATAAAGCTTGATTGTTTTGCTGTTTAAAGAGGATTGCTGCCTGCTGGAGATGTTTGATTGCTTGGCGTTTATTGCCCATCGTTTGATACACCAGTCCCAAATTGCCATAGGCTTCAGCATAGTTTGCCTTCAGTTTAATTGCCCGTTGATGATCGGCGATCGCTTTTTGGTATTCTCCTAGTTTGTTTGATGCCACTGCACGATTGTAATAGGCTTCGGCGTATTGGGGATTCAGGTTAATGGCCTTGGTGAAATCGGCGATCGCCCTGGAAAAGTCTTGAGTCGCTAAATAGGTCGTTCCCCGATTGTAATAGGTTGGTGCATGACGGGGATTGGCGCGAATGATGTGGCTATAGTCGGCGATCGCTTGGGGATAAACTTGGGTTTTATGGTAGACATTAGCGCGATTGTAGTAGGCTTCTAAATCGTTGGGTTGCAAAGCAATTGCCTGATTATAATCTGCTAGGGCTTCGGGATATTGTCTTGCCTTATTATAAGTATTGCCTCGGTTGTAGTAGGCTGCTTCGTCCTTCGGCTGGAGACAAATTACTTCCGTGTAATCGGCAATCGCCTGTTGATATCGCCCCAATTGATTATGGGCAATCCCTCGGTTATAGTAAGCTGAACTGTAGTTAGGATCGAGTCTGATGGCTGCATCAAAGTCAGCGATCGCCTGTTGATACTGCTCTAATTGATGGTACGCCGTGCCGCGATTAAAATAGGCTTTACTATAGTTGGGAGATAAACTTAAGGCATTATTGTAATCGTCAATTGCCAGGGAATAATTGCGTAACTGCCCGTAACCATAGCCACGATACATGTAGGCGAGGGTATCTTGACTATTAAGTTTTAAGATTGTGTTGAGATCCTTAATGCCAGCATCATAGTCTTCGACGCTATAGTATAGTTCGCTTCTAGCATAATAAGCATCCAGGCGATCGGGATTTTGCTCTAGCTCACGGTTTAACTCCCTCAGAGCATCTTGATAGTCTGACGATTCCCATTCTATAGCCATATTCCTAATTTTAAACTCTTTGAGCTAATTCTCGATCTAATTGTTGCATCATCGCCGAAGTTCGCTGTGCTAGGCTAACTTTTTTCTGTTTCCAAAACAAATTATGGGCTGTAGTCAAGTCTTTCAGAGATTTTTGTTGATTTTCTAAGATCTGATAAACTAAGGCTCGATTGTAGTAGGCATCACCATAGTTAGAGTCAAAAAAGATAGCTTGGGTATAGTCGCCGATCGCCCGTTGATACTGTTGGAGTTGTTGGTAAGCAATACCACGATTATTATAAATCACTGGTGATTGAGACTGGGCGGTAAGAGCCACATCATAGTCATCAATTGCCTTGCGGTATTTCTGTAACGAACTATAGGTCACTCCCCGATTATAATAAGCCTGATTATAATTTGGTTCTAGCTCAAGACAAGTACTGTAATCAGCGATCGCCTGGGAATATTGTTGTAAAAAATGATGAGCGTTACCCCGATGATAATAACTGTCAGGATCTTTGGGTTCTAATTTCAGAGCTTGAGTATAGTCGGCGATCGCTGGTTCAAAGTCTTTGAGTTTACCCCTGACATAGCCTCGATCTCGATAAATCGAGGCGAACTTAGGTTTCAGCTTAATTGCCTCACTGTAGCTTGCCCCAGCGCTAGCATAATCTCCTAATTGATGGTAAGCATGTCCTTCATAATAAAGGGAATGCCACTCTTGTGGCTCCAGAAAAATTGCTTGGCTAAAGTCAATAATGGCGTTGTGATAATTTTTTAGCTCGAAATGCGCCAGTCCTCGACTACGGTATGCTTGAGCATGGTCAGGATCATTAACAATTACCTGGGTAAAATCATCAATGGCAAGTTGATAATCTTCTAGGTAATGATAAATATTTCCCCGACGATAATAAGCCTGGGTATTTTGTGGCTCGAAATAAATTACCTGGGTAAAATCGACGATGGCAAGGTGATGCTGCCCCAAAAGGTGATGAATACAGGCAAGATTAAAATAGGCCTGAACATAACTGGGGTCTAGTTCTATGGCTTGATCAAGGTCAGCGATCGCCTGCTCATACTGTTGCAAAATTCCATAGGCAAAGCCTCTGCTGCGGTAAGCTTTAGCCAACTTAGGATTAAGGGCAATTGCCTGACTATAATTAGCAATTTCCTGGTTAAAGTCTTTGATTTCACCGTAGGTATAGCCCCGAATTAAATGGGCTTTGACGTTTTGGGGATCGATTTCTAAAATCGTACTAAAATCTTGCAACGCCGCCGTATAATTTTTCAGCTTCAGATTAGTTCTACCTCGTTGATAATAGGTAGCTACTAAATTACGGTCAAATTCCGTAAGTACCTGATGGTAATCTGGGGATGGGAAATTACTTGTTTGCTCCACTTTAGTTTCAACAGGATGAGTGATCGCCAATGGTCAACACAAATACTCGGCAATTCTATCTTAATAACTAACTGCCAACAACCAATCAAGGCTTTTCCTTAGCTCTAAGCTTAATTAGAAAAGTTTTAGACCGTTAATTAACCCCAGTGATTTAGGCGGTCGCTAATCTTCCTCAGAAGAGGCTTTAACCGTTCCCAACTGCTGTCTTACGTCGTCAATTGCCAAATTTATCTGGGCAATTTTAGTTTCTAAACCATTGCGAGCTAGCTCGATACTCTCTTCGGTACTAAAAGGCATTTCTTGACCTTTTGGTACTTTTTGTAGTTTGTAACTATCGATTCCTGTAATTTGCTTTTCCTTGGTTGTAGCCAGTACTGTGCCGATAACACCGCCGACTACCGCTCCAATTATTGAACCGATGACAAATCCACCACCAAAACCATTTTGTTGACCCATAACGATTAACGATTTGTTATTCTTAAACCAAAGTAACCTGACAATATTACGAGACTATTTTAGGTGCCAAAAGCGCGATCGCCAGCATCTCCTAGACCTGGGACGATATATCCTTTACTGTTTAATCCTTCATCAATCATAGCGGTATAAACCTCTAGCCCAGGATAGTTTTCACTCAGTTGCCTGAGAGCGGGAGGAGCCGCCACGATGGAAATAATCCTCACCAATTCTGGTTTCACTCCGCGACTAGTGACTTCCTTCATTGCCATCATAATCGATCCTCCCGTAGCTAACATCGGTTCAAGGATGACTATTCTCGTTTCTTCGGCAAAACTATCAGGGAGCTTATTGAGATAACAGCTTGGCTCTAGAGATGATTCGTTACGCACTAGTCCTAAGTGGTACACCGCTGCCAGGGGCATAACTTGCTGTACTTGTTCTAACAAGGCTAATCCTGCACGCATAATGGGAACGATGCCCAGGGGAACTTCTGGATTAACAAAAGTTCCTGAGCATTGAGTTAATGGAGTTTGGATCGTAGTTTCGATGGTGGGCAGCCAATTTCTAATGGCTTCATAAGCCAACCATCGCCCTAATTCAGCCATCGCACTTCTAAACAGTATGGAGGGAGTATTGACATCACGAGCTACTGCTAGCCAGTGTTTAATCAATGGATGTTCTGGAACATAAACCCGCAGTTGTAAAGTCATAGTTGTTTTAAATAGCTATTAGCTTCTTGGTGCATTCGCTCTTTGCTGGAAACCAATATGCGAAGCGGTATCCTTTAGGACAAGACCGCGATGCACCGCTTTTAGTCTTTAGCTTTTAGCTTTCAGTTAACGGTTGGACTCGAAAGGACAGCTTGACTAAATCTTGGCTTGGCTCACACTACCGTTGGAGTTACTAGAATTACTATTCTCTGGAACATTAGACAAGTTGGGCGGGTTCGGAAAGTTGTTCTGGCTCTCATATTGCACATTTCCTTTCTCAAAGTAGTTTTTACCATATCTACCATGATAGGAATAGCGGTCAAATTCATTGGCTTTGACTCCGTTGATTACCATCCCCAGTACTTTCTGTCCTGTAGTTTCTAAGGCCTCCTGAGCTAGTTCGGCACTTTCTTGCTCCACCACTCCAGGTCGAGTCACAAACAGGATACCATCTACCAACTTGCTAATGGTTAAAACATCTGCCGTAACAGGTAAAGGCGGGGCATCAATTAAGATCAGATCGTATTCACGGCGGGAACGAGCAATAAAATCACTCATTTCAGGGGAGTCTAGGATCGCTAAGGGATTGGATTCCACCATTCCACTAGTTAAAAGACTTAGTTTGGGCATCGGGTGTTTGATCACCGACAGGGGGCTAAGGTTATCGGTGACAATATCTTTCAGTCCCTTCTGGTTATCTACTCCCCAGAGATGATGTTGGGAAGAACGACGTAAATCCCCATCTACCAACAACACACTCCGACCTAATTGAGCGATCGCTGCTGCTAAATTAGCAGTGACGGTGGACTTTCCTTCTTCAGGCACCGAACTAGTCATTAAAATTACTTTCGGTGGCTTATCATTGGTCAAAAACTTCAGGTTCGCTTGAATCATCCGATAAACTTCGCTAGAGAAGGAATCTGGCTCATCTCTGGTGACAATTCTGCCCTGGTATGCTGGTGGCTCTAAGCGAGTTATGCCCACAGTTTGATAAGGAAATTTCTTTTTAATTTCCCCTATGGATTTAATTGAGCGGTCCTGCATCTCCAGCAAAATAACTGATAAGTTAGCCAGAAACGTTCCCATAATTAAGCCCATGCCCAATAAGATCGCTCTACCTGAGTTACCTTTATCGGGTATGGAGGCATATTCAACTACGTCAGCGTTACCAGTTTTACTGTTAGCAGCGATGGTCGCTTCTTGTAAATTATTCAACAACGTCTCATAGGTTTTTCCTGCTGATTCCGCTTGACGCACTAGTTCGCGATCTTTCTGCTCTAATTGAGGCAAGACTTTAGCTCGCGCCACCAGATCCTGTTGGGATTGATAGAGAGCGCCCACCTGTTTTTGCAAGCTTAACTCTTCAATTTTGAAGCTGATGAATTTTTCGAGTTGATTTTCCTTGACAGCGTTTTCGTTACGTAGTAAGCCTTGAGAAACTTCAACTCCTTCCCCCACATTAACGGCAATCAGATTTCTAAGCTGTTGAGTTAAATCTACTTTCTTTTGATTGAGACTAATTACTTCAGGATGCTGATCGCTAAATCTTTGACGCTCTTTAGCTAAACCTGATTCAGTCTCCGCTAGCTGATCCAAAATACTTTGGACTTCGGGGTAAGAACCCAATTGATTCGCTTTAACCGCTTGCTCTAGATTTAAACCTAGCTGTCCTTGAAGGGCAGCGGATTGAGCTTGCATTCCCTGGAGTTGAGAACCCGTTTCGGTAATCTGTTGATTGACTAGGCCTAAATTACCAACCAAACCTTTCTTTTCTTCCCCTAAGTCAACAATGCCATTTTGTGCTCTAAACGCAGAAATTTGTTCTTCGGCGGTTTTAACCTTAGCTTCCACTTGAGGTAACTGACCATCAATGAACTCCCTTGCCGCCCCAGGCTGGCTCTGGTTACTGGCAATTTGGGTCTTAATATAGACATCCATCAGGGTATTGACGACGTTAGATGCTATTTTGGGGTCAGGATGCTTATAGCTAACACCCACTACATCTGTTCCCCCCACAACTTCCGCCACTAGTTTTTTCCTGAAGTCTTCAGGCTTTAGAGGATCACCCTTGGGGTCAGTTAGTTTTTGACGATCAATTACCTGTTGAATCACAGGTTCAGATTCTAAGACTTGGATCTGAGTACTAAGAGGAGTTTGATCATTTAATATCGTATTGAGAGTGCCAGCTTCCTTCCCAATTTCGCCGATCGCTCCCGCACTTTTTTGTTTAAATAATAGCTTTCCTTCCGCCTCATATGTTTTCTTCTGCAATAAGCTCAGACCTCCAGTCACTCCTAATGTTAGAAGAAATATCGCTAACGCTGGCTTCCAGCGTCTTCTGACTTTAACTAGATAGTCGCTAAAACTAACATCCAAAGAATCTCTTGAAGGAGTCCCAGATGATGAGGATCTATTGGCGTATTGATCGTTAGAGTTATTACTCAACATATTTCGGTTGGGGAATTTAAATTTTATATAGTGAACTGATGACTTTTGAATTATTACGACAGTTATATCAGTATTTATACTAATATTGGCATTTAAAATATATCATTGGCTACAGAACCGATTATTCTCACCGCTATAATTTCTTGGATATAGGTTTCGCTGATTAATCTATCTTTCGGTAATTTATTTGATTTCATCCTGCGCTTATCTCTTAGTTTTCCACGGTAGTAGGGACTATCGAACTCAAACCGCTGCCCTAAATCTCAAGAACTTGTTATTTGCTAAGTATCAGTCCAAGAATATACTAACTCAGCAAAATTACTTAGGAAAGAACTCGTTTGACTTTGAGTCAAAATTCATGACTGGATTAACAGTTTCAGATTCACCACAAGCTTCTATGATTGAAGTTGCAGCATTAGAGTTGGCGGAGCAGTCTCTGTGTGAAAGTTTGATGAAGTTTGCTCAAAGAGCAAGTCTCCAAGGATTTAAAAAGATTAAGGTCATCCCTTTATTTTTAGCTCCAGGAGTTCACGTTCAATCAGATATTCCAGCCGAAATTGCTTCAGCGATTAAACAGCTTGATAACCAAATCACTATTGAATTATCCTCATATTTAGGTAAATATTCGGGAATAGTGGCTTTACTATCGAGTTTATTTGCGGAATTATCAGGAAAAACACGGATCTTAATTGCCCACGGTAGTAAATTACCTGCCGCTGGAGAGTATTATCAAAATTTGTCCCAGCAGTTGGCTGCGGAAGTAGCTTTTTGGTCTACGATGCCGAAATTTACTCAACAAATCAGAACGAATATAGCTTTAGGTAGCCAAAAAATTGCCATCTTGCCCTACTTTTTGTTTCCTGGCAAAATCACTGAGGCGATCGCCCAAGAAGTTATGGAGTTACAACTGGAATACCCTGATGTGGAGCTGATCCTAGGAAAACCTTTGGGGTCAACCCCTGCGATCGCTGAATTAATTATCCAAGAAGCTTAATCTCTAATCTATCAATATCTCAATCTGTATGAATCAACCAAAGTATCTCGGCAAGGTTTATTTAGTCGGTGCAGGGCCAGGAGATCCTGGTTTGCTGACGGTGAAGGGGAAAACCCTTCTAGAACATGCTGATGTGGTAATTTACGATGCTTTAGTTAGTCCAGAAATCATTAGAATTATCCCCCCCACAGCGGAAAAAATCAATGCGGGGAAGCGGCGAGAGCGTCATTCTCTACCCCAAGCAGAAACCACAGAATTATTGCGGGAGAAGGCAGAAAACCATGCGATCGTTGTCCGACTGAAGGGGGGAGATCCCTTTGTGTTTGGCAGGGGGGGAGAGGAGATGGCAGATCTGATCCAGGCAGGAGTTGCGGTAGAAGTGGTGCCTGGGATCACTTCAGGCATTGCCGCCCCCGCTTATGCTGGGATTCCCGTTACCCATCGTCACTATAATTCTTCGGTCACCTTTGTCACAGGACACGAAGCCACAGAAAAATATCGCCCTGAAGTTAACTGGCAGGCGATCGCTCAAGGTTCAGAAACCATCGTGATCTATATGGGTGTCCATAACCTACCCCACATTATTCCTAGTTTGCTCCAAGGAGGCATGACCACCGAAACCCCTATCGCCTTGATTCGCTGGGGTACTAGACCCGACCAAACTGAGTTAATTGGCACTCTAGCCACCATTGTTGACCAAGTAACCGAGACAGAATTTCAAGCTCCTGCGATCGCTGTGATTGGCAAGGTAGTAGACTTGCGTTCTTTACTAATCAAATAATTTAACTAGTTTGTCTATTAGATGAGATGATGTCTATATTTAGTCTTCATTAAAAAGATTTAGATAGACCTTACTTATGGGCTTTGCAGAACTATCAATTGCTGATATTGCAGCAGAATATGACTTAAAAGAACAAGCCGTATTTGAGCTTTGCGATCGCTTTAAAATAAACTATAAAAACGAACGCACTTGTTTAGCACTAGAAGATGCTAAAGCAATAATTATGGAAATCCTGGCTACTAAAAGTAATTCAGAAGCTGGGTATAAGGAATCATGATTCATATTCCATTTTGATCTTGAGGGATAAGATTGTTTACTGTTTTTCATAACCTTTAAGTATTCTGTCAAAATAAATAGCTGAAGATTATGTATGCTGGTGCCTTGACTAAAGCACCTAATTAGAGACTACTCCATCCTACAGATGGTGATATTTGCTCTGAGGGTCGATCAAATTCAAATTTTGAGGAGAACAATGTTGAAAAGATTTTTATTAGCTGCGGTAGCTGCCTTAGTTTTGGCAATTCAATTTAATATCGGTAGCGTTAATGCAGTAGAACTGGATGAGAGTATTCGTACTATCCCCCTAAACGACAAGGGAGAAACAATGACTTTAACTCTTAAGCAGGTTAAACAAGGACAAAAAATCTTTGTGGATAGCTGTAGTTATTGCCATAAAGGTGGCGCGACCAAAACTAATCCTAACGTAAACTTAGGTTTAACCGCCTTATCTGGGGCTTATCCAGCGCGGGATAACGTGACAGGAATTGTGGATTATCTCAAAAACCCCACTACTTATGATGGGGAAAAAGGAATCTCAGAATTTCACCCCAATATTAATCGCTCGGATCTTTATCCCAAGATGCGTAATCTAACGGATGAAGATTTAGAAGCAGTAGCAGGACATATTCTAATTCAACCTGGAATTCGTGGCATCCTTTGGGGTGGCGGTAAGGTTTATAACTAGAATTCTCGGTCGGTTTAACTAATTAGTTAGACTAAACCATATCGGATAAGAGGTTAAAGGGTATATAATCTTTGATTTCTTATCTTTTTTTTGGGACAAAATAGCTGTTTCCTATATTTATAATTATTGAATAATATTCTTAGCCAAAGAAAATGAGTTACGCCATTGATATTAGAGCTTTTACCGATTCAATTAGCGATCGCGCCCTAGAACAATTGTGCCGTGAAAATCCTGAACTGAAATTTGAAACCGATACCAAAGGGAAATTAATTGTTATGTCGCCTACAGGTAGTTTAACAGGAGGAAGGAACTCGGACTTAAATTATCAACTACAGGCTTGGAATCGTCAAAATAAATTGGGCAAAGTATTTGATTCTTCCACTGGGTTTAAGTTATCAAATGGTGCGACTCGTTCTCCTGATGTAAGTTGGATTGCAATTAACCGCTGGGATAGCTTAAGCGATCAACAAAAAAGAGGTTTTGCGCCGATAGATCCAGATTTTGTAATTGAGTTAATGTCTCCCACCGATAGTGTAGAAGAACTACAGTCAAAGATGGTGGAGTATATCGGTTGCGGAGTTCAGTTAGGATGGTTGATTAATCCTGATGCCAAAGAAGTAGAAATTTATCGCCTTGGTCAAGATAAACAGCTAATTATTAGTCCTAGTAGCTTATCTGGCGAAGAGTTATTACCAGGATTAACTGTAAATTTAGCAGATATTTTTTAATTGCGATCGCTTTCACTCAAATTCATCATGATTAATCCTTGGTGACTGATAGAATAAAAATTCTGCCATCTTACCGAAGAAAATAACCATGCGACTAAACCAGATGCTGTTTGTAACCCTACGAGAAACTCCAGCAGAGGCAGAGATCCCCAGTCATCAGTTATTACTCCGTGCAGGCTATATCCGTCGTATCGGTAGCGGCATCTATGCCTATATGCCATTAATGTGGCGAGTTTTACAGAAGGTATCGAAGATTGTCCGCGAGGAGATGGATGCTACAGGAGCGCAGGAATGTCTATTACCTCAGTTACATCCCTCCCAACTATGGCAAGAATCAGGACGCTGGGATACCTATACCAAGGCGGAAGGAATCATGTTTTCCCTGACGGATCGCAGCGATCGCGAATTGGGTTTAGGCCCCACCCACGAAGAGGTGATTACCACCATTGCCCGCGAAACAATTCGTTCTTATCGTCAGTTACCGCTAAATTTATATCAAATTCAAACTAAGTTTCGGGATGAAATTCGTCCGCGTTTTGGCTTAATGCGGGGGCGGGAATTTATTATGAAGGATGCTTATTCTTTCCATGTAGATGAGGCGAGTTTAAAAGAAACTTATCAGGCAATGGATCAGACATATCGTAATATTATGACCCGCTGTGGCTTGGCGTTTCGTCCTGTGGAGGCGGATTCGGGGGCAATTGGTGGTTCTGGTTCTCAGGAGTTTATGATTCTGGCGGAAGCAGGGGAAGATGAGATTCTCTATACCGAAGATGGTAAGTATGCTGCCAACACCGAAAAAGCCGTATCTTTGCCCCCTGATTTGGCGGAGTCACCTTTTAGTAGTTATGAAAAGCTAGCCACTCCCAACACCGAAACCATCGCTAAATTGGCAGAAACCCTTAACTGTTCTCCCACGATAATTGTGAAAAACGTTCTCTACGAGGTAGTTTACGATAATGGGATGACGGTATTAGTCTTGATTAGTATCCGTGGCGATCGCGATGTGAATGAAGTCAAGCTCACTAATGAGTTAACCAAACTAGCTCCTCAATACCAAGGGAAGACAATTCTCTCCCTTACCGTACCTGATGCCAAAGCTCAGAAAAAATGGGCAACCCAGGATTTACCCTTGGGCTATATTGCTCCTGATTTGGCGGATAGTTATCTTCAAGGTTCCAAGACAGTAGCAGCTAAATTTCTGCGGTTAGCGGATTGCACTGTGGTAGATGCCCAAAACTTTGTCACGGGAGCAAATGAAGTCGGCTATCACGTGGTGGGGGCAAACTGGGGTGAACACTTTACTCTGCCTGAGCTACAAGTGGATATTCAAACAGCCAAAGCAGGCGATCTCGCTGTTCATGATCCCAGTCAAATCTTAAGTAGTGCCAGGGGTATCGAAGCAGGACATATTTTCCAGCTAGGAACCAAATATTCCGAAGCTATGGGGGCAAACTTCACCAACGAACAGGGTAAACCAGAACCCCTGTGGATGGGTTGTTATGGTATTGGTGTATCTCGTCTAGCGCAAGCAGCAGTAGAACAATCTCATGACCAGGATGGTATTATTTGGCCAGTGGCGATCGCTCCCTACCATGTCATAGTGATCGTGCCGAATATCTCAGATGAAGAGAAAATGGCGGTGGGAGAAAAGCTCTATGAGGAGTTTAAACAGGCGGGAGTAGAAGTCTTGTTAGATGACCGCAAAGAAAGAGCAGGAGTTAAGTTTAAAGATAGTGAACTGGTGGGGATTCCCTATCGCGTGGTCACAGGGCGATCGCTCTCTGAGGGCAAGGTGGAGGTGGTTAAGCGGGCGACTAAAGAATCTCATGATTTACCAGTTACGGGCGTTGTGGCAACTGTTAAGCAGTGGATTGAAGCAGAACTGATCTTTAGGAAAGAGTCAAATAAAATCTGATTTTAAAACAGTTTGGCGATCGCAAACAGTCTCCTAAAACTGTTATTTTATGGATGTCTCAGGAGATATTTTTGTAGTACTAATTTAATAAAGAGAATGCCACACATAATTTTTGTAGGGGCGAATAGCCATTCGCCCTTACGAGACATCTGTAGTGAATATCTTTTAATTTGGTATGAGTATTTATTCGCTCAAAATCTATCTTGACATTAAATAGACTTAGCCCATTTGAGCTTGCTGATAATACTGTCACCAAATTCTTTTTTTAGTGGGTCTTCCCAACCCTTATTTACATAGCAGGTATAGCCTTGAGCAGACATCATATTAATAAAATTGCCTAAATCTTTTACACCTTTAATCTCATAAATCTCTCCTTCTGGAGTAAAAGCCACGGCTGAGTCCACTGAATCAACAAAAGGACGACCAGCTTCATCGCTATGAAAAACACGATTTGGACTTTGGGGATACTGATGTATGATTGAACTGTTAATCTCTTGAGCAATATCGTAAACTCGTTGGGAGATATTTCCTACGAGTTGAGCCAATGGGACTGACTTTTCTCCACTTGTGATATCGTCATTGGTCATTCCTGACTTCATACCAACAATGCGATCATCATCTTGATTGGGAACTTTTGGCCATATTGCATAAAGATCGAAATCTCCAGTAACCCCATTTAAATAAGCTAAGTCACCAGAATAAGGTTGATGAGGATTGGTCATTGCCATAACTGGATAGTAGCAGCTTGTGGGGTCTAAACCACTGAGGTTTGGTTTTAAATCTGCAAACTTTTTTAAATATTGTTGATCACTTACCAATTTCCAATATTTTTCAAAGGTTTGTGACTCAAACTTTTCCTTGTCTTCAGCATTAAGTTTAGTTTTGAAAACGTCAGCCAGGGTAGCAAGTTTATTAATTTCCGTTATTTTACTACCTGATAAACTGTTATAAATAGTCAGTAAATCATAAAAAACTGCCCATCGATTGTTGCTATCTTTGACTAATAAGAAATTAATTGTCAAATTGTCTTTGATAGTTTTGCCATAGTAATATTGTTGACCGCCATAATCTTTATATTCTCCAGCAATTTTTCCATTTTTTATCAACCAATCTAATCGCTCTTGTGAAATGAGAATTTGAGTTACTCCTGCTTTTTTCCCATCTTCATATTCATCTCTCAAGGAGTGTAGATTTTCTTTGAGATTACTCCAAGCTCCATTAAAAGCATTTTTATTGAGAATGGGATCTAAGCAAACAAAACCAGCCATAGCACCCCAATCACAACTTTTGGCTTTGATAAAAAAGCCTTTGCCATCGTAATCTTCTCCCAATAACATCCCGCAAGCTTTTCCTGGTTCGCGAGTCATTACTATACAGTCGTTATTTTTAGCTACCGTAAAAAATGCTTCAGAATATAATTCTGGAATACCTCTTTCGGGTAAATTTTCTACATTTAAAATTTGCGAACTAGTTTGTGTTGACATATCTGTAGTTGTTTGTTCTTTTATGAGTGAATTGCAATTAAATAACTTAGTGAAACCAGACAAATATAATCCAGTAAAAACAAATCAACAAGTATTTATTAATATTACAATTAATAATGAATCATAAAATTAAATAGCGGTTCAATTAGTATTCTGATGCTTGGTCTGCAAAGCAAGAACTGTTAAATAATAATTGATTTAATTGATGTTAATCATAGAGCAAAAAAAGCTAAAGATTTGGCAATGCCAAATCCTTTCATAAGTCTCGTATTACAGTGATTTATTTGTAGTTATCGGCTAGAGTTATCGTAGCAAAATCTTACCTTGTCAGCACCTTGAACCATCTGCAAAGCAAATTGAGCAGATGATAATGATTGCATAGTACTTTTCTGATCTTGAATGAGCTTTTCATTTAACTTCCCACGAATATTTTCAACTAATTTAACAATATCTATTACTTGATCTTCTGTATCTTTAGAAAAGGGAATTGTATCCACTTTCAAATCCTGCTTTTCTTCTCCAGTATCAGGATCTCTCAAACGGCGAGATAACTTTAGACTTTGAAAATCACTGTCAAAACCAAAATGCAACCCTTGGGGTTTAAGACTGATATCTAAGGTTTTAATATCTCCCGCAAATAAGCACAGCAAGACACTTTCCGAAAGGCGATCGCCACGCAGCAGATCGAGTTTTTTATCATTACTACTAGCTTCAACTTGCAAATCTGGCCAACCTGATACCACTTGGGAACGGAGCAAAAAGCCAGTAATATCCTCATTTTTAGCTAATTTATCGGAATCGGTAACTTTTTTTTGACCTAAACCTGAACCCAAACTAAAAGCTCCATCTAGTAAGCATTCTACCCAAAACCAATCTAGATGGAAAAAGCGAATTGATTCTTGGGGAAGCATTTGTTCATCAGGAACAAGATAGTTAAACGGAACACCTTTTAATAAGGCTAGTTCTTTGAGCCATTCATCGATTTTTTCCTTGATTGAATCTGTTTGATTATTAACTGAGGTTGCTGAAGTTGCTTTGGTTGGGAGAAATAGATGAGAGTAAAGTTCTTGTTGATTATTTTGAGTTACTTCCTTAAGATGCTCCCGTTTCCAATTGGATAGATTCATTGAAAAATGAGAATCTTGTAGCGCCAACAGCCTTCCTAGTTCCCAGGCAGAGGCATAGGAAACGTCAAACATTCCATCTTTAGAGTTGTAGCAAACGAGTTTATCGGCTGAATAAACAGATAAGGTAGAAAGCTCCACCTTTGTTGGGTTAGCAGCAGGAATCAACGGGCCATGATACCAAGAAATTGTATTGCCTCCTTGACGGAGGTTGTGATGCAGGGGAACATAGCCCTTACTAAGGTACGCTTCAGCTAGCTCTGGATTTTTTGTTTGAGGCTTTGGTAGTCTTAAAGTGGAAAATTGCTGATTGTCCTTTGAACCATCTTGATAGCCATTTAGATGAGTTAGTAAGTCTTTAAAATTTTGCTTTAGATCGATACAAGTAAACTGCCAACTGTTCAAGACAACAAGACGGATATAGTCGTCATCTGTTGTTGCACTTTGATAATTAAAGCGATCGCCACTATAGCGATCTTCTAAAGAAACCAGATATACAGTATTACTGACATTTTGTTTTGGAAGTCGATTGCCAATAACTACAGCTATTGGTTCTTCATCAGTAGTCTGGCGAACGTGAGCTAAATAATCTAATTCATGTACGCTAGGTAAAATTTTCTGGAGTAAAGATCTTTTGACATCTGTAACAATTACAGGATCTGTTTTTTGTTGAGATGCTTCTAGGGTAAAGGCAGGAAAGTAGGTTTTACCAAGAGCAAAATCTTGTTCAGGCTGGAGATTGCCTAATTTTTCTGATAGTTCGGCGGACAATGGGGCGATCGCATTTTTAGCCAAATCTTGTAACTTAATATCTTGAGGGGATTGCGATCGCTCTTTTAATTCTTTAAGAGTAAGCAGTTGTAGGGGTAATACTCCTGGCTTTTCTCCTTGATATTCTTCTTCGGTAAATAGTAATAAAGCTAGCCAAGGTTTTCTTGGGCTTGGACTTGTATTTATTAATCGTTCCCAAGGTAAGGTGCTACGACTCAGGACAATGTGAGGCAAGACCGTAGACCAATCAGCTAGACTACCAGCAGGAGGAAAAGATGCGTAGATCTCTTGGGGTTGTAGGGAAAAACGTTCACCGAAAACAGCTAAATTAATTTCAGTTTTAAAGGGTTGATTAGGCTGTGACTTGTCTTTAATCTGCACAGACTGTTCAACGGTAACCTTATATTCACCAGATTCTAATGAAGGTTTATGATTTTCAAGAAACTCAATATTTAATGCTTTTACCATAGTTTTATTCCTCTCGGTTCATTAAAAATTGGGACTTACAGCGGTTTTCAATTAGGTAGAATACACTAAATCTGTTTAGGGAATTGGGGACTAGTAGTCAAAAGCGTAAATAAAGCCACCATGTGTAAATCTTCAAAGCCTTACAATTAAATACTTCTGACTTCTGACTTCTGACTTCCGCGCAGCGGTACTAGGGAGAGCATACTAAGACAGGATCTTCGACGAAAGCTTGTGCTAATTTTTCAACAGAAAACTCATCTAGATGAATGTTGTCAATTTCTGTTTCTGAGAAACCTAATGCCCCTAACATATTTTGGCGTTTCTCCTTGTTAGCTTGAATGCTTTGTAAATCGGTTTCAACTTTTGCTTTATTCTGCTCAAACTTGGCAAATTTACCCCAATTGTAAGCATTGTCTACTGATGTAGTCTCATAAGCTAACTTTTCGCAGGAAATCTCTTTACTATTACCCTTTTTAACACCTTGAGACTTAATAACAAAGCCAGATAAAACTTTTTTAACTAAAGAGTCACCATTTAAATCAGGCGTACCAGATTCAGTGGGTTCTCCCCATAAAGCGACAGGTACATTTTTGTAAATCGGTTCATATTTGAACTTTCCCTCGAATGTTGTGAATTCTGTATCTCCAAATCGCTCTATTTTAATCAGATGATCTGAAGTGGTAAACTCTTTGGATTTAACTTGCATTGAAGCGATGCCAAGATTCCTTTCGGGTTTTGAAAACTCTAATTGCGAGGAATTAGCTTTCGCTTGTTTAGCAGGAATCACCGTATTGGTTGTCAAAGCAAAATATTTAGGATTAATTACCCACAGAGTGTTCTCTCCCTCGCCGATTTGCTGAATTAAACCGTTGCTTACGCCAATAGTGCAAATTTGCTTTTCACTGGGGAGAAAAGATTCTTGAAATTCTCCCCAGGTAAGGGCTGGTGGTTCAGCAGAGTCAGCAGCACCAAAAGAAAGCTCAAACTCTACAATGCCGAGATCGATTTTTGCTTTACCCGCAAATTCTGGTCCCCAAATATGTAGATTCGCGCTAACATCTACATTGATAGTTTTGCGGATACCAAACACGGAAAATGTATAGGAAGCCCCGATCTTCAGGGAAATCTCCGCATCATAGAAAAAGGGTTTCCAAGCGAGAATTAGGTTGATCTCATAGATGAAGTAGGCTTTCAGGTTGCCACTATCCCAAATCGCTTCAAAACGCCCACCTGCCATGATTGCCGAGGAAGTGAGGGCAAAATAGGAAGTACCTTTAATAGTCAGATCAGAACCCTTAACATTCGGCCAGTAGAATTGCATTCGCTCAACTTGAGGATAATGAGCAGGAGGCTTAAACAAAGGATGATATCCACCAACGGTCAAAACAAAATCCCCTGCATGGTCGCCTTGAAACCAAGCATAAAAAGCAAATCCACCACTAATTCTGCCTTCAGGGGAAAAGAGGTAAGAACCATCTAGGATTTTGCCATCGACTTTGATCGTCCCTTCTGAGGGTTTAAAAGTACCGACGATCGCCAATTCTACTTTACAAATTGGTTCGATTGAAGTGCCTGGTACTGCTGGTGGCATGACCAAGGTGGAAAAACCGAGAAAGTCCAATTCAAAACTTTTACCGAACTTGGCAATCAGCAGAATAAAAGAATTAATAATCTTAAAGGAAGTAAATTTAATTCCCACCGCCAGGAACATTTCCCCTTTCTTGGCAGGAAGACAAGCATCTAAATCTCGCAAACAGGAAATTAAGTCTCCTGCACCTTTATCACTGATGGCTAATTTGACTAGGGGAAAATCTTTTAATTTGTCTAAGGAAGGGGTGATGACAGTACGGTTATAACCAAAGCCTAAAGCTAGTCCCGTTACCAACAAGAAAGGCGGTCCTCCAAGGGTTTTGTCTAGAACACCATAAACAAGGAAAGAAGAGTCTCCATTCAGGAATTTAGCGTAAGCAGCGAGAACTTTCATGGTGAAAGCTTCGGTCTTAATGATCGCTAATCCAGCTATTTTAAACTTAAATTCTTTTTCTTCTTCTGAGGTTAACTCTTTCCAATACAAAGCACCACCAATTTCTAGGGGTGCATCTCCTTTATACTCGATCGCGATCGCTGGTATTTTAAACTTAAGGTCAAATTCTTTCAGGGAAGAACCCACCCCTAAACCATCACAGGTGATTTTAAGCCCCGCCACAGAAACAGCAGCATCTAGCAACACGAACAAACTGCCATTGTCATACCGTGCGCCAATCCGTTTGAGTTCGATGAAACTCCAGCTTTTATTTAAGTTCAGCCAGAGAGTATTGCCCTCCAGCTTGAAGCCTTTTTCTTTTGGTTCTTCCTTGAGGATTGATTTTTGGGGGCTTATAGCTAAGGCTGTAGATTTCTGATTATCTGATTTTTGAGTTGAGATGGGAATCGGGAAGGATAAATGTTCCTCATTACCCATGTAGTAGAGGGTTGTCTGAAAACAGATTCCTGACTCAATTGTTGTGCTGCTGGACGATTCGTTATTAGATGGTTTCCCATTGAGAGGTGTAATTGCCTTCGACGGTTCGTTACTAGTTGTGATGTTTTTTAGAACATCAACATCCGCCACCGTAAATTCTTCAGAAGCATAGACAAGACGTAAATTTTCGACGCTAAATTTCTGATCAGCGGGAATATATCCCCCAAGCAGCGGCAGGTTAGCCAGATTGAGATCCATGCCTAACTCTAAACCAAACAGAAACTTGGATGAAGGGGTATTTGCTTGAGGTAAAGAGGTCCTCTGATAGGCAAAGAAAATCTGATTAATTTTAAATTCAAAGCTTTCAGGAATATTCTCAGCGACACTTTCGGATACATAACCCAGTAACTCCTTGAGTTTTATGTATTCCCCTGCATTCTTATACTGTGCGGCAAAAAAGATAGATCCTTGTTGATCTTTTTTCAGACCAAGATCAAATTCCCAAATAGTTTTAAGAGTTTGAGCTTCCTTTTTTTCTCCTTCAACCTGGCAAAACTTTAGAACCAGATTTATTTTAAAATCTTCGCCTGTCTCAACTACAACATCAATGAGTAATTTCTTGCCTTGAGCAATTTGTTTAATTGACCACTCAGTTTGAATAATAAAATAAGATTTATTGGTATTTGTAAATCTCAGGAATATTTTTTTGATTTTTAATTCAAGGCTATTAAGTATGTCAAGAGTTTCATCATGATCCCTAATCTCAGAATTTCCTACTAAATCACCAATTATCTCGCCAATTTTGAAGCTTTTGTCCTGAAAATCAACATCCCCAGACAATTCATACTCTTGTCCTTTTTTTGTGCTACTAATAATACATTGGTTGAATCTTCAAGAATCTTGAGTTCAGTTAATAAACCTAGAACAACTGTCGTTTCTCTTGTAGTTCCTGGCATAGAGATTAATAGTAGTAATTATATATTTGACTTGAATTTGTAGCGATCGCTTTTTCCCCTAAAAGCAAAATTTCTAGCAAATCGCCGTTAACAATGTAACCGCGATCGCTAGAAAATGTATGAATTAAAAAATAATTAAGTCGAAGATTCTAGACCTGAAATTTAAGATTTTGCAGCAGTAAGAACTTTTTGAGCTTTAGCCGCCGCCTCTTCCATAGCTTTTGCTGCGTCAACGTTTTTCCCGTCCATTTCGTTAGTAAACATAACGAAGATACCTTTAATATCAAAGTTAAAACCTAACTCACTAGTAGCATCTTTAGCAGCTAGAAGAGCCTGAGCTTCATGTACTAATGCTTCAGCCTCATCTATAGCATCTTGAGCAACAGTTTTTTGCTCCTTAGTTGAATTTGCATTATCCACTGTGGGTTTTTGAGCAGTGGTGGTTTCTTGAAGCATTTTTTTTGCAACTTCAAGGTTTCTCTGATCTAATTCATATTGATCTTTTTCAGCAGCCTTTACAGCTTCTTGAGCAGCCTTTTCTTTTTTCTTTTTTTCAGCAGCCGTTCCAGCCATCGCAGCTTCTTGAGCAGCCTTTACAGCTTTTTCAGCTTTTTCAGCAGTCGATGCAGATATCGCAACAGCATTCATCTCAGTCGTCAATTCTGTTTCATAGGCATATTCAACTGCTTTATTCTTATCTTTTTCTCGCCAAGTAGCAACCATAGCTACGGTGTAGTCCGTATCTCCGCCTTGTTCTTTGGGATGTTTTTTGACGTGAAACTTATTTAAAGTTAAGTCAGCACTAGTTATTCCCTGAATTAGCTTCCCTGCAACTGGAACTGATTCATATTGTTTTTTGAACTCTTCTAATTTAAATGGTTTTGGATCGTTTTGAGGTTTCACTGCATTTACTGCTGCCTCCATCATGTCGCCGACATTTCCTAAAAAGACATTATCAGGCAGTTCTAGTTCCAATCCTTTTTCTTTGATCTTATTAATAGGAGTTTTGGGAGCCAAAACAAGTGGCTGTCCGTTAAGATCGATAGACATACCTACGTAGATTTCAAGTTCTTTAGACATAATATTTCCAATTTTTTAATTAATTTCAATTTAATTTATTTTCAAGTTTTCAAACAACAGTTTTTATTTGTAAAATTCTAAAATACTGAATATTTTATTCACTTGAAATGTTTAATTTTTTGTAGAATATTGATTATTCTAATTATTCTTAAAGTTTAAGTGAATTATTAAGTTAACTACCTCCGTTTTTCTACGGAAGTTAGCTTTTTTTGTGAAGTCAGAGTTTCCACGGATTAGCTAGCCCTCGTAGTCCCCCTTACTAAAGTAGGGCTGTTTCATTCTCTAAAAAAGAGATGCGATCGCTAATAAAACAATAACCAACTCGATTAACGGCAAAAAGAGAGTAATAATGACAAATTATTGCTCATATAGTTTAAAGCCTCTGTCATGGAATCAAAACCATGAACTCTCAGTAAATTAATCACCCAACTTTTGATGATAGAAATATTAGTCGATGCTTTTCCCTGAATCAGATAAATTAAGCTTTAACTCTAATCTACTTGACTTTTCTCTAGAATGAAACAGCCCTACCTTCTTTTAAGCAGGGGTACGTTATCAATTATCAATTATCAATTAGTAGATAAGCTCAGTTAATCAATTAAGTAAAAAATTAGTATTTTACAAATTAGTGGATTGCACGTAATTATAAAGAAAGAAGCCACCCAGCAATTTGCTAACTCAACTAGTTTGTAGCTTCTAGCTTCTAGCCACTAGCTTCTTGGTGGATTCGCTCTTTGTACGGCCCGTGAAGATTTACAAATAGTGAGTTCGTTTAAGCCCACGTCTGCTAGTGATTTTTGTCATCACAGCTATAGACAAAAGACTATAATTAAGTTTAAATGCATAACTTTTTAACTATGCTAAGATGATTTTAATTAACAAACGCAAGTTAGCAACAACACTTTAGTAATCTTAATTACGAGGAATATCTGCGTTATGGTTGCCATCATAAATACAAACCAAGCCACTGATACCACTAGATTAACGGTCCAAACGATTGAGCTAGCAGCAGAAACCACTGCAATTCGTTGTCTGGATTGGGATCGCGATCGCTTTGATATTGAATTTGCCTTGCAGAATGGTACGACCTACAATTCTTTTCTGATTCAAGGGGAAAAGCTTGCCTTAGTTGATACTTCCCACGCTAAGTTTCGTCAGCTTTACCTGGACTTGTTATGGGGTTTAATTGATCCTGGGAGTCTTGATTATTTGATCATCAGCCATACGGAACCCGACCACAGTGGTTTAGTTAAGGAGATCTTGGCGTTAGCACCCCAGGTTACGGTAGTGGGGGCGAAAGTGGCAATTAAGTTCTTGACGGACATGGTGCATCAAGACTTTGAACATCTAATAGTTAAAAATGGCGATCGCTTGGATTTAGGCAAGGGACATAAATTGGAATTTGTCTCTGCCCCCAATTTACATTGGCCCGATACGATGTTCACCTACGACTATAAAACTCAAATTCTTTATACTTGCGATGCCTTTGGATTGCACTATTGCGATGAGCCGACTTTTGATGAGGATTTAGAGTTAATTGAGGCAGACTTTGAATATTACTATGATTGTCTGATGAAACCCAATGCTCGTTCGGTTTTAGCGGCTATCAAGCGGATGGATAAATTGGAGCTAGGGACGATCGCCACAGGACATGGCCCTTTACTACAATATCATCGTGCCGAATTAGTCGATCGCTATCAGCAGTGGAGTCAGGCGCAAACTAAAACTGAAACCCTGGTGGGATTGTTCTACTCCGAGGACTATGGTTATAGCGAGGATTTAGCTAGAGCGATCGCCCAGGGGATTATGAAAACAGGGGTAGCCGTCGAATTGATTGACTGGAATAATACCGAACCCCAGGAAGTCCGAGAATTAGTCACCCAAGCAGCAGGGCTAGTTATAGGAATGCCACCTCAATCGGATCGAGAAGCTCATATTATTCTCAGTACGATCCTGGCAGCAGCCCATAGTAAACAATCCATTGGATTATTTGAAGCTGGTGGCGGAGAAGATGAACCAATCTACCCTTTGCGGAATAAATTTCAGGAAACTGGTCTAATCGAAGCTTTTGAGCCAATTATCGTCAAAAAATCCCCCGATCAAGCGACTAAACAACTGTGTGATGAAGCAGGTATCGATTTAGGACAGTGGTTAACCCGCGATCGCACTGTTAAACAAATCAAAGCAATTGATAACAGTTTAGAAAAAGCCTTGGGCAGAATCAGTAATGGCTTATATATCATTACCGCTACCAAGGGAGATATTCAGAGTGCGATGGTGGCATCTTGGGTTACCCAAGCTAGTTTAGCGCCCCTCGGCATTGCGATCGCCGTGGCTAAAGATCGAGCCATTGAATCCTTGATGCAGATTGGCGATCGCTTTGTGTTGAATGTATTGGAAGAAGGAAATTGTCAACAGCTAATTAGACATTTTCTCAAGCGTTTCCCCCCTGGGGCAGATCGATTTGAAGACATCCCCATCGTACCTGCTAATAATGGTTCGCCGATTCTTGCAGAATCTCTGGCATATATCGAGTGCGAAGTGAGCGATCGCTTGGAATGTAGTGATCACTGGATTGTTTATAGTACCGTCCAAGCTGGAAGAGTAGCGAAGCTGGATGTTCTGACTGCCGTTCACCATCGTAAGGTGGGAAATCATTATTAGTTAAAGCTCTAAGCTCTAAGCTTTAAGCTCAAGACTTTTTTCCTCAGCACTCATACACCCCATGAATCATCATGCACAAGCTTGCTTCTACGCCACAAACTCCTTGGTATAAATGGCTAAACAATAGTGGGATCATCAAAGTTTTGGAATTTATCCAGGATTTTATTGTTGTTTCCCTTTGTATTGGTCTATTTGGCTTCATGACTCTTCAGTTACGAGAGATGTTTGTCTCTTTGTTACCGCCTTTGAACTTTACGGAAGTCACCGCTGATATTTTGTTTCTGCTGATTTTAGTGGAACTATTCCGCTTATTAATCATTTACTTGCAGGAACGCCGAGTTTCTATTGGTGTCGCCGTTGAGGTGTCGATTGTTTCGGTATTGCGGGAAATCATTGTCAAAGGAATTTTAGATATTCCCTGGAGTCAAGTATTAGCCACTGGTTCTTTTTTATTAGTTCTCGCAGTTTTATTAATCGTGCGAGTCTGGCTACCCCCCACCTTTGAAGGTGTTGATCCTGAACAAGTAATATCTGAACGATACAAGCAAAGAGTAGGGGCGAACGGTGGTTCGCCACGACAGTAATCAACAATCAAAAATTAACAATTAACAATCATGAACCAAACAACTATTAAACCAACCGCAAAATCAAGAGACGTACAAATAGCCGATATTGGCATTAATACTCAAGTATTGCGATCGCGTACTTGGGAGAGATTAAAATTTGAGGTGGAATATTCCCGCCAGAAAGGAACGACTTCTAATTCCTATGTGATTCAAGGGGATAAGACGGCACTGATCGATCCTCCAGGACAATCGTTTACCCAAATTTATCTGGAAACTTTAGCTCAGAACATCGACTTACAAAAGTTAGACTACATTATCCTCCAGCATGTTAATCCTAATCGTCTGGCAACGGTACAACTATTAGTAGGGCAAGCACCTCAAGCACAAATCATCTGTAGCAAACCAGCGGTTAGAGCTTTACAGGGAGCTTTGATGTTTCCCCAATGGCGATCGCAAATTAAGGTAGTCAAGGATAACGATATTTTAGACTTGGGACAGGGACATCAACTACAGTTTATCCGTACCACTACTCCTCGTTGGGTAGATGGATTGTGTACCTACGATCCTCAAAGTAAAATTCTCTATACCGACAAGTTTTTTGGGGCGCATTGTTGTGATGAACCAATCTTTGATGAAAATTGGAAACAATTAGATTTAGACCGTCGTTTCTATTTTGACTGTCTCCACGCTAGTCAGACTAAACAATTAGAAACTGCCTTAGCTAAATTTGCGCCTTTACCGAGCAAAATCTATGCCCCTGCTCATGGATCATTAGTTAAATATAGCCTCAGTCGTTTTAGCTATGATTATCAGCAATGGTGTCAGGAACAAACCAGCCAGGAATTTAAAGTAGCGCTGCTATACACTTCTGCTTACGGTAACACCGCTAATATTGGCAGAGCGATCGCTCATGGCCTAATCGAGTCGGGAGTAGCAGTAGAATCCATTAACTGCGAACTGGCATCAACCGCTGAAATTACCACGGCAATTCAAAACTGTGATGGCTTTATCATTGGCTCTCCAACTCTAGGTGGTCATGCTCCCACTCAAATTCAAACAGCATTAGGGATCGTCTTAGCTACCGCTGCCAAAAGTAAATTAGCGGGGGTGTTTGGTTCCTATGGTTGGAGTGGAGAAGCGATCGAAGTGTTGGCTAATAAACTTAGAGATGCCCACTATGACTTTGGTTTTGAACCGATTCGGGTTCGTTTTAGTCCTACCACTGCGGTATTAAAAGAATGTATTCAAGCTGGGGCGGAATTCACTCAAAAATTGAAGAAAACCAAGCGACTCCGTACTCCCCGTCAAGGGGTAACAGAAACTCAAATCGATCGCACGGAACAAGCAGTCGGCAGAATTGTCGGTTCAATCTGCGTTCTAACCACTTGTAACAATAATGTTCATCAAGGTGTTCTCACTTCTTGGGTATCCCAAGCCACTTTTAATCCTCCTGGGGTAATGATTGCCATTGCTCCAGAGCAACAGCAAGATTCCCTGGGTAATCCAGGCACTAAGTTTGTGCTGAATATCCTCAATGAAGGGAGAAGTGTCAGGAAGAACTTTGATGAGCAACCTCGCGATGACTTCGGCAATTTAGCGACTAAACCCTCTAATAATGGTTGTTTAATGATTGAAGATGCCCTAGCTCATCTTGAATGCACTGTTCAGAGTTATTTACCGTCTGGCGATCGCACTTTGATTTATGCAGTGGTGGAACAGGGAGAAGTTTCCGCCAAGAATGGTATTACAGCGATTCAGCACCGCAAGTCAGGAAGTCATTATTAACCTTCGGGTAGCTTATAGCTTATAGCCTCTAGCTGTTAATAATCTAATCATTGTCTATCACGGATATATCGAAGTTTATCCCTTTAGGGACACCTTCGGATATGGTCTACTCATATGAAAAGTGCAGTATAGCTAAAAAGTAAAACGATATAACCTCTCCTAGGAAACAAATTAATCTGCAATTAGCGATTGCTTGAAAAATGTGCGGTCGTCAAGTAGCCATTTCAAAATCCTTGCAGGATAAGCGTTTCGAGCTAGATAGCAATTCTCATGCCATTTTAAATTTAAAAGACAACAGATCATTTATGTCGGGGCGAACTGTGAAGCACTTGCGGTGGTGAGGCATTGCAGTCTTGGGGGTTTCCCCCCAGAGCAAATGCCGAAAGGGTGTCCTGGCATAAGCCCTAAAGGACTAGCTTCGCGTCCTAAAGGACATTGTACCCTTGTGGTATACCGCTCCGCATATCGCAAAGTGCTGAACCCGAAGGGCTGTTCGCCCTTAGGATTCATGTGCAGGAAAAGCTATTTAATTTGGTATCAGAACCATGAAGTACTGTTAGCTAGAAGCTAGAAGCTAGAAGCTAGAAGCTAGAAGCTAGAACAAAGCCCCTTTACCAAGGGTTCCCGATCAGAGTAAATCCCGCCCAATAATAAGGATGAGTAAAATCGAATTTTTGGTCGGCGGGAATTATTTCCTTCAGATCAACTTCTACATCTAAACCTTGAATCTGATCTTCTTTAACAAAAATTTGACCTTGCAGCAAATTAACTTGAGCTTGTCTTAAAGCTGAGGATTTGATGGGAGTCGATTTCAACTGTTGATAAAAGTCTCCCATTAATAGTACTGTGCCTACATCATCAATTAACCACAGACTGGCTAAAGCAGATTTCACCCCTGCCTGCATCGCTAATCCCGCAAAACCAAACTCCGCATCCTCGTCGCCGATAGCGGTTTGGCAAGCACTCAAAACCAATAAATCAACGGGAGGTAATTTCAAATTTAACTCGTTTATTTGAGTTAAACTTAAACGGCGATCGCTAAATTGAATAAAGGAACGATCAGGAGAACCAGCGGTAAACTCCGAGTGGGAAGCAATATGAATGATATCGAAACCTTCTCTTTGATGATTATCCAGAAGATTTGCCACGGTAAAATCTTGATCAGTTATTTTGCGTCCTGACCATAACTTCGGCACAATAGTTTCTAGCTCAATTTCCACTCCAGGCAGTTCAGGCAAGTTTTCAAATTTAGATGTTCCCATTGCCAAAACCTGTTGAGGTGGGGCAGCTTCATAACTGGTATCGGTCAAGGAAAAAGCAGGAATCAGTGCTAAGTTATATTTCTCCACCATAAACTTTTCCCCGTCATGTAGGGCAGCAAATGGCAGGGAACGTAGTTTGGGGCCAGTACAAAGTAATAAAGTGTCGATGTTTTCCGCTTCTAAATAGGATTCTAGGGGTTTAAATAACCAATTGTAGATTAATCGGGCGGGGGGATAATAGTTCAAGGACTCGCGATCGCTAATTGCCGTCGTTAATTCCTTAATTCTCTTGGTTAACCTTTCTTTGTTTGCCCCGCGAATTTTTTTAACCACAAACTCCCTTTCAGGAGTAACTAACATTAATTGCAAAAAATCATCTTTCGGCACAGCCCAAATAACTGCTGGGGAAATATTAGCCTGTTCTTTAATTGCTTGCAAATGCTCGGCAATTTCCTTGACTGACCTTGACTGATGAGAAAAATCCCGTGTAAAGTATCCTTCGTAATCGTTTTCCCATTTAGACTCTAAATGGGCAACCATATCAGAAAATTGTCCTAAATCCACCAGTTCCGCTTTGGTGTCGGTAACTTCCTCCGATGCTGATGAAGCTTGGGATTTCAGCCCATGAGTTTGAGTCAAAACAATGCCCAAGGCGATTACCAAGCAGATTAAACAATACAACCAAGGACGACTTATTCTGCTGATATTTTTCAATATTTTCCCCAACATGATACCTCTCGTGTCAATGCTTCAAGATCATTGATCCAGCTTACAGGGATATGGGGATATGAGGATATGGGGATATGGGGATATGGGGATATGGGGATATGGGGATATGGGGATATGGG
>Ga0114940_10000243_pt1 | contig 30880 bp, 26 predicted proteins | sample ColdCreekSource_FD_87195 | JGI IMG/M metagenome (GOLD analysis project Ga0114940, IMG submission 87195) | Groundwater microbial communities from Cold Creek, Nevada to study Microbial Dark Matter (Phase II) - Cold Creek Source | ecosystem: Environmental > Aquatic > Deep subsurface > Groundwater ...
GCTACCCTCAGTGACGTTAGCTTGTGGGCAGAAATGGAAGACGGCAGGCTCATTGAAGGAGAGTCTAATATTCCTGAAGCTAAAGGCAGAATCAAAAATATTGGCTGTATCCCCGCTAATCCCCCTGCTCTCCCCTCCGCAGTCAAGGCAATTGAGGAAGCTGAATATATAATTATTGGACCAGGAAGTCTTTATACCAGTATTGCCCCCAATCTCTTGGTTCCTGAAATCCGCAATGCGATCGCCAATGCCGATGTCCCCCGTATTTATATCTGCAATATTATGACCCAACCTGGAGAAACTGAAGGTTATAGCGTTGCTGATCATATCCGAGAAATTGATCGCATTAGTAAAGGCAAGTTATTTGATGCAGTGTTAGTCCATCGAAAACCCCCCAGCGCCGTATCTCTCCAGCGCTATGCTTTAGAAAACTCTCATCCGGTGGAATTAGACCGCCAGGAAATTGCTAAACTTAATCGTAGAATCGTGATGGCCAACGTGATGGAAGAGGATTCCGTCAGAGGTCATGTGCGCCACAGTTCTAGTCAGCTTGCTAGAGTTTTGTTGCGTTGGTACAGTGGCAAATGGCAACCTAAAATCTAATCAAACAACAACATTTGTTCTGGCTGCTGTTGAGAGTGTTAGAGTATATTCTTAGTAGTAAAAAAAATAAAAGGGAAGTAACAAAGTATTGCAGTCTAATCAGTCCGCTTTACTTTGTTATCCCAACTTAAAGTTACTTGGCTTATTTATAATGTATCAGTTCAATATGAAGGAAGTGTGTCGTTGACCGTTAAATCAGATGAACTTTTAATGAACTTTTTGGCGTTGCTGATTTGAAGTATGAAACCGAAGAATAATCTGTTCGTAGCTCTTAGCTCTTAGCTCTTAGCTCTTAGCTCTTAGCTTTTTAGTTAATTTACTTAGTCGAGAAAATCGTAGAATCATACCCTAATTCAGCAACGCCAACTTTTTATTCCTCAATAACAGTTTTGAAATAGTCTTAAATTTAGTCTGAAATTTGTGCCAAAGATCCTCTTGCCTACCCTGGAAGCTACCCTCGATTTTGGTTGTCTATTAGGCAAGCATTTGCCCCCTGGTTCAACCCTGCTGTTAATCGGCAATTTGGGGGCGGGCAAAACTAGTTTAGTCCAAGGAATTGGTCGGGGTTTGGGGATTAAAGAACTGATCGTCAGCCCCACTTTTACGATCATTAATGAATACCTGGATGGTCGTATCCCTCTCTATCATTTAGATCTATATCGTTTAGAACCCCCTCAGATAGATCTTCTTTACCCCGAAATCTATTGGTCTGGGTCAGAAGTCGAACCAGGTATTACGGCGATCGAATGGTCGCAACTGTTGCCTCTTAAACCTGAGAGCCATATCACAATTGAGCTATCAGGCTCTTTAGCCAGTAGAGAGGTCTGCCTTGAGCCTTATGGCCAGGCTCCAGATCTAAAGTTTATCCAGAATTTTTCCCCTTCGAGACAAAAGTAATGGATCATGTACTTATACTAAAAAAAATGAAGAAACTTAATTGTTGTCTCTTCATCCTTAATTAGTTGATGATTAATAGCTCTTGTTGTTAACTTTTGTAGTTAAAAATAAGCGAATTAATACCTAGTCCATACCTAATTCGTTACCGCGCTTGTACTGCATGTAAGCAGCGAAAAATAATCCCAACAGGGTGATGAAAACCAAGCCCAGTACAATTCCTAGCAGTAGAGGTTCGATCACAAGATGTCTCCTTAAAAAGTTATCTGATTTGAATATATCCTACGCTAATAGCGACAAGCCTGTCATCCAGAAAGTTTTTTGTAGCATATCAACTTTCGCTCTGATTCGGCTTAGAACCAAGTCTAAATAATTACTTGATAATCGGTAGTTTCAGGACTAAATACTGATTTTCCAGCTAGCCTTCGGTAAGGATTGTAGGTTATTTTATTAATCATGGTAAACATAAGTAAACATTCATATCTCTGGAATTAACAGTGGATAACCAGTTAGCCCAATCCTATTCTTGGCTAAATCGCCTCATCTTAATCGTCATGGTAGTAATGCTGGTGATCGGCTTGGGCATTCTGGGTAACTATTGGCAAAGAGATGCTGATCCCTATGCTCATCAAGTTTTAGCCCTCGACGGAGATATCCAAAATGGCATGGCTATTTTTCAGATCAACTGTGCGGGATGCCATAACCTCCAGACGGAGATCAATGTAGGGCCAAGATTAGAAAATATTTTCAAGCGTAAATCGGCCAGGGACATAATTACTCAAGTGACTAGTGGTAGGACTCCGCCGATGCCAAAATTTCAGCCGAGTGGACAAGAAATGGCAGACTTACTGAGTTATTTAAGCCAACTATGACTTCTTTTACTTCTTTCCAAGACTAGAAGCTTATTATTAGCTAGAATGAGGGGCAATCATGAATATACTTCCTTTCAGCCATCCCAGATGCCAGCTCAAGTAGTTACTATATTGTCTGCTGAAGAAATTCGTCGCACGATTAACCGTTTAGCTTCCCAGATTGTGGAGTGTTCAGGAGACTTATCCCAAGTAATCTTATTAGGCATTCACACTAAAGGCGCACCTCTGGCTTATCTATTAGCCAAGCAAATCGAGATTCTGGAAAACACATCTGTTGCCGTTGGGGCGATCGATGTTACCTTTTATCGTGACGATTTAGATAAAATTCGGACTCGTATTCCTGCTCAAACCGAGATTCCGATGGATTTAACAGGTAAAACTGTAGTGCTAGTAGATGATGTCATCTATAAAGGTAGAACCATCCGTGCTGCCCTTAATGCGATTACTGAATATGGTAGACCAGAATCCATTAGGCTAGCAGTACTGGTAGACAGGGGACATCGCCAGCTTCCCATACATCCTGACTTTACAGGCAAAGAGTTACCAACGGCTTCAGAGGAAAAAATTAAAGTGTACCTCAATAATCTTGATGGTAAAGATGTGGTGGAGTTAATTAAAGATTAGATAGAGCTAGCCTAAATTTAATCCAATTCCAGTATTACACAAGTTATATTTGTCATACAAAGCTATTATTCTGTTGAAGCTGTTATGACTTATCGCCTGAGAATTGCTGATTTGCCCGTCAGTGAGCGACCCCGTGAAAGATTGATGGCGGTGGGAGCAAAAAACCTTTCTGAGGCAGAATTAATTGCGATTCTCATTAATACAGGACAAACGAAGGGAAACTTATCAGCAATTGGTCTAGCGCAGCATATCCTACAGGAATTGGGCAAATATAGACGCGCACCTTTGGATGTTTTGCGAGATGTCAATCCTCGTGAATTAATGCGAATCCCTGGGATTGGCCCTGCTAAGGCAGCTACGATTATTGCAGCAGTTGAGTTGGGCAAACGGACTTTTATCTTTAAGCCGAATGAGCGAGTTGCGGTAGATAGTCCAGCATCCGCAGCAGCAGTCTTGAGCAATGACTTGATGTGGCAGCATCAGGAACGTTTTGCGGTTTTAATGCTAGATGTCAAAAACTATTTATTAGCCACTAAAATTTTAACTATCGGTACAGCTACGGAAACCCTAGTCCATCCCCGTGAAATATTTCGAGAAACAGTGCGACAAGGGGCAACTAAACTAATTGTTGCCCACAATCACCCCTCTGGAAATCTAGAGCCTTCTCCTGAAGATATTTATTTAACCGAGCAATTATTGCAAGGTTCACAGTACTTAGATATTCCCCTGTTAGATCATTTGATCTTAGGCAATGGCAATCATCAAAGCCTCAGACAAGGGACGGATTTATGGGAACGTTTTCCCCAGGGAGAGTAAACAGTTAGAGTTCTGATAAGAATCAATTCAATAAAACTTCACTGATCTTTCCTGCTTCTACTGCCAGGACTTGAGAATCCTTAATCCAATCATGATTAAAAGTGTCGATGTGGGTGGTGGTAATAATGGTTTGAAAGCGATCGCCGATTACTTCTAAAAGTTGTTTCTGGCGACTAGGGTCTAGTTCGGCTAATACATCATCTAACAGCAGTAAAGGTGGTTCTCCCACCACTTCTTCAATCAGCTTTAATTCTGCTAACTTTAAGGCTAATACGAGGGTGCGTTGTTGTCCTTGGGAGCCGTAGTAACGAGCAGGGGTTTGGTTAATCACAAATTCAATCTCGTCGCGGTGAGTGCCGACCATTGTTTTACCCTGATACTGCTCCGCCAAACGGCGGTCTTGAATTTTAGCCAAAAAAGCCTGTTGCACCACCAGAGGATCGTCTTCTAGCCACTGGACATTAGGCAGATAGTTAACCTCTAAACGTTCTGTTTCGCCACTAATACGCTGGTGCCAAGATTCCGCGATGGGGGCAAGTCTGGCTATTACCCTCGCCCGCCGCCGTGCCACCCTAGAGCCTGCTGAGGCTAGTTGTTCGTCCCATAATCTGAGCTGCGGTTCAAATGTCCCCAGTTCGGAAGTTTCCTGTTCTTGTCTGATAGCACGAATTTTTTTGAGCAGGGCATTGCGCTGTTTCAGCACCTGGTTATACTGCTGTAAAATACTGGCATAGACTGGTTCTAGTTGAACCAACAAGCCGTCTAGCCAACTGCGCCGAGCATCGGGCGCACCCCGCACTAAGTCTAAATCTAAGCTAGAAAACTGGACTGCATTAAGTACCCCCAAAAAGTCTAGTTGACGGCGTAAATTTTCCTGGTTAACCGCTACGGTTCGCCTTCCCTGTTTACGGAACACTACCTTGAGTTCACTAGTGCCATAGGCTCGTTCAACTGTTGCTTCAACCTGTCCCGTGGTGGCAGAATCTAAAACCAATTCGCGATCGCGACTTGTACGATGGCTCTTGAGAGATGCCAGCAATTCCACTGCTTCTAACAGATTAGATTTTCCTTGGGCATTATTGCCCACCAAGATTGTCTTCTGTGCCTTAAATTCAATCTGGCGATCGACATAATTACGAAAGGATCGCAGGCGCAAGCTCTTGAGATACATTTATTTTTTAGCTTGTTTTTAAGCTATTCCCCTGGGGAAGAAGCAAATTCAGGCTTTTGTTCCAAGTTAGCCAGTTTTTCCTTGTCTTTACGACGTTTTTTAGCATATAACTGGATACTCGCCACCATAGTGAGAATTAAAGCAGCTACTAACCAAGTTGCAGCATCCAGAGGCAAGCTGTCCTTAAACACCGCTAACAGCACAATCAACACCAGTAGAATTGTAGGAGCTTCATTCAAGGCTCGAAACTGCTGTCCTGTCCATTGACATTCCCCCTCAGCCAATTGGTTCATAATCCGCTGACAGAAAAAATGATAGCCAATCAGCAAAATAACAAACGCCAACTTAATGTGTATCCAGGTTGATTTAAGAATTTCTGGTTCGGTAGAAATTAACCCCATTGCCATCGCCACCGTGACTATCATCCCTGGGGTGGTAATAATACCGTAGAGTCGCTGCTCCATGATGCCATACTGCTTTTTCAGGATGCTGCGGGCTGGTTCGGGTTCCTGTTCTGCTTCAGCATGATAAACAAACAACCGCACTAAATAAAATAACCCTGCAAACCACACCACAATACCAATCAGGTGAAATGCTTTAAACCAGTAATAAGCCATAAACTCTCTTTAAATTGATTTTTAACTTGAACTTTAAAACTAAATTTAAATAGACTTTCTATTTAAAAAGCTTATAGCTTATAGCTTATAGCTTATAGTGAGACAGTTACGTTGGTGAGGCACTTGCGGTGGGCGGGTTCCCCGACATAAGCAAAGTGCCGAAAGGGTTCCCCGACTTGTCCTAAAGGATACACCTTCGGATAAGTAAACTGTCGAACCCGAAGGACTCGAAACAGTAAACTCCTACAGGACATTACTTAATTACCAACGCCAAATTGAGATAACGGGACTGGCCAGATTTGAACTGGCGACCTAGCGCTTCAGATTGGTGTAGGTTTCCCTACTCTCTGGACTATCCCTTCACCCTAGGCAAAATTGCCAGATGCCTTTAGGTGGTGGCCGTTATGTTGCAGACAGTTCTAGTAACTAGACCCAAAACAAACCATTTCCTGTTTTTATACCTGCAACCAGTCTCTGCACCTTCTTTACCAGGAACAATAAAGCTTGGCTCAAGATTACCTTGGTCATCAACAAACTCGTCAACAACTTTAGGCTTCCTTGAATTTGACCACATTCATTAATGAGGTTTCCCTCATCATGCCCGATGCTTCAGGAGGCACTTGCTCTATCCACCTGAGCCACAGCCCCTCGTATATCTCAAAGTTAATCTCTAACGGGATCTCCATCAAGATAAACCAACTAGACAAAGCAAACCTAAATAAAGATATTTATGTATATAAAACTTTACTAGATTAATAAATATTGCAACATCGATTCATACTTCTGTTATCTAAAGAAATAAATTTATTATCAATTCAGGAAAAAAAACGCAACCGATAATTTAGGAGAAAAATACTGTGACTTATCTAACTCTCTTGGCAGCAACTGTACCTCAAACTGTGTCTTGGAGTCCTAAAGTGGCTATTGTGATGATTGCCTGCAATGTGGCAGCGATCGCTTTTGGCAAATTTACCATTAAAAATCAAAGTGCTGCTCCTGGTTTACCTTCTCCTGCCTTGTTTGGTGGCATGGGACTACCTGCTTTATTAGGGACTACTAGCCTGGGTCATCTTTTGGGAGTTGGCATGATCTTGGGTCTAGCTAATGCTGGCGCTCTCTAAGAGTTTACTCCGTAAGGACAGAAGCATGAAGGCAGAATGAGGACAGAGGGCAGAAAGTTTAATTTCTCTTCTATCCGTATTTCTGTCTCTAAATACCTCCAGCAATAATTAATTCACATAATTCACACTAAAACATAGAAGATTTGAGATTATTCGAGTCAACCTGGGCATACTAACTCTAGATTTTAGTTGCCAGTGTAGGAAAAGCTTTGAGTTTATCTTCTAAGGAAAAAGCCAAAAAGTCTCTCGTCTTAGGGACATATATTATTGCAGGCGGTGTTAGTAGCGTCCTAATTCTGTTTTTTATTCGGCAAAGCTTCTTTTTTGGTAGCCAGCCAGCCAAAAAATATCATCGCGATATCGGTGCTGCACTGGATGCAGTACATGAGCTAGAGCATAAACGATATTTTCTTACTGCTCAACTTAATACTTCTAATCCAGAAATAGCAAATGAGCTAGGCATTCTAAAAGCTGATCTTAAATCTCAGATCGATGCTGTTAACCAATCTTTTGCTGCTCTTAAGACAACTCCCTCTTTCTTACCTCAGCAACAGCAGGAGCTAATTAAAAATAACCTCAAAAATCAAGAGATTTTATTAGCTACTCGCTATCAAGCAATTGAGCAGCTACACAGTAATCAGCATGAGATTAAAAACCTGGTTGTTAAACTGGAAAATCAACAAAGCGAGCAGATAGAGTTTGATACCATAGTCAACCAGCTACAAGACCTAGAAACAGATTATGTCAATCAATATCAAAAACATCTACAAGATATTAGTAATTGTCGTCTAGCCTCTGCTTTACTAATACTATTATTGGTAGTTTTTATTGCCTACAGAATTATTAGAAATTTATCCCGTACTAATCGTAATATTGTTAAAATCCTGGAAGGTTTTACCCAGGAACTAGAAACCAAAGTAGAGGAAAGAACCGCCCAGCTAGGAGAAAGTATTCAAAAAACCGAAATTGCTTTATCCCAAGCCCAAAATGCTAACCAGGCAAAAAGTAGATTTTTGGCAAATATGAGCCATGAGTTGCGAACTCCTCTCAATGCGATTTTAGGCTTTACCCAACTAATGACCCGCGATGCTTCTATTGGCAAAGACCAACAGGAAAATCTCAAAATAATTAACCGCAGTGGCGAACATTTACTAAAGTTAATTAATGACATTTTAGAGATGTCTAAGATCGAAGTTGGTCAAATAAATCTCAATGAAAGTAAGTTCGATCTGCATATCATGCTGAAAAGTATTGAAGAGATGTTGCGCCTGAGAGCTAAAGCGAAAAATCTCAACCTGTCTTTTGATATTGCTAGTGATGTCCCCAGAATTATCGACACCGACGAAGGAAAACTGCGCCAGATAATTATTAATCTACTGGGAAATGCCATCAAATTCACTGAAATTGGTTCGGTTGTATTAAAAGTAAAAAAAGAATCAAATTATAAATCAGCCGATGAACAAGCAGAGTTTCTCTTTGCTGACACCTATAGTCTACATTTTGCAGTGGAGGATACTGGCCCTGGAGTGGCAGCAGAAGAAATTGGTAAATTATTTACTCCTTTTGAACAAACTAGAATAGGTCGGCTTTCTAATGAAGGAACAGGGTTAGGTCTATCTATCTGTCATAAATTTGTGGAATTAATGGGGGGGGAACTCAAAGCCAAAAGCACCGTGGGTCAAGGTAGTGTTTTCTATTTCCAGATTCCTTTGCGGGAGCAGGAAGCAAATGTAGCGATCGCCAATCAGCAGGAGAGACAGCGCAAGGTGATCGCTTTGGCGGACAACCAGCCGAACTATCGGATTCTGGCAGTGGATGATGTCCCTGCTAGTCGCTTGTTACTCAATAAACTATTGACAGGGATCGGTTTTGCTGTGCAGGAAGCAGGAGATGGTCTAGAAGCGATCGCTTTGTGGAGGGAGTGGCACCCCAACTTGATTTTGATGGATATGAGAATGCCGATCATCGATGGCTATGAGGCAACCCAGCAGATTAAAGCTACTCCCGAGGGGAAAAATACCGTCATCATTGCCCTAACTGCCAGTGCCTTTGAAGAAGAGAGAATAGAAATATTGTCCGCTGGCTGTGACGACTTTATGCGGAAGCCTTTCCAAGAGGCGGAATTACTCACCAAAATTGGTCAGTATCTCAATGTCGATTATCTCTATGAAGAAGCAGAAGATACGGGTAACGAAGGGGAAAAATTGCGGTCAGAATTAACCCAAGCTAGTTTAAAAGTGATGCCTGAGTCATGGCGATCGCAATTATATGATGCTGCTGCTCAGGTAGATAACGAGGAAATCTTTCAGCTACTCAAAGAGATCCCTGAAGATTATCAAGCTCTCGCTGAAGGATTGGCGGACTTGGCAGAACAGTTTCGCTGTGACAGAATTATTGACCTAGCTAAGTCTGGTGACTAATGGAAATACCATCTCTAGAAACTCTGAAAGCCAAAATTCTGGTGGTAGACGATCAGCCCGAAAATCTCCATCTACTGGCGGATGCTTTGAGCGGAGAAACCTACGAAGTGAAGGGGGTAATTAATGGCGCAATGGCTCTGATGGTAGCAAAAACTGTAGTCCCAGATCTGATTCTTCTGGATGTAGTGATGCCAGGTTTGAGCGGTTATGAAGTCTGTGAACAGCTTAAAACAGATAAAGTAACCCAAAAGATTCCGATCATTTTCTTGAGTGCTAGCAATGATGCGGTGGATCGAGTCAAGGCGCTGAGTGTTGGGGGGGTTGACTATATCAATAAGCCTTTTCAGGTAGATGAGGTACTGTTACGCATTAAAAATCAACTTAAGCTACAGGCTGCTCAACAAGAAATCCTCAAGTTTAATATCGATCTTGAACGGCGTATTCAAGAACGCACTTCTCAGCTAGAAGCAGCCAATCAAGATTTAAAACACGAAATCGAAGAACGAGAACAGTTAACGAAACTACTGCAAGAAAGCGAAGAAAAGCTAGAAGGTATTTTAAATTCTTTGGAGGAAGTGGTTTGGTCAGCGGATGTAGCGACAAATCAACTGCTGTTTCTCAATCCCGCAGCCCAAGAGGTTTATGGTCGTCCAGTGGAGGAATTATTAGCTGATCCAGATCTGCGTTTGACCTCAATTCATCCAGAGGATCGCGATCGCGTTACCGCAGCTTTTGCTAGTCATATTGAAATCAACGATATTGAGTATCGGGTGGTTCAGCCTAGTGGAGATGTTCGCTGGGTTTGGGAACGTAGTCGCTTAATCGCTGATAGCAGTGGTAACAGCCGTAGAGACGGCATCTTGAGTGATATTACTGATCGCAAGCAGGTGGAGACGGATTTAAGCTACGAAGCCAAGCATGATTCCCTAACAGGTTTACCCAATCGGGCAGCTTTTCTGGATCGGGTTGATCGAGCCATTAACCACAGCAAAACTAACCCAGAATATCTATTTGCAATATTATTTATCGATCTGGATCGATTTAAAATCGTCAACGATAGTTTAGGCCATCAAGTTGGGGATGAACTCTTGATTACCGTCGCCAAAATCTTGACCGACTGCGCCCGTAACCAAGACTTTGTCGCTCGTTTAGGGGGGGACGAATTTACCATTGTGCTGCATCAGATTCAAACTATCGAGGATGCCCAAGCGATCGCCGAAAGAATTAATGAGCAACTAGCAGCACCGTTTCAGTTGCAGGGTCATGCTGTTTTCACCAGCGCCAGTATTGGGATTGTCACTGGTAATGCTGAATATCAAGACAGTGCCGAGCTATTGCGGAATGCAGATCTAGCAATGTATCGCGCCAAATCCCTGGGGAAAGCTCGCCATGAAGTGTTTAATCCCGAAATGTATGCCGAAACCAAAGAGTTACTCACCATCGAAACCGATTTACGTCAGGCAATTATTCAGAATCAGTTTATCCTCCACTACCAACCGATCATCTCCCTCAACACCGATCGAATTTATGGCTTTGAAGCCTTACTACGCTGGCATCACCCCACTAAAGGCATAATTTATCCCGACAAATTTCTCAAAGTTGCCACGGAAACAGGATTAATTACGGCGATAGGAGAACTAGTATTACGCCAAGCTTGTCAGCAAATGTCCGACTGGCAGGCTCAATATCCTGCCTCAACTAACCTCAAAATCAGCATCAATTTGGCTAGCCAACAAATCAAAGAACCCAATTTCTTAGGGACTTTAGATCGAGCGATCGCCGATAGCAACTTATCAGGGGAGTGTTTGCAGCTAGAAATCAAGGAAGCTATGTTGATGGACTATAAATCAGAGATCTTTGATCTATTTCAGCAAATCCAATCTAGAGGCATTGGCTTAAATATTGATGATTTTGGGACTGGTTATCTATCCTTGCAATATCTCAAGCGTTTTCCCATCAATATGCTGAAAACAGACCGTTCTTTCATCGAAGGCATGTTGCAAGACCGAGAAAGTTTTGAAATTGTTAAGATGATCATTGCTCTGGCGCGCACCCTGAAAATCGGCATCATCGCCGAAGGCATCGAAAACCTCAAACAGCTAAAAGTCCTGAAAACCCTCAATTGCGAATTCGGTCAAGGGTATCTCTTTTCCCAGCCTTTAGATCCTGAGTCTGCGGAGATCTTTCTAGAAAAGTAGGTTTAACGTGAGTTCGATGAGTTGAAAATGAAATGGTTTTGTTTGGGAAAAGGAAAAGCCTTTCGTATCAAGTCCGCTTGATTACTTCTCATAAAAATCTCTGCGTCTTCGCGTCTTTGCGCGAGTCTTAATTAGAATTATTTAAACGCACTGCATATCACTCCTTAGACAAAAATTCTTGGTAAACGATGCTTAAATCCACAGAGAATTTCCCAAGAGATGGTATCTAGTTTGTTTGCCCAATCGTCTGCGGTGATGGCGAGATTACCTTGTTTGCCGATGAGGGTGACAATATCTCCTGACTGCACCTGGGGAAGATGATCTACCCGCAGCATTAGTTGATCCATCGTAATTGCCCCAATCTGCGACGCTAATTGCCCAGCAATAATCCCTTGTAATTGATTGGAGAGGTTGCGGGGTACGCCATCGGCATAACCGATACCCACTACTGCTATCTTGGTATCTTCTTCGGTGACGAATTGGCGACCATAGCTGACTCCTTCGCCTTTGGGGATGGTCTTTACTTGGGTAATTTTGGCTTTAACCTGCAATACAGGCTTGAGTTCGAGTACCTGACTCAGATGAGGAGCGGGATATAGACCATATAGAGATAAGCCAACCCTCACCAGATCGTAATGAGTAGAGCGATCGCTTAAAGTAGCTGCGGAATTTGCCAGATGAACCTGGGGTGGATCTAAACCAACCGCCTCTAGTTGAGTCATGGCAGCCTGGAAACGTTGATGTTGGAGATTCATTATCGAGCGATCGCTCTCATCCGCCGTGGAGAAGTGGGAATAGATACTGACGATCTTTAGATTAGGTAGGCTGGTTATCAGGGAAACGAAAGCCACTGCTTCTTGCCAGTTGGTTCCCAGACGAGACATGCCTGTATCTAACTTAAGATGAACTGCCAAAGATTTGCCCAGCCTAGCCAGAGTGCGATTAAAAACCACAGCTTGCTCAGAATTATAAATAGTTGCTTCTAGATCCCAAGTTGCTGCTGCTTGAATATCTTCTACGGCGTTAATCGCACCCAAAACTAAGATCGGCGCAGTAATTCCTGATGCCCGCAATTCCAATCCTTCTGCCAGAGTGGCGATCGCTAAACTATCTGCACCATGAGCCAAAGCAGTTTGAGCAACAGTGACCGCACCATGACCATAGGCATCAGCTTTAACCACTGCCATCAATTTTGTCTTAGGAGCGAGCCAAGCTTTTAGAGTACGGACATTGTGAGCTAGAGCAGCCAAATCCACCTCAACCCAAGCCCGTTGACGATGCACCAATAGAGATAAAGGGTTTGGATTCAAGTTTTTCTGTCGTTGCCGTTGCCAACTCACCATAAGTAGCTCCACTCAATTGAACATAGACACAGTTTTGGCTTAGGGACTTAGGGACTTAGGGACTTAGGGACTTAGGGACTTAGGGACTTATCCTAAAGGACTAGCTTCGCGTCGGGGATTTAGGGAAGTTAGTTTCACGTTTAATTAGGTTGACTTACTTATCTAAATATTTATGACCCAGAATTTAGCTAGTATTATGGACAAATATTAGTCTAGAAACAGATAAAGTCAAGAAAGTCATGAAAATATCGCCAGTCTCAGGATTATGGGGTACTGTTTTTTCCCTTTCTTGGTGCGCATTACATGCGGCTAAAGCCTTTGTTTGCGTCTTTCGCCGTCCTAAAGGACTACGTCCTCGAAGGAGGATACCGCTCCGCATAACGCGGGGTCGCACCGCTTTTCCCTTTCCCCTTTTCCCCTTTCCCACCCCATCTATACAGTGACGAGCTTGATTCAACTGACATTAAGACAATCTGGTTCAAGTTACAGCAACTAGTTCCCCTGTGTTACCATTCTTAATAAATAATATAAGTCTTTATTATGGGTAAGGTTTTAGTACTAAACGCTTCCTATGAACCCCTAAATATTACTAGTTGGCGTAGAGCAGTAGTATTACTTCTCAAAGGGAAAGCAGAACAACTGGAGCATCGAGGTGAATTTATTTATAGTGGCTTCCCCCTACCAACGGTAATCCGTCTGCGATATTATGTAAGAGTTCCCTATAAAGAGATTCCCCTGACCCGCCGCAATGTTTTAGAAAGAGATACAAACACTTGTCAGTACTGTAAAGTAAAGGGCGACCAGTTGACTATCGATCATGTAATTCCGCGATCGCGAGGCGGGGAAGATACCTGGGAAAACTTGGTGGCAGCCTGTGTGAGGTGCAATGTGAGGAAAGGTAATCGCACTCCAAAAGAAGCTGAAATGACGCTCCAAACAAAACCTCGTCGTCCCTATAGTAGTCTGCATTTTGAGCTAATCAAATATACCCAGGGTAACTCCAACCAAGAGTGGAAGAAATACGTAATTGGTATTTGATGTAATTCAATTTTAGTTTTGACTGTTAGACGGTTACAGAAAACAGAGGTTGATGATAAACTCGAAATTCTAAATAAAAATCAATATACTTATTCCCTTACTGGGTAACTCAATAGTTACCTAAATCATAATTTACGTATGTCATCTAACCTAAACACTTCCCTAGAGCATCGTTTAGCCCATAAAACTTCTCCTAAAAAACAGCTTGAGGCTGTGGAGGGAAAATTTGGTAAGGAGAAAAAAGATAGCGATTTAGTTACCATAGTTCAAAAGTTCGCTAAGGTTTTAGAGCAGCATCGAGGAGAAAGGCAGATTATCGTTATTCAGGACTTTCCTGATCCTGATGCCCTCTCTAGTGCTTGGGCATATCAACTCATTGCAGCCAATTATGCCATTACCTGCGATATTGTTTATGGCGGTACTTTATCTCACCAGGAAAATATTACCCTGGTTAGACTAACTGGATTACCTGCCACCAGATATGTTCATACTGCCCTACAAGAAGAAGATTTGTCAGTCTATCAAGGTTGTGTGCTAATTGATAGTCAGGGGACTAATAGCCAGCTTTATAGCGTGGTAGCAGAGGCGGGTATTCCCTTAATAGTGGTGGTTGATCATCACAGTAAACAGGGGGAAATTAAGGCAGAATTTGTGGATTTACGTCCCCAAACTAGGGCGACTGCCACTATTTTGACCCAGTATATCCAGTCAGGAATGCTGGAATTTGACTCCAGTAATGAAAACCACGTTAAGTGTGCCACGGCTCTAATGCATGGTCTGCGTTCCGATACAAATCGCTTGATGCAGGCGAAAGAAGAGGACTTTCTGGCGGCGGCTTATCTGAGTCGCTTCTACGATTCCCAACTGTTGAATGCTGTGTTGCAATCCGCGCGATCGCGTCGAGTGATGAACGTCATTGAAAGAGCTTTACGCAATTGTATGACCAAGAAGAATTTCTCCATTTCTGGAGTTGGTTATCTACGGTATGATGACCGCGATGCCATTCCTCAAGCAGCAGACTTTCTGGTCACCGAAGAAGATATTCACACCGCAGTAGTCTATGGCATTGTTCATAATGAAGACGATGACAATGAACTGGTGATTGGTTCTCTGCGAACTACGAAACTGACTCTCGACCCTGATGAATTTATCAAAGAAGCTTTAGGTAGAGATATTCAAGGCAGATTCTTTGGCGGGGGTAGATATATGGCAGGAGGCTTTGAGATTCCTGTGGGGTTTTTGAATGGCTTTAACGATAATGCTGAATACACCAGGCTGAAGTGGGAAGTATTTGACCGACAAATTAAACAAAAGCTGATGCGATTGGTAGAACCTGAAGATAATGTGATTGCTGCTGATTAGTTTTTTTAGTTAAGTAGTCATGTAAAGTTAATTACCTAGTTAAGATCGGGAAAGGGGGAAAGCGATGTAGCGCGGTCTTGGGGGTTTCCCCCATGAGCGACTACATCAAGAAGGGAAAAGGGAAAGAGCAAGAGCAAGTCAAGTGTGTAATTAATATGGAAGTATATTTAATTCGTCATGGCATTGCTGGGTCAAGGGGAACTTATGCTGATGATGAGCAGCGTCCTTTGGTGAAGAAGGGTCAAGACAAAACCGCTCAAGTTGCCCAGCGTCTGTTCCAGGGGGGATTGAAATTCGACTTAATTTTAACTAGTCCCCTGGTGCGCGCTTATCAAACTGCTGAAATTCTCCAGCAAGCAGGTTTAACTGAAACCTTTGAAGTGTTTGCTCCCTTAAAACCTGATGGTGCGATCGCCGAATGGTTAGAATGGCTACAGCAATATCAACTGCAACATCCCGATGACAAAATAGCACTGGTTGGACATCAGCCAGATTTGGGAAACTGGACAGAAATGCTGCTTTGGGGAACGATCAAAGGGCAAATTGAGGTCAAAAAAGCAGGGGTGATCGGACTGAAAATTCCTGAGATTGGCACTCCTATCGCTCGCTGCACTTTATTTTTACACACTGCCCCCAAGTGGTTAATCTAGCATTCTAGGGAAAAATCCCACGCTGTTTCGATCTGTTTTTATCTATCTTTATAAGTTGTCGGCAAGTTTTTATTAGTCAAATAAATAAACGAAAAAATGTGCTTAGAAGAATTAGTTGTGTTGTAAACTAGGCTGGCGACTACAATTCCTGCATAGCCTCTTGGCTTTAAGTCGCGAAGATGCAGCAAACTGAAGTAAATCCAGAAAATCGAGAGCAGAAAAGTAATGCCATCGCCAAATAATCCGCGTCGGACGAAAATTGTTGCCACAGTAGGGCCAGCCACCCTTGAGCCTGACATTTTGAGACAATTAATTACAGCAGGAGCAACCACCCTCAGAATTAATTTCTCTCATGGTACGCAACAAGATCATCAAAGGGCGATTCGTTTAATCAGGCAGACTGCTTTTGAATTAGATCAGCCTGTGGGTATTTTGCAAGATTTACAAGGGCCGAAAATTCGCTTGGGTAAATATGCTGCGGGAAAAATAATCCTCAAAAAAGGCGATCGCTACATCTTAACCAGCCGCCAAGTGGAATGTAATCAGGAAATTGGCTGTATTAGCTACCAGAAACTGGCGGAAGAAGTGCCTGAAAATGCCACTATTTTGTTGGACGATGGCAAGGTAGAAATGCAGGTAGAAAGCATCGATAAAATTAACCAAGATCTGCACTGTCGGGTGGTGGTGGGGGGAGCTCTCTCCAGTAACAAAGGAGTTAACTTTCCTGGAGTTTGTCTTTCGGTTAAAGCTTTAACTCAAAAGGATCGTGAAGACTTGATGTTTGGTTTGGATCAGGGAGTAGACTGGATTGCTCTGAGTTTTGTCCGTAATCCCCAAGATATTCTCGAAATCAAAGATTTAATTGCTAGTGCGGGCAAGTCTATCCCTGTAATTGCCAAAATTGAAAAGCATGAGGCGATCGAACAGATGGATGCCATCCTCTCACTATGTGATGGAGTAATGGTAGCGAGGGGAGATCTGGGAGTAGAATTACCCGCCGAAGATGTGCCAATTTTGCAAAAACGGCTCATTGCTACCGCTAATCGTTTGGGCATTCCGATTATTACCGCGACTCAAATGTTAGACAGCATGGTGAGTAATCCTCGACCAACTCGCGCCGAAGTTTCAGATGTGGCTAACGCGATCTTAGACGGTACAGATGCTGTCATGCTTTCTAATGAAACAGCGGTGGGGGATTATCCTGTAGAAGCGGTGGAAACTATGGCGACGATCGCCTGTAGAATTGAACAGGAACAAGGTACAAATAAGCTCAAACGCACCAAACGCTCCATCACCCATGCTATTTCAGCAGCGGTGGGGGAAATCGCTTCCCAGTTAGATGCCGCGGCGATTATGACTCTCACTAAAACGGGAGCAACAGCCCGTAATGTCTCTAAATTCAGACCAAAAACGCCAATTCTCGCCATTACTCCCCATGTCTATGTCTCTCGTCGGTTACAACTAGTTTGGGGGGTAAGACCCTTGCTGGTGCTAGATCTATCTTCTGCGACTCAAACTTTCCAAGCTGCCATCAACGTCGCTCAAGAGAAAAATTGGCTAGCGGCAGGAGATCTAGTAGTCATGACAGCAGGGACTCTCCAGGGGGTAGCAGGTTCTACGGATTTGATTAAGGTGGAACTAGTTAAGGCAATTTTGGGGGAAGGTTCGGGTATTGGTCAGGGAGCAATTAGCGGTAGAGCTAGGGTTGTCCAGAGTGCTGCGGATATTAATGATTTTAACCCAGGAGAAATTTTAGTCACTTCTTCTACCAATGCTCAGTTCGTTGATATTATTCGTCAAGCATCAGGAATTATTACGGAAGAAGATGATATTACTAGTCATGCTGCGGTAATTGGTTTACGCTTGGGTATTCCCGTCATTGTGGGCTTGAAAAATGCCACAGAAATCATCCGTGAGGGAGCAATTCTCACCCTTGATGCCAAGCGTGGGGTAGTTTATTCTGGGACGGCTAATAAGCAGTAAAGCCAAAAGCTATAGCAATCCTATTTGATTCATGAAACTACATTGATTGGTTTTAAGTAGCAGGTAGTAGGTAGTGGGTAGTAGGTAGTCCTAAAGGATACCGCTTCGCATATAGGTAGTAGAAATTTCTCATTCCATTTAGGATTGCTATAGAAGCTAGAAGCTAGAAGCTAGAAGCTACAAACGATGTTCAATGGCGTAGCAGATCAGTTCAATCCGATTATTGAGGTCTGATTTACGCAGTAAGCTGCTAACATATTTTTCGATGGTGCGGGGAGAGAGATGTAGCTTTTGACCGATTTCTATATTGGAGCGGCCTTCCATCAATAGCTTGAGGACTTCTATTTCTCGTTGAGTTAGTTTGAGTTGGTCGTATAGTTTGTGAGCATCGTCATTCTTGGTCTTACTCGGAACTTCTAAGAATTCAGCAACGGATTCAGTAACAGTGTTACTTGCCTCAAGGCGATCGCCATGAGAGAATCTTAGTTCCGAATGGATTACCTGCGATCGCTCTAGTAGATTCCGAATAACCGCCCCCAATTCTTCCATTTCAAAAGGTTTTGGCAGATACAGGTCACAGCCTACCTGATAGCCATGAATACGAGCAGTTGTCTCACTAAATTCACTGAGTAAGATTACTGGTAATAAACGATATTGAGGTAAACGACGGATATTTTTGATCAGTTCATAACCGTTTTTATAGGGCATTTTGATATCGGAAATCAATAGATGAGGATGATATTGTTCCAACATCAGTAGGGCTTGTTCACCATTTTCTGCGGTAATGACCGAATAGCCATTCAGTTCTAAATAATCGTTGATGGACAGGCGTATCGCTGGATCGTCTTCCGCAACCAAAATCAATAAAGGCATTAGCTTTTAGCCTACTTCTTCCCCTAGTTCTCCTCATCTTAGCCCTAATTCCGTTGCATATTTATATTTTCTTAAGCTTAAAAATGCTCACATAAGTTTCCCTGGAAGTTGCCATAGTAAAATTTCGCTAATATATTTAATATATTCAAAAACAAATATTGAAACTGGATGGGAGTTGTACCGTTGTGACCCGTTGCTGAAAACCGAAGGAGAGCGAATCTAAACAGTAACCTTAAGTTATCGGAAGGCATTAACTGTCTGAGGAACAATATTAAGAATACATTAGTCGTGGCAGGTTTTCGGACAGTTTGATTGAGTTAGTTTAGGTGTGGAGTTTTTATCGCTTCCTCCACTTAATTACTACCGAGGGAAGGCGCAATCCTTCAACAAAACGGTCTGAGGTAGTAGACGTAAATCGGCTTACTCAATAGATCAATATGTAAAAGTCAGTTGAGATTTATACCCTTAGCCTTTTCTTGCAAGTAGGTTGAGGGGTTTTTCCTAGTTTCTGTGCTATTTATCATCTTTGGTACTATCAAGATTAATGTCCTTAACATTCCTGGCAATCCGAGAAAGTTCGCTTTTTTCATTGATGGAAACCCGAGATGGCGAGCCACTAATAATCCCCTCATAGTTGCGGAAAGATTCTTTGATGTAGGGAATTTCTGGCGCATCGGCACTAATGACATATTCACGAATCCCCTTATCATGCCAAGAACCACGCATTTTAAAAACATTCATTGCCCTGGACATTTCTCCCCGAATTTCTACATATTGCAAGAGAATAATGGTGTCGGTAATCGTGGAAATATGGGATTCCGTGATGGAATTCGCCCCCAAAAACTGATCGGTGGTGTTAGTAAAGAAACCTGTAATTTCTTCTTGCTTGGCATAACCTGTGACTCCAATCACAAACTGCCGAAAAGCATTATTAGAGACTCCTCTAGCCAGGGCAGAAAGGGAATCGATCGCAATCCTTGAAGGCTTAAAATCAGTAATCTCTGACTTAATCATTTGCAGGTGATCTTCTAAACCCGCCGATTCTGGATAGCAGCAGAGCAATTTTAATAGTCCCTTCCGTTCCATTTCCTCGAAATCTACCCCCCAAGAAGAAGCATTGCGAGATAACTGCGCCCTCGACTCTTCATAGGCAAATAACACAGCTCTTTCTCCCTGACGACAGCCTTCTTCAAGGAATTTGCTAACTAGGAGGGTTTTGCCTGTTCCTGTTGCTCCCGTCGCCAAGATAATCGAATCCTTGAAGAAACCTCCCCCACATAGTTTATCCAGGGTTTTAACCCCAGAAGAACGGCGAACATTGGAAGAGCGTTGCGTCAGACGCATTGCCCCCAAAGGAAAGATATTAATCCCGTCATTAGTAATGGTAAAGGGATATTCCCCCTTCATGTGGGTAGTTCCTCGTAGTTTGAGAATCTCAATCGTCCGACGGCGACGCTCTCCTTCTAAGACGTTGCGAATAATAATCACATTGTCGGAGACAAATTCTTCCACTCCAAAACGGGCAATCTGTCCATATTCTTGGATTCTTTCGGTGGTCAAAATTGAGGTGACTTCTAGCTGTTTAAGCCGTGCTACCAAGCGAAAAATTTCTCTTCGTACTACTGAAGCTGCATCATATTGCTGAAATACTGCCGTTACGGAATCGATGGAAACTAGTTTGGCTTTGTATTTGCGGATAGCGTATTGAATACGCTCAATTAGCGCTGATAGATCGAAATTGCCTACCACTTCCTGTCCTTCAGGATCAGGGGACGCATCGAGAATGAATAACTTGCCACGATCAATTAGATGCTGTAAATCCCAACCAAAACTAAAGGCATTTTCGATAATGTCTCTGGGGGACTCTTCAAAAGTGACGAAGATTCCTGGACAATCAAACAACTCAATGCCGAGATAAAGAAACTGCACCGCTAGCAGAGTTTTTCCTGTGCCTGAAGTTCCACTGACTAGAGTCGTTCTGCCAATGGGTAAACCACCATGAGTGATTTCATCAAATCCTTCAATCATCGTGCGAGTTTTTCGCACGCCTTGAGTGACTTGTTCATCTGGTTGAGGTTGCTCGGAAGGGTTTGGTTCGTTCATCTAAAAGTCAGAATGGCGAGTTTCCATGGTTAAAATTGGTTAAAACTAATCAATTTTTAACAATCAGTACAACATTCTACATCTAATCAACCATCTGATTTTATAATCTTCGCTCGCGAATTTCTTCGTACAACAGATCTAACCCGATCAGCACTTTTTCGCGATCGCTTAAGTCGCCAATAATTTTTCTGACGGGAGGTGGCAAAACTTTAGACAGTGTTGGAGTCGCCAAAATCTTATCTTCTTCTGCTAACTGGGGATTTTTTAACACATCAATCACCTTGAGGGCATATACTCCTTGGAAATCTTTCTCCAGGATGTTTTTCAGCATCTTCAAGGCTCTAACTGAATTGGGCGTGTTTCCTGCAACGTACAATTTTAGTACGTAAGTTTTTCTAAATTGATCCATAATGTCTACCAATTTATCAATTACCGTAAAGTGATAAATTTTAAAATTTTCTTAAGAAACACTAATAAGATTGCCAACAATCAATCTAACTTAAAGTCGGGTATTTATTCCACTGTAAATAGCAAATTTATTGATGCATCAGACTCAGGAATGGAACGACGGTAGATTTCACACAAATGGGAGATGATATCAATCAAAGGTAAGCGATAGTCTAGCAAAATATCATCATTGCGCCCCTCTATTCTTAGTTGGTGGGTAAAATCATCCATCAAATCCATATGTATTTCCAGAATTTGTGAAGTGGAGATATTAGCAAAAAAAGCGCGATCAACAAACTCATCAATTAATTGATTAATCTCAGTACCGTGATCAAAATAAGTCATTAAAATGTGACGATAGCTTAGAGCGATTTGCTTTTCAAGCTGCTCTTGCTCTTCTTTCGATAAGTTTGACCAAAATGCATCGGGGTTGCGCTTGTAAAAAAAACCCAAGTAACCCAGTCTTTCTTTTAGTTTCTCTGTTAAGCGTCGTTGCTGGAGAATTAGAGATCTTGGGATTTCTATTTTCTGCTCTTCCTGTCCCGAACCATGACCACCAGTTTTGCTTCCAGGAGCAAGACTAATAAATTTATTAACCGCCAGATTGATATAGGAGTTGATTTCCTTAAGCTGTTTCGGATACAGCCTAATTTCTGCTGGATGGTAGATGTTACTAGTTTCTAGATCAATCAAGCAGGCTGCCAAATTATCTTCGTTCTCGGCTTCCCAATTAATTGACTCTGCTTCCAAAATAACTGTCGGCAGCAAAATCTCGGCTTTTCTGAGTCGATTCAGTAGTGAATCTAGCTGCTCATTGAGGTTCAAGACTAAGCAGTCAATTTGTTCGTAATTATTAATCACAAAGTCAGCGAAATCCGACATCAGACCAAGACACTTAAGCTCGTAGCGATCGCTATTTAATAGTTTGCCCATCAGATCCCATAGCTGTACCTGGGTAGAAAACAAGCAGATCTGTAACTTTGTAGTGGTGGTAGTTCCTGACGAGGAATAATTAGCTTGATAATCTGACATGATGATCTGACACGAAAAATACAAAAACGAGAGAAAGAAGATTTACTTTCAGATAGCCTTATTTAATAAAAATTTAACATTTATTGCGCCTGCTTGCAGATTGTAACAAATCATTACTAAAAATAAACATATTCTAGGGACAAAAAGTATTATCATGAGCCTTACTAAGGTTTCTAATAGATCTAACTTTTGTTCAAAGTAAAATTGCAATAAAGTTCAATTATTAGAGAGATTATTAATCAAGCTAAACTTAAGTATCAAGTCAAAGTATCAGCTTTCTCTTAACATTTTTTCCCTGACATTTTCACATTGCAAAATTGATGGGTTAGTAAAATAGATTCTGAATCTAGAGTAGATAGTCATTTAGATGTGATCGATTAAATATTTTTTTACTTTGAACTAATCTAAACTAAAAAGATAATTAAAGTTGCATTCAAATCTACTTTAATAAAACCAAACTAAAACTAAACTTCCTTTAGTGATACTTGCCTTCTCAAGTCAGAAACGCAACTAATATGTTTAATTACTTATGTCTGATCACTTTCCCTCCCTGAAAGATTTTGTTGATCCGCTGCCTATTTGCCAGCCAGAATCAGATTTGGGTAATATGCTGAATATTTTTCAGCATTTGAATTGCAAGATGTTAGCAGTTCCTCAAGGAAAACTGGGTTGGGGAATACTTAATTCTGAAGATTTACTATCTTTGGTAACAGAAGCTTGGCTAGGCGATCGCATCGCTTTAACTAGTCACCCGCGAAACATCGCTTATCAGCAAAAAATGACCTGTCGATTAGTTCCTGATGTCAAAACCCTGATTAAACCAGTAACGGTGTACCAAGGTGAGATTAAACTAGATGAGTTCCTCGATCATTTGCAGCATGAGCCTGACCTCGCAACAGGACAAACATGTCTCATCGTCAATCAGCAAGGAGAGTTACAGGGAAAACTTGATCGGAACAAAATTATTCAATACCTAGCACAAAAATCTTCATTTGCGTTACAAGATACGATAAAAGAACCAAACATACTTCCTCAACTACTGCCTAATTATCTGGTTAAACAGTTTGATTCCTCCGAAACAGACATTCCTCACTTCACTTCAGAGTTTGTTCAACATCAACTATTGGCCTCTGTTAGTCATGAACTTAAATCCCCTTTGACGGGTATCGTTGGTTTGTCTCGTCTACTTCAAGAACAAAAATTAGGTGGTTTAAATCAGCGCCAGGGGCGTTACGTAGAATTAATTTACCGTAGTGGAAAAAAAATGATGACGGTGGTTGATGACCTATTACAGTTAACCGCCTTAATTGCTGATCCGCCCCAAGACTTAGAATCAATTAACCTAGAAGTTCTCTGTCGCCAGCTACATCATGAAATTCTGACTAAAGTTCAGTCAGTCCAAGGGAATTTACGATCAAACTTAGCAATTGCCCCAGATCAGTCCTCGTTTAGCATGGAGATAGATAGGGAAATGGCAATCTCCATGAAGATGGGGAGTGGCAAGGGAAGGGAGTCCTTTCGGGTAATTGCCAATAGATCACTATTATCCTCTGTACTGTCTCATCTAATGCTAGAAGCAATGGTTGCTGATGAAACTAGTGAACCTCTAAACACTTTAGGCTCAAACCCCTTAAACATTAAGGTCAAAAGCTTATCAGACATGACGACGGCAATTACGATTACGAGCCAGATCACGTCTTCCGCCTCTTCCATCACCAGTCCAGGTTTAAACTTGATGATTGCCGAAGGTTTGTCAGAAGTGCTAGAGGCTAGGGTGACTCATACTTACTCAAGCGGCATCTCTCAATTTACTTTGCTATTGCCCCCAAAAGAGCTTCCCATCTCCCCTGAGAAAGATGCCATTAACCCCGAATCTTCCGCTGCCAATGCCAGCAAAACTTCAAACCTGACTATTCTCTGTCTCTATCCCGAATTAGAAGTTATTGATCCTCAGACAAGCCACAACCATAACTCAAGCTTCGATCTTAAGAGTTGGTCGGATAATTATGCCGAGGAAACGGGTTATCAACATCGCATTATTGAAGCCGATAGCTTAGAGCAAGCCCATAACTTAGCCCGTATTTGGCGGCTTGATGCCATCATCTTAAACGGTTATCAAATTGCGCAACCGAGGCTTTATCTGCGATCGCTTCAAGAATCTGAACACCTTGCTACCTTGCCCCTCATTACTCTAGACATTAAAACCACCGAAGCAGCCAACCAAATTGAAGGTTTGAATGTCTATCCTTGTCTACTTCCTGTTCAACAGTGCAATATTGCAGACTTAATTCAGGTCATTCAAATTGCGATCGAATCTTGATTTAGCTCCTAAACCTACTGATTAGTCTAAAGATTGAGTTCGTCTTTATCCTCTTCGGTGGGAGTTTCCACCACCAGGGCATTTACCTCTGGCTTAGAAAGAGTAATGATTTTTTCCTGAAGCATGATCTGTACTGCACCTTGAGGTAAATTCAAGCTCAAGACAATAAAAGGCGTTCCTGGTAATAATCCTTGAGCAATTAGTTTGCCGACATAACCACCATAAACTCGGCTGTAACCCACAATCGTCCCTACGGAACCAGTCGATAATTCGGGAATATTAATGGCGATCCTCATTATTGCGCTTCACCCACTAAAGTCACCACAACTCGTTGAGCAATTTCTTTGCCAATTCCAATGAAACTGTTGTTGAGATTTACTATTACTGAACCAGTATTAGTTCTGCTAACTAGCTGCACTGTTTGATCTGGTTGAAGCTTAAGGTTGCGTAGCTGCCGAATAATCCCCCGTGGCGCGTGAATCTGTTGAATGGTAATGATATCTCCTATCCTTGCTCGATCTAAAAAAATACTGTTAGGAGTTAACTGCAACTGATGCTCTGGTTCTGCAGCCAGCTTGATCGCCGAATCGCTGACGAACACAAATTCTTGAAACCTTTTAAGCTTGTGGGATATCTGGTGTTTAAAGCTTACAGTCTGGATCATGGGGAATAAAATTTATTGATATTCATTATTATTTAGTTTTCCTTACTTTATAGATATATCGCGATTAGTACTTGTTGACAATCTTTTTTAAATAGATTTAAGAATTCAGTCTGTTTGGCTGTCTATTAGATTCTGTAGATTGCGATCGCCAAAATTGTTGCCGTTAGTATTTAAAATTATGGGTTAGCAACCAATTCTGCTCCGTCAAGCTGCATCATGCTTAAAAGAGACGATGGTAATCTGTTTAAATCCACATCTGTTGCGACTAAAGCTACTTTGCTTCTATTAGGCTGAGGATTACTTAGTTGCCAACGAAAAGTATGGAGGATTTCCCATTTTGCTGTCTGACTATGAGGATCGTAATCTTTCACCCCCACTAAATTAGTTACAAACTCGATCGCTTCTCCTGGTTGCAAGCGATAATCAGCGGGGGAATCTTCAAACAGTAACTGAAATTGAGTTGAATTACGCTGATCTTGCCAGTAGTGACGGGGTTTGCATTGCTGACATCGTGATAAATCCCAATAAAAAGGCAGATGATCCGCTGCATCGTAAAGATATCCTCCTTTTGGTGGATCATTGTAGGGTGTAGATAATTTCTGCCCACTTTGGTTAGTAATACCGTAAGGATCTTGAACAACGTAACTTGTCCAATTAAAATGGTCATATCCTAAGGTTGAGGCTAGCTGATGTAGCTCAATACTTTCCCCTTGGCTATTTTTTGGGGTAAATTGAGTAACAATTCGAGAACTGGTTAATTGATGGGTGATGTTTTGACCATAGGCAAATTTTTCTGTGCCTAAAGATTTAAACTGTCTAAGGGGAGAATCATTTCTGGGTTCGCAAACGCTAGCTTTAGCCTTAAAGAATACAAGTAACAAAATACCACTGAGCAAAATATTGAACGACAGTTGTGGAAACTTCACTAGTACTTAGTAGATAAATGAATAATTATAGATCAATAAATAATTTATGTAAGTACTTATGTTACAACGCATTTCTACTGAAAAGGTTTTGCTGAGTCCAAATTAATCCAATCTTGATTATGAGCAGCTTGATGCTTGATATTTTCTTGATAATCAATTAAGCAACGATGAAGAAACTCAAGTACAAAAATCTCAAAAGTCAATGAATCTACGCAAAATCGGCAGACTATTGCGCGAAACCTTCAAAGAGTGGCAAGAAGACAAAGCATCTCGGATTGCAGCAGCCTTAGCCTATTACGCCATATTTTCGATTTCACCCTTGTTAGTAATTGCGATCGCCATTGCGGGAACATTTTTTGGACAGCAAACTGCCCAGGATCAAATTACAGAGCAGATCACGGCATTAGTGGGGGAGGATGGGGTAAAGCCTGTGTTAATGGCGCTGAATAATATTAACCAACCAGAAATTAAAGGGGTTGCCTCTTTGATTAGTATTGGGGTGCTGTTGCTTGGTGCTTCAGGATTTTTTGCTCAACTACAAGATGCTTTGAATACAGTTTGGAAAGTTAAACCCCAACCAGGGCAAGGTATTTGGATGTTTATTCGCAAGCGAGTCGCCTCTTTTATGATGGTTTTAGCGATCGGCTTTTTGTTAATTTTGTCTCTTGTTTTAAGTGCAGTAGTGTCTACCCTCAGTAAATATCGGGTGGATTACCTTCCTGGTTCAGCAATTCTGTGGGAGAACTTAGACTTTATTGTCTCCTTAAGCTTAATGACTTTTATTTTTGGCTTAATGTTTAAGTATGTTCCTGATGCCAAAATTGCTTGGAAAGATGTTTTTGTTGGCTCGGTGATTACTGCCGTGTTATTTCTCTTCGGTAAATTTTTGCTGGGAGTTTATTTAAGTAAAGGTAGCTTGGGTTCAGCCTATGGTGCGGCTGGCTCGCTGATTGTCCTATTGGCTTGGATCTATTATTCAGCCCAGATTATCTTGTTAGGGGCTGAATTTACTCAAGTTTATACTCGAATGTATGGCTCAAAAATCAGACCATCAAGGCATTCTCAGGTGGATTAATCTGACATGTATTTGCATATGGATTATTGGCTTGCTGAAGATTCACTAGATTTTGCCAGATAAATTCCAAATAAGATTAAGACTAAAGAGATCGCACTGGTAAGATTAATCCCCTCGGCAAAGATAATCCAGGCTAGTAGAGCAGTAACGAAGGGTTTTAATAAAGCAAAGATGCCCACAAAACTAGAAGAAAATTGCTTGAGGCTAAATACGAATAAACCCTGTCCCAAAATGTGACAAACTACTGCTAAGGCGATTACCCAGAACCAACCCTGAAGAGATGTGGGGAAGATTTGAGTATCTGCTTGCAAAACCAGGGGCAAAATGATCAATAAACCAACAATGCATCGCCATAACAATACCCGATCCGTAGTACAACCGCGATCGCGTAAATAACCAACGGTTAAAATGCTCACGCCGTGTAAGGCAGCGGAAAGAAGGGCGATACCATCCCCAACTAAGTAATCATTGCCTAATTGCAGATCATCCAAGCCGATGGCGATGCCACCAGCGATCGCTAGAACCATGCCAACAATAAATTGACTCTTAAAACTTTGTTTTAAAACTAACCATGCCCCCAAACTGATAAATAGGGGGGTGAGACTGCGGATTACTGTGGCGCTGGCTATACTGGTTTGGGTAAAAGATATTGCCCAGAGCAAAGTAGATACCGTGGCACTGCCACCAGCCAGAATTAATAATCCTGTTTCTTGGTAGCTGTAATCAGATTTTTGATTGGATTCAGGATTAGATTTAGGTAAACTCCCCTCCTCAGACTGCCAGGTGCCGATTAGTTGCCAACAACCGATAATGATGGTGGAAATCCAGAAGCGGTTAAAAATTGTCGCCGTCGGACTAAGTTCTAATTCGCTAAGTTTAGTGAAAATGGGAGTGAAGGCTAGGGCAGTAATAGAAATCCCTAAGAGAACAAAACTGAAACCATCGGTAATTAGCTGGTTTTGCTGGTTTGGAGCTGAATTTTCGGTTGTCGTAGGGGCTGGTGCAGGGGAAGTTAGTACGCTAGTTTTGTTCAAGTCGATGAAGCGTTAATTAAATATTGACAATTGCTTAATATAACTTTAATCATCATACCAAAACTATAGATACTATTAGATCTAGTTTGAAACTTTCCTTCTAATAAGTTTTGGTTTCCTTTGACAGATTTACGTAATTCTTGATAGCGATCGCTTAAAATCTCCCCAATCTCTGTACCGATAATCCTAAATATGCTTGAAACTTTTTGAAAGAGCGATCGCATTTTTGGGATTTTCTCTTGGGTTCATATTCAAAAAACATATGTTGCCAATTTGTGAGGATAAAATTAATATGTACTGCGACTATTGGGCTAAATTTCAACTCTATATATTTCAATAACTAGTTTTAACTACAGTAATAAGTAACAATTCAGCAACAGTATATGATTAATCAATCAAATATTCAGCTTAAGCTTAACTATCCTACCTTAGCAGGGATAATGATGATGGTGATTCATCTGGGAGCGATCGCTGATGTTCAAGCTTCTTCTGATGCTGACTATAGTTTTTTGATCGACTCTGACTGGCATAACTGCCAACAAATTAACACTGACTACCAAGAAGTTTATGCTTTTGAAACTTCAAGTTTCTATATCAATATTTGTCAAAAAGATAATGCTTATTTCTACTCAGGAGAAGCCAAACAGAGCAACACCAGCTCAATGTTTATTCCTGCCACTCCCTTAAAGCATCGTCATGGTTTCCAAGCCAAAAATGGCAACGTAGCCTACGTCGTGATTCTACCCTTCCCAGAGGAGAAGAATCTGAAGTCGACCGCTCTTGCTCCTGAAGAGGCAATCTTGACGATTAAACGCAATGATGAGTTAGTAGCGGTAGAATCATCTGTCCATAAATATTGCCGCCAATCCAAGGCGATCGCTAACTTTCCCCAGGCTTTTGAGCAGATCAAGTTGAACCATCAAGCTTTCAACCAATTAGCAATGATTCCCCACCCAGAGGATTTCGGAGGGCGTTTTTTTTCTAGTCCGCCAGCGAATATTTTAGAAATTTTCCACACTAATTCCCGCTTTGATTTCTACCGTCTTGATGGCGAACTTCACCGTTTGCATACTTGTAGTTAGAGAATTAAGAAACTAATTTTGCTCAAGAGTACTTTGTTTGCATAAACCAGCAGATCGTACCGTATTGATTAAATAATCTAATAGCCTAGAAGGTCTTGTAATTTATCCTTCTGGCGTTATCACAGGAGTTTAAATCATCATGGTACAAGATCTAAAAATTCAATTCGGTGACATAGAAAAAGCCCCAGGTGTTCTACCCAACGAACAAGGCATTATTGAGGTAACCATCACTAATGATGGGGATGAAAGTTTAGCAGATGGCAGTTTCAATCTCTTCGCCTCAACGGATCGAGAACTAGACCTCGATAGCCTTAATAGTAATGATGACCTGCTTGAGGGAACGGAGGTTAACGCCCTTAAGGGAACTGATGAACTGTTAGGCACCCTCGAAGGAATTAATCTGGAAGCCAATGAATCCAAAAGCTTTACCATTGATTTTGCTGCCGATGAGTTCCGTAACCCTAGCGTTGTTTCTCCAGGAGCATACAATCTTTTCGCGGAAATCGATCCTAACAACACCGTTGCGGAAAATAACGAAACCAATAATCAGGATCTCCAGGCTATTTCTGTAGACGGTACTGATGCAATTCTGGATTGGAATTCAACATTCTTAAATGCAGTTCAGACTCAAGGCAAACTGGATCGCGAAAATGGAGTCAAACTAAATGATCATAATGTGCCAGGAGAAGCGCCACCGATTGAAACTCGTGATGCTGCGATCCTATCAGTCGCTCAATATGAAGCTATCAATGCCATCACTGGGGATGGTGATTCCTACCTCGATGGTGTAGTTTCCCCCCCAGATGGTGCCTCGGCAGAAGCAGCAGCAGCGGGAGCAGCCTACCAAGTTCTATCAACCCTATTCCCTGAACAAACCAAAACCTTCGACCTACAAGCAGAGGCATCCCTGGCAGAAATTGAAGATAGTTACAGAGCAGAAAACGCTGGCTTTGATTATGGGGTGGCAGTGGCAGATCAAGTCTTAGCTTCAAGAGCAGGAGATGGATCTGATGCAGCACAGGTAGCCTATACTCCTGGTACAGATCCAGGAGATTATAACGAAACCAACGAAAAAGGCAAAGTGAGCGCTGCTTTGCCCAACTTCGGGGACGTAACTCCTTTTGTGATCGAAGATCCAGAATATTTCCGTCCCGATGGGCCGCCAGAATACGGCAGTGAGCAGTTTCTGGAAGAAACCGAACAACTCCGACTGTATGGGGGACGTACGGATACTGATGTCACTGAGTCACTACGGACACCAGAGCAAACAGAAATCGCTGAATTCTGGGCTTACGATCGCCAAGATACTTTTAGACCTCCTGGTCAATGGATCGAAATTGCCCAAGAAGTAGCCTTAGACGAAGGCAATAGCTTAGAGGAAAATGCTCAGTTGTTTGCTCAACTCAACGTGTCTCTGGCGGATGCAGGGATCGTGGCTTGGGATACTAAGTTTACTTTTGATCAACAACGTCCTTACAATACCATTGCTCAGGATGGGCTGACAGGAGCGACTTATGATCCTGACTGGCGACCCTTGCTAGATACACCTCCTTTCCCTGACTATGTTTCAGGCCATGCAACCTTTGGTGGTGCCGCGGCGGCGGTTTTAGAA
>Ga0114940_10000244_pt1 | contig 30824 bp, 20 predicted proteins | sample ColdCreekSource_FD_87195 | JGI IMG/M metagenome (GOLD analysis project Ga0114940, IMG submission 87195) | Groundwater microbial communities from Cold Creek, Nevada to study Microbial Dark Matter (Phase II) - Cold Creek Source | ecosystem: Environmental > Aquatic > Deep subsurface > Groundwater ...
CGACTAGCGCGGGCAGGTCGGGCTTCTGAGCCGCTTTGCGTGCTGACTCGATCGCCGCTTGTGCGCCGTTCGGGGGGAACTTGCTCGTGGCGACCACGAGCGCGAGACCGCGCAACGACTCCGCCTGTATGATGAGGTCGTGGGCTTGCGTCGCATACGAGACGTCGAACCCCGCGCGCCGCAGCGTCTGTCCGAGCATACGTCGTATCCCGATGTCGTCCGAAGCGACCAGCGCGACGCCTTGTGCGGGCACTGCGCGCGTAGGTGGCTTGGCGCTGCTCAGATTGGCGAGGCGCCGCGTCACGCCACCGCGATCACCCGAAACGAGCGCGTCGTCCGCACCTGACGCAAACGCGGTCAGATAGAACGACTCGCTGGGATGTGGGACCAGCGCGATCACTGGCACCGTCAACAAACTGGCGCGCTGCCGCAGTCGGCTGACGACTGCGCTCAAGTTGGTTTCGTGTGCGACGAAGATGCAGCGCGGCTCAGTCGAGTGCTCCTCCATGCGACGCGCTGCGTCTTCCAGCGAGGTGAAATCAATCTCAGTGCTCGCGTGCGTGGCTGCTGCGGCGAGCACCTTCTCGTCGCTCTGCTGAAAGTTTCCGACGGCGGCTGCGTACATGTGGCGCGACCTCGAGGGGCTTGAGTCGGTTTAGTTGAAGCACGAAGCATGCCTCGGTGCGCAGCTAAAGGCGGCGGTGCTATTGCGAGGTTGTGTCGTTAGCGAGAGTGGCTTTATGTGCGTCGAGCTTGCTGTCGAAAAGACCACGTGGGTGGTTTAAAACACTACTGCGTTTAAGCCGCCATTAGCTGCACTCGTTGCGCTCGTTCGTGCGTTCCACCGCGAGCGCAATCCGCTGAGAGCGTGTTTCGAGCCTGAATGTGTTGTGGTCTGACTCGCCTGTACTGAAGCATCACAATCACGTTTTCCAGCGGCTTTTAGGCAGTTCGAGAGCGTGTTTTTCCCGGCATGGAGTCTGCATCTGTTTCGCTCGTGCCTGAAGCAGTTGGGGTTCGTCGCGCGGTGTGGACGGGAGTAGTGAGCGTAGTATGTGTGCTGTTGAGCGCTGTAGTTCAGACTCCGGCTGCGCATGCCTACATGTTGAAAACGACCAAGACCGGACACCGCGTGCGCTGGACTTCACCAGTTGTAACGCTGTACGTGGACCAGAAGCTATCGGCTGCATACGGCGCAGATGTAGTGCGTGCTAGCATGACGATCGCGACCGACGCATGGCGCGGGCTCGACAATGTGCCTGACGTCATCGTGTCCGAGCAACCCGCGCCGAGCTACGACGCGCAGACACGTTCGAACGGTGTGTACCTGATGCGCCCGTGGCCGTTTGCGCGTGAGCAATTGGCCGTCACAGTCAGTACTTACGATCTCGATGGCCACATGATCGGAGTCGACGTGTTGGTGAACGGCGAGAGCGACTACGCGCTCTTGCCCGACGGCGAAGACAGCCCGTTCACCTCGCACCACGATCTGGCTGCGGTGCTCACACACGAGATGGGCCACGTCCTCGGCCTCGACGAGAGTCCGGATGATCGCGACTCGACCATGTGGCCGTACATCCGTGGTGGCGACGTGCACCAGCGGAGTTTGAGCGAAGACGACGAAGCGGGCATCGTCGCGGCCTACAAAGACGTGTTGTACGAGAGCAGCTTGCCGCTCGGTTGTACGCAAGCGAGTGTGCTCGGCGTGATCCCAGGAGCTGCCAACCTGCGAATCGGTGCTTGGGTGATCTTGATGCTGGGTGTGGCCCAGCGTTTGGCCCGCCGCCGCACACTCCCTGTCGCGGTGGGACCTGCAGCCCAGCAGGTGGCGCCTCGCTCCAAGCCAACTCCCTCTGTACGACCAGCCTTTCACGGCAACTTTTAGCAATTGAGCGGCTGCCGCCGTTGGCTGCGTAGCGTTTCCGAGGCGCGAGGCCTCACGTCCCGTTTGTGACGTGAAGAGTCCCGCTGGACGCGATCGCTCGGCCCACGTGCGAAACTTGTACGCGGGTCTGGCCTTCCCCCCTATACTCGATAGCGCTCATGCCGCTCGATTACCGAGCTTTCCCCATCCTGTACGTAGACGGTGATGCCGCAAGCGCCACGCGTTTTCGAGAGATCCTTGGCGCAGCCGGGCAGTATTCAGTCACCGCAGTGAATACCGGCGCGCAAGCGCTGCGTGCATTGGAGCGCGCGGAAGTCGAAGCTCGCGTGCTTGTGGCCGAGCACGCGCTCGTGGACATGACTGCCATAGAGCTGTTCGAGCAGCTGCGCGTGCTGCGTCCCGAAGTCGTGCGCTTGCTAACGGCTACTCAACTCTCGCCGGACATAGCAGAGGCGGCTATCAATCGTGGACGCGTGTCCGGCTACATGGCCAAGCCGTGGCAGGCCGACAAGCTGTGTGATCAGCTCACCGCGCTGCTCGAGGCTTTGGGTCGTGAGTCGAGTGTACGCAGCATGGAGATGAGCTTTTGGCACGGCGGACAGGTCGCTGCGGCGACGACGATCTACGAGGAGCTTGTACACGAGCTGTCAAACCCGCTCGGTGCACTCGAGATCAACGCATCTCTTGTTGCCGATTTGCTTCGCGAGGTCGTCGATCAACGCGGCGCCGATGCAGATCTGGATGCGATCCAGGCTTCTGCTCAAACTGCGTGCGAGGCGCACACAGATTCACTCGCCGCGATCGACCAGATGAAGAGCCTGGTTGCGCGCATGCGGCACGGCGGAATGTCGCGGCCGCGCACGCAAGGACGCTGCGATCCCGCGCGCGTAATCGACGCCACCGTACGAGTCGTGCGCGCCGAGGTCGAGAAGGTGGCGCAACTCGAGGTGCGTGTCGCTGCGGCTCCCACCGTGCAGATGGAAGCGTCGGTGCTCGGGCAGATCTTGTTGAACTTGCTGTTGAACGCGGCGCAGGCCCTTCAGCTCCACAACCGGGCAGAAAACCGCATCCAAGTATTGGCCTCGCCGGTTGCTGAACAGTTATTGATCAGCGTTCGGGATAACGGCCCCGGTATTGCCTCCGGGTTATACGAACGCGTGTTCGAACCCTTCTTCACCACAAAAGAAAACGGTACGGGGCTGGGCTTGGCCATTTGTCGCGAGCTTGTGTCGCGCGCTCATGGGACCATCTCGGTGGAGAACCTGCGGGCAGGTGGTGCCCAATTCGACATTCGGGTCCCCCTTGCAAAATAAGACTAGCCGCCGTTGTGTTCGACCCACCTGGGCAGGTGACAAAAATTTGCCGAAGACTAAGAATGCAGAGTGTTGATGCGACCCAGGGGGGCCAATCGAGATGGGTGATATCAAGTATGAGGAGGCTAGCGCTGGCGAACGGCTGACGCGCCCGGAGCACGCATCACATGCTTCCCGCGTTGCCGAGCGCAACGCTGCGCTTTCTGCTTTTTCGCGAGTGCTCATCGTCGACGACGACGCGCCGCTCCGGCGTGTGTTGTCGCGCTTCTTCCGCACGCTCTCGCTGGAAGTATGGGAAGCGAAGAGCGTGGCGGAATCGCTGCCACTGCTCGACGGCGAGCCCGACTTGGTCATCACCGATGTTCGCCTGCCGGATGGCAGCGGTCAAAAAGTGGTGGAGGTTGCGAGCCGCAAGCGCCCATCCCCTGTGATCGTCGCGATGAGTGGCCTCGCGTCGGCGCGTGAAGCATTCGCACTGGCGCAGTCGGGCGCAGTGATCTACCTGACCAAGCCTTTCGCAGAGCGCGAGCTCGTCGAAGGCATCGCCGATGTCTGCCAGGAGAACCGTCGCTCGCTGGCGCCAAGCAACGCAGATGTCGACTTGGCTGTCAGCCTCGCTTTGTTTGCTGCCCGCCACAGCGTGCCTGAGCGCGAGATGGAGCTGGTTAGGCTGGCCACCGCGGGCGTCCCGCGAAACCGTTGTCCCGGTATGCTCGGCATCTCCGAGAACACCTGCAAGACGCTCACGCGCCGGCTGCTGCAGCGCTGCGGCGCGCGCAACCTGGCGCAGATCCCTCGCTTGGTCTTGATCGGCGAAGACGCGCCGACCCACGCATAATCGGCCGGCTACGCGCGCAGCTCTTGCTCAGCGGTCGTCGCGATCGACTTCGCCAGGCTCTTGATCGCGCTCGCGTTCGGTCCTTCGACCATCACGCGCAGCTTTGGCTCAGTGCCGCTCCAGCGCACGAGCACGCGTCCAGAGCTGCCCAAGCTCTTCTCTGCGCTTTGGATGACCTTGCTGGTCTTGACCATCTCCGTGAGCGGCCGACGCCGTGGTAGTGCGACGTTGACCAGGACTTGCGGAACGGCTTCGAACACTTCGTCGACCAGCTCTGAGAGCGGCCGGCCTTCGCGCAACATGATCGCGAGCAACTGCAGTGCGCCGAGTGTCCCGTCGCCGGTGCTCGAGTGATCCAAGAAGATCAGGTGGCCGGACTGTTCTCCGCCGAAGTTGAAGCCTCTCTTGCGCATGGCTTCGACGACGTAGCGATCGCCGACATCGACGCGTACGAGCTTGCCGGAGTGGCGTGAGAGCGCGTGCTCCAAGCCGATGCTCGACATCACCGTCGCGACCAGCGTGCGCTTGCGCAGGGTGTTGCGTTTGATCATGCGCGTGGCGCACAGCGCCATCACAGCGTCGCCGTTGACCTGACGACCCTTCTCGTCGATCACGACGACGCGGTCTGCGTCGCCATCGAGCGCGAAGCCCACATGCGCGCGGTTCCGCAAGACCTCTTTCGCGCAGTACTCCGGGTGCATCGCACCGCGCTCTAGGTTGATGTTCTTGCCGTTCGGCTTGATGCCGATGGGGATCACCGTCGCGCCGAGCTCAGAGAACACGTGCGGCGCGGTTTGGTACGCGGCACCGTGCGCGGCGTCGACTACAACCTTGAGACCATCGAGCGTCATGTCCGATGGGAATGCGCCTTTGATGAACTGCACGTAGCGGCCCCACGCGGTTTCGATGCGCTCGGCGCGGCCGATGTGCATGCCATTCGGACGGCGGCGATCGAGCTCATCGCTCTGCATCAAGCGCTCGAGCTCTTCTTCTTCTTTGTCGGGCAGCTTGAAGCCGTCTGACCCGAACACTTTCAGGCCGTTGTCCTGATAGGGATTGTGCGACGCGCTGATCATCACGCCCGCGTCCGCGCGCATGCTGGTAGTCAGATGGGCAACGGCAGGAGTCGGAAGTGGACCGGTGAGTAGAACCCTGCCCCCGAGCGCGCAGATGCCTGCGGAGAGGGCATGCTCGAACAGGTAACCCGAAATGCGGGTGTCCTTGCCGACGACGAGGCGAGGCGGATGTTTGACGCGTTGGCGCGCTTGGTAGGTCACTGCGGCGCCGAGCCGAAAGGCGACCTCAGGGGTCATGCTGCCTTCGTTGGCTTTGCCTCGAATACCGTCGGTGCCGAAGTAGGTGCGTGCCATCGCCTGAAGCTTCCGGTGAAATAGGTGGGTTCGTGACCCGTCACGAACAGCTGAACGAGCAGATAGTCTGAGGCATGAAGCAGGTACCTCGCAACAGCTTCTGCGGTGATTGGGAGGCTTGCCGCTACCAGCTGCAGGTCAGCGTACCCTGCGGCACAGCGCACATGCGTGCATCACTCATGGTTCCCACGTGACGTCGACACCCCAGCTGCGTGTGGTCGGTGCGACGCGGCCCGCGCCGACGATGTTCTTCGGGAAATACAGCTCGATCAGGAAATCGGGTGTAGCACGCGCTGCGCCTGCCGACGGATCAGTCGTGCCAGCAGCTGCGCCGCTGCGCGTAGACAGTGCGCCTTGGATGTAGACTCTTTCCACGAGTGATCGCATGAATGGCGGCACGACCTCGAAGCCTGCTTTCACGCGCGTGCCTCGCCCGTACGCGCTGCTTTCTACGGCGAGCTTCGGGATCAGGCCGCTTAGCTGACTGCGCGCGCCGAGCGTCAAGATGCCGCCCAAGATGCCGTACGCGAACGCGCTTTGCGTGGCGTTGGGATCGGTCATCGCGATGTCGCTCTCGTTTGGGCAGCGGCCGGAGACGAGCAGGACGACAGCGCCATCGCCTGGACAACGATCCGAGTGAAAGCTGACTGCAGGTCGCGCGAGTGTGCCAGTGACGTTCACGGTCACTGCGGAGGTGCCGGTCAAGCTCGGACGATGCACCGCGACCATGCTGACATCCGGGTTCAGCTCATCGCTGCCATCGAACTGCATGCTGCCGCGGTTGACTTCGAAGTTCTTGCCAAACAGCTCGAAGCTGCCGCGCTGAAACTCGACGTATCCTCCCACGCGTAGCTCGGGATCTCTGTACGAGACTGCGAGCTCCGTGCGCAACGCCGCCTCGAAGTCGTTGCGCTTCGCGCTCACTTGGTTGCGGCCGTCGATCAGGAACTCGAAGTTGTAGGGCTTTTCTGCTGTCTCTTTAGGTTTCGCGGTAGTGAGCACGATGTCGGAGTGCGCTTCGAGCGACTGTGGCGATCGGCCACTGGTGCTCGGCAAGCGCACCGCAAGCGAGTGCAGCTTGACCGCGGTGCGCGCGCGACTCGCGTCGAAGTCGGTCACGATCGCCGCGCTGCCCGTGAGCCAAGCGAGGTCGATGCCCTCGCGCTGGATCGGTAGGTCGCGCAAAACCAATCCGAGCTGCAGGCGATCTGGGCTGAAGCCCGCGAAACCGAGCCCACCTTTCGCATCGAACGAGCCGTGGTCGACCTTCGCTTCTAGATCGTCGATCTTGATCCAGTCGCCGTTTGCGCTCAGGACGATCGAGATGTCGGTGAGCTCTTGGCCGGTGGGGATGACGTAGAGGTGTCCGGCCGACAGCGCGAGCTGCCCGCTCGCGTTCAGCTTGCCCTGACGCACGCGCGCAGTGAGCTGGCCCTTGCCGAGGCCCGAGAAGCCGCGCACCGCAGGCAGGTAGTCGAGCACAGGCTCCAACTCCGCGTCTTGTAAGCTGACACGCGCGATTGTGTCACGGGACACATCAAGGATGGGTGTTAGATCTTTGCCATTCCAATGCCAGGGCAGGAGAAGGTCGAGCTCGGCAGGCCCACCTGAGCAGCCTTTGCTGCGTGCTTTGAAGTTGAGCTCTGCCGGATCACCTGTCAGCTCCGCCGTGAGCTGCAGCGGATCCTTCGTGCAGCGGCCGATCGGCTGCGCCGCCACACCTTCGGCGATCGCGACTTGCGGCACAAGCTCGCCGCGTACCTTCAAGCGCGCGTGTGGGTTATCGCGACCCGCGTCTTTGATCTCCCAGTCGGCTTGCAGCTTGCCTTTGCCGTGGCGACAAAGGACGGGCACTCGCTCCACTTCGTCGAAGGTTGCGTTGCCTCGCAGATCGATACGCGGCACTTCGTTCTTTGGCTCGCCGCGCAGCAAGCTCGCGATCGGCCACTCCAGCTGGCCTTTGCCTTGTGCGACGCGGCCACCGTTGAGCAGCGTCTCGAAGCTCACCTCCGCGCTGCTGTTGTGCACCTTGAAATCGGCCGTCAACCTCGTGTCGCCGCTGACCTGGCAGCTTGCGTCGTACAGGCGCTGCTTGGGCGTGACGTTGGCTTTGATGTCGCCGTCGACTTTTCCCGCTTGGCGCGAGATCACGAACTTGGTCCCGACGCGCAAGTCGATCGGCGTGTCCCACGGCACGGGGAAGGGCAGCGTGTCGAGCGAGCGTTGCGGCGTGAGGCCTTGCAGGCGGAAATCCTCGCCGAGCACTGTCGAGAGGTAGCCTTGGGGATCGCTCGTCAGTGCCTGCCAGTCGAGCTTCCATGTGGTGTGCGTGCGCGCGAGCGTGCCCTGCGGGTCTTTGATGCCGAGCTGCGAGTCGAGCTCGCTGCCCTTGTATTTGAAGCGCGAGCTGACCTGCAGCGGCGCCCAGTCGAGCGCGCGCAGATCTTTGGCAGCGAGCTGTCCTTCGAAGGTGGCCGATGCGAGCCCTCCGTGTGCGTCGACGCTGCCGTTGAGCTTGCCGCCTTTGACGTACGGGTTGAGCTGCGGAACCAGCAGCAGATCGAGCTCGTTGCCGGTCAGCTTGATGTCGTATTTTCCGCCGCGCAGAGCGGCGATCGGATCGGAGATCTCGGCGTTGATCTCGCCTTGACCCGAGAGCGTCACGCCACCTTGATCTCTGAAGTTTACGTCGGTGTCGAACTCGAGCTGCCCATCGCGATAGCTCACCGTGTACAGGGCGTCGACGCCTGCGAGCTTGTACAGCTTGCCTTCGCGCAGCGCCCCGGTGATCGACAGCTCAGGCTTTTCTACGTCGCCGCGTAGCTCGAGGCTGGCGTCCGCGTAACCGAACATGAGTGGAAAGCGCTCGCCCAACACGGCGCGCACCGCTTGCACGTCGAAATTTTGTAGATCCGCTTTGAGCGAGTCTTCGCCGCGCACGCGCATGATGCCTCTGGCCTCGAGTCGCTGTGCGCGGCTGCCCAAGCGCAAGAAGCCGAGCTCGATCGACTGATCATGCAGCACCGCGAGATCGTTCAGCGCGCCGCGCCACGACTCGGTGCCCACGGTGAACTCGATCGGCTCGGCTTGCACGACGAAGCCCTCACGCGTCGCGTGCACCTCGGAATTGAAGCTGAAGGTCCTTTGGCCTTGCGCTTCGAACTCGCCGCGCGCCGAATAGACGTTGGGGCCGCCGTTGGCCGTGAAGCGCGCGTTGCCGAGGTTGTATTCGAGGACGCGCACACCTTCGCTGCGAACGTCCACTTCGAGCTTGGGCAGCGAGGGATCGCCGTGGACGTGGCCCTTCACAAGTACGGTGTTTGCGAACACCGAGCCGTACTGTGCGGCGCGGAGCTCCAGCGAGCCCTCGATGTCCAAGTGGGTCGGGCGATCGACGGATGGCGTCTGGATGTGGAGGGTGGTCGAAAGCGAGCCTTCCAGATCTTCGGCGAGCACGGACAAGTTCGGATCGCGCTGCACGTCTTTGAACTGGGCGTTCACGTGCAGATCAGTGCTGCCGTCGAAGCCGATGTAGCCGCGGAGCGCGATGCTGCCGCCTTGCGTCGCGCGCGCTTTCTCGACGCGCAGGCCGTTTTCGAGCAGCTCGCCGTCCATGACGAACGGTGGGATGCGGATGCCTTTGTAGCGGATCGCGCCGATCTCCGCGTGCACTTCGGGCACCGCTTCGGGCTCGGGCCCCACCGCCACGTGCACGACGCCGCGCGCTTTGAGCGCGGGAGCTTCTTGGACGAGCTCGTCGACTTGGATGCTGTCGCTCGACACGTGCACCGAGACGCCGCGCGCCGAGCTGATCGTGCCGGTGATAGACGCCGCACCCGCAACGCTCGTGACGTTGGCGCTGAGGCTCAGCTCTTCGGGTGGGCCGCTCAGCTCCACCGTTCCCGTGAGTGGCGGGTAAAGCGGTCCAGCAAAGGCGAAGCCGACGCGGCGCAGCGTGTCTGGTGTGAGCTTCTGGGTCTTCAGATCCAGCTGGAGCTCGCTCGGCAGCGTCGCGGCTGCGCTGCGGTAGCTCAGCTCGACGTGCACATCTTCGTCTTCGCGCTGGCCGTTGAGCCCGAGCTTCAAGCCGCGCACCGGATCCGTCGAGATCGTCCCGCTCACGTCGCGCAGCTGTCCGACGAAGTCGTAGGGGCGGACCATCTGCCCGCTGGCGTCTTTGATCTCGATCTCGACTTCGTCCGCGATCGCGAGCGACCCGACCGCATGGACGTGCTCGACGCGCACGCCTTCGAGCTCGATCACCTGTCCGTACAACGTGACTTCGTCGAGCTCGACCAGATCGACGCGCGCGCGGAGCGACGACCCACCACCGGTGCTTGGTTTGCGCGGGTTGAAGGCGGTGAACAGGCTCGGCTGCCCGTCCTGATCGACCAAACGTACGGTGGCCTGGTGGATCCGACCGACCTCGAAGCGCAACAGGCCCGAGCGAAGTTGCGCGAAGTCGGGCACGAGATCCACGCGATCCGCGCTGATGATCCTGCGACCTTCGCCGTCGCGCAGGGTCACGTGGCGCGCGATGATCTGATCGAGCGTGAGCAGATCCAAGCGGCCGATCTCTAGCTCGCCGCGGATCTCACCGTTGACGAACTGCATGGTCACGTCGCGCGCGACTCTGCGCGCGATCGGGTGTTGCAGATGGAGCGCCAGGCTCAGCACGAGCGCGAGCGCAAAGGCTGCCGCCCAGAGCAGCGTGCGCACGATCACCCAGACCAGATGCGCGAGCCAGAGCAGGCGCATTAGAACGCCTCGCCGATCGTAAAGTGGATCGCGCCGCGCGAGCCGAGGATGTACGACTCGCCGAACGCCCCCTCTGGATAGAGGATCCTGCGCCTGCGTGGATCGCTCGAGCCTACGACTTGCAAGCTCTTGGGCGCGAATCCGAAGTCGAGGCGTATCGGGCCGATCACCGTGCGATAGCGCAAGCCGAAGCCAAACGAGGTTTGCGGCACGTTCCAGCGGAAGCGCTTTTCGACCGATACGTCGCCGACGTCGACAAACAAGACCGCGCCGAAGTCAGGCGTGAGCGGTGCGCGCAGCTCGAGCGACGCTTCCCACTGGCGCAGGCCACCGCTGTCTACGATGTCGCCCACGCTGACCACATCGCCGAGCGTATTGGGCGCGTAGCCGCGAACGCTGTTGTTGCCGCCGCCGCGCAAGCGCTGACGAAGGGGTCCGAGCTCGCGCAGCCGCGATTCCGCTTCATCGCTCAGGCGCTGTTCCACGCCCATGCCTTGCTGTTCGCCGTCTGGCGCGTCGAACTTGGTGTCGGTTATCTCCATCAAGCCAAGGCGCGCCCGCGCTGCGAGCACCAAGCCGAGCGGGAGCGGGAAGTAGCCGCGCACATCAGGCGTGACGCGCACGTAATCCCAGTTACCTGGAACAAATGACGGCGCGTGTTGGACCGTCAACGCGACGTACGCGCCGCGCTTGGGCTCGCGCGGCGCGTCGCGAACGTCGAGCACGAGTGAGTACTGGAAATAGGTGGCGTAATACGCGGGATAACGGATGTGCGGCGTGGTGCCTTCTCGAGGCTCCCGCTCTTGAGGCAGATACGCGTTGATGTTGTAGGTAAAGGTTGCGCGCACGCGACCATCCCAAAATGCACGTTCTGGGCCGGCGCCTGCGAGCAGATCGGAGCGCGCATCGTTGGTGTAGGGATCGCGACCGATGTCCCAGCGGCCGATCACAGAGAACGAAGTACGCGCTTCTATGAAGCTCGGTTGGCGAAAATCCAGGATCAGCAAGTTGCCGATGGTCGGACCGGCCGCGGAGGGAAACGCCTGATCGAAGATCACGCGGGGCCGGTCTTCGATGCTGATGCGTCTCATCCCACCCAGAAAATTGCGGTGCTCGATGCGACCGAGCAAGTGCAGGTCCCAACGCGTGAGGCTGCCGTTTGCGTAATCTGTGGGTGTGAGCGTGGGATCGGTGCCGACCTGCAGACCTGCGCCGATGGCTGTGCGCAGGCGACGACCTGGCACGACTTTGAACAGCACATCGACATACGGCTCGTTTGCGCGCGGCTTTTCGACCACATCCACAGATGCAAACGGGCCGAGCTCGTAGATCGCACGGCGCGCGTCTTCGAGTGCGCTCACGCTGAAGGGCTCCTCGCGGTTGATCTGCGCCGCTGCCAGCACGGGCCGCGTCGGGAGATCACCTTCACCCTCGACCTTCGCATCGCCGAAGCGGAAGCGCTTGCCAGGGGTCAGCGTGAACTGAACGTCGGCCATGCGGCGCGGCGGATCGACAGTGGCACTGCCCGTGACTTCGGCCAACGCGTAGGCGCGCTCGCGCAGGACGTCGATCAGCGCTTGTTTGGTGGCGTCGTACAGCGCTTCGTCGAAGATGCCGCCCTCACGCAGCTGCACCGCGTCGTGCAGGAAGGTACGGGTGCGTTTGTCTAGTGCCGTTTCGCCACGCAGCTCGATGCTGTGCACGAGCACGGGTTCGTTCTCTTCGACCTGGACCGAGAGATCGACGGTGCCGTCTTCGGGGTCCGGCGTTTGCGTGGCGCTCACGACGCGCGCTTCGTAGTAGCCGCGCGCACGAAACCAGCGTGCGACGCGCGCGATGTCACGGTTCCAGACCGTCTCGTCGTAGAGCGGCCAATCGGTCCATGGCCACGCCCAGAGCTTCACGGGCAAGCGACTCGCGTCGAAGGGCGGAGCGCCACACTCGGGATCGCCTGCTGCGCCGAAGGTGAAACCGGAACGCTCGCGCGCTTCGGTGGCCAAGCACACTTTCAATGCTTCGTCGTCGAGCTTCGACGTGCCTTCGACGGACAGCTCGCTCACGCCGATCTCGCCCTTAGGGATCGTGGCGCAAGCGCTCAGCAGCAGACACAAAAGTGCCGCGCGCTGCAGGAAGGACTGCGGTCGTCGCGGGAGCGTTTTGAGCAGTGGTGCGAGGAGTACCCGTCCGCCCATGGACTTGCCAATCTACCAAGCGATCAAGAGGCGGCGCGCTGCCATGACGATCAAGCGACGACCATAAGTAGAGGTCAGGGTGCCACATCACCCTGCACGCGTCTAACCCTTGGATTCAGGCAGGTCCGTTTCAGGCCGGCTCGATGAGGCGGTGTTCGTCCGTGATCTGCGCAGTCAGCTCGGCACACATGCTCACTGTGCGAGTGGTCCCAGGGCTGCTGGATCTTCGAGACGCAGCTCGTTGGGTGCTGCGCGTGGCAAGAATACACGGCCGGTGTTGTCGGTTTGTCCTACGAACACTGTGCCGTCGGGGTGGCGCAGGGCGATGACTCGATCTGTGAGCGGGCTGTGCGCGTCGGCTTCGTACGCGCGCAGCACCGTTTGGCCTGCTGGCGCGGGTTGCGCCGCGTTCGGTTTGCAGGCCGCGGCGACTGCGCTGTCGTAGTCGCTAACACAGCGGGCGAGGAGATCGCTGCGCTGTTTGCTCTCATCAGGCGAATGCGGTCGCGTGCTTTGCAGCCAAAGCGCAGCCGCAGCGCGCACTGAGCTCGGCAGTGTAGGGTCGAGCAGCTTCTTCGGCTGGATCTGCTCGTCGCACGCGTCGGCGCCGAGCGTGGCGAGCGCGCTCACGATGTTGCTGATCACGTAGCTGTCGCGCAGCTGGGCGAATCGACACAACACGCGCTCGAGGCTGTGTTTGCGCGTGACGCCGCGCGCGGTGATCCGCGCTGTGGCGTAGGCCGCCGCTGGCGGCAGAGGCCAGCTGCCGCGCTCAGCTGCACGCAGCAGCGCTTCGACATCGCGGTCGCTGCCCAGCTCGGCGAGCGCGAGCGCCGCGTTGCTTGCGTTGTGAACGTTGTCGCCTCGCAGCATGTCGCGCAGCATGCGGCGCGCTTCGGGCTGGTCGAAACCCGCGAGCGCTTGGATCGCTGCCGCTCGTAGCTGTGGAGAGTTTCCGCGCAGCAGCCCCGCGATCCAGGGTGCGCTGCGCTGATCGCGCGCGGCGCGTAAGGCGAAGATCGCGCTCATGGCCACTGTCTCGTCTGACTTGCTGAGGTGGCTCTGAAATTGCTGGAGTAGGCGTTCGCGCAGGGCGCTCGGCAACTGCCCACGAAGCATCGCGCCAGCGCAGGCGCGCAGCGCAAGCTGGGGGTGTGGCGCGCCTCGCTCGAGCCTCGCGCTCAGTAGCTCCACCGCTGTTGTGTCCGCTGCGCGGCCTAGCGCGACGCTGCTGCCTTCGCTCACTTCGGGGTCTGCGTCGTCGAGCCAGCGCACCAGCCGATCCAGGTGATCGCGCTGCGCTGCGAGCGCAGGTTGCTCCGCCCAGAGTGCTGTGAGCGCACGCCGTGAGTCGAGGGAGGCGTCGACCTGTGCGATGTGTACCAGCGCGTGTAGCTTGAGCGCTGCGGGCTGTGCCGCGGCAATTCGCTGCAGCTGCTCGCGATGCGTGGCCACGAGCTGAGGTGCATTCACGCTCGCGACCAGCACCGTGATCAGCGCATCCGGCAAGTCGGGCGAAGTCGCGGCATTCCGCGCGAGCAAAGCCGCCAATAGCTGCTGATGTGTTTCCTGGGTCGCAGCCGCGGGCCCCGAAGCCACGAGCGCGACCAAACGACGCGTCAGCGAACCTACCGCACCGCGCCCATCTTTGAGCGCACGCACAAGGCTCGACACGACACCGCGCACATCGCCAAACGGCGCGAGCTCTGCGGCCGCCCCAACCAGCGCATCCAACGCAGCATCCGCCGGGGACTCTGCCGCCGCGCTGCTCGGTACAGCGGTCGGGTCGCGTGCTCCCGCGGCCGTCGCAACGCCACCGCTCGATGCTGCGTCGCGCGGGCTCGCAGCTGGCAACGCGTGATCTGAACGCGTCTCGCTGGTCGGTGCAGCGGCCGAGTCGCGTGCTCCCGCGGCCGCTGCCACGCCACCTCGCGTGCTAGGCGGGCGCTTGTCTATGCTGGCTGAGCGTGACGCGGGTGGTAGGGCTTCGATCGCGCGCTGCAGGGCCGCGATGCTTTGTTGGTAGGTTTCCTGTTGGTTTACGCGCTGCGCTCGCGCGACAAGCGCTGACGCTGCGCTTTGCGTGAGCTCCGGGCGGAGGAGGGCTGCTGCTATCGGCGGCAGCGCGTTCGGGTCGTCGATGCGGCCGAGCGCGGCGACGGCCGTGCGCGCGGCGCGTAGTGCCGAGCCTGCGGTGACAAGACCACGCAGCGGCGTAGTCGCGGCGGGGAGATGGCTGTCGCCCAGCGCCGCGATCGCCGCGAGTCGCACGGCTTCATCCGGATCGCTCAGCGCCGCCGTCATGTCCGGCAAGTGCTTCGCGTCACGGAGCCTGCCCATGGCCCGCAGCGCCGCGGCGCGCACCTCAGCGGCCTGATCGCGCGCGGCCGCCCTCAGCTGCACCGCACGCGTCGCCCCCGCCGGTTGCGCGAGGCTAGTCACGGTCAGCGCCGAGATCGCCGCGAGCCGTGCCTCCAGAAGCTCCGCGCTGAGCACAGGCGCCAGCTTCGCGATATCAAACGATCCGTCCTGCACATAAGCGCCGAGGGCACGCACGGCTGCGTTACGCACCGCCGGCTGGGGGTCGCTCAGCGCGCGCTCGATGCTCGGCAGCGCGCGCGGCGCTGCGATGCGACCGAGCGCCTCCAGCGCTGCCGCGCGCTCCAGCGGATCCTTCGCGTCTGCCAAGTCGAGCAGGTTCGTGGCTGCTCGCTCATCGCCAGCGGACCCGACACACTGCGCGGCCTGCGCGCGCACCTCGCTCGCGCCGTCCTCTAGCCCCGCAAGACACGCATCGCGACTGGCTTGGCCCGGATACTGCTCGAGCACACGCAAAGCTTCGACACGCTCCGGCACGGTTCCGTGTGAGGCCTGATAACTGAGATGCGGGACACGCCCGGGCCATGTGAAGCCGCTGCAGGTCAACCATAATCCTAACAGCAGCTGATGGCGGCGTTGTAGCCAGCCATGACGGCGCAAGCGGTGCAGCTCGTAGCTGCAACCGTCAGTGGTGTGCGAAATGAGTTTTGGCATGGTGTCGCTTCGATCCGAGTAGCCCAAGCGGTCGCGCAGCGGCGCTCAGCGCGGTCAGCGGTGTTTTTACAGCGGTTTGGGCAGTGTTCGCCAGTTCGAAGCGAGTCCCGCGTTGTGCGGCTCTTGCGCTTTTTCTCTTGTTCCGGTGCTCGGATGGCAACGCATGAGCCAAATCCTACGCAGTGCGCCACAACGACACCGAGCAGATGTTGATGCTTCATCCGACCGACTTGTCTTCCGTGGTGTCCAGCCGATCTTTGTTGAGCGGCTCACGGATTTTTTTGGCTTGCCTTAGCCTGCAAGTGCTGAGCAGCGCTTGTTCCTCCAATACGACGACGCCGAGCGCGTCGCCGTCGCTCGGAGCGGCGGGCGCGGCAGGACAAGTCGTTGCTGCTGATGGCGGCACGCGTAGCGACGCGAGCACAGTTCAGTCGGCCGACGCGGGGACCGGACAGCCGGTCACGAACCAGCCGGCACCCGTGGCGAGAGACGCGAGCGTAGCCCGCGAAGACGCAGCGCAGGGTGAAGACGCAGCGCAGCCGCAGACGGAGCAGCTCGACGTCGAAGCGATGTCGCATTCCCTCGCCAAAGCCGTGTGCGCTTCGCTCTTGAAGTGCCTGGGCGAGCAGAAGCTGCGCGCCTTTGTCGACAGCGAAGTCTGCGAAGATCGCTTTGCTGCCGGGTTTGCTCAGAGCGACTTCAGCTCGCTCAGCGACTCGATCAAGCGCGGCCGCGTAGAGCTCCACGCTGACTCGCTAGAACAGTGCTACGCCGACACGCGCAAGCAAAGTTGCGCGATTCAGACCGAACGCCTGCCCGCCTCCTGCCAAAAGGCGCTCGCTGGCACTGTCGCCGAGGGCGACACCTGCACGACCGGCGCAGACTGCGCGGGCGGAGCGTTTTGCGAAGCAGGTGCGTGTCCGCGTGTCTGCAGCCCGCGCCAGGATGCCGCTGGCAGCTGCACGCGCGACGAAGAATGCAAGTCAGGCTTGATCTGCGTGCAGAGTAAGTGCACCGCTCCAGCCGCGATCGGCGAGCCGTGTGGTGGCACGAGCGGCGCGGTATGCGCGCTCGGAACCAGCTGCTTGGGCAGCACGACCGAAGCGGCTGGCCAGTGCGCGACCAACGCATCCGTACAAGTCGGCGCAGTTGGTGAAGTATGCACGCCGGGCGGCACACTCTGCCTTGAAGGCTTGTCCTGCGCATATGATGGCGACCAGGGCTTCAACTGCCAAGTAGCGGTTGCAGCAGGCGAGGCGTGTCACTTGGCCTTGCCGACGCAGTGCCCGACAGCTCAATACTGCACTGCAGAGGACGTCACGACCGAAGGTCGCTGCGCCGCGCTGCCAGTCGAAGGTGAGCCCTGTGTGCTCGGCAGTGAATGCGCCGGCGGACACGTGTGCTTGAGCGCGGGTGGCGAAAGCATCGTATGCCGACGCGTGCGGGATCTCGCTGAGAATTGCGAAGTGGACGCGATGTGTCGAAGCGGTCGTTGCGCACAGGGGAAGTGCGCTGCGACTGAAGTGTGTGACTGATAGCTAAACAGACGTAGCTGCGACTCGCATTAACTAGCTGCCGCTGACGGCGGCAGACAAAAAGGCTTGGCCGGGATTGTCCCGGTAACAAGGGGCCTTGTGCCCAAACTACACGACACGAGGACATAACAATGGACAGCAAATTTCAGACCCTGAGCGATGCAGAACTGGACCAGGCGGCGGGCGGCGTAGAGATCAGCCTCACGCTCGACGAGGGCGGCGCCTCCTTGAAAAGCCCACTGGGCGAGGTCAAAGTTCCAAATCCGATCACATTGATCGGCAAGACGGTTGGCGGCCTGTTCGGCGCGACCGGCGAGCTGCTCCAGACGGCGGGCGGCGCGCTGACCAAGGTCGGTCAGCTGTTCGATTTCAGCTGAGCGCTGCGATCACATTGCGGGTTCCTGCATAAGCACGTGCAGTCGTTGGGGCTGCACGTGCACGCAGGCTTCGGAGGTGACGTGTAATGCGGGCTTCTGCGGGCGAACGTGGTTTGGTGGTGTTAGGCGTTGTGCCGCTCGTAGCGGCGAGCGTTTGGCTGGTGCTGTTGCGTCAACCGCCAGCTGTCGATGCCGCGCGAGCATCGCATCCTGTGACGAATGCGCCGGAACGCGCCGGCGTGCTCCAAGCGCCCAGCTACGTGGGCGTGGTGGTCGCAGGGCAAGACGCCGAGCTCGGAGCAGAGCTCGGCGGTGAAGTTGTGCGCGTGTTCAAAGAGCCCGGCGCGAGCGTCAAGCAAGGCGAGCCGCTCTTGCAGCTCGCCGCGATCTCGGTGCACGGCGCGCGCAAGCTGGCGTACGCCCAGGCCCTCGAAGATCGCTCCGCGATCCGCAGCGCCGAGCTGACCGCACAGAGCGCTGCCGATCAGGCCGAGCGCATGGCCCAAGCGGAAGCCGCTTATTCAGAGCGCGACATCCGCAAGGCGAAGAATGAAGCCGCGGGTGCCGTCGCCGATCTGGACCGCTTGAGGGCCAGCGCTGCGATGCATCGCGCGACCAACGGCCGTGAGCTCGCCCGTGCGAGCAAGCAGCTGGTGCGCGCACCGTTCGATGGTGTGCTCTCTGCGCGTTTTCTAGATACGGGCGACTTTGCGAGTCCTGGACAAGCCTTGGCCAAGGTGGTCGACGGCTCGCGCTTTGTGCGCTTTGCACTGCCGGCGCAAGAGCACGCCCGCTTGCAGAGTGGCCGGCTTGTGCAAGTGTTGTCAGCAGGGTCGGACCTGCCGCTGATGGCGACAGTGGTCGACGTGGATCCCGAGCTCGATGCCGCAGCCGCCGTAGGCTTCGCGCGCGCCGCGCTCCCCGATGCTTCTGACCCAGAGATTCCCGCGCCGCGCTTGGCACCAGGCACGCGCGTCGAAGTGCGGCTGGATGTGGGAGTTGCACCATGAGCAGTCGTCGCAAAAACCGCAAGAGCGATCCGGGGCCTGCCCCGAAGCCCGAACAGACCGGGATCGCGACGGTCACACCGTTTCGGCCTGAGGCGCTGGCCTTCCATGCGCGCGGGCCTCAGCGCTCGGATGTCCTGCACATCACACCGCAGCTGCTACACGCGGTGTTTTGGTTTGTGATCGCGCTCGTCGCAGTCGTGATCGCGTTCGTCTCGAGCTCGCAAGTGACCGACTACGCGGAAGGTCCGGCGCTCGTTTTGCTCGACAATCGCCACGATGTCACAGCATCGCGTGCAGGCGTCGTGGTCGAAGTGCGCGCCCGCGCGGGCGCACACGTCAAAGAGGGTGACGTGCTCTTGCAGCTGCACTCCGCGACTGAAGCCGCTGAGCTCGCTTCGCTCGAGCGCGAGCTCTCGGATCAGCTGGTGCTCTTGATGCGCAACCCTGCCGATCGCGCGGCCCGTGATGCGGTGCTCAGCTTGCGCACGCGCAGAGACGTGGCGAAAACCGCGCTCGAACGTAGCGTGCTTCGCGCGCCGATCAGCGGGATCGTGACCGATCTCCGCGCACGCGCTGGCCAGATGGTCGAGGCCGGCGCGCCGCTGCTCGCGTTGCAAGCCGAAGCCACCGGCGCTCACGTCACCGCGCTCATGCCGGGACCGGAGCGTCCGCGCTTGCGCCCAGGCATGCCGATGCGCTTGCACATCGACGGATTCGATCGCACCGCGCTCGACTTAGAAATCGAGAGTGTCGACGAGCAGGTGCTGGGTCCACCTGAAGCGCTGCGCGTGCTCGGCAGCGAGCTCGCGGGTGCGATCGACGTGCAAGGTCCGGTCGTGCTGGTGCATGCGTTCGTGCCGAATGCCAGCTTCCAATCGCGCGGCAACCACTACCGCTTGCACCACGGCATGTCGACGCGCGCCGAAGTCGCAGTGGCGAAGGAAGCGCTGCTTTACGCGTGGATTCCGGGCTTGGGGGAGGCGTTGTCCGATGTCTTCTGAGTCGAAAGTCTTGAGCGCTGGCTGGGCTAAGCTGCAGCAGTTGATGAGCCGGCGCGGCGCGCGCATCCCGCTCGTCACGCAGGTGTCAGCCGCGGATTGCGGCGCGGCGTGTCTCGCGATGGTGCTCGGCTATTTTGGTCGCCACGTCGCAGTCGATCAGGTGCGTGACGCTCTCGGCGGCACCGCACAAGGCGTCACGGCACGCCGTTTGGCCGACGCGGGCCGCCGCTTAGGGCTGCGGAGCCGCGGCGTGAAGCTCGACCTCGAGAGCCTCGAGTTCGCCCCGCGCGGCACCATCCTGCATTGGGAGATGAACCACTTCGTCGTGCTCGACAGCGTGGATCGCCACGGCGCACGCATCATCGATCCCTCGGCCGGTCCTCGCCACGTGAGCTTCAAGGATCTGGCGGAGCGCTTCACCGGCGTCGCGGTCATGCTCGAGCCGGGGCCTGACTTCGCGGCAGGCGGAGCGCCCAAGGACCGCTTGGGTCGCTACCTGCGCTGGCTAAAGGCCGCTCCGGGCTACTGGCCGCGCGTGATTACGCTGTCGGTCGTGCTGCAGCTCGTCGCGCTCGCCGCGCCCGCAGCCGTCGGCCTTACTGTCGACAAGGTGCTGCCGCGGCACGACACCGATCTCTTGCAGCTGATCGCAGTGGGTGGGCTGGTCGCGCTCTCGATCCAGCTGTTTACGAGCTTCGTTCGCTCCAACCTGCTGCTGCACCTGCGCACGTACATGGATGCGCAGATGACGCTCGAGCTCAACGAGCATCTCTTGGCGTTGCCGTTTAGCTATTTCCAACAGCGCTCCGCGGGCGACCTCGTGCTGCGGCTCGCGAGTGGCGTCCAGATCCGCGACGTGCTCACATCCTCTGCGCTGAGCGCAGTGCTCGATGGCGCGATGGCGCTTGTGTACTTCGTGCTGCTGCTGATCGTCGCGCCGCCGTTGGCTGCGATCGCGTTGGGCGTGGCCGTGCTGCAGAGCATCGTCGCGATCACCAGTGGCCGTCGCAACGCAGAGCTGATGGCCGAACAACTCGTCGCCCAAGCCAAGCTCACGAGCGCTCAGACCGACGCGCTCGCAGCGATCGAGTCGATCAAGTCGATGGGCGCCGAAGCGCGCATCGCGGGCCGCTTCACGGACCTCTACGTCGACGTGCTTAACACGTCGCTGGATCGCGGGCGCTTGTCGAGCGCGGTCAGCACGCTGACCTCTGCGCTCGGCTTCGCGGGTCCGCTCGCGCTGCTGTTGACGGGCGCGCACATGGTCCTGAACGGCAGCCTAGGCACCGGCGGCATGCTCGCTTTGAGCGCGCTCGGCAGCGCATTCCTCACACCGGTCGGCGCGCTGATCGGCACGATCACGCAGCTGCAGACCTTGCAGAGCTACGTGCACCGCATCGAAGACATCCTCGACACGCCGCGTGAGCGTCGAACGCAGACGCCGATGGCGGCGGCAGCTCTGGGCGGCGCGATCGAGCTGAAACAGCTGACTTTCAGCTATGAGAGCTCAGTGTCGCCCGTGCTCCAGGACCTGAACCTGAGCGTGAAACCGGGAGAGTTCCTCGCGATCGTCGGGCCTTCGGGCTCCGGCAAGTCGACCTTGGCGCGCGTGCTCAGCGGTTTGCTCAGCCCCAGCGCCGGCAGCATCGCATTCGACGGCATCGACCAGACGCGCTGGGATCTCACTGCACTGCGCGGCATGCTCGGGATGGTCACGCAGGACACGCGCCTGCTTGCCACGTCCGTGCGCAACAACATCAGCTTGTTCGACTCCGAGATCGCGCTGCCGCAGATCGAAGCCGCCGCCAAGCTCGCAGAGATCCACGCGGACGTGCAGCGCCTTGGCCTCGGTTACGACACGGTGCTAAGCGACGGCGGCGGCTCACTCTCCGGCGGTCAGCGCCAGCGCATGTCGCTCGCTCGCGCGCTGCTACGTAAGCCGAAAGTGCTAGTGCTCGATGAAGCGACGAGCCAACTCGACACGCTCACAGAGCGCAAGCTGCAAGCCAACCTCGAAGATCTATCCTGCACGCGGATCGTGATCGCGCATCGCTTGAGCACGATCCGCGACGCAGACCGGATCGTCGTGATGGATCGCGGCCAAATCATAGACATCGGCCGCCACGGCGAGCTAACCGCACGCTGCCCGCTCTACCGCGATCTAGTAGGCGCCCAGTCCCTAGCAGCAACGCTAGGCGCAGCAAACGCAGGCTAAGCTCCCGCGCCCGCCACTCTCTAAACCAAGCGACCTTGATAGCGCGCCCGAGGAGCGACAAACTCACTCCATGCCCGCGCGTCCAGTCCACTCACTACGCGCATTCTTCAAAGCCCGTCCACTTCACGATGTGGAGCACGCATTCCTAGAACGGGAGTTCGGCCAAAGCCTAGCGCTCGAGCGCCTACGAATCGCCGGAGGAGGGCACCCCTTCGGCCGGTTGGGCTGGCAGCCAATGGCTGCACGCATCCAGCTCAGCGACCACTGCTTCGAGGACTCGGACCCCGCGCAGCCCGTGCGTAAAGAGCGCTGGCCGGTGCTGGCCCACGAGGCGCTGCACGTGTGGCAGCGCGTTCACCGCCATCATCGCCTAGGCGTCAGCGTGGATGGCGTGCTCCTGGGCGTGGCCCGTGGTCGCGCAGCCTACCTCTATGACCGCGAGCTCACGGACCCAGCCCTGCTTTTGCGGGAATTTCTGCGTGGAAATATCGAGCAACAAGGACAAATGTTCGAAGATTACGTGCGTTCGAACGTCACAGTTCCCGAGGCGCGCGATGCCAGGTTCGAACAGATTGCGCAGTATGTCCGCCAAAAGCGTGTACGTAAGGTCGTGTAGAGCCATCGCATTTGCGCCTTGCGCGTTGCCCATACAGCGCGCTGGGCTAGGCTGAGAGGCGTATATGGCACACCGTGGATCAGTCAGGTGGTTGTCGATGTTTGGAGCGCTGGCCGCAGCGCTCCCGAGCTACGCGGCTGCTCAAACTGGGCAGGCTGGCCCGACCGCGCAGGTGATCGTCTCGGCACCTGCGCTGCCCGCCGCGCCTCCTGTTCCGGCCGAACCGTACGTTCCGCCCCCGCCTTCGCCCTCGGCGATGAGCTTCGCGCCATCAGGTTCGCCCGGCGCCACCACCTACCAGAGCGGTCAGCCTGTGTATGGCGATGACGACGGCGGCGACGATGACGAGGAAGAAGGCGGGGGCTACCAACCACCACCGGTCGTCCAACAAGCCCCGCCTGCAGTGCTTCAAGAGACCGCGCCGCTCGCACCGTCAGCGAACTACGTCTGGGCACCGGGCTATTGGTACTGGTACGGCAGTCAATACTCCTGGGTCCCCGGTCGCTGGCTCGCGCCGCACGCCGGCTACTACTACATCACGCCGCGCTGGGATTACCGCGCCGGCTACTACAACTTCGTGCCCGGTGGCTGGTCGGCTTCGTTCGGCGGGCCCGTCGCGTATCCGCTCTACATGCACTCCTGGCGTAGACAGGGCTTCTATTCAGGCGGGTACTACGGCGCCGCTCCGTATTATCGGCCGCACGGTTACGGTCGCGCGTACGCCAGGCCGCGCGGCTACGTCGCTCCACCCGTGCACCGTCATCGCCATCCGCGTGATAGCTACGTAGCTCCGCCAGCGCGCAGCTTGCGCGGTCCAGATCGCGGCTTTCGTGGTCCCGACCGCGGCTTTCGTGGTCCCGACGGCGCTGGGTTTCGCGGCCCTGACCGAGACGTTCGCGGCCCGAGTCGCGGTCCCGACCGGACCTTTCGCGGCCCCGACCGCGGTGGTTTTCGCGGCTCCGACCGCTACGTCGCGCCGCCCTCGCGGGGGCCGAGCCGCATGATCTCGGCACCGCCCTCGCGCGGTGGCGGAGGCCGCAATCACTACTCAGCGCCCACGGCGCGCGGTGGCGGGCGCGGTGGTGGGCGTGACGTGCGAACCCGGCGCTGAATAACCCGCGCAGACGGCGGACCGGCCTGCGTTGCGGTGCGGCCTAGGTTTGCCCATACTGCGCGGCTCTGATGCGTCGTTACCTGATTCAGACCTTCGGCTGCCAGATGAATGTCCACGATTCCCTGCGGATCGAGGAGGCACTTTCTGGCGCGGGTTACACCGCGACCGACGCCCCCGAGCTCGCCGATCTGATCGTGTTCAACACCTGCAGCATCCGCGAGAAAGCGGACCACAAGCTGCGTAGCGCGGCGGGCACGTTTCGCGAGCTCAAAGAACGCAAGCGCGACCTGGTGATGGTCGTAGCCGGATGCATGGCGCAGCAGCGCGGAGAAGCGCTGCTCAAAGAGGTCGACCTCGTCGATGTCGTGATCGGCCCGGACAACATCGTCGAGCTGCCCAGTCTGATCAGCCACGTGCGGGCAGGGGGTCCCCCGATCGCTCGCACAGTCTTCGATCTCGAAGCGCCGAGCTTCTTGCAAGCGCACGCGCAGCCCCTGCGACGCGAAGTGTGCGCGTACGTGACGATCATGAAGGGCTGCGATGAGCGCTGCACGTATTGCATCGTGCCGTACACGCGCGGCGCCGAACGCTATCGCTCGAGTGATGAGATCGTCGCGGAGGCGCAGCGGCTGGTGGCGGCGGGCGTACGCGAGATCACGCTGCTTGGTCAGACCGTGAACTCTTGGCACGAGCCCCACGAGCAGGTTTCGGAGTCACGCTTTCCGTGGCTGCTGCGTCGGATCGCGCGTGAAGTCCCGGAGCTGAAGCGCCTGCGCTACACGTCGCCACATCCGCGTCACCTCACGCCGGCGCTGATCGCCGCGCATGCAGAGCTTGATGTGCTGCCCGCGCACGTGCACATGCCCGTGCAGTCCGGCTCCGATCGCATGCTGCGCTTGATGCTTCGCCGCTATCGGCGGCAAGATTTCTTGGATCGCATCCAGGCGCTGAAGACCTCGCGCCCCGGCTTCACAGTGTCGACCGATGTGATCGTCGGCTTTCCGGGCGAGACCGAAGAGGATTTCCAAGACACGCTGAGCTTGGTGCGCGACGCCGCGTTTACGAGCGTGTTTGCGTTCAAGTATTCACCGCGTCCGCACACGCCTGCGCTGCGGCTCGGCGACACGATCCCCGAAGCGCTCAAGAGTGAGCGGCTCGCGCGCTTGTTCGAGGTGAGCGAAGGGCAGCAAGCCGAGTACCTGCAAGGCCTGGTCGGCCGAGAGCTCGAAGTGCTGATCGACGGGCCCAGCAAGAATGATCCCACGCGCTTCACAGGGCGCAGTGAACGGCACGAGATCGTGCACGTGCCCGTGCCGGTTGGCTGCGATCCGAGCGGTGAGCTGCTACGCGTGCGCGCGATCGAGGCCAGCAAACGCTCGCTGCTCGCCGAGCCGAACGTGCCGTTTCGCGCGCCGACGCGGGTGGTCGAGCCCGTCGCGCAGCCGCGCAAAACATCGCTGCGCTTACCGGTAGTGCCCGTCTGATGCAGCGATTTCCGCGCTGGTTGCGAGCGTTCGGTCCTGCGCTTTTGTACATGCTCCTGATTTGGGCGCTGTCGTCGTTCCCGATCCAGGTGGATTTCTCGCGCATCCCCCTGCGCGACAAGGGCGTGCACTTCATCGAGTACGGAACGCTGAGCGTGCTGCTCACGCACGCGTTGTGCACGACCGCACCGCAGCGCAATCGGCTCGCCGTCTGGGCTACCGCGGCGCTGATCACGCTGATGTGGGGCGCGATCGACGAGATCCATCAGGCGTTTGTGCCCGGCAGGTTTTCAGACGTCGGCGACTTGATCGCGGATGGCTGCGGTGGAGCGGTCGGCTCGCTGGTGTACTTGCTGATCCGCCGAGGACGCCGGACAGCGCAAGGTCAGCTCGATCATTCGAGCTGACCTTGATGGCCGTTATTCGACCTTGAGGATCGCGTGGAACGCGGCCTGCGGGATCTCCACGCGGCCCACGTTCTTCATGCGCTTTTTGCCTTCTTTTTGCTTCTCGAGCAGCTTGCGCTTACGTGAGATGTCGCCGCCGTAGCACTTCGCGGTCACGTCCTTGCGCATGGCGCGGATCGTCTCGCGCGCGACGATGCGTGCTCCGATCGCAGCCTGGATCGCCACTTCGTACTGCTGACGCGGCACGATCTCCTTGAGCTTGATCGCGAGCTGCTTGCCGAGTTGGTGCGCGCGGTCGCGGTGCACGATCGCACTGAGCGCGTCGACCGGGTCGCCGTTGATCATCATGTCGAGACGCACGAGCGTATTGGCGCGATAGCCGATCAGCTCGTAGTCCATCGATGCGTAGCCGCGCGTCGCGGACTTCAGCTTGTCGTAGAAGTCGAACAGCACTTCGGCGAGCGGCATTTCGTACGTGATGATCACGCGGTTCTGCGAGGCATATTGAATGCCTTGCTGCTGTCCGCGCCGATCCTCACAGAGCTTGAGCACCGCACCCACGTACGCTTCGGGCACGTGGATCGTCACCTTGAAGTACGGTTCTTCGATCAGATCGATCTTGCCCGGATCCGGCATGCTCGCGGGATTCTCGACGTTCACGATCTTGCCGTCTGAGGTGTGCACCTTGTAGACGACGCTCGGCGCCGTGGTCACGAGATCCAGCTCGTACTCACGCTCGAGCCGCTCTTGCACCACTTCCATGTGCAAGAGGCCGAGGAAGCCGCAGCGGAAGCCGAGGCCGAGCGCTTGCGAGTTGTCGGGCTCGAACTGAAACGCGCTGTCATTCAAGTGCAGCTTCTCGAGCGCGTCGCGCAAGTCGCCGTACCTGTCGGAGTCCGTGGGAAAGATGCCCGCGAACACCATCGGCTTCACGTCTTCGAAGCCTGGCAGCGGATCCGTCGTCGGACGCTTCGCGTCGGTCACCGTGTCGCCGACCTTCGTGTCGTGCACGGATTTGATCGACGCAGAGAAGTAGCCCACCTCACCGGGCCCGAGCTCTTCGAGCGCCGTCTCGAAGGGGCTGAACACGCCCACCTCGGTGACCTCGTAGTCGGCCATGGTCGCCAGCAGGCGGATCTTCTGGCCCTTCTTCAGCTGGCCATCGACGACGCGCACGAGAACCACCGCGCCGCGGTAGCTGTCGTACCAGCTGTCGACGACCAGCGCGCGCAGCGTGCCCTGTAAGTCGCCCTTGGGCGCAGGCACGTGCTTCACCACCGCTTCCAGGATCTCCTGGATGCCAATGCCTGTCTTTGCGCTCGCAGCCACCGCGTTCTCAGTCGACAACCCGACGACCTCTTCGACCTCGCGCCGCGCGCGATCGATGTCGGCACTGGGCAGGTCGATCTTGTTGAAGACCGGGATGATCTCGAGGTTGTTGTTGATCGCGAGATACACGTTCGCGAGCGTCTGCGCTTCGACACCCTGCGTCGCGTCGACGACGAGCAGCGCACCTTCACACGCCGACAGTGAGCGCGACACTTCGTACGTGAAGTCGACGTGCCCTGGCGTGTCGATCAGGTTGAGCTGGTATGTCTCACCGTCATTGCCCTTGTACGACAGGCGCACTGCTTGCGCCTTGATCGTAATGCCGCGCTCACGCTCGAGGTCGAGCTTGTCGAGGAACTGTTCAGTCATCTGACGCTTGGTGATCGCGCCAGTCGCTTCCATGAGTCGATCGGCGAGCGTGCTCTTGCCGTGATCGATGTGGGCGATGATGGAGAAGTTCCGAATACGACTTGAATCGGCAGGCATCGGTGACCGGGGTTAGAGACGAGAGGCTGGCGCGATGTAGCGCATCTGCGGCGTTCGCGCACTCATGCAAACGTCTGCCGTGCCCAATAGCGTCCTTCAGAACGCTGCGGTTGTCAGCCTGGTAGTCAGTCTGGTCAAACGGGTTGTCAGTTTTCATGGGCGTGCGCGCGGGCGGGCGGGCGCGCGGGCGCGGGTGCGCTCAACCCTTTTTGTCGCCAGCGGCGGCCACGAGGGTCAGTTGCCCGGGGAGCTCCGACTGATGCCGCTCCAGCACGAGATCAATGCCTTCGCGGATGTAGACCGCGATGGGAACCTTGGTGCGCTCGTGCAAAAGCTTGAGGCTCTCGTTCTGTTCCGGAGTAATGTAAATCGTTGTCGAGATTTTCTTGCGAGCCATGACTGTCGAGCCCCGCTTCTTCGCACTGAGCACTTAAGCTAGTGGTGAAAGTACATGGCATCATACATATTGTCAAACGGTTCTTGCGGGTCAGGGATGCCTAGTCGTAACCTCGCAAGTTTTGTGCGCAAACCATCTCGGGTCTCTCGGCATGTCTAGCCTTCGCGCTTATTCTCGAATGATATTGAGCGGTTATCTGTTGGGTGCCGGGCTCGGTTGTGGCGACGATCCGCCCAAAGTGGAGACCGGCGGGCTGAGCTCGCCAGACGTTCCCCACCCGATCGAGCCGTTCCGGCGCTTCGAGTGCGACGGTCAGCGCGAGGCCATGGTCGACTCCAATGGCGATGGCTACGCGAACACGCGCCACGTCTACGTCGACAACAAAGAGATTTGCGCCGAGATGGACGTCAACATGGACGGTCGCGTTGATGTCACGCGCGTGTTCAAAGACGGCCAGCTCGAGAAAGAGCAACACGACTTCGACTTCGACGGTCGCATCGATCAGCAGGCGTACTACTTGAGCGGCAAGCTCGCGCGCAAAGAGATCGATACCGACTTCGATGGTCGTATCGATACCTGGGTGTACTGCGACGGACCATACGTCGGGAAGCTCGAGCGTGATCGGCACCATCGTGGCCAGGTCGATACCTGGGAAGGCTACGAGTACGGAGTGCTGGCGAGCGTGCGGTATGACGACAACCACGATGGACAGATCGAGCGTTGGGAATCGTATCGAGAAGGCCGCCTGATCAAGGTCGAGTTCGATGCAGACTTCAACGGCAAGCCGGATCACGAGGACTATCAGGGCTCTGACGGGCCGGTGTTCGCGAAGGACGCCGTGAGCTGCGATGGATCACGCTTGCCGGAGCGTCCTACATCGCAACCCGCAGCACCCGCGGCTCCTGCCGCGCCCGCTGCGCCTGCTGCGCCTGCTACGACGGCGGCGGCGGCGGCGGCTGCTGGGCCTGGCGCTGAGGCCGCACCGGCCACTGCACCGCTGCCTGCAGCTGGCGCGGTACCGGTTGCACCCCCTGCAGCTACTAGCGGCACGCCTGATACGGTCGCACCGAAGGGAGCTCCGAAGTGATCCTCACGAGGCATGCGCCGGCGTTGGTGCTTTTGATCGTCGCGTGTGGAGGCGAAACCGCCAATGCGCCGAAAGTACAGACAGCGGATCCCAACGCACCGAGCGAAGAATCGCTCAAAGGCTCGGGCGACCCGCGCTGCGACAGCACCGTGAAAGGCCGCGAGTTCAGCGAGTACGACACCTCGGGTGACGAAGTGCCCGACGTCCGCAAGGTCTTCGTGCGCATCGGAGATGCCAACACCAGCCGCCTCGTCCTGATCTGCCGCGAAGCCGACGTCAATCACGACAAAGTCAAAGACATCGTGCGTGTGTACGACGACGAAGGCCGCCCGCTGCACGAGAACGCGGACCGCAACTTCGACAAAAAGTTCGACCAGACCACCGTCTATCAATCGGGCGAAATCGTCGAACAGTCGTTCGACAACGACTTCGATGGTCGCATCGACACCAAGATCTTCTTCAATCGTGGTGCGCCCATGCGCGCCGAGCGCGACTTGTCGGGACGAAGCACACCCGAACAGTGGAAGCCTGATCGCTGGGAGTACTTCGAAGGTGGCAAGCTCGTGCGGATGGGTACTGACACGGACGGTGACACCCGCGTAGACCATTGGGACCGTGACGCGGCGTGGAAGCGCGCACAGGAAGCGGCCCAAGCGCAGTCGGCGGCTGCAGCGCCAGACTGATCTCCAAGCTTTTGCCGGCCCTGCGTGCTATCGAGGGCCGACATGAGCAGCCAGCGGCTCCAAAAAGTCCTCGCACAGGCCGGTGTCGCGTCGCGACGCGCGGCCGAAGTCCTCATCACTGAGGGTAGGGTACGCGTCAATGGACGCATCGTGCGCGAGCTCGGTGCGCGCGCAAATCTCCGCAAGGACCGCGTCGAAGTCGATGGGCGCCGGCTTGTCGCGCAGCGCCACGTCTACTTTCTTATGCACAAGCCGCGCGGCGTCGTGACGACGCTCGACGACCCCGAAGGCCGCAAGACGGTCAAGGACTCGCTGGGCAATATCAATGAACGCGTGTTCCCCGTCGGCCGCTTGGACTTTCAGACGAGCGGTGCGCTGCTGCTGACGAACGACGGCGACCTGGCGCAGGCGCTGCTGCACCCCACGCGCGCGGTGCCGAAGACTTACAACGCGAAGCTCGAGGGTAAACTCGACGCAGAGCGGCTGAACGCGCTGCGCGAGGGCGTCACGCTCGACGACGGCCACAAGACTGCGCCGGCTGAAGTCAAAGTCTTGCGTACTGACGACAAGGCGACTTCGGTCGAGATCACGATCTCTGAGGGGAAGAATCGCCAGATCCACCGCATGGGTGAAGCCATCGCGCGCGCGGTGCTGCGCCTCACGCGCCTCTCGTTTGCAGGTTTGACGTTGGAAGGCTTGCGCCCGGGCCAGCTGCGGCAGCTGACTGCGCGTGAGCTCACCGACCTGAAAGAGACTTATCTGCATAAGGCACCCAAGCGTCGAAAGGGCGGTCAGTTGTATGGCGCTGAGGCCTATGAGGAGGCGTCGGGGCAACTTTCGTTCTCTCCAGGTGACAGTCCCGAGGAGCAGAGCGCTTGGGGATCTGAGGAAGAGCCGTCGTGGGGTGATGAGGACGGCGGCACGTCGGATGAGGGCGGGGAAGCAGCGAGTGCTGCGCCTGCGCGAGAGCCCCGAGCTGCGTCGCGCGGGCGCGCCGAACGCCGCGGCGCGGATTCCAGCCGAGGAAACGATGCGCCGCAGCGTGGCAAGGACGCTCGCCGCGGAGGCAGCGCGCGTCGCGGCCCCGATGCGCGCCAAGGCAGCGCCGCGAGCTTCGGCAGCAAAACTCGCCGCGGAGGCAACGCTCGCCGCGACGACGAAGCAAAAAGCGGCGAAGGGCTCCGCGAAGACGACGCACAACGCAACGGCCAAATTCAACGCCGAGGTCGCACGCAAGGCAGCGCTGACCCACGGAATGATTTCAGCGCGCAACCGCGCAAGACCCGCGGAGCGAGCCCACGCAACGAATACGGCTCGCAAGCGCGCAAGACCCGCGGGGCGGCGGGCTCTCGCAACGAATACGGCTCGCAAGCGCGCAAGACCCGCGGGGCGGCGGGCTCTCGCAACGAATACGGCTCGCAAGCGCGCAAGACCCGCGGGGCGGGCCCACGGAACGAGTATGGCTCGCAAGCGCGCAAGACCCGCGGGGCTGACACGCGGAACGAATACGGCTCGCAGCCCCGTAAGCAGCGCGGAGCGGACCCACGAAGCGAAGCCGAATACGGCTCGCAGCCGCGCAAGACGCGCGGAGCGGACGCGCGGAACGAATACGGCTCGCAGCCGCGCAAGACGCGCGGAGCGGACGCTCGGAACGACTACGGCTCGCAGCCACGCAAGACGCGCGGAGCTGACCC
>Ga0114940_10000245_pt1 | contig 30780 bp, 24 predicted proteins | sample ColdCreekSource_FD_87195 | JGI IMG/M metagenome (GOLD analysis project Ga0114940, IMG submission 87195) | Groundwater microbial communities from Cold Creek, Nevada to study Microbial Dark Matter (Phase II) - Cold Creek Source | ecosystem: Environmental > Aquatic > Deep subsurface > Groundwater ...
AACCTGGCAAGTTTGATTCATTTTAGTTCTGCGGATCGTCGCCAACCGATTATTAAAATTAACTGTGCCAAACTCCAAACTAGCGGTGCGGAATTATTTGGTCGTAGTGGGGGTAAACCAGGGTTAATTGCTAGTCTTCAAGGTGGGACATTGGTTCTTAATAATGTACATCTCTTGGCAGAAGAATTAAGACCAGCGATCGCTAATTTGCTTGAAACAAATCAATATACACCAATCCAGCGTCCAGGGGGAGAAATTGCCACACCTCAAATATCTCAGGCTAGAATCATTCTTATTTCTGAGCAAAGGATTCCCGCGATCGATTGTGCTGTCAACAATTTCATCAAAGTCCCTCCCCTCAGAGTACGGAAAGTAGACCTCGATGAACAGATCAACTATTACCTCAGTCTGATTGGGCGGAATAAATGTCTGCAACGCACCCAGATTACTCCTGAAGCCGTGCGAAACCTCCAAACTTATGACTTTCCCAATAATTTGCGAGAGTTGGAAAGCATTGTGGAACGAGCTTTGGCGCAACTTCAGGGTTGCGATGAGATTACCGAAGAGGTGGTTTGGCAGTCTCAAAGTAAAAAGAAACAGTATCGTTTAAATCTCCTCAATAAATACCCCAAACTACGATATTTCCTACGGAGTGATTGGTTTCCCACCAGAATTAACTATGGCTTTACCCTCTGGTTTTTTGCCCTGATTGTCCTGGTTTTATTCCTTGCCCCTCAAAACCGCCAGGAGAACTTTGCCCTGAATATGTTTTGGGCTTGGTGGTGGCCTCTAATTCTCATTGGCTTTCCCTTTGTGGGTAGGCTATGGTGTGCCGTCTGTCCCTTTATGATATATGGCGAGATTACCCAGAAACTATCGCTGATTTTATGGCCGCGATCGCTCAAAAAATGGCCAAGACAGACTGCGGATCAATGGGGGGGTTGGTTTTTATTTGGCTTCTTTGCCCTGATTTTACTGTGGGAGGAACTGTGGGATTTAGAAAATACTGCCTATCTTTCTGCTTATTTACTGCTACTGATCACCGCAGGGGCGATGATTTGTTCTGCCATCTTTGAACGGCGCTTTTGGTGTCGATATCTCTGCCCCATTGGCGGAATGAATGGTCTGTTTGCCAAACTCTCCATGACGGAATTACGGGCGCAACAGGGAACTTGTTCCGCAGCATGTACCACCTATCAATGTTATAAGGGGGGTGTTGCGAAAGGAGAAGGGCAAGAAACTAATGGCTGTCCCCTCTATTCCCATCCCGCCCAACTAACGGAGAATAAAGATTGTGTTCTCTGCATGACTTGTCTGAAGGCCTGCCCCCATCGTTCGGTAGAGTTTAATTTACGTCCCCCTGGGATTGAACTCTGGACAACCCATATCCCCCATAGTTACGAAGTGGCATTGTTGTTCCTCTTATTAAACGTCGTCTTTCTCCATCGCTTACCTGAAATATCCACCAGATTAGGTTTAAATTTGCATTTAGAGCGATTTAGCAACCATGCTTTAGTCTCAATCATAGTTTTGACTGCACCAATTATCTTGCCCCTACTAGCTCAAGGTATCAATCTACTGGTGGGTAAATTAAATTCCAGGTATGCACCCCGTCAATTCATTGAACTAGCCTATGGCTACTTGCCTCTAGTCTTAGCAGGAAATCTCGCCCACTATTTACGTCTGGGGTTAGGGGAGGGAGGGAGAATACTTCCCGTAACGATGGCGACTTTTGGTTTAAGGGATGGTTTAAATGGTGCAAGTTTACCGACACTTGTGGCTCATCCCGCTGTGATTGCTTTTTTACAGGGTAGTTGTTTAATTAGCGGCATATTGCTCTCGGTGTTGTTAACGCAAAAGATTGCCCGTCAGCAGTTTAAATATTTACTGCCCCATCATATCGCGATCGCCATGCTAGGCATGGGAATGTGGCAAGTAACTGTCGGTTTTTAGTGGTTTTTAAGGCTAAAAAAGCTAGCAACTTAAGCAACTTTAATTAAAGCAGGCGATCGCTTTAACTCAGTTAAATTAGCATTACCAGTACAGAATAAAACGGTTTTAAGTTCAGCAATTAGTAATTCAATCAACTCATCAATAGCTGCTTCAGATTCTGATGCTGCTTGCAGGAACGGAAAAGCTAACCCCGCTAAATCTGCCCCTAAAGCGATCGCTTTGGCGACTTCCATGCCGTCTCTTAAGCCACCAGAAGCAATTAGAGGTAGCTCCCGATATTGCTCCCGAATTTGAATAATGCAGTCGGCAGTAGTAATTCCCCAGTCAGCGAAGGTTTTCCCCAGTCGTCGCTGGAGATTAGTTTCGGCTCTTTCGCTTTCTACCTTTGCCCAAGAGGTTCCCCCCGCCCCCGCGACATCGATGACATCTACCCCCGCTTCTATCAGTTTGGTTGCCATATCCAAAGAAATACCATTGCCGACTTCTTTGGCAATGACGGGGACAGTAATCTCCTTACATAACTGTTCAATTTTTGCGAGTAAACCTTTAAAATTAGTGTCTCCTTGGGGCTGGATACATTCTTGGAGAGGATTCAGGTGGAGAATTAAGGCATCCGCTTCTAAAATATCCACTACCCGTAAACACTGGGTCAAACCGTAAGTGTAGTTAAGCTGTACTGCCCCTAAATTAGCAAATAGCATCGCGTCAGGAGCAAGCGATCGCATGGCAAAGGTATGGGCTAAATTGGGGTTTTCCACCGCAATCCGCTGGGAACCTACTCCCATCGCTAAACCATGATTCTGGGCTGCCACCGCTAAACGAGAGTTGATCATTTTTGCCTGTTCTGTCCCTCCCGTCATTGAAGAAATTAACAAAGGGGCGTTTAGAGTCTTGCCCAGAAACTGAGTCTTTAGGTCAACTTCGCTCCAATCAAGCTCTGGTAAGCAAGAGTGAACAAAACGATATTGATCTAATCCATTGGTGAGATTGCCAAATTGTACGTCATCTTCCAGACAAATACGCAGATGATCGGCTTTTCTAGTTTGCGTATTAGTCATTAAATTCTTTACTCCCTATTTAGCAACCTAAACTTTACTTAAACTTTTTCTCAGCTTGATTTTAATCGTCCCTGAAGATCCTAAAGCAGTTTTTAGGAGATAGGGCAAAAAGCCAAAAAAATGAGGTGAACTGTAACAATTCACCTCGGATAAATACTTTACCTAGTTCTTTAAATCGCCATTATTTGCCGATGTTTTTAGCCATATTGCGGAACATATCCATGCTGTTGCCAGATGGACGACGTTTCTCAGCAGAAGGTTTAGGAGCATCAAAACTGGACTGAGACATTGATTGTGCTTCAGGTGTAAACTCTCTAATGGGATTAGTTTGAGTGACAGCCGAACCACCAGTAACTCCAGGTTGAGACTGAGAGCTAGGAGTAGGGTTGAAAACAGTATTTACAGTAGTGTTTTGGTTAGTGTTACTACCTTTGTAGAGGTTGTTTCTGTTGTCCATAGAAGAAACTTCATTTTCAGAGGCAAAGCCATCTTTGTTTTTTAGAGTTTTAGGAAAAGTTCTTCTGGTTCTTTTACTAGTTCTCATATATTCGATGTCGCCCATAGTCATCGCGTCATCAGGGCTTAAGAAAAAATCTTTATCTCCCATTGCTTTTATGTCTCCTATTTATTGTTTTGTTATTTTTAATGATGATGATAATTATCTGAGGTTAAGAACCCTTAGTATTGAGTTAAGGAAAGTAACCAAAAGTTAACTATATATAAGTATTATTCTACACATAAGCAACCCTGATAGTCAATGAAATTGCGGAGCTTACTTAGCAACTATGAACAGGTAATTCTAGTTATAAATACCTAAAAATCAAAACAACTCTTAAAAAATAGTCAAATCTAGCGGAAAATTAACCAAGATGTTGTTTAACTGGAGAAGTAGTCGTTATCTTGGAGCAATTTGATGAGTAAGCTACGTAATATTCTCTTGGGTGCTGGGGTGGCAGCAGTAGGCGCTATCGGCACGAAAAAAGCAGTTGACTACCTCCGCAATCGCGATCAAGAAGAGGTTGTCGAAGAAAGTGTCGGCGATGTAAATGCTGAAACAATCGCAGCAGATGAAGTTGCTTACGCTACGGTGGAAGCCAATTCAGTGCAGGACTTTTTAGACCAGAGTTTTGGCACTCCTGGACGATATGTTCCCACTCGTTCCCCCAAGGTGTTTGAATATCAAAATGATCAATATATGGTCATCTGGGCAAAGGATAATGAGAAAAACAAAAATCAGATGATGGCGTTCAAATATACTGACGCTGGACGCAAAATGGTGGCTAGCGTTGGCTATACAGGAGAGGCAACTGATTACAATCTAAGTCTGGATGGTACTGACTTTGCGATCGAAGTTAACGGTGAAAAGCTTGTCAGTGGACAGGGTGAAACCAAAGGCGCGGAGGAAGTTGATTTTGTCCTAGCTTAGTTTATTTGAGTAGCGTGGGGTGTGCCTCGCGCTACCAATTTTAGTTATTTCAATCCAACACCTACCTTTCAATTGAGAATGGTGCAAGAATTAGAGATGTACCATACTTTTGCTTTCTTGATATTGGCGGATAATTTTTTGCGAGATAGTTGAAGGCATACGCTTGATTCCCGACGTAATCTGCATTACCTGCTCTTCTGACCTAGCTATCTTGAGAAAGTCGAGGATGCGATCAATTTGCCTTGGGGCATCATCTAAAATATCTTCGTATACCACCACTAGTGGTTGTATTTGGTGGGTAGCTAAAGTCTTTTTTAACCGCGCTTCTTGCTGTTCAATAAATAGTACTTTTTGTTCGACATCATTGAGCAAACTACGATCAATTTTCAGGCTTTCTAATTGAGCCTGATAGCTATTTTTTTTCGCATCACTATGGAGATGCCAAACTTCAGTTTTTTGCGCCAGAACTAAGGACACAGCCTGGGCTATTTTATCTTTTCTGATCAATAAAATGAATTGATCAATTGATTGCCAGAGGTTCTTAGAATCGGGTGTTACTCGCTGTAGTTCAAACAAAAAATGAGAGATCAACTTAGTACCAAATACGCCATTGCTAGTGGTACGGTACTCCATCAAATTGTCTAGTAATTTAAGATAGTTAAAATTACAGTGACGAGCTAATTCTTGGGTTGCTAGCCTAAGATGTTCCATTGGGTGTCCTGCGATCGCTGTAGAATTAAGCAGGTCACAAAGATAAGTCGAACCTGACCGAGGAGTGGTCAAAATAGCATAGGATTGTTTGGGCTTTTGATTCTGTTGGGGGGTAGTTTTTAGTAAAGGGCGATCGCACAACAAATTAATCAAGATATCAGCAAATAACTGCAAGACAATCGGATGAACTATTGAATCTAATTGCTGATTAATGGTAGCCAATAAACTCGCTTCATTTTCTAGAGAAACTACCACAATTCCTTGATACAAGCTGAAATCAGTCTCTTTTAACCCCTCGACAGGGTGAGCGGACAAATCATAGTAGTAGTTGTAATTGTTTTTTTGATGTTGAGCAAAAAAGTCTTTAATATAGGCTAAAGGCGCAGCATTGCCGACAAAAAATAATCTTTCTTGGGATGATAGTTGGGTTAAAAATCTGGTTTCTTCAATAGCTTGAAAGATTTGTGCTAATTCCATCTTGATTTTGTGTTGAGCAACTCAGTTGAGAAAGGTGCAAGGGATTTGAGCCTCCACAAACTAACTTATTTCTCCCAACAAATCAACTTAATTTAAGCTGAAATTAAGTTTTCTCTGGTCTAAACCTTCAGAATTGAGGATAACTAAGCTACAATCTGCTGCAAGAATGCAGTTCACAGCTTGAAAAATACGCAATGGTTGGTTATTTAGTCTTTCTGACAATTTATGTCGGGTTATATTCCTTGTTTGCCTTGGGTTTGAATTTGCAGTGGGGGTACGCGGGATTAATTAACTTTGGTCACGTAGCCTTTATGACTGTAGGAGCATATACGACAGTTCTTTTGAGTTCTCAAGGAGTACCGTTGATCTTAGCGGTGATGGCTGGAATTGCGATCGCTGCTCTCCTGGGATTATTAATTGGCATGTCTACCCTCAGACTACGAGAAGATTATTTAGCGATCGTCACTATTGGCGTATCGGAAATGTTGCGCTTGGTCGCCCTCAATGAAGACTGGCTCACCCAGGGATCTTTTGGTGTTCGAGGATTTCCTTTACCCTTAGAGAGTTTCGACCCTAATGCCATCCAAAAATATCTCTTGATTGCTGCCTTAACTTTGCTAGGGATCTTCGCTGCGGGGCAATTATGGCATGGTTTGCGATCGCAATGGCGAGAAACACAGGAAATTAAGGGAAGTAGCTATCAACCTACTCAGAAAGTTAGTGTGATTACCTGGGGAATTATTGCTTTAGGGGTAATTTTGGCGATCTATATCAATGGTTGTGCAGCCCTGTTGGACTATAACTATAAAGCAGGTTTAATGCTCTTGGTTTTATGGACGGTAGCGATCGTTTACTGGGGTTTGGAGCAATTAGCTAAATCCCCTTGGGGTCGAGTATTAAAAGCGATCCGTGAGGACGAAGAAGTTGCCACGGCTTTAGGTAAAAATGTTTTCTGGTATAAGCTTCAGGCATTTATGCTGGGGGGAGCGATCGCAGGAGTGGCGGGAGCGTTTTACGCTTGGCAATTAACTACTATTTATCCCAGTAACTTTGAAACCCTGATCACCTTTAATGTTTGGACAATGGTGGTTCTGGGTGGTGCGGGTAAAAATCCTGGGGCATTGTTAGGGGCGATTATCTTTTGGGCTTATGATGCCTTAACCCGCTTTTATTTACCTAAATTAGGCTGGTTTGATAGTTCAGGAGAAGGGGCTTTTCGGGTGATGGTTATCGGTCTAATTTTGATGGTCTTGATGGTGTGGCGACCCCAAGGGATCTTGGGTAAGAAAGAAGAGTTAACTTTGGGCAGATAAAATAATCAACAGTGAAATAAGATTGGGAGCATCCCACTTTTGCAGCTTGCATCAATTTATATAAACAAGATAGCCAGTTACAGAAGTTTTTGAAAGATTTTCAAGAATTAGTTGGGATTTAATTTAAACCGCATCTCGACTAATTAAGAACGCGATCGCGCCTTTTGTAATCCCAGTAAACTCTAATTGTCTGGTAGAAAATTACGATCTAATGTCTGTTCGATAGAATAAGGACAAGCTTCTGGTAAATTAGGAATTCCTGTTTCTCTGCTCGCGTCTTGTCTTCCCCGTTGATAAGCCTTGTTCAAAATGACTACATCTTCAAATAAATTTTTCAAACTAGGAGTATCTTCAATATAATAACTAATATTATCTCTTTCTCGACTGATAGTATTACTCCAGCTTCTAGTTCTTTTTTGGGGTTGAAATTGCCATTTAAGTAAATGATGATAGATAAGTCTTAAGCTAGATATTAACTTGTTACGTTCACTTCTACCCAAGCTTTCTATTTCCTCTATTAAATTTTCTAAGTCTAGTTTTTCAAAATCTTTACTTTGTAATAACCTGCTGGTTTTTTCTAACCATAAAAGATAATCACTGTCATACAAATCTTTAATTGTTAATAGATTAATAACTTGTTTATTATGCATAATCATCTTTAATTTTTTAGTAATTATAACCTATTTAAAAACTCTCGCGATCGCTTTTAAACATACTGATTAACTCTCTGCGTTTTTGCCCCGAACAATGAACCAAACACAAACCTCTAATCAAAAAATAATCAGTGCTTCACCTACTTCGCCTCAGAATGCGATCGCCTTTTTTGGCGACTTTAGCTTTATTCGCTCGTTTTATTCCAACTCAACACTTTCCTACTGCTGCAACTGATAGCAGCGATATCTACTACAATCCTAATTATTTACTTTCTCTTCTACCATCACAACAAGACGGGTTATCATTACACGAAGTTTTACACGCTGCTTTGCTTCATGTCTTAAGAAGAGGAGTTAGAGATGCCCAGCTATGGAATATTGCAGCCAATATAGTGGTTAACGGTATTATAGATGTATTGTTAATTTGGTGCTATGAAACCAATTAAAACTGAGTTATATATAAGTTATATAAAATTAAATTGCCGCCAATTATAAATTCAAAATGATAGCTAATACTGTTAATACTATTTACTTTGAAATCTTGACGACAAAGTATTTAGGTGCGTTTCTGCCCCCCATCGCTTTGGATAGTCTTTTTTCTACTCAAGGGGTAATGGTAATGCTCTTAGTAGCTTATGCAGGGGCAATGTGGATGTTTCTTAGCAGCGCCCCAAAGGTATATACGGTGATGGTATCAGATTTACAAAATGCCCAGAGATTTTATGAAGGGTTATTAGATTTACCCGCAGCAGATATACCATTGCACTACTACTATAACTACGACCAGACTATGGGGGCAGGGGGACTAGATCCGCTATACATGTCCACAACTCCCAGCAGTACGACTCTCAACAATACTGATGGACTTTGGTATCAACTGCGAAAAAATACCCAAATTCATATTATTGCGGGGGCTAGCGGTGGTTATAAAGAGCGTCAGCGTCATGTCTGTTTTGACCGCGACTGTCTAGAAGCACTGTTATTGCGGGTTCAATCAAGACGCTTAAAGTATAAAATCCGTCGCGATCAACCATTAAATTTCTTAGTTAAAGACCTAGATAACCAAACCATTGAAATGGCAGAAGTATCTAATTAACTCTTTAGAAACAAATGAATCTGCTAAGGTTGGGGAAAGGGAAAAAGGGAAAAAGGGAAAATCCCTACTTTCTTGCGTTACACACCTGGCGATCGCTTTTTGTTAAGCGAGGATTAGTTCTAAGATAGTCATGAATCCAATTGCAGCCGTATTCAAAATAGTTAATCTTCGCCAGACGTTGGAGATTCCAAACAATAACTCGCTGGTCATCCCCAGCCGAAACGAGGAATTTACTATCCCCACTGAAGTCTACTGACCAAACGTTAGCGGTGTGTAATTCTAAACCCAGTAATTCTTTGCCGTTGAGATCCCAAAGTCGCACGGTTTGATCGGCCCCAGCGGAAGCAATCATTTGACCACTGGGACTAAAGCTAACTTGGTTGACTTCACTTTCATGTCCTAAAAATGTTTTTAGCTCATTGCCTTGAGCATCCCAGAGTTTGATCGTACCGTCCCAGGAGCCAGTTACCCACATTTTACTATCAGGACTAGAAGCAACGCCGTAGACAACATCTCGGTGTCCCCGAAGAGTCTTAATGGTAGTTGTCTCCTCTTTCCAACTCCAGAGTTTTACCGTACTGTCTCTGGAGGCACTAGCGAGGGTTTGACCATCTTGGCTAAATTTCAACTCCAGAATTGCCCCTTGATGTCCTGAAAAAGTTTTAATTAATTCTCCCTGAAGATTCCAAATTTTAATCTCGCTACTATCGCTAGCGGTAGCCAGATATTTGCCATCGGGACTATAGGTAACAGCAAAGACAGATGAATTATGAGCCTGAAAACTTTGTAAGATTTTTCCCTGAAGATTCCAAATCTTGACAGTACGGTCATCGGCAACGGAAGCCAGCCATTTACTATTGGGATGAAAAGCAACATCATTGATATGATCTCGGTGTCCCCGCAGGGTTCTGAGCAATTTTCCTTGAGTAGTCCAGAGTCTGACGGTGGAATCGCGACCAACAGAAGCAATCAGTTGGCTATCAGGACTAGAATCTACAGCCCACACTCCATCAGTATGACCTTCTAAAGTTCTAAGTAAATTATTCTTTGGTTGCCAGAGGAGAATTGCTCGATCAAAACCACCAGAGGCAAGTATCTTACCATCTCCTCCAATGCCCAAACTAGTAACGCGGTCTTTATGTCCCTTGAGGGTGGTAATTAAATCTCCTGTCAGACTCCAAAGTCGCACGGTTTTATCATCAGAGGTGGAAACAATTTCCTCAGTTTCCTGGTTGTAGGCGACGGAGGTTACACGATCTTCATGACCCACTAGGGTTTTGATAATTTTTGGTTGGGTTGGCTGCTTTAGATCCCAAATAATTAGGGTATTGTCTTGGGAGCCGCTAACCAGAGTTTGATTATTCCCCGCAAAACTAACATCATTGACCGTATCAGTGTGTCCTGCAAGAGTTGCCAACAAGACTGGCTTTTTTTCCTTAACAGAAGCTGGGATATCCCACAGTTTAATGGTTTTGTCCCAACTGGCAGAAGCGAGTATTTTGCCATCTTGACTAAAGCTAATGCCTGCAACGCGATCGCGATGACCTGTAAGAGTGGTAATTAACTTACCTTGGGTCGTCCAAAGTTTAATGGTTTTGTCCCAACTGGCAGAAGCGATTAACTGATCCTGGGGAGCATATTGAACATGCCAAACCCGATCTTGATGCCCTGTTAAAGTTTTGCGGAGTTTACCTTGGATATCCCAGATTTTCAGGGTTTGATCTAGGCTGGCAGTAACAATCCTAGTTTGATCTTGATTAAAATCTGCTTCTCCAACCCCTGCTTTATGCCCCTTAAAAGTTCTCAGGAGAGTCCCATCCCGTTGCCATAGTTTAGCAGTGTGGTCTTCACTGGTGGAGAGAATATATTCTTGGTTTGGACTAAAGTTAATCGACCAGATGGGGCCTGTCTGTCCAGAAAGACGGTTCACTTCTTGAGTGCCATAGACCGCACGACGCAGATTGCGCTCTACCTTGTGTTTTAACCCAGGTTCGACTCCCCCAAGTTGATCCAGTTCGGCTTTGGCCGCTAGGGCTTTGGTTAGGGCTGCTAATCGTTGTTCAGAAGCGTATAAAGCCTCAGAAGAAGTGGCGATCGCATCTATGACACTCACCAGGGTTTGACGCTGACTTTTGGCGATGCGCTGTTCGCTCACGATTACTTTTTTGTATTGTCGGCGGGCAACTAAACCTAGGGAGGAAGCAAATATTAGAGCGACACTCAGGGCTGCAATCAACATTTTTTGTCGGCGATCATTAAGTTTTTGCGCTTCCAATCGGGCTTCAATTTCCTGAAGTCTTGCTGCTTCTAATTTTTGTCGATCTACTCGTTGTCCTAATTCTTGGCTGGCTGCTAAAAAACGATAATCTAGCTCACTGAGAATTTTATCTCGCGCCCACCCCTGAGCATCCCCCAGGGCTTGACCTTGAAGCAGTCTTGATTGGTCAAGACAACTTGATGCTATCCACTTGTTGAAAGGGTCGTAATAGGGACGTAAACGGTCTAGTTGACGGTCAATCCAAGTCAGATTAAATACCGCTCGATAGATAGGATTGCGCACCACCAAAGTAGCATCATCTTTAACTACCAATCCTGATAGCAAAAGACTCATTTGTTCCTGGGTGTTGTCGATCGCGATCGCTCCTTCTAACCAAATACGGCGATACATCCCCAATAATTTGCCCGAGATGGTTTCATTTTGCAATAGGCGATCGCTAATTGTTTTAAGATGTTCAGGCTCGTCTTGAGATTCCCAGCGGGCAATAATTTTTTCCTGGACTAATCCAGCTAACCATTGGGCTTCTTTCCCTGGAGCAATGATGCTTGTTTGATTCTGAGCAATATAGTTGCGGACTAGATGACAAACTTTTTGGGTGAGAAAAGGCTGCCCCCCAGTCCAAATAATAATTTCTTGTACTAAGGCTTCAGATTGATTCACAATGGGCGATAATCCTTGAGCGAGGGACATTACTTCAGGAAACTGTAATCCTCCAAGGGCGATCGCTGTCCCAATATTAAAAGGCGTGCGTTTTTGATCGCTAATTAAATCATTGGGGGTAGCCACCCCAAATAAACCAAAAGTGAGGCGGTTGAATTCAGGATTTTCGGCGCGAGCATTATAAAAATAGCGAATTAGGGCAAAAAAATCGTCTGTGGAGAAATTTAAACTGAGAACACTATCGATTTCATCAATGAAAATAAAAATTTTCTCAGTTTCTAAGGTGGTTAAAAGAACATCGCTAACAAAATAACATAACTGTTGCACAGAAGATAATTCAGCATTTTCCTGCCACCAACTTTTAAAATTAACTTTCTCCAGCAGGTTAAATCCCCGCCATAGCTCGGCGGCAATACTTTTGTACCATTGACCAGGGGAAATATCTCGGCTACCAATATTGGTCATGTCTAAGGAGACACAATGCATCCCAGCCTCTTCTAAACGTTTTTTAGCCTGGACTCGCAAACTAGATTTACCCATCTGGCGGCAGTTAAACACATAACAAAATTCGCCCCTAAGTAATGCCTGGAATAGCTCTTCGTCTGCGGTTCTTGCTACATAACAAGAGGCATCAATACTTAAACTGCCACCGATTTGATACTGATAACTATTCATTTTCCCCTTTTCCCTCTTCCCTTTTCCCTCACAAGGGACAGGACTATACTAGACAAGTTTCAATTCAACTAGAACTTTAAAATAAGTCAATGACCATCTTACAAAGTCAAGGCGCTGTCCCCCGAATGAATTCGGGGGCTTGCCCGAAAGGACGACACGAAGTTAGTGCTTTAGCATACCGCTCCGCATATACGCGCCGTCAAGAAAGACAAGTCTTTTCTTCAGGTATTTTACGAGTAGTTGGCTATGGTTTGCTGTTGATGGCCCTAGTCGATTTTGTGTTTTTGCTGATTCTTCCCCAGTTGATGAATCCCCTGTGGCAATTTCAGACCATCGGCGCAATGATTGAAAGAATTCCTGTTAGTTTACTGGGAACGGTGTTGATTTTCTATGGAGAAAAAAGCGATCGCACCCCCATTGAAACGAACATCCTCAAGGTTTTGTCTTGGGCTTCTTTATTGGTGGCAGTTATTTTAATGCTGGTGATTCCTTTAAACATTAGCAATAGTTTGCGGATTTATCATCAGCACAACGCCACCGCTAATGCTCAGTTTGTAGCACAAAAAGAGAATATCCAACAGTTCAAGGAACAATTGACCGCCGCTAATTCTAAAGATGAGATTAGAGTAATCCTTGAACAACAAGCAAAACAATCCGTAAATATTCCCGACTCTGTAAACACCCAGAAACTAAAAACCGATATTCTCACCAACCTACAAAAGAATCAAGACGGCATCACTAGCCAAGCAGAATCATTCCGAGGACAGAAGCGCTCTCTACTACTAAAACAGTGCCTAAAGTGGAATCTTGGGGCTTTAATCGCTTCGACTCTGTTGTTTATGATTTGGAAAAGCACGGGGTGGGCAAGATTAAAGATTATCAGGAATGATAACTAATTGACCTTACACTGGATTACTCCGAACTCACCATAATTCCGTTTGTTTAGCTTCGGGTTCTTGGGGTGCATAACCCAGATGGCGATAGGTTTTGGCGGTGACTGTTCTGCCCCGATGAGTACGGCTGAGATAGCCATTTTGGAGGAGATATGGTTCATATACTTCCTCAATGGTTTTGCGGTCTTCTCCTGTGGCGGCGGCGATCGCTTCCAAGCCTACAGGGCCGCCATGAAACTGCTCGATAATGGTATTCAAAACCAGACGATCCGTCCAGTCTAGACCCTGGGCATCGACATCAAACAAATTCATCGCTGTAGCTGCTAGTTCTTCGGTGATTGTCTCTACTCTTTCCACTTGAACATAATCTCGCACCCTTCTTAGCAAACGGTTGGCAATCCGAGGAGTTCCACGAGAACGGCGAGCAATTTCGATCGCTCCCGTTTCGGTAATGGCAGCATTGAGAATTTCCGCAGTTCGTTTCACAATTAGGGTGAGTTCATCGAGTTCATAAAAACGCAATCGTTGAATGATGCCAAAGCGATCGCGCAACGGTGAAGACAGCGCCCCAGCTTTAGTAGTCGCCCCCACTAGGGTAAAAGGAGGCAGGGGAATACTCCGAGTCTTGGCGGTTTGTCCTTTGCCGATGGTGACATCCAAACGAAAATCTTCCATCGCTGGATAGAGTAATTCTTCCGTCATGCGATTGAGACGGTGAATCTCATCGATAAAGATAATATCCCCAGGTTTAAGACTAACCAGCAACCCTGTAATGTCTCTAGGACGCTCTAGGGCAGGGGCAGAAGTGATTTTGCAGTCCACCCCCATTTCTGCTGCCAGGATTAAGGACATAGTAGTTTTTCCTAAGCCTGGGGGGCCATATAATAACAGGTGATCTAGGGGATCTTCTCTCTCTTTGGCAGCAGCGATCGCCATCTGTAAAATTCCCTTCAGTTTTTTTTGCCCAATATAATCAGCTAGCTTTTGAGGGCGAATTTTATCTTCATTTTGCTCTGATTCCTGAGTATTGGCTTGGGGCGATAGTAAAGTAACTTCGTAATTTGATTGCTTGATGGAAGTCTTTTTGCGGGTTTGCTTGGGGGGTTCTGGATTGTCTGAAGATCTTTTAATTGCCATTATTGTTAGGTGGCTTTTGCAATCAGTTTTTGAACGATTGTACTGATCAATAATTAATATAGTACTGAAAAATATAGTACTCAAAAGTAATAAACTGATTTTTATCTAGATCATAAACATCTTTAGGAGTAGCCTGATGCGTCTAACTGTCCCCACCAACATGATGGAGTTCTTTCGTAAAAGCGAGGGAAAATGGTACACCGAGAGGAGTGTACATCACTTTGATGTGGTGGCAGATGAATCTGGCGAATCGAATTTAATCGTCAAGGTCATTGAACAGAATGACCCCAGGGTTAAACAAGCTTGTGATTTACAGGGTATAGATCCTCTCAAAGCTAGGGGAGGGGGAAGCTTTAGCTGGCAAGATAACCTAGAAGAAAAAGAACCCAATCCCAACTATGCTGCGGTGTTGATTGATGTTCCCGACGATGAAACAGGACGCAGTGGCAAACTGATCCGCGACAAGGGCTATATTAATGGCTTGCCTGTAATTAGTCGCTATTGGTTCGGCGAAGACGGTATTTTAACCATCAACACTGATTACGATAATAATCAGGGACAAGAACGCTGTTGGTTTTTGACGGATGATTTTCGAGTCCGAGTCAGCACGATTCAAATGCTCAACGGGGTAAGTTTAATGGCTTACTGTTCTGAACGCCGTTGTGTTGCCCCAGAAGATATCCAGAAAATGGCGTTAAGTCACTCAAATTCAAATAACTAAATCAATATTAATTGTGGTCAAATTTAAGGGAGTTTGGCAGGGAAGGCTTTTGTTGTGAAGGAACGCGATCGCCTAACGGTAAAATTTGACTTGGCGCATTTATTTGTTTTTGATGGGGATAATGGGCAGACTGTTAGTGCGTAATTTTAATAAAACTTTTTAAAATAACTGATGTTGCGAATATTTTTAGCTTGGCAAGCAACTCAACTTTACTCTTGCTAAATCCCTAACTCCCTAACTCCTGAAACTTTATGCTCTTTAAAAACCCTTCCGACCTAGCTTTCACCTCAGCCTTAGAACAAGCCAAGTTGATTAAAGAGCGACAGATTACTCCCCTGGAATTGACTGAACTGTATTTAGATCGCATCGCTAAATATGATGGTCAAGTGGGTAGCTTCAATTATGTCGCTAGGGAAATGGCGATCGCTGATGCCCAGGTAAAAACCACCCAACTAGAAGAAACTATCGATACGACTTATCTTCCAGCTTTTTTTGGAGTACCGATCGCTATTAAAGACCTGAAATCTGTGGCGGATATGCCGATAACCTACGGAATTGCTGCTCTCAAGGGTCAAATTGCCCAATACGACGAGGGGGTAGTCAGCAAAATTAAGCAAGCAGGATTTATTCTCCTCGGAAAAACAGCGACATCAGAGTTAGGTTCATTTCCCTACACCGAACCAGAAGGGTTTGCGCCGACTCGTAATCCGTGGAACTTAGATTATACTCCTGGGGGTTCTAGTGGTGGCTCATCCGCTGCGGTAGCTGCGGGTTTTTGTGCGATCGCTTTAGGGGGAGATGCAGGGGGATCAATTCGTGGTCCTGCGGCCTGTTGTGGCTTGGTAGGAGTTAAACCCAGTCGGGGCAGAATTTCTTTTTCTCCTGTGGGTGATCGTCTTAGTGGGTTAGGAACTCACGGTATCGTCACCCGTACTGTGGCAGACGCAGCAGCATTTTTAGACCTAGCAACAGGCTACATAACTGGCGATCCCTATTGGCTAGAACCCCCTGAAGTATCTTTTCTCAGCAATAGTCAAAAGTCCTTACCCAGCTTAAAAGTAGGCTATCTAACTTCCATTCTGCCCGTAGGAGAACCTGCTCCAGAATGTCAGCAAGCCGTTGCTCAAATAGTGCAGCAGTTAGCAGCAATGGGTCATACTGTAATTCCTCAAGCGATCGACTTATCGCCCCTAATTGATCCCTTTACCACCGTCTGGTCAAGTGCGGTGACGGGGTCAGGAATTCCACCAGAAGTACTAAGTCCGCTGAATCAATGGGTAATGACCCAATCTGGAACAGCGGGAGAATATTTACAAGCAGTAACTCAGATGCAGTTGTTTGCCCGACAGCTAGTCAGTCTCTTTGCTCAAATTGATGTGTTAGTTGCGCCAACCTATATGCACCCCGCTATTAAAATTGGTCAGTGGCAAAACCTCAGTCCTGAAGAAACCTTTCACAGGATTGTGAACTGGATACTCCCTTGTCCTCCCTTTAACGTGACAGGACAGCCAGTAGTTAATATTCCTGCGGGGTTAGATACCCACGGAGTTCCCTTGGGAGTTCAACTAGTCGGTCAACCAAATGCTGAAGCGGTAATTCTAGCCCTAGCTGCTCAACTAGAACAGGCTCAACCCTGGAGTCAGTTACGACCAGCCAATTTTACATGAGTTCGACTCGATTGAGTAATAGGCATTGGTAACAAGTTAAGCTCAAAAGTCAGTTGTCCTAAAGGACAAAGGCTTAAGCCGCATGTAGCTGCTTCGCAAATCGAGAGGGAAAAGGAGATAGCTCTAGAGGCGGTTTAGCTCGTTTGGGGCGAAGAGATTTAACTATCCCCATGTCTCGATCTTAAGGTAAGAATACACTTTTGGATATGGTGTACTTCAAATCAGCAACGTCTTTACTATCTAACAAACTGAGGCATAATTTCCGCTGCGGTAAATAAACCAGTAATTCCCCGACGATTTAAACCTATTCCCGCCTTGAGATAGCCAAAAGCTGGACCACAGACATTAGCAGCCATGCTGGTTTCATCTCCCAAAGTAAAAGTATGGGTAGAGATTTTGCCTTCAAAAGTACGGCCTGTAACCTTAACATTAGTACTTAGGGGTTTTTTGGGGTTGCGAGTGTCTACCACTCCCCCTACCGTGACGCGATCGCGATCGCAAATACCCGCTAGTTCTAACATGATATCGTCGGCATGTTCCATATTCTCTAAGGAAATAATACCGTTGGTTTGATCTAACAAAGCTGCAACTTCCTCGTCACTCATTGCCCTAGCTTTCTCTACATCATATTCAGGCATATGGGCAATATCTTCTCTGATAGTGGAGCGATACGCCTCCCAATTGGCAATTCCCACCCCGAAAGTAATTTTAACACTATGGATTTCACTATAGCTTTGAGCGGCGATCGCTGCCGCCGCTGTTAACAAACCAGGAGTTGCCCCACAACCCGTCAGATAGGTAATACCTGCCTGTTCTAAAGCAGATTGTAATTCCAGCAATTGTTCTACGGCGCTGGTTCGTTTTAAAGCATCCACCAACACTCCTTGCCATCCCGCCTGGATAAATTGCCTTGCTACATCCGCCATAAAGGTATTGGGTAGATTAGGCAGTGCCAAGAAATAACCGTCTACATCAGAATTTTCGATTAAATCTTGAATGCTGTTACTACTAAGAACACCACCATCAGCTAGGTATCCGACCGAATCAAACTCGCGATAGGCAGAAATTGTCGCATCTAGATTTAAACCCGCCCCATTGTAAACATAGCCTTTGTGGTCTGCTGCTGCCACCAGGATCATTTCTTGTTTGGCAGCCAAAATTTTGGCTGCTGCTTGTCCTAAACCACCAAAACCTAAAACACCAACTCTGATTGGATTAGCTGCTTGATTGATCATCATCTCTGACTCTAACTGGAATACATAACAGATTGTATGATCCCAGGCTCATGGCTGAGATTAAATTAAAAGTTATTTTTATGGCTGATTTGAATTACAAATATTCTTTAGGTATTGTATCTTTTTGTGAACAAAACTTTTAACTGTAACTCTTTGTCCTTGACTCCTAAGTTGGTTTGCGGAAAACTTAGATTATGTGATAGCAAATAACTCAGCTATTATTAATCTTTGATAAGATTCTCGTAGAATTAAAACTGTCTTTCAAAATATATAGAGAGATAACGATATAACAAAAAAATAACAACTTAAGTCTTGTCAAGTACTAAGTCGAGAGCTAGGCGAGCGCCAATTAAGCAGAAACAAGAAATAAATGGAAACATTAGAATTCATTATTTATCCCGATGGGCGGGTAAAAGAGACGGTTACAGGTATTGTTGGTTCGTCTTGCCAAGAAGTAACCGCAGCGATCGAACAGCAGTTAGGAGTGGTGGTCACTCAAAAGCAAACTGCTGATTACTATGCTCAAAACAAAGTGACCTCAGCTAACGTTGTGACTCAAAGCAGCTATAGCGATTGGTAATTCAAGACAGGTGGCTTAATACAACAGTTTAAATTAACATTCAAACCTTCAATTTAGTTCCATAGAGGAAATTTATGTCACATTTCAGCAATATTAAAACTAAGATTCGCAATGTAAACTCGTTAAAAGCAGCCCTCAAAGATCTCGACATAGATTGGAAGGACAGTTCAGGGATAGTCCGAGGCTATCAGGGACAAACCCATCAGGCTGAGGTAGTAATTGAGCAAAACAATAGCTATGATTTCGGATTTTGCTGGAATGGTAATGAATACGAATTAGTCGCCGACTTGCAGTATTGGCAGCAACCATTAACTGTAGATGGTTTTCTCCGCCAGGTAACCCAACGTTACGCTTATCACACTGTAGTTAGCGAAACTGCTAATCAAGGATTTGCGATCGCTGAACAAACTAACCATGAGGATGGTTCTATCCGTCTAGTTGTCCAGCGCTGGAGTGCGTAATGAATAGTGCTGAACGGGGAAGGCGGTCAGGCCCAAGACCGCTTGAGTCAAGTCAGCCGAATGGTTTTGAGCCAGAACTAGGGGGCATTTGGCGACAGAAAGGGGTTTTCGTAGATGAAAATATCTGTATTGGTTGCAAACATTGTACTCACGTAGCAACCAATACGTTTTATATCGAGCCAGATTACGGCAGAGCCAGGGTTTTTAATCAAGATGGCGATGTTGAAGAACTCATTGAAGAAGCAATGGATACCTGTCCCGTAAACTGCATTCATTGGCTAGATTACACCGAATTGAAACAGGTGGAAGAGGCTAGGAAAAATCAGGTGATCCAAAGCCTCGCAATTCCCCCAGAAATGAGGCGATCGCAAATCGTCAGCAAAAGTAGATTTGGCAGTTCCTAACTAGATCACAATCAAGTGATCACTAAATTAGGGCTGCTTTTGCACCGCGGAAGGCGGAGTACCGTTCACCATATCAATGGAGATTTCTGAGCTATCATTCCAGCGCTTGAGTTCATTGTTTTCTGCCAGAAAGCCTCGTAACCGCTGACGATAAGCTGTTCGATAATCCTCAAACTGATAATTGTCCACCCGAATCCCAAAATCACCGTCTGTTTCTCCCTGCAAAACCTTAGCAATACGATCATTAACTGCTACTGAATAATGACTGCCATCAAAAGTGTTACGAGGGTTTTTAGTAATTATCGAAGGGATGGAAAAATCATACATGGCATCATAACTTTGAGATAGCTCATAAAATGCTGATAATTCGCAATCCGTTAAGCCTCTACCATAGGTTTCGTTAATCATGCTCCAAGCAGATCTAGGCGGTACATAACCCACAAATTTGGCGTTAGGGAAAAATTTCTTTAAACCAATAAATGTTTCTACTGAACTTAGATCGCACTTTTGCAACGATTCAGGTTCATAGAATTTTCCCTCATAAACAGGAGGGTTCTCAAAATCTACTGGCTCGAAATTTGCATCATAATAACTTCCTGGATCTGGACTAACTCCCAATAGTGCCATCGCTGAAAACAGTAACACATCTGATGAAAGATAAGCTTGAAGGAAAGATGGAGTTTTAAGGCTCTCAATGGACGTTGGAGGTTGTTCCTTTCTTTCTTTTTCCACAAAATTCAAGCCATCCACCCCAATGTAAACTATTTTGGGATCGACATCATGCTCTTGTAAAGAATTGGCAAAGCTTACAAAATCAGGTATTTCCGCTCCCTTAAGAGCATAGTTAAAGCAGTTGTTATTGCTCAATGCCGAAGCCCTGAGAGGAGTTACTCTAGAACTGCCGATAATAATACAGTCGTATTTTTCTTGAGCTTGGGTTCTTAAAAAAAGGTTGGTTTTAGTGATCCGTTCATTAAAAGCAAAATTTTTGCCTGTCAAAAGGTTTCCGTGACTATACCACAGAGGATCAACCAACCAATTGATACCAGCTACAGATCCGAGTAATAGAGAAGTTACCAGTCCATATAGACCGAAACTAAACTTACTTGCTTTCTCTTGATGATCTGCCTGTGGAACCGACATTTTTGGCGCTGTACGTTTACCTGATTTAACGGCACTCTTAAAGTTCATTGTTCTACAGTGTAAGTATAAAGTATATGTATGGTTTAAAACTAAAATTGAAAATAAAGGAATTCGCTAACCCGAGAGAAGCACAACAAAGACAGGGAAGTTAAACTGGCGATGATTACTGTCCAAACTCGATTTGGTTTCCATGATAGATAGTGCCACAGTTTCTGCTGCCACTGGGATTGATAGTGTTCTACAGGATCGGTCAAGGCTGGATTATATTGGCCCATCCACTGTTGGGTATTGGGGGTGAACCAAGCAATCATTAGTAAGATTAAGATGCCGAAAGTGGCATACTTTTGGCTGATACCGACGTTAACACTAAACCCTAAGAATCCGATCCCAATATTTCTCAAAAAGCCCAGATAGGGTTCTAAAAACTGAGGTAAATCAACGCCATTAAAGCCAAACATGGAACGCAAGATTGAGGTAGCAGTCTCAAAATTACCTGACCTAAAAAAGACCCAAGAAATCACCACTGCAATAAAGGTGACAATCTGTCCTGTGCGACGGAGTAGCCAGCCATCATTTTTCAGATTATGACCCCAACCAATACGAACAGCACGATACAGATGATTAACTACGAGATAACTTCCATGTAGCCCCCCCCAGAAGATAAAAGTCCAGCCAGCACCATGCCATAAACCCCCCAATAGCATGGTAATTAGTAAATTTAGGTAACGTCGGAACTCTCCCTGGCGACTACCCCCCAAAGGGATATACAAGTAATCTCTGAGAAAATGAGATAGAGTAATGTGCCATCTGCGCCAGAAACCGACAATGCTGATGGCTTTATAAGGCGAATTAAAATTTAGTGGTAAGCGAATCCCAAACATATAAGATGCGCCGATCGCCATATCCGAATAGCCCGAAAAATCGAAGTAAAGCTGTAGGGTGTAGCCTAACGCTCCCACCCAAGATTCGGCAAAGGTTAGGTCAATTCCCTGGGATGCCGCAGCAAAAGCGAGATTAGAATACTCCGCAATGCGATCGGCAAAGATCACTTTTTTAAATAAGCCAGCGATAAATACCGTCAAACCAATAGATAATGCTGTTTGGCTAAATTTATAAATCGACTCTTTTTCAAACTGGGGCAAAATCTCCTTATGATGCACAATTGGCCCTGCAATTAACTGAGGAAAAAAGCAGACAAACAGCATGTATTTACGCAGATCGAATTCTTTGGTTTCTCCTCGATAAGTGTCAACTAGATAGGCAATTTGTTGAAAGGTAAAGAAAGAAATTCCTAAAGGAAGTACTATCGAGGGCAGATTAAAATTAGAGCCTGTTAAGTGATTAATGTTACTTAGCAGAAAAACAGAATATTTAAAATAAATAATCAGTACTAAATTAAAGATAATACCTAGGGTGAATATTGCCTTTTTGACAGAGGGCTTTTCGAGGTTATTACTCATCCAATAGCCCAAGTAATAATTGACCGCCATTGAGACAATTATTAAATATAAATTATCGGGTTTCCATCTGCCATAAAAAATCAAGGAAGCAATAATCAACCAAACAATTGCCCATCGTTGCCGAACGCTATCATTTTTTCTACTTATATAAAAGAATAAGACTAAGGTAATCGGTAGAAAGAGAAAAATAAACTCAAAAGAATTAAATAACATAATTACACATATCAGATAATTGTGAGAATATAATCAAATTGTCTTTATCCTGGTAAATAGTCTTGTTTACCTTCTCGACGATATAGCAGATACACAATTAACCAAAGACAAACTAACCTTAGAGAATCAGAAATTATGGTAGCACAAGCTGCTCCTTTCCAAGAAAAATGGGGAATTAAAATAATATTTAAGACCACATTGACCATAGCCGATCCCACCTGGACTATGCTACGGGACTTTTGATTTCCCGAGCCAGTTAAAACATCTGCTGCTAAGAATTGAAAACAGGCGATCGCTGGTAAAGGAGATAACCATAACAGAGCGACCACTGCTTCCTGATATTCTGCCCCCAGAATGACTGGGACATAGGGAGAGAGTATCCAAAAACCGATAACACTGGCGATCGCATAGAAAGTTAAAATCGGCAAAAGTCGTTTACCAAAATTCAAACTTCCTCGAATTCCAGAGGCTCCGTGTTGAAAAAATCTGGTATAGGTAGCGCCAAATAATGCCATCAGTGGTGTGTTACCGACATCGATGAAGCGGTAAGCAGAAGCATAGATTCCTGTTGCGCCAACTCCAGACATTTTACTCAACATGGACTTATCTAGATTGGCGTTAATGTTATTAGCGGAAGTACTGATGGAGAAATAAAATCCTTGAACCAGGTTTGACTTTAGCTCAGAAAATATGGGGCGAGGCAAACCCATCATCTTGGTGATTAAGAGAATCGTGACGATAGCGATAACTAATGAACTAGCAAAATACAAGTAACCCCAACTAACTACGGTGGGGGTGGGAAAAAACACTACTAGAGATAGAGCAGCTAGGAGCTTACTACAGGTATTTAAGATCCCTAATTGAGCATTCTTGTTAATCATCCCCCCTGCCATCAAAGCTTTACAGCCAAGATCTAAAATGGCTAGACCAATCAAATCCGCTATGAGAATCAACAGGATTGCTAACCAAGAAACATTTCCTGGAAATAGCCAAGGAGAAAGTAGAAACAACAGAATTGTCAAAAAAGTACCATTAACAGCAGCGAGAACTAAGCCATTACCCCAATTAGTACTGAAGGTTGCTCTATTAGTAGAAACATTTTTAACCATTAAATGTTCGCTGCCCAGGGGAACAAAAGGAAAAACCAGATTAGCGATGGCGGTAATTGCTACAAATGAACCGTAGTTATCCTTTCCCAGTATTCGGGCAATGATAATAAAGTATGCTGCCTGCATCACTATATTAAATAGCTTGGAAAACAACATCCATAGAGTATCCTGTGCCAGACTACTTTGAAATAGATTTGTGACTTTAACTTTGATCTCTGCTGGATTCATATTTACTGGCTCTCAGGATAGCAATTACTCATTAATGGCATATTTTTCTCTTTTTGCTATGACTAAAGAATAAGATATTGCTACATATATTGCCCAAAAAGAGCTGTTAAGATTGGATATTGTTCCTTCTGCCAAATTAGAGAGCAAAATATAGCTTAAGAACAATAGTGGCCAGAAACCCTCTGGAGTATTAGTCTGTCTAAGTAGGGATAAAGATTGAGCGATAGTGACGACAAAGCTCACTAAGAAAATGCCTAAGCCGACAATACCGATCGAAAGCCACAGATCCAAAAATCCGTTATGGGAATAGATTACTGGAATTCTCATGGCATATTGAACATAGCCAGAAGGTCCTTCAAGACCATTCCAAAATGCAGTCATACCATAACCCAACCAAGGTTTTAACTGAATTTGATCCCAAACATATTGCCAAATATCAGTTCTGCCTGACAAAGTAGAGTCTTTTCCCAGACTACTAAAAAGAGAATCTGAGCCGACATATCCAGCGAATAGTACCAAACCCATGAAACCGACTATGGTTACACCCAGAACCGCGCTAATCATCACTTCGTAACGCCAACGAAAAATACGGTAGATGATACACAGAATCAACATCAGTCCAAAAGTTCCTAGGGCAGTTGTTGATCGAGACATGATCATTGCTCCGCAGTTAAGAACTAATAAAGTCCAGTAGACCCAACTGTACCGTTCTCCCCTAAAAGCATTAAGCAAAAAAATGACCCCTCCAGGAGCCATAAATGCACCAAACTGATTTTTATGAGTAAAGACTCCCCGCAAAGCACCTTCATGAACACCAGCCATAATGCCATATTTAGGAATTGCCACCGCAAACAGTAGGCTTAAGATAAGCAAAAAGCCATAGCTCCAACCCAATAGTTTCATTTGCTCTACCAGAGTATAGCGGGTGGCTAAATACAGACCAAAACCCGTTGTCCCCACAGCATAGACACTAAATCTTAAAGTTTGGTCGGGATTAATCGACCAAAAATAGGAAAAACAGACAATTCCCAGTAAAATCCACAAAAACACATTACTGGAAAAAGTTGCTAGAGAACGTCTCCATCTAAGACCTAAAAAAATGAAAGCTATGATGTAAACGAGGGTTGCGAGCTTGGCATTGACTGATAAATCAAGAGTACTAACGTCGACTCCATCTCCTTCGTTGGCTCCCCCCGTCAAAAATAAGGGAATAATTGCTTGAGATATCAAAAGTAAGGAAACTAAGGAAAATATATATTCAAAATAGCTCAAAAAACTGCTCTGACTTTTGCTCATAAAGCCTCCCTAATGTAAGTTTGTTATAAATCTTTTATTTTTAAAGTATAAATCTCTACTTAGAGTTGATTACTCCGCTGGTAACAGGGAGCAATCAAAGATTATATTCTGTCTTGAGCAAATCAAGCACTTCTAGCAGAAACATGGATGTTGGACAGTAAGTTCTTGCCGTCTAGATATCCAGGAATTGGAGCATTCATTAAATTGAGGATGGTGGGGGCTAAATCTACGGTTTCACCATGAGATAAATCACATCCTTGGGGAATATCTGGCCCTGTTCCTAATAAGAACCCTTGGCTTTTATGTCCTCCTGCACGACAGTGGGTTAAGGGGCCAACTCGCCCTAATTTGGCGCTGTCTACCACATCAGTAATTGGCTCTTGCCACAGCACTACGATGTCAGCATCAGGTAATTTAGGATCTTGGTCTAAAGGATTAGTGCGAGTAACCACAACTTGTTTGACGACTTTGTTGCCAGTTCTGGCATCTTTGAGTTCGTAAAGCATTGCGCTTAATTCTTGACATAGAGCATGATAGTCTTCTGGTTCAACTATCCCGTCGCGATCTCTTCCCTTAAGGTTGATCCGAATATGCCCATTGGTAAAAGCAGGTAGGGCAAATGCTTTCATTTCCGACCAGAGGGGAGAGTACCACATCCCAGGCATCCAACCCATAGCCAATTCCTGTTCCACTGGTTCATCCAGTAAGCTATAGGGAGAAAGCAGTCCATGTTGGGATTTTCTCAAGAACTTTTTCGGAGCCCAGGTACGAAATAGCTTTTTCAACGGATTAGGTTCATAAATTTGACTCCAAATCTCTCCTGGCCAAGAATTTCTAATGGGCTTGGTGACAATTGCTCCTGGTGCAGAGCCAATTTTCCCTGGAGCGATCGCAGCTTTGCCATAATGGAAGCGATATAGTAATTCTGGCAGTACAGCCATACTGAGTAAGTCTGTGAAGTTAGCCGCCATCCCATGAGCCGAAAAGCAGAGGATATTTGCATCCTGGGGTGCTACTTCGAGAATTTTACCAATCGCCTGATCTACCTGTTGGTAAACGCTCAATACTGGATCGGCCTTAGTACCATTGTTAGTTAAATGATTATAGACGGGGTGATCTGGCTGACTATGGTTATAGAGATCGTGTCCGACGGTGTGAGTTTCCCCAAACACCATCATCAACAAGTCCCAACTATCTTGTTTTAAGAGGTCACGAGCGATCGCGCAATGTCCATCAATACTTTCTTTGAGTGCTTCTTGAATCCAAGTGACATATTCAGGATTCCACCACAGTCCATTATCATTATGCAGTACAGGGTTTTTACCGTATTTGGCAATTATCTCAGCAAAAGCCTCAGGGGGATTGGAGGCACTCACCGTATAGGGATAGTGACCACCCCAACCAAGAATTTGGATGCCGTTAACTTCATCTGCCAGAGTACTTACAGGGACATCTAAAACCGCTACTTTATAATCTTCTCCCAGGGCATAAAACGGCGGATATTCTTGATAGTCATATCCACTTTTGACCACATCACAAACAATCTCGTAGTTATCTGGGTTGTAGCTAACCGTATCCCAATACCCTAGAGTATCCGCTCTGCATCCTGTAGAAAAAGTTGCCCAGAGAGGTTCTGTAGTTGAATATTCCGTAGGTACTCCACAATAATGGACTGTATTATTCAGGCGACTATAAGTTCCTGACTGACTAATTTTACTTAAGTTAGGCAGATGCCCCTCAGCCATCCAGTTTTCGATTAGTTGAGGTTCAGCAGCATCTAGGCCAACCACGATAGTTGATTTTTTCATTTTTTGCAAGAAAGAACTACTTTAGATTACTATCTATTGACGAACAGAATGTCGAAATTATACATATTTAGGCAGTAGCGGTCTTAGATTGACCACCTTCATTGGTACTAGGGAAATAGCTCTTGCTGTATTTGGATTGATAGGAATAGCGGTCAAACTCTTTCGGTTTGACACCATTGATTACCATACCCAAAACCTGCTGCTCAAGATGAGCATTCTGTAATGTCTCTTTGGCTAGTTCTGCACTCTCATGTTCCACGACTCCTGGACGACTTACAAAGACAATACCGTCGGTTAATTTACTCAAAGTTAGAACATCCGCTGTTACTGCTAAAGGTGGTGCATCGATAATCACTAATTCATATTCTTTTCTCGCTGTGGCGACTAGCTGGCTCATCTCTGGTGAATCCAGTAAAGCTAAAGGATTGGGTGCAATAGTACCTGCGGTTAAAAGATCTAGTTGTTTCATCGGCTGAGTGACAACCTGAGACAGGGGTGTTTTGTGTGCCACAACATCTTTAACTCCCACTTTGTTGCTGATCTGCCATAGACCATGTTGAGAAGCTTTTCGTAAATCAGCGTCAATCAGTAAAACTTTGCGCCCCAACTGAGCCATCGCTGCTGCTAAGTTTGCTGCTACTAGAGACTTTCCTTCTCCTGGAACAGAACTGGTCATTAAGATTACCTTTGGTTGTCGATTGCCCACCAGGAACTTGAGATTAGTTTGAATCATGCGATAGATTTCGCTGGCGAAGGAATCAGGTTCTCTTTGAACCACCAGTCCTCCTTGACTATTTTGCATTACATCAAGAGGAACAATGCCCAACACCTGAAAGGCAAACCTCTGTTTTATTTCAGCAATAGTTTTGAGGGAGCGATCCTGCATCTCCAGTAAAACGGCAGTCAGATTAGCCAGAAATAGACCCATCAAAACACCAAGAACTATGAGCGGTATTCTACCTGTGCTACCTTCTTCGGGAATAAGACCAGATTCAATAACTTGGGCATTACCAGTTTGTTGGTTCACCAGAACATCGAGGTCAGATTTATTCTCCAGCAAGTTTTTGTATGTTGAACGGGCGCTATCAACTTCCCGTAATAGAGACTGCTCCTGTTTTTCTAATCTGGGTATTTGTTTAGCTCGGTTTAGATAAGCCTGTTGATATTGGTACAGAGATGACAGTTGAGTTTGTAGACTCAGTTCGTCTATTTTGAGACTGATGAATTTCTCGACTTGATTCTCCTTGAGATCACCGCTTTGCAGCAAGCCTTGGGAAACTTCTGTGCCAACATACTCTTGAATTAACCCCTGTAGTTCGGAATTGAGATTTTGTTTTTTCTCCAGGAGGCTACCTACTGCGGGATGATTATCGTTAAATCGCTGCCTTTCTTGAGCTAATTCTGCCTCGGTGGTACCCAGCTGCTCAAGGATGCTTTTAACTTGTGGTGTATTGCTTAATTGAACTGTAGTGATTGCCTGTTTCAAGTTGAGACCTATTTGATTTTGCAGACTATCAGTCTGGGCTTTTTTACCCTGTAACTCTGCACCAACACCTGATATGTCGCGATTAAGGGTGCCGATTTCAGTGACCAGATTTTTTTTCTCTTCTTGTAAATCTACAACCTGGTTCTTTTCGTAAAAGTTTTGTAGATCAGCTTCTAGAGTATCTAGCTTACCTTCAATTTTAGGAATAGTACCAGAAATAAAACTATCAGCACTAGCGGTAGCAGACTTATTGCTGCGAACATGCTCCTCTACATAAACATTCATCAGAGTGTTTACCACTTTGGAGGCGATTATGGGGTCGGGATCTTTATACTCGATGGAAATAACATCACTTCCTCCAACTATTTCGATCGCTAGTTTTTTTTCTAGCTCTTTTACTTTAAGTGGTTCTCCCTGAGAATTTTCTAACTTTAATTGGTCTATAGTTTGTTGCAATACTGGTTCTGAAGTCATTCTCAGCTTTTCCGTACTCAGAGGAGTTTGAGTATTGAGCAAGGAATCAAATTCATTAGTATTTTCTCCTAAATTCAGAAGCGCATTAGGAGTATTTTTTTTGAATAGTATTTTTCCTTCAGATTTATAAGTTTCGTCTACAAAGCTAGTGAGAAAAAGGGTAGTTCCAACGGTAACCACAAAAACAGATAACGCTGGGAGCCAACGACGCTTGAGTTTGAGCAAGTATTCTTCTACATTAATGTCAAATTCTGCTCGTCGATTGGGGTTATAAGAGCTATCTCTCTGAAGGTTAGTCATAGGTGTATTCCTTAAATATGTAAAATTAAAACGCTACAATTTTTCTCTAAAAATTCAAAAAAATATCTTAGTAATTACTGTTATAGAGAATTTATAGTCGATTGGACAGGTGAATACTTTAAAGTTTTAGTAAAGTTGAGTTCAAATAACGTGAAAATATTAACAAGATAAATAAAATAAAATTGACGCAAGTATAATTACTTAAGTTTTTTGTTATTCTTTATAAGAAGAAGTTGTTTAAGAATATATGTTGTTTTTATTATAATTCTATTTTTTAAATGTGACTGTCAATCTCTATAATCCAGCATTATTTTGTAGCTAAATAATGACTCGAACTCGACAAATATTTTAAATTCTCAATTATCTATAATTGACACCTATACATGGATTTTAATTGAACTTAATCAGGCAAAAATAGTTTTAATTTAAGTATTTATTTTGATAATCAAGGTAAGTTTTCTGATTATCTGATATCTTGATTTAAGAGTAATTAAAGCACTTTAATTCGGAAATTCTAGTAGCTCAAATGGTATCGTAGAGCAATCCTATTCGTTAGTTGTGATGAAATGCGATCTAACTATCTGGGATATTCCTTTTGAATCCCTTCCCTATCTGGATAAAGGCTCAGAATCAGAAAAAGCTAACTTTGAAATTGGGCGTTGGTGAAGTTCGGTATGATTTTCTGAAAAGATGCGATCGCTTTGCTGAAGTGGTTACTAGATCAAGATTTAGATCACGCAAAGCAAATATAAAAGAGTTTCTGCTAGCATCTTCATCGATATACAGAACGCGATCTCACAATAAATAGTAAAAAGTAGTTTTTTTGTACTAAAAAAATAGTTATTGACTGGCGATTACGCTCCGCGTAGCCTTCGGATCGCCATTCATGGTTTAATCAAATTTAAGATCTTCATAATGGGAGGGTTTGGAACCATTGTTAAGAGTCACTACTCCCATTATAAAAAAAATAATACCACGATGGCGATCGCTGAGTAAACCCCCAACCAAAAAAATTTCGCGCAGCTGGCTTAGAAAAAAGCAACCAGAAAAATCAATTATTGATCCATCTCCACAAAGGATGTTTTTTGCCTTTAGCCTGAATTCGCTTTACTTGTTTTGCTAATTGGTGTTGTTCCCTAGAAGGTAATCCCCAAATAATGTTGCGACTTTGCCAGGTTAAAACAGAGACAGTGACAGCGGTACAAAAAGCCAAGCAGAGGGTTGGTACTAAGTTAAAGTGGAATCCATAGTAAACCGCTGCCCAAGTGAAGTAGTCAAACCAGAGAGCAATCTCTGGCTTTAGCTGCCAGAGAGCATAAATTCCGAGAGTAAGCCAACTCCCCAAGACAAACAACCAGCGACCATACACTGTTAACCGATGGAGTTTAGCTACCTGTCGTTTAAACTCAGATTGATTGTTAGTCACCGTGTCTTAATTAAATAGGACTTGTGTCGCAAAATTCTAATTATTAGTTATGAATCGCTAATTGTCATTACTCCGATGCTGGGGTGTCAGTAATTACCCCAGGCTTATTGCTTTTATCCCTACGCCACCAAGCCAACAGAGTACTGGCAACGAAGATACTAGAATATGCCCCCAGTACAAAGCCCACTATTAGGGCTAAAGCAAAGTATTTGAGGGTTTGTCCGCCAAAGAAAAATATCCCCAGCAATGGTAGTAGAGTAGTCAGGGTGGTGTTAATCGATCGCCCTAGGGTTTGACTCACTGCATCATCCACCACTTGATTAATGGATTGCTCAGGATTGGCGGCCATATTCTCGCGAATTCGATCATAGATGACTACGGTGTCATTAACCGAGAAACCCACAATAGTTAGGAGTGAAACGAGGAATAAACTATCTAC
>Ga0114940_10000246_pt1 | contig 30756 bp, 29 predicted proteins | sample ColdCreekSource_FD_87195 | JGI IMG/M metagenome (GOLD analysis project Ga0114940, IMG submission 87195) | Groundwater microbial communities from Cold Creek, Nevada to study Microbial Dark Matter (Phase II) - Cold Creek Source | ecosystem: Environmental > Aquatic > Deep subsurface > Groundwater ...
AGGGCAAATATTTGCTGTGAGATATAGCCGCCTACATTCTTAAAGCTCTCGATATTGCCCACCAAGTTTTGCATAGTAAGCGGCAGGTCTTGTAAACTTTCGGCGATAACACCATCGCTAAAGGAGTTATAGACCGACATCGTGATAAACGTCACAAAGGTAATGACCAAAAACCAACTAAGCGTCATAAAAACGTTTTTGATAGACGGTCGTACTGTACACACTTGTCAGTTTCATAGATCGTACCTTGCAGTGAGCGGCTCGCCTGGCTTCTGCTCTTGGTAGTAGTGCATGAAGATTTCTTCGAGGTCAGGCTCCTTAATAGTTACGTCTTCAATAGTAAAGTCAGACAACACTTTGAGCAAAGTGTGAACCTCGGCTATTTAGTTTCGAACTGGCAGCCTTTAGCGCTTGCGCTTCTTAGGGTCTAGTTCCTTCTTGCGAAGGCGAAGGTTCTTTGGAGTAACTTCGAGGAGTTCATCGTTCTCGATAAAGTCCAGACACTGCTCCAAGCTAAAGATTGTTGGCGGAGTCAACTGGACGACACCGTCAGAGCTGGAGCTACGCATGTTGGTTAGGTGCTTAGCCTTACAGACATTCATTTCCATATCTTCTGAACGGGTGTTGAGTCCGACAATCTGGCCAGCATAGACTTTCTCAGCTGGGTTGACGAAGACCGTACCACGGGCTTCGGCGGTCTGCAGTGAGTAAGGGGTAGTAACGCCGGTTTCGAAGGCGATGATGACGCCAGGGCGTAGCTGCTGCAAGTTAGAACCGATTGGTTCGAAGCCAGTAACAAGGCTGTTCATAACGATCGTGCCCTTAGTATTGGTCAAAAGGATGTTACGCATACCGAGGAGGTTGCGGGTTGGCATCTCATAGATCAGCTTAGTGACACCCTTAGGGCTCGCAAACTGCTCTTTGAGGATTGCTCGGCGTTGGCCAAGCTCCATCTGAACTGCACCAACGTGCTCAGCCGGGACTTCAATAATTACTTCTTCGATAGGCTCCATCGTCTTGCCGTTTTCTTCGTGGGTGACAACTTGAGGGCGGCCAACTTCGAATTCGTAGCCTTCACGGCGCATTGTTTCGATCAAGACACCAAGGTGCAGTTCACCACGGCCAGCGACGGTAAAGCCAATACCGGCATCGCTAACGTTAAGACCAACATTAGTTTCGAGCTCTTTCTGAAGACGGTCGCCAATCTGGCGTGAAGTGCTGAATTCACCTTCTTGTCCCTTAAATGGGCTGGTGTTAGGGCCGAGGTAGATGCGCAAAGTCGGGGCTTCAACTTCGATAGTCGGCAATGCCTCTGGCTCAGCTGCATCAGCGATAGTCTCACCGATTTTAGCATCAGCAATACCAGTCAGTTGGACGATATCACCAGCAACACCACCGGGGACTTCAAAGCGGCTAACGCCTTGGCTCATGAAGACGTTGTCAATCTTTGACCGGGTAATGGTACCATCTTTCTTACAAAGGGCAACGGCATCGCCGGGCTTGATCTGACCACGAGTAATACGGCCGATGGCGTACTTGCCTTTAAAGGTGTCAAAGCCTAAGGCGGTTACGAGCATCTGGAAAGGCTTGTCGAGCTCAATCGAGGGGGCTGGCACTTTGTTAATGATCGCCTGGAAGATTGGCTCTAGGTCAGCATCAGCATCGTTTTCTGGATCAGCCGGTTCAGCCTCCCATGACCTACCGGCACGGCCGATAGCGTAATAGATTGGGTAGTGCAGCTGGTCTTCGTGTACGGCTAATTCTAGGAATAGGTCGGCCAATTCGTCTTCGACTTCTTTAATACGGGAGCCAGGCTTGTCAACTTTGTTAATAACAACGATTGGCTTAAGTTCTGCGGCCAAGGCTTTGCCAAGTACGAACTTAGTCTGAGGCATAGGTCCTTCTTGGGCGTCAACGATCAGTAAGCAGCCATCTGCTAAGTTGAGGGTACGCTCGACTTCACCTGAGAAGTCGGCGTGACCGGGGGTATCGATGATATTGATGCGGTAGTCACCATGCTGCACGGCAGTGATTTTAGCCGTGATAGTAATACCACGCTCGCGCTCTTGGTCGCCACTGTCCATTATCAGGTCCTGGGTCATTTCTGCCTGGTTGTCGCGGAAAGTCTTAGATTGCTTAAGTAGGCCGTCTACAAGCGTAGTCTTGCCATGGTCAACGTGCGCGATGATAGCGATGTTGCGGATATTCTTTGGATCTTGATTCATAAAACGGCCTTAACTTATAAAAACAGCGCCGTTTGCTCTATTGGTAAGAGTGGAAGCGCTGCCCTTTTGCATTACTTACTGTCATAATTATACCATAAGCCAGCTACACATACAATTATTTTGAGACCTACATATGACATACAGTAAAAGTAGCAGTTTGCAGCCGTATTACCCAAGACTCAGAATATAATCACTAATACGCCGCGCAACTATGTTTGCTACAACGTTATGAAATGCTGCAGTTCCATGTACGCCATCTGAACTCATGAAAATGTCAGAGTTACCCGTAGTATTTGGCGTGCCTGCGTTGCCACTACCGGTAAACCAAGTCTCTGCTATTGCATCGATAAATAAGTCAGCTCCCGTGCCACTTGCAATGGCCGCAGCCTTCAAGTTGTTAGCGTTTGCAACATTGCCTGCAGTATAGCTGGCTATGCCGTACGGAATCATTACCCCTTGGACGACAATCTTTGCATTGGGCCATTGTGCTCGTACTTGTGCAATAGCGTTAGTACATTCTGTTCCTGATAGTGCAAAATACGAAGCGCCACCGTCGTTTGTCGAGCCCTGTAGGTACACAACATCCGGCTTGAGCCGAGATTCGTTACCTGCAGCAATAATACGATTTAAATACTTATCCTTTGAACCGCCACCGCCGTTGGAAGCGAATCCAGTCCCGCCCTGACCATCAATCCACGTATCAGCCTGGAGGTATTTTCCAATTTTTACGGCGTACGTATCGAGACCGGTGACGCCATTCGCACCATCAGAATAAGAATCTCCACAGACGTATAATTGAGGTCCCAATCCAAGACTTGGAGCTGCCGTTATCATGTCCAGCCTAGGTATAACAATTCCACCAAACCCCAAAGTTCTTACGAACTCGACCCTGATTTTGCGCAAAGCCGCTGATCCAAATGTTACAGCAGTGAGATATCCGCCACCGGCGCTTGCCCCGCTAAATGTCACGGATGTCGTGCTGCACGGCATATTATCAACGTAGAGTTGGAAGGTAGGTGTAGTAGTCTCCGAGAAAAACCTTAGCTCAAATGCTGTACCATAATGTACAAACTCTACGCCAGCCATATAACTACCAGCGTTGTATGTTCCTCCAGGGAGAGCCGCCTGGCCTGTATTAAACCTGTTGAGAAGAGTCCAGCCTGTTGGTCGGAACTTAGTCGTGTCGACGCCATTGGCAAAAACACCCGACCGGTAGTAAGGATATGATACGGGGTTAGTAAGGCTACTACCATTTGTACTGGCTGGACTATTGGCGCCATAACTTACGGCAGTACCAAATGTAGGTGGCACTGCCTGCACTGACGGCAGCGTCATAGTAGGGATAGTAAACCCACGTAAGCGAGAACTGTATGAATTTTTAAATGCCCCGTCTGCTGCCAATTGTGCAGTTGTCATAGTTGCCGTAGTAGTCAACCCCAAGTTGGAGCGAGCGGCGCCTGGACTAGCCAGGTCACTTAGGTTGCTGGCGGTAGACATTTTAGTATTAAGGGCCGACTGCACCGCCGTCGAAACTGGCTTTGCTAAGTCGGCAGTATTGTCAACATCAGCTAGGCCGACGGTTGTCTTAGTAATCGCACCCGAAGCTATAGCGCTGGCGGTGACAGCGCCATCCTTAATAGACCCATCAGCGTTAAGCGACTGCGTTAAAAAATCATTAAGCACAACGCCCCATGTATTAACATCCTGCCCGGGATTAGGTAAACGTGCCACTAGTTAACGCCGCCTGCCGATAGTCCAAATACGAGTGACGGCTGGAGAATGCTTATAGTCCATGTAGCAAACCTATTCTTTATGCTGTTGCTTTGAACCTAGTTTAGCATAAGCAAGACTGAAATGATGGTATATTTTATTTGTATGTGACACCGTAGTGCCGAGTACCGGCTGGGATATAGGCATTCATTTGAGCGTTGGTCGGTATCGGCTGCGCCTGGTTATGGATGGAGCTTAGGGCAGAAGTCGGAGCACCATTGGCTGCGACATAGCTATTGCCTGCCAGCCCGTTAGCTTCTAAACCGCCGATAGACACTGGTGCGATGGCCATAGCCGCCGTAAAGGCGTTCAAAGTATAATAGTCACCGCCGCTGCCCGAAAGCCTAATCAAGCGGCCTGTGCCGTTAGCAAAGACATCACCGTTCATTACTGTTTGAGGTATCCCTCTGATCGAATCCGCTTTATGAATAATAGTACTAAGCGGCGCACTAGCGCTACCATTGACAGTAACAAAACATATGGTGGTCGACAATCCACAGTAGGCGGCGTTTGCTGTTGGGTAGGCAATAATGTTGTTAATAAGCAGGTCAAGTCGTGGCATCCAATCCATAGTCGCCCGGTGGGCACGCACGCTATCACGGTCGCTACTATAGGAATTGGCACATAGTGGCTTGGAAGGATCTGAACAGCCTGGCATAGAGCGGTTATCGGTAGCGACCGCTACTGGCGGACCACCACCAAGGATAGTATTATTAACCATCGACACGCCACCTGAGCCTGCGGTCTTAAAATTAATCGCCGCCCCCGTCTGTACCATATAATTATTAATAAGCAGTAGCTTGTCAGAAATCTCATAGAAGATATTTGACGAATGGTTGTCGGCGGCATCTTGAGCGCTGTTAGCGATATAATTGTTCGCTACTATAGCATCGTAGTTACTTTGGTCAAACCAAAGTCCGTAACTTTTATTGTTCACGATTTCGCTATTAACGACCTTGGTATACCATGTGCGGCTTGTCTTGAGTGCACCTGATTGTGGTGAAGAAGTAAATTCATTGAATTGGTTAAGGCCAGAGATCTTAACTGAGTCCATAGTGAAGTTGTCTGTATACAAGGCTACAACACCCATCCAGTTACCATTTGTCAAAGTCGAATCCGTAAGCTTAGTGTTGTTCAGTAGGTCGTTGTTGCCATTAAATGACACTAGCTGGAATGCTGAGTCTGACAGCTCCATTTCGCGTAACTCAGTACCGTCAGCCGATGCGCCAATGTCAATCATACCGTAGTCATTGGCGCTGTTAGAGAATCGCGTTACCCGAAACCCTTCAAGGACGCTGTTCGGCGCGTTCAGATCAAGAAAATTATCTTTCTGTGACACTTCTACGCTGCCCTTATCGACATCGCTAGCTGTCATATATAGACGATTACTTGCCGAATCAACCCAGAATTCACCAGCCCCGATTTCGGATTTTGCATTTTCCTGACGAAGTTGAGTACTGCCGATCCAAGCTTGGTCAGGGTGTTTGCCGACGGCGTCGCCAGCAAGGTTCTGGCCACTGGTAAATGATATGCCGCTACCGTCAGTAACTGGCTGAGGAGTGTAGGATGTAAACGACAGCGACCCTTCATCAGTCCAACCGCTAGCTGGCTGCGCACCATTGAAAACTGGAATTTCACCAGGATACGCAATAATTCTGAGTGTTTTATTAGAGGGGATGGACATATTTCCCTGACGGTATGTACCACCCCTTACGACAATGTTGTCTCCAGATGCAGCCCCGCTTATAGCCCTTGATAGTGTCGCATATGGTGAGCTTACTGTTCCTGTTCCCGTACTGTCATTACCGTTTGGAGAGACGTAGCGCACATTGCCCGTCAAAGACGACAAGGCGTAGTTGATTGGCAGGTGCGCGCCAGCCGATACGCCAGATGTAGAACAGACAGTCTTATTACCAAACACGACTGCTGAGCCGCCAGAAGCTGCACTATCGGGCTTACAGCTAGCATTCCCGGCAATAGCGCCAGTCTCAGCCTCTGATGATGAGGTGAATGTGGCGGCATTGCTTATAAAAACAGTTCCAGCGCCAATCGCAGCCAGCAATCCTACAAATAAAACTGGTCGCAAACGCTTAGTAAATAGCGCCTTGTAGAGTAGTCGTGGCATGAGGTTTCAGGCATTCCATATGCAAATTGCTTATTTATACCTAAGTATACCACGTATCCGAACCGTGCTAGGCACTAGACAGATGCCAAAGCTGGCAATATTGGCAACGATATGGTATAACCTTAGCTCCATGCTGGTAGTCCGCAACATTGGCTGCCGTCATGGCTTGCCGGAGCGTGTCGAATGCGATCTTATCCCTACACGGCAAACCGCTAGTCGCCTCTTCGTCTGAGTCATATAAAAAATGCATGGCACCTAAAAGCTGTCGAGTTCAGCATCAAGTTTGGCGCTGTCACTTTGGTCGGTCGCATCGTCATCGACATCGTTGAGTATAGTGGTAGCCTTGTCCAAATCTGCACTGGATTCAATAGCTGGCGCTGTCGTATCAGTATTACCAGTCATCGTACTGCCGCTCGCCTGATCGGCTGGATCGGCAGAGTATAGCTTATAGCCAATTAAACCCGTGATGGCCAATACCACTACTAATGTCACCACCATTAGGACTTGGCCGATACCCGCTTGCTGACGACGCATTAGTTTTGCTCCTCATTCTGGGCAGCCTGTTTGACCGCAACAACCAAGTCTTTGACGGCGTCACGATAAGACTTTAGCGCTTCATTTTGGGTTTTGACGGCCTGTTGATAAGAAGCTCCTACACCCTTGGGGTTACTACCGTCACACTTAAATTCGACTTGGGTAGATTTGACCATATCAATAGCCGTCTGAGCGTTGGTCTTACTGCTGTCTACGGCCGCAACCAATGCGTCATAGTCATTAACAGCCAGCCCCTTGCCCGCCTTAAAATCTTGGACTCGGGTTGATACAGTATTGACTACATTAAGCCGTCGTTGGCCGCGATCGTTAATACGGTTCATGACATTCGTGATGACTGTATGGTGCTTTTCACAAGTTTTTTGCCTAACATCGGATAGCTTTTCGCTAACCTTCTGATGCTGAGCTTGGCGCTCCTGGGCTTCTGCTTTTAACTTAGCCGCCTGTTCTTTAGCTTCTGCAATACGCTTCTCGGCTGCCGCCCGCCACTCCGAAGAGCTATTGGCAGTTGCGCCATCGTCCGAACTTACGGTCGTTGGCTCTGGCAAAGTTGTATTGTCTGATGATTGGAGCGCTGAGGCAGTCGAAACTGTACAGAAAGAGCACAGAAGAGATCCAGTAGCCGCTAACAGGACGCGCGAGATATGCATACACCGGCCTTTCGGTTTGTTCAATTACGTACATTAATATCAGTCTATACGTAAAGCATATCCGGCAGCAGCACTTAGCGTCAAGCTACTTCTTCGGTAAAGATAGCCCGGCGCTTAAGATAGCCCCAGCCATGACGGTGGCTTGAGTGGCTTGAGTCACCGCCCACAATCCGATGACCACGGAATTTCCGAGAAAAACGTTGCTGTTTACTGTCTTCGAATATGTCATTTTGATTCTTTTTTGGGTAGTGTGCCATCCGAGTACTCTCCTTTGGATTACGCCTTATTGCATTAGCAGTATCCTATAGGACCAAGACTCTCAGCTATGAATAATCTAACATCTGAGATGTTAGATTTAATTACCAATCTGGTAAGACCCGCCCGTAAGCTTGCCTAGAATATTTGTATTGGTAGTACTATTCAGCAATACCGAAGATGAATCAAACTTAAGGCTTGCATTGCCGGCCTTGTCAGTCGCCCTAAAGACAATTGTCGCAACCAGTTGGTCGCCAGTTAAAGGAGTCGTCGCGCCCCGGGCAATAGTTATGCGCCCTTGGCTTTCACCTGCCTGAGCTTGGACGGCAAACTTACTAGAATTGGAGTCATTAGATACATATTGTAACTTATCCGCCGGATAATCAATCACAGCCTGTACGGCATTAACCGCCACGTCACGGCTATTAACCCAAACACTGACAGTCAGACTATCGCCAGCCCTCAACTTTTGCTTAGATGGCGTAATACTCATACCGGCTTGGTTGGTCGCGCTAGGCTTAGTCACTGTAGCGGCACTGGAACTGTAGACAAACGCTGAACCAAGGGCCGTAAACACTAGCAAAAATACCAAGGGTCCAAATCGGTTGAGACGAAACATGTTGGCCGCCGAAAACTTAGAATTAGTTGCTTGGTTTTGTTTAATAAGTTTGTCTAACTTTTTGTTCAAAGCTTTTCGCCCTCCACATGCAGGAAAATAGAATACAGGATATGATACTGAGTAGTATACAGCGTTTTAACACGCTATCTACGACCAAATACAATATACATAGTATAATACTAGTGACTTGAAACGTAGTTAGTAATTACATGATTAGAACAATATTCACTGATACCCTGCACCGTATAGCGGCCAGCAAACACCTGCGGCAAGGCCTCCTGCTCGGTTTTGCACTATTTGTAGTGGCTAATGTCGGATTGTTAGTAGCATACAACGGTCGGACATACCCCAATACCACCATTGGCGGACATCACATAGGCTCGGTTAGTAGTGATCAATTGCAAGCAAACCTCAAAAAAGTAGCATTATTACCAAAAGAAGTTAGCTTTACGCAAGATAAAACCACCGCTAAAGCGACAACTAAAGCCCTCGGCGTCACTATCGACTATCAAAAACTCCAAAACGATGCTATAAGCCAACGCTCTTGGTTGCCGGTGGCCAACCTTATTCAAAAGCATGGAGTTGCTTTGGCGCTCAAACAAGACCAGTCAAGCTTGCAGTCAGTACTAACCTCGACAATTACGGTTTTTGACCGGGCACCGGCTGACGCCCGCATTATATGGCAAGGTAGCGCTTTTACTATTAAGTCGGATGTTGCCGGACGAAAAGTAGATGTCGGGGCCACAAAAGACCAGCTCCTCAAAAGGCTCAGCAAAGGACAGTCTAGCGTATCGGTGGCTACTAAGGTCGCAGGCGCAGCCATCACTGGCGCATCGCTCAATGATGAGTTACAAAAGTTAAACCAAAAGGCTAAATTGTCCATAGCACTTCAGTACAATGGACAAACTAAGAAACTGTCTAGCACTGAGATCGCCGGACTCTATACTGAGCAAGCAGGTGCGCCGGCCATCTCCGACGCGGCCATTTTGACTGCCGTAAATAATGCCGGTAGCGCCTGGGGAATAGTTGTCGAAAACCAAAACGCAGCAGCCTCTGCCATCAAGAGCGCCTTAGATGGCCAAAAGGACACAGTGATTACTTTAGTAGCCGCGCCTAAAGCGGCCAAAACCATCCATTACTGCACATCCGTACGAGGCGTTAGCGAGTCACTTATCCCAGAACTAGACGCCAAACTCAAATCAACATACGCCGATAGCCGCGGCTGGAGTCTTAGCGGCCTGGTACGGTTCGAGAAAGTCCAATCGGGCTGTGAGTTGCGTGTCTGGCTCAGTGCTGCCGACCAAATGTCGAGCTTTGGAGCTATTTGCGACTCTCTGTGGAGTTGTGCGGTCACTCCCAACGTTGTCATCAACTACGACCGTTGGACCCAAACAAGCCCCGCTTGGCAGGCTAGCAATGGCAACGTCGATGAGTACCGCTCAATGGTAATTAACCATGAAACTGGCCACTGGTTCGGTTTTTACCATTCCGACTGCGGTGGCGCCGGGCAGATCGCACCCGTTATGCAGCAGCAATCTATCAATCTCCAAGGCTGTAGCTTTAACGCCTGGCCCACTAGCGGCGAACAAGCACAGCTCAAGCAAAGACTTGGCTTATAATCAGCTTTCCTTTACTTCGAGCAAAGCGTCTACCGCGGCCCTGGTTTGCTCAAAATCATGGTACTGCACTACACGCATGCCGACTGCCCTGGCGGCATCGCAGTTGTCGGAGTTGTCGTCAATCGCTATAACCTCATCAGGACGGAGTGACAATTGCTCGCATACCCAGCTATATACTGCTGGGTCTGGTTTGGCTGCACCTAAAAGATATGACAATACAGTCTTGTCAAAGTACTGCTGCAGCTCCTCTGGACTAAACCGGGCCTCTACCATTCCGGCGCCAGCGTTACTGAGTAAGATCGTCTTGTAGACAGGCCGCAAGCTACCTATATATGCCAGGGCCTTGTCGTCGCGACCAGCGTTGCCAAAGAATTGCGCGAGAACTTGGTCAGGAGATTGCCCTAGTAAGCGGCTAGCCCGCTCTATGTAAGCCTCGCGGCCTATTTCACCGTTAGCTGCCCGCTCGTGGATATCAGCCAGAGCTAGCACTGTATGCAACGGCGTCACACTATCATGTCGGTACACAGACACCGGATCAGTATAAAAAATGCCGAAGCAATCGGTAATAACAGCTCGTATCATATTCGAAGTATAGCAAATTATTGCGTAGCTTTTGTGGTATGTACCAATATCTTGTCGATAGCCGCAAATACCTGTAGGCCATGTTGATCGAGAGCTTTTTTGTAGAACTCATGTAGCACCATAGCATCATCGAGAGCCCGGTGCCGGTTATCGACAATAATACCATGGGCGGCAATCACTGAGTCAAGGTTATGTCGGGCTTGCTCAGGATATAGCTGACGTGATAAGCGGACTGTACAAAAGCGATCCATATTAAAAGTCGTGCCAGCCCTGCGGAACGACTCTTTGATGAAACCATAATCAAAACTGACATTGTGGGCTACGAAAATAGCATCACTCAGTAAGCGTTCTAGGTCATCCGCAACAGCTCTAAATGCCGGCTGGTCCCATAACATATCGTCACGGATCCCAGTCAGCTTAGTGATATACCACGGCACTGCCTGCTCTGGATTGAGAAGCTGGCTGTAGCGCTCGACTACTTGACCATTCTCAATCCTAAGCGCGCCGATTTCGGTTATGCGCGAATCTATCGGGCTGCCACCCGTCGTTTCAATATCCAAGAACACCATTGGCCTATGCGTCATCATGCCGCTTGTAGTATGGCGATATTAGCCAAATTGGACAAGTGCAAAAATGATTGCGGCGACGATTGCCAAAGCTGATAACGCGTACCGGCGGCGTACCTTGATACGTAGGTACTCAGCACCCAAGTAGTAGTACGGGAAGATGGTCACGACCAAGAAGGTACTCGAGATCAGACCACCAATGAGCACGATCGACAAGCCTTCCCAGAACGGACTAGTCAGCGCTAAAGGTATCAGCGATACGACGGCAGTCAGACTGGTAGCAATAAGCGGGCGGAATCGTTCGTGTAGTGCACCAACCGCCGCTTCAACCGCTGGCATGCCGCTACGGCGTAACTGATTGGCATAATCGGTCAACAAGATCGAGTTCTTGAGACTCAAGCCGACAAGAGCAAAGAAGCCTAACATTGCAAAGAAACTGAATGGGTTGTCGGTCGTGTAGAGGCCTAACGTAATGCCGAACAGACTGAATGGTATGGCCATAAAGATCAACAGTGGTTGCAGTAGTGAACGGAACTGAACGGCTAAAAGCAAGTAGATCGCTACTAGTAGGATCGGAAAAGCGACTGCTAAGGATTTAAATGAATCCTGATTTTCTTGCTCTTGGCCGATATTGAAGCGAATTGCATCTTTTGCCAAGCCATAGCTTTGTACTTTTGATTCGTCAAAATTATCTTTGATGGCAGCCTGGGCCAGCGTCACTAGTGTAGTGGTATCTTCGCCGTCAAATCCTGCGCCAACTGATACTTACACATCACCGCCAGACCGTGAATAAGTACCTGGGTCAGAAATAGCGACATCTTTTAGTTTGGCAACTTCGCCACTAGCCCGAGTAAGGGTAGTCTGCTCTAAGAAAGCTTTGATATCGGCAGCTAGCTTGAGCGACTGCTCGCGATTCTCGGATGCAATACGAACATCAAAGTTCGAAGCCGGTGGGCCGACATCTAGCTGTCCAACATCGACCGAGGCTCCCTTAAATCCAACGAATGCCGCTTGTAGCTCATCCCGCAACTGCGGTGAACGCACGTCGCGTTTGTCATATGGCAAAATATCAATTCGCTGAGTAGCCTTAGAGTCATTAGCGATGGCATAGTACGACGCCTGGACGAAGTTTTCGCCTACTATGTCAGCAACAATCTTATTAGCCCGGTCAGCCGTCCGCTGTGCCTGTTCAAGGGTTGTGCCAGGATCAAAAATCATCATCAGCGACAGGCCATTCGTATCTTTGCTCGGAGGAAAGATGTTAAAAGTAACCTTTTGGAATAGATAACCGCTAGCGCCGATAAAAATAAAACTGATCAGAATGGCCGTCACGCCAACCATGACTAAACGCTTGCGGATATGGCCCGCCCAAATTAGTGGCCCGGCAATAAAACCAGCAATCTTAGACTCTACGGCAGCCGCTGGTTCGTAGACATTACCCTCACCCAGTTGCTTCCTGCCTAACAACAAGAAACGGGCAAACAACGGTATAAACACCAACGCAACAGCCAAGCTCACCAATAAGCTAGTAATCACCGTCACCGGTATGGCCCGAATAAAGCCACCGAGTATGCCACCAACAAACAGCAATGGTGCAAAGCTCAAAGAAGCCGTTAGCGTTGCCGCAACCATCGCCCGGCTCACCTTCTGGGTTGCTGTCCTGATAATATCTCGTGCGTTCTTTAGTCGTCGGCGTTGGGCATCTAAGGCTTCGACCATGATAATGGTGTCATCAACAATAAGGCCAAGGCACAAAATCAAGGCAAATAAGGTGATTGTATTAAGCGTGTAGCCTAATAGGAAAAGCGCACCGACAGTTATCGCCAATACCGAGATCATCGAGATGACAGTCACAATCGAAGCCCTGACAGCTATCACCAGCGAGCCGACAACCAAGACGGCGATCAACCCCTCTAGCAAGGCTTTCTGTAGCTCACCAATCTGGTGCTTGATATCAGTCGCGAAACTGGCACTAACAACTGCCTTATACTTATCAACCCCCGCCTGCTGGGAATTATACTCAGCAATGACCGTACGTAATTGGTCGTCGAGTTTAATAACATCACTACCCTCGTACTGCATAATACCGATTGCTACCGACTGGAAGTACTGGTTCTTGTCATCGTTACGTTCAGCGTAGCGGTCAAAGGTGTTCTGAGAAGACACACTCTGGCCAGTTGCCGGATTAATGCCGTCGACGAATGGGTCGATAGTCGAAATAGATTCAATGCCATTGATGTTTTTGGATTTAACAAACGCCACCAGTTTATCAGCTTCGTCAGTCATTGATTGCAAATCACCGCTAGTGTCTGCCGTTTCACGGTAGAGGCTGATGACAGCATCATCGCCGCGCTCAGTAAAGCCAAAGCGTGGTGATTGAATCTGTAGACGCACTTGCTCCGGTATGGCACCCGACTTTTCGATCTTACTCTCTATCTCCTTGCCGACAGCATCCGGATCCGTACCTTCTTGGTATTGTACGGCAACCACGAAGAATGCGCCCCGAGAGGTGGTTTCGACTGATTTGACGCGATCATCTTTGAGCACCAGGTCACTAATCGGCTTAGCGACTTCACGGTCGACCTTGGCAGGGTCGTTAACAAGGTAGGCGCCGTTGATAATCGAATAAGGGATACTAATACTAGGGAACCCTTGACGCTTAAGGAACACGCCATAGCTAAGGGCGCCAAACAATACAAGCAGTGCCCATACAATAAGGGCAATACGATAATGGTCAAAGGTGACAAGGCTAATACGTGGCAATAGCCGGTCCTGGCCATCCGATTTATAGATAGATGTAAGCAACTTTTTCAAATGATATCCTTAGGACACGTTATGTTCAATGTAAAATAAAGTTAGTATAGATATCTAAAAGGTACCACAAAATGCCAGGCTTTTACTAGCGGCAACTTACAGTTAAGCGCTCCATAGCAGCGCGACACCAGACACCAGCATCAACAGGACCATAATCCGCATGATAAAGGCGTTGCCCCGGGTTGCCGCCATTTGCCCGCCGATAAAGCTGCCAGCCAGCGTACAGCCAAAGCCAACAAACGCCACCGGCCATTGGATCAAACCAGAACTCAACAGGCCAACTATGATCGTTGTATTCAAGATTAATTGTGACCAGCGCTTAGTGACATTAGCCTCAAAGGCTGTCATACCTAACATACCCATGAGTACAATATTAACCAGTGAACCGACACCGCCACTAAAGACTCCTTGTAAGAATAAACTTAGCGTCAGCAAACCGCTGCCACCAATTTTTTGCCATATCTTAGGCCTGTACGAGCGCAGGCCAACATGCTTATAAATCACTAACGGTATCATCAACAATAAGATAATACCCAACGCAATGCGATAAAAGTCATTATCTAGCGATTTAATAACGTGAGGCGACAGCAAGCCGACTACAAAAGCCAGCGCCATCACTGGCAATATCCGGCGCTTAGCCACCTTCTCACTTGATTTGCCCATGCCAGACAATGAGCCAATAGCCACACCCAGCCCGTTGAGTTTGCCACTGGCTACGGACTGGGACGGCGACAAACCTAATAAGATACCGAGTGGAGTCGTGATAAAACCAGCCCCTGCCCCAGCAATGCCGCTAAGGATGGCCATTACAAAGCCGACTAGGCCATATACGGCTAATTGCCATAATTCCATGAGCCAACTATATCACCAAATAGGACGCGTCAGCTTGAACTATCTATACTAAGAGAAGGCTAGCAGCAGCTTCATCAAGCAGCCATGTTACCTGTCCGCCGGCATTCTCGATAGTTGAAGCTGCCTGAGCGATTGGTAATTGTTGGTCGTCTGCCTGACTCCGGGCCACAGCAGAAGCTTTGCCTGACCCAGCAGCCAAAATTAAGCAGTGTGACGTTCCTTGCAAAGCCTTAAAAGTTAATGAGATGCGGTCTGATGGCGGCTTCGGCGAATCGTGCACGGCAATAACCAGACGGTCAGTCTGCCCCATAGACGAGATATGCTCAGGAAAGAGCGAAAGCGTGTGGCCATCTTCACCCATTCCAAGCCAGACATGGTCAAAGCGTGGGCGGCCGTCTTCGGTCTTAGGTAGCATATCTATTACTTCCTGGTACTTGTCGGCGGCCTCTTCGGCCGACTCATCAGTAGCTGGACGCTGGCTCAAACTAGACAACCGCAAATGTGATAGCAAGGCTTCTTCGGCCTGGGTCCAGTTGGAGTCGTGGCTGTCAAAAGGCACACATCGCTCATCACCTAGGATAATTGCCACTTTGGGCCAATCGACACTATCGACTGAGGTCTCGGCCAAGATCCGATAGGCCATCATCGGCGTCGTACCGCCGGCAATTACCCACGTCGCCGATCCATAGCGCCCTATAGCAGCCTGGAGGTCGGTCACCAGCATAGTCGCTGCTGTCTGCGCTAAAGTATTGGCATCGGGGAATATTTGTGGCTTCATCATACCGTTAATGATACGGCTTGGCGGCAGTTTAGCAAAGGTTGTAGGATTTGCTATACTTATACATAAGCATTTATTGCAGTGGAACAAACATGGTACGCAAGCCAACAATAGCAGTATTCCTGATATCCTCGGTTTTTATTATTTCCGGGTTTTTGGTGGTGGCTGGTGAGCGACAACAATTAGCCACACCCTCTACCCAGCCGACACCTTCTACCAGCCAACCCGACAACGGCGACAGCACGGTTGCCGCCGATGATGAGCCGGACGGGTCCCAGCCCTACCGAACAAGTGCTACTGGACCGTCAACACCTACGATCGCCCCTAAAGTAGCCGCGAAGACACTAGCGCAAGCCACAACTACCAAGCTAGTACCCAGCTTTGCCAATGGCTACATGACGATTGCCGACAAGCAATATCCAATCCGGAATTACGAGCCAGCAATGACACCCAATGATCCGGCAGCTATCCAGCCATGGGTTACGAGTACTAAGCTTAGCCAGGCTTGGGATACGCCAGCCGGCAACACACCGGTACTACTGGCAATTATTGATACCGGCGTTGCCCTGGGCCATCAGGAATTCGCCAACCGCTGGTTCACTAATGCCGGCGAGCAAGGCTCAACTGGCCAAGAGGGCGTTTCAGCGCTTAATTGCACTGCCCGTGGATTGCCCATCAGCGCCAGTTGTAACCAGATCGACGATGACGGTGATGGACTTGTCGATGAAGAAGTTGGCCTAGCCAGCCGCGAAAACCCTTCACGACTCAACTGCACAGACCAAGGCAAGCCACTCGACAAGTCATGCAACCGTGTCGACGATGACCTCAATGATTACACCGATGATGTTACCGGCTGGGATTTTGCGAACATGGATAACTCAGTACAGGCTGGCGAGCTTAATCCGTCAGGCAGTGGCACAACCCATGGAACGCGCGTTACTGGCGTAGCTGCAGCCACTGGCAATAACAATGTTGGCATTGCCGGCGCCGACTGGCATTCAACGATTCTACCGATCCAAGCATTAGGAGACGACGCTACCGGCGACACCTACGGTGTAGGTCGGGCAATCCTCTATGCCGCATCGATGGGTGCTGATGTCATCAACATATCACTTGGTAGTGACTTGCCAGACGAATACGTCCGTGAAGCAATCCGCATTGCCACCCAACAGGGTAGTCTGGTAGTCGCGTCGGCCGGCAACGACGGCTGCAACTGCATGGTCTACCCTGGCAACTATCCCGAGGTATTGACTGTTGGTTCCCTAGATGGCACTAATCCAGCCAGCTTTAGTTCCTACGGCAGTAACCTAGATATCCTAGCGCCAGGCACTGGCATAACTACTAGCAGCTGGTCGGTTGGCAATCCTACGAGCGCCTACACGAGCGGCAACACCGGCACTTCGTTCAGCGCTCCGCTAGTCAGTGGTCTAATGGCCCGTTTGCTCAGCCAACAGCCGACCGCTACGCCGCTCCAATTGATCGCCGCCCTGACAGAAAACACCAATCGCACCGGTCTAGCCAGCACCGCTAGCCGTAGCGACAGTTTGGGCTATGGTAAACTCGATGCCCTTGCCGCAACCAGCCGCATAACTAATGCCAACACTACTACGCAAGCTTATAGTTTCAACATTGTCAGTCTTGGCAGGACATTTAGCCCAGGCGACTTGGAAGTCGCCGGAAACTACCAAGCAGTCTACTGTGACACCGGCAAGCTAGGCACTACGCCCATCTACGAGCTCAATAAGACTGGCAACCAGATTTTTACTATTAGTCCAACCGAAGCCTGGACCGCCCAACAAGACGGCTACACCATGGCCCTGTTCTTTAACGTCTGTCTCACCCAGCCGCAAGACACGGCAGATAGTATACGTGAGCTCAACCTCAACAAAGAATTTCGCAATATTAATGATTATCTAAAACCTTAACATTACACTAGCGGTCGTATAGCCACCGGCTAAATAGACGCGTCACGCGTGGCATAACTATATAGGTCATCAGTGGCACCATAATAACCGGAAAGACCGCCGCCCGCACTAGCAAAGGTAAGTCGGTGGTGTACGGCAATACCGATAGATTCATCAGCAGAACAAAGCAGTAGATGACACAAAAGGTGGTAATGACCATTTTCCACCGTGGAATGTGCCGACCGGACTGCCCCGGCAAACGAAACCAGGTCTCCATACCCGTCATCTCAGCTGGCTCCAAAGAGTCCTCAGTTAACATGTTAAGTTCACTGAGCCGTTCCAGGCGCAGCGGCGACTTTAACCAGCGCTCTAGGTCTTGATGGGTATCAAAGCGCTGTAATGTAATATAGCGCCGGTCGCCATCAGCCACTACAGAAGTCATTACGTGGCCTGGCTGTTGCTCGCTGAGACGTATCAGCTGCTTATTCCAATCCTCGTAGGCTTTTTCTTGGCCCGGCTTGGCTGTTCGGCTAAAGAGCACCGTAACCGGTTCATTGGCTTTCATTCTTATTAACGTTACCGTATTTTGACGCTCTGCACAAGCGTATCAAAACCAGCTTGGTAGGTATTGCTGCCCTTGGCGCCATAGACATATTCGATTTGGACGATCCCCTTGCCAGTATCAACAAAATAATCACTGACTGTTTGAGGCTTTGGATACATCTCCGACTTAGGATATTCAGTCTCCGATAGAATGGTTTTGCGACCATCAATAAACAATGACTTGCAGGTGTGCCGTAATACACCATTAGGTGCCGTAACCTGCTGGCAGTCGCTGGTGTTGCGCGGATCAACCATCAGGCTGACCGGCGCCCGCGGGTCGGCCTTGCAGTCAAACGCCGCGCCAGACGGCACGACATAGATATACTGGTCGGCATCGGCACAACTCTGCTCTTGCCAGCTAGCGGGCAACGCGTAGCTAATGAGCGACTTTACATCAGTAGTGCTGGCAGCATCTTGGCCTTGCGTAGTAGTAGCACCGCCGGGCGCATTAGCATCATTGATACTACCCCATCCAATAATAACTCCAATGACCGCCACCACAACCACCAACGCTATAATCAGCTTCTTCATATTTCCTATTCTACTCCTTTTGGGTTTTGGGCGATATGTGTTCACGCAACCAATCCTTGCAACAATGTATGTATACTGGACAAGAGGAGATTATACCTATGATATTTGGCAAACTTGACTTCACACCTTCACTTACCCAACCAGAACTTTTAGCCATACCGACCGCAAACTTTATCAAGGGTCATGACCTTGGTAATGCGATAGCAGTTGCGAAAATCGATGCTAGCCTGGCCGACACCGCTGCCTTTTGCGAGGAGTACGACATCAGCATGGAAGTCTCAGCCAATTGTGTCATCGTCGAAGCTAAGCGCGGTGATAAGGTCTGGTATGCGGCTTGTGTTATACTGGCTACCACCAAAGCCGACGTCAATGGCGCCATCCGACGGCAACTTGACGCCCGTAAAGTGTCGTTCGCCCCGATGGACATTGCAATAAGCTTGAGTCAGATGGAATACGGTGGGATTACACCCCTAGGCTTACCTACAGGCTGGCCTATCTTGGTTGATACTCAGGTCATCAAAGCCGGTAACGTTATTTTCGGCAGCGGTATCCGTGGTTCCAAATTACTATTGGATACCAGCCCCTTCGAGGCGTTGCCCGGTTTCTCGGTCATCGACATCGCTAAGCAGTAACCTACGAATCTACTTCTTCGGAACTTTGCCGCCCTCCTTACGCGCCTCAGACAACCCAAGCGAAAAACCCACAAAACATTCAATACATTTGTTCGTTAGCATCGAGGGTTAATACACCCGTACGATGAAGCATCTCCAGGTTTTCCGCCGGCGTTATAGCCAGACGATGGAGTAACTGCTCGGCTTCGGGCAAGCCGTTCACACCGACCCACAGCGTATTTTCTGGATCTCCGGTTTTTTCTCCCATGTATGGATGGTACTTTGTTTTATCCTGCCAAGTCGGCCCGTAGAAATCTAATGGTACCGCCACAAGATATACACGGCTGTCCATATCTCGCAGCCAACCTTCGAACTGACTAAACGAATCGACACAACCATGCTCCATTAAGTTGGTTATAAGCATCGACGGATATTGTGCAGTATTACAAGCAGGATGCAGGCTCATACTATCGTCCATGCTACTTATAATGCCTCTCATGTATGGCGGACATTGTGAACTTGTCGGCATGCTCTCGTGACTCATATAAACCTCGTACTTTACCTATCTAGCGTAGCACTGTATACGCCGTCAGTCAGCTGGGTCGGCTAGGCCCTGCCTGATGAGACGCTCTTCAATTTGTCCAATAATATCATCAACCCCACCGCTACCGTCTAATCTAAATGCAAGCCCCTGTTCCTTGCCAAGGTCTGGCCATACAACCGAACGCAATCCATGGTCAACAACGGCAAGCGGTGAGATCGTCCAGTCAGCCAACGGCTTACCAAGCGTATCTTCCTCTGTCCATTGCTGGACCCTAGCCTCAATCACTTCCTTAGGTGCCCGTATGCTGAGGGCGATAGGTAAGGCGCCAGCTCGCCGGGCTAGCTGTATAGGCGTACGTCGCCGAGAATTAGGGGAATTGAAACACATATCCACTACGACGTCACTTCCTTTGGTAAGTATTGGCGCAGCCTGTGCGACGAGTTCTTTGTTAACATAACGGCTCTCAATAGGCGTCTCAGGCATACCCTCGGCTTCATGCCGGCTAATGAGCGCCTGTCGTATGCTATTGCTTGAGAAGTAAGCAGCCGAGAATTCTCTGGCAAACGCCTCATCAAAGCCCAGCGGCGCAGCACCGAGCCCTCCAACTTTGTAGAACAATAGAGGCTGCCGCTCTGTCTCTGCACCCATGGTTATATGCACTCCTATTATAAAATTACTATACAACGGTTGTGCAGATTAGGCTACGGCAGTACATAGTTAATTCAAAAAAATAACCAGCCTGCATATTTCTTTTTCTTCTTTTTCTTACCGGTTTTTGGGTCTATCTCGTATTCGTCATCTTTATGGCTATGCTTACCGTGCAGACCACTATCGTGGCCATGTCCATCATCTTCTCGGTGGTTGTCCATAAAGCTCGTGAGCGTGTTGCTTTCTAGTATTGATTCACTCAAAGAGTGGTCGTCGCTACACATCATTTCCATTTGTGAGGCCATGTGCCTAAAATCCACAAAATCACGGTACACCTCACTTGTACCCTCGCTGACAATGGCCTCCATGCGGCGCACTTTTTCTTCGAGTGCCAATTCGGTATCACTGGCAACACCATGCACGGCCTCTTGGAAGGCGGCGTTAATATCAAAGCCGTCGATACTTAGCTCCATACCAAAATCTGGCGTCTCTTCAAAAGCTGGTACGCGCTCAAAGCTGCTCATGCAATCAACTGCTTAACGACATTAACTCCTTGCGGATTGCGGACGCGTAACGCTTGGTAGCCAAGACTCTGCATAATAACCAGCGCCTTATCTTTTGCGGCTGTCTCAGGCAAGCCTGTTTGGCCGTCGCGCATACCTTCGTGCCATAGCAACATCGCCTGGCCAGCTTGTATCTGCTGTTTCGTTATGGTGATTGTTGTTTGGGGAATGTCTGAGCCGAAGAGCCTTTTAGCGACCTCTGCCGTGACAGAGTTACCCGACTGCGTTCGCCAGCTATGGTTAACATGTTGGCCGGATTGCCACGCGGCTTGCACCTTAGGGTCGCTACCAGCTGCCAGTAATGTTGAGAAATGTTCGGCTTCTACACTATCATTACTTTTTCTGCCGTGTTCACCAATGCCTTTAGTTTCTGATTGGCCGGCAGCCGAAAGCACCATAGAGGCGCCATACTGAACCTGCTGGCGGTATGGCTGTTTTAATACATGCAAGCGCAAATTGCCAGTCTTCAGGCCGTCTTCGCTAACGACTGCCGGATAAAAGAAGGAGGTACCTTGCTCGACCGCAGCAGACGGCACCAATACTAGATAGCCTGGCAACGTGGCCGCAACTTCGTTAAATGCATGGGCGTTGTGCTTGCTGAGAGGGACATACAGCCCATCAAATCTTGGATGTGGCACAGAGCGTAGAACTGTTTCTGCGCGCTCCTGCACCGTAGCCACCCGCTCAGCTATTTGTTGGCCGGCAAAGTCACCATCAATACTAGCTCCGCGCTCGGTGCTTAAAAATTCATTGGTCTGCGCTATCGCGTCTTCTACTCGTGTTTGGGTGATAATTTCTGACATATGTCTAGCATAGGTAGTCAGACGACCTATTGCAATTTTGTTGCAATAGACTCTATAATTGAAACATGTCAGCACATGATCTAGACAACTTTAAGCGTATATTGAGCGATAACGGCTACCGGCTCACTGATGCCCGGATTGTGGCGTTTAAGCTTCTCATGAGCACAGAACCGCAATCTATCAACCAGCTCCAAAAGAAGGCTGCCGGGACGATAGACCGCGTAAGCCTCTATCGCAATATCGAGCTATTCGAAAAACTAGGCATAGCCCATCGTGTATACGTAGGCTGGAAATACAAGATAGAGTTATCTGACGACTTTATTGCCCACCATCACCACTTAAGCTGCCTCAATTGCGGCAAAATAATTGATATCGAAGACGAGAAGCATATTGATGATTTCATTACAGAAGTTGCCAAGAAGTTCGGGTTCACGCCACGCCGGCACCAGTTCGAAGTCGATGGATACTGTAAAGACTGCGTCTAAGTCTCAGATCAACCTTCAAAGCAAAAAATTATGGCGATAGCGGCAAAAAATACTATGTAGCGATTAGCGGACGACGGTGTCTTCGATCTTTTCGCGGTTTTGGACCACCCAACAGAATCTCGCCCCCATTTGCAAAGAATTTAGCCACCGCAAGCTCACCGGCAATCGCCGCTGCTTCTCGTTTATAATAACGCTTTTCTCTGAAACTAGCATTTGAAGCTAAAAGCTCGTACCCTTCTTGTACTACAACAGCAGCCAGCCCTAAGTCATCGAGTTCATACACGGCAGCTTGCAATACTTGTTTATCTTTACCTTTCACGCGGCCCTTTGCAGCAGAGAGTCGTATAACTGAGCTTAGCGATACTACTACGTAATTGTTTAATTCATCAACTTCTGCCGTATGTTCCGTTTCGCCCCCCTTCTGAGTGGCGACTTTGAGGCCACGCTTTAATAATTGACGTGCAAAGTTGTACGCATATAATGCTTCGTCAACTTGCCCACGCTGTTCATACGCGTTTCCTAGTTCTAAAACACCTACACTCGCAAGAAGAAACTCACCCCTGTTAGAGAAGAAGTTAGCCGCTTCCGCCCAGGCCTGGACTTCTCGCCCTTCAATTACTTGACGACCCTGTGCGGAAATACCTTGAAGTTCATTTTTAACTTTGGAAGGTGTATCAAACGCTTCCTGCATAGCTCGATGCGTCGCCCTGAAGCCATCAGCCACATCTTCCATGCCCATTGCCCGGGTTACAATCTCCGAGCTATGCATAAATTCGCCACCCCGCCAAGGAATTTCTGAGGCTACTCTACTTGCTATTACTGCTTCCGCCGGCATACCTGACACATTAAACTGGCGAGCATAGTCAGTAGTACGATCGCTAAATTCTTTTCTACCTGTCGCATACTCCTTAACCCATTGTATTTCTGCCATAGGGTCACGGTCGATTTCAAGATAAGCAACGTCACCCGCAGCCCAGCTTAAACTATGTAATTGCGACCCAGGATAAGGTGATTGTTCTGGCGTCATAAGGGCTCCGATTTAATCTTCATACCATAGATGATATAGGTATCATATGCAAGCATGAGCACTCGTTGGTAGTGTATAAAAAAAGACGACTCGAAAGTCGTCAAAAATTGCTACATGGTGGAGCTGGCGGGTACCGCCCCCGCGTCCGTCAGTTTATCTGTGCTGATCGTCTACAGGCATAGTTCGTTTTTAAATCTTAGGGAGAGGGTATCTAAACGGACAAACATTCCTCTCCAGCAATCCTAGTCTTAGCACATCACGTGGACGGTGAGATGTGAGCATCCAGAAAATATAGCGCACTTTCGCAATATCTGGCGTCTTGTTCAGTGCGGCTTAGGGTTTAAACTAAGCTGTTGCGAGCTGGCGAGTAGGAAATAGCGATGAAGCCAAGTCCTTAATTGCTGCTGCGCGGTCAAAAGATTTTGCATCTATTGGGTTTTGCCTATAACGCTGGCAAGCGACCTGCTGATTCAACCGATAAAGTCCAACGTCGAGCTTAAAAGTCAGCCCCATGTCGCGCTATTATATCACTTCGATAGCATGAGCGCAATATGTTCATATAGCCTACATTAACCACATGGGTTAAATTATTCTAAAACGACTTCATTGACCGGCGGCTGTGTGACTTCACTGCTTACAAACGTACGACTAGTCTCGACGCCATCCTCATATGTAACTTTGTAAGTACTCTCCTGTCGACCGACAACGCCCGGCCGCACTTCATCCGGGATGCTAGTATACTCAACGCTAAAGTCTATTGTCTCGGTTACGACAATATTATCAGTGGTTATGACGGGAGTTCTCGGAGATGGAGGAGGAATCAAAGCAGGCACTGGAGTCGGCGTAGGCTTCGGCGCAGGCGACGGTGTCGGCGCAGATGTAGGGGTGGTTGGCTCCGATGCAGGGATGCCGCCACCGTTAGGGTCGGTTGGAGCGACTTCATCAGAAGTGGACCCCGAGGCGTTTGAAGTGGTGTTAATCAGCCCGTTCTGGACTATCTTATTAGTCAAAGATGTCGGAGGCTTAGTTGCGCTGTCGGAGCCGCCGGTCATAACAATAATAGCGACAACAACGGCCGCCATACCAGCACCTACAAAGCCAAAGGTCTTGGGTTTGCGACGGAGGATACCAAACTTCTTGGCAGCCGGCTGTTGCAGTTCATTTGCAGCAGGCGCTCCCAGCCGCTCTTGCTCAGCACGGGCATTGCGGGCAACAGACACATAATACTGGGCGTTAGCTGTAGTCAGTTGTTGAACGATCTCGGCAGTAATCTTCTGACCATGCTCAATCGCAAAGCCGTCGGCAATTGCCTGCATGACCGCTGGGTTCAGCGACCCCTTTGGCAATGGCAAATCTGCCCGAGAAGTGCTCGCGTTAAGCCTACCACGTAGATTATCTAGTGCCATTAGTTCTCCGTGCTCACGTGCATCAAACCCTCAATACCATCAACATTACATAAGCTATTATGAAGCTCGGCGAGGTGTTTGAGAAGGGCATTTTGCTCTTTTGCAGAAAGTACATCAATCGCCGGGCGGTGGTATTGCGTAAGCACCTCTGTACCGACCTCTAGCAGGCGCTCGCCCTTTGGCAAAAGTACCGTCAAATGCTCACGCCGGTTCTGTGGATTGGCCTGCGCCGAGATCATCGACTTGTCCTGCATGAGCTTTACCTGGCGGCTAATACTAGCCTCTGTCTGGCCAAGCAAGCTGGCAATCTGCTTCTGCTGTACCGACGGATTAGTCTGCAATACTTGCAAGATCTTATACTGGCTCATCCCGATGCCAAGTTGTTCTTGCAATATCTGGTCGGACTGGCGGCTGATGAGCACTGCCAGGTGTTGGAGGTAGTAGACAATAGCTTGGGGCGTATCCATAAGTTATCCTTACGCTTACTATAGCACATATCATTACTTAACATGTAAAGTATGCTCTGCTGAAGCTGGCAGGATATATTTATCCAGTGGTTAAACCACGTAACAAGTTAAGCGTTCTTTTGTTGGGCAAGATAGAGAGCATGCCATTGGTCGAGCGTCAGCGTCTGGGCGCGCAAGCCAGGGTCGATACCAGCTTCTACTAATAACTTTTCGGCCTCTTCTTTGGATATATGCAATCCCCCGCTCAGGGAGTTGCGTAAGACCTTGCGACGCTCGCCAAAGCCAGCCTTAACCAAACGGAAGAGTAGCTTGGGATCAAGGTTGTCGAACAGCGGTGTAGCCCGACGGTGCAAAATAACAATCTGCGAATCAACCTTTGGTGGCGGCGTAAACAGCTCGGCGCCGACCACCATCCCAACCGTCACATTCCAATAGAATTGGGCGGTCACACTCAGTATCGACATCGCGCCCGGCTTAGCCGCCAGGCGTTGGGCAACTTCTTTTTGGACCAATAGTACAGCGTACTGAGGCTGGTTAGACGATTCTGACAATACCCGTATCAAGTTACTTGTTAGGTAATATGGGATATTAGCGATGACCTTGTAGCCAGCTGGCATCTGCGTCAGATCAAAAGACAAGATATCTTGCTGCACGACCCGTAAGTTGTCGGCCCGCACCCGTGTCGGCAGATTGAGCGCCAAATATTGGTCAAACTCTACTGCCACGACTTCGTGCACCGTATCAACCAGCTTGCGCGTCAGTGTGCCCAAACCTGGACCAATCTCAAGTACCACGTCATCGGTCGAAGCCTCGGCGGCGTCAAGCATGGCGTTAAGACTGTCGTCATCATTGAGCCAGTGTTGGCCGAGTGACTTTTTTGGGATTGGATCGTGGCTCATCGCTGTATTCTACCAGTAATGGTGCGAAAGCCAATAATTATATGCCGCCGCCCAACCGCCGTAACGGCCAACAGCGTAGCTATTACACCAACGGAGCTGTGTTACTGGGTTAGTCGCCCAGTCGCTTCCAGCCGATGCCATCTTAGTCCCTGGCAACGCCTGACACAGTCCATAGGCACCCGAACTAGCGTTCTTAGCAAGGGGGTTCCAACGGGATTCTTTTTCGACAATGTAGTCGACGTATTGATAATCGCCAGGCGCAATACCTGCAAGCCCCATATTACCTTTAATACCACTCAAGCTCGTTCCCTGCACAACAATCTGTTTTACAGGGGTCTTAGCAATAACCTCCTGGATTACCGTACGGCTGACTTCTTTGTCATTCTGCAGGTTAAGCTGGTAGGTGACCACTTTCTGGCCCGGCGAACCTTGTTGCCGGACGGCACTGGTGCCCATCGCCAAGTTTGGATCTTGGATCGTTTCGATCGGCATGGCGATTTCTTCGGTCGAACTAGTGATCTTGGTACCCTGTCTTAGCAAGAATACTTGTGTCTGGGCGGTCAGCTTGGTCGAAGCCAATGGCTGGACGCTGTCTTCTTTGCTAAGCTTGATGTCGCGCTCTTTTAATAAGTCACCGACCGTCTTTGACTGAGTACGGATTTCTACCGGCTTGCCGTAGAGATTAAGGGTGATCGGCGTAGCCCGATTAACAATAATTTTCGCACCCAGGGTACGATCTTTGAGGAACTCAGTTACTGGTTCAGTCACTAGCTCGTCCTCGGCATACAGCACCGCACCGGCCTGCTTGGCGACGCTACGGGGTGTAGCCGCCGCACTAAAGGCTAACGTCCGCCGGCCGTTGTCAATCACTTCGACCGGCTTAGAGCGATAAACGTTGATACGGAAGTCATCCTGCCTAATATCAGTATCCGCCGAAGGCTCTACGACATCCCCTTCACCCACTGAGATATCAAGCTTCTTAAGCAATTCGCCAACGCTGGTCGGGGTCGTCGGAACAGTCTGTTCGACATCATCATGATTGATGATAACTACCAACCCGTTGCCGACCCGGGCCTCATTATTCGTAAAAAACAGAAAACCAAAAAGCGTAACCACTAGCAAAACACCAAACGTCAGTATTGGCACAGCAATCCGGCGCGAATTAACAAAATGTCGCACTGGCTTTAATAACCGGCGTATCACTTCCGGTGTTTGTCGCTTAGGAGTAGATAGTCTCTGCATAAAATAGCACATACACGTCGTGCGGTTACAAAATGCCAGACGTATTATTGCTAGCCTCTATTATAACTCATCGAAACTAGTGGCGGCGTAGTGAACATGTTCGAAGCCTCAGTATAGTTTATTTCCCGCAAGCCTGATGCACACTACATCTCTTTTGCGAATCAAGTATCTAGAAATCGTTACAGTACACGCTTATTTAGACTATATACGTTTTTGCTCTGCTTATGCTTATTTTTTGGCCTCGTAACATCTCTACGGAATTTAACTCCTAAGTCACTGTTTGACCTTCTGGCGGTCACAGAAGACATATCTTAGGTTTCGACTCAAAAATCAACACATAAGCACCCGATTAAAACATAAGCGGAGCAAATATGTATAGGATAGGGAGACTTGTCATAGCTACTAACGCTACAAGGTCACAACTTCTTTGTCGATCGACATCTAGGCCGTCCATATTTTTCATGAATTCAACTATTCTAGTTTTTCGAGCGGGGCAAAGCTGATGTCAAGCTTCTTGGCACCCTTGCCTTTAAAGAAAATCGTCACATTGTTGCCGTCGATCTCGACGACCGTGCCTTGGCCAAAGATTTTGTGGCGCACGGCATCGCCCTCGTTAAGCTCAGGCACATAATGTGGCTCGTTGACTTGTGAAAAATCGCTGCCGACATCGTACGATGGCTCATCATAATCCGGTGATTGGTCAAACTCATTATACGAGTTCTTCATATCGCCCAACCCCTGGAAGCGTGTAGTAGTGTCGATCTGCATCTCGGCGCCACTTTCTGACAAAAAGCGTGATGGCGGGTTGTGCTGCTCGCTGCCGTACAACAGGCGGCGGGTGGCAAACAACATATACAGCTCCTCACGGGCGCGGGTCATGCCAACGTAACACAGCCGGCGCTCTTCTTCCATTTCTGACACGTCATACAACGCCCGAGAGTGTGGGAAGATCGTCTCTTCCATTCCGACCATAAAGACAACTGGGAATTCCAGGCCCTTGGCGGCGTGCAAGGTCATCAAGGTAACGCTGTCACCATTAAAATCAGTGGTATCAAGGTCGCTAATCAACGCCGTGTCCTCCAAAAAGCCAGCCAAGCCGACATCGGTATGGTCTTTGGCAACACCAATCAGCTCGCCGACATTCTCTTTGCGCGACTCACCCTGCGGTGTGCCATCGTCAAGATATGTTAGGTAGTCGATACGCCGCACCAGGTCAGCTATCAGTTGCGATGGCGCGGTGTCTTCGGCGATGGCGCGCAGCGAGTTAAGGATGTCGCCCAAATCCATTAGTCCTTTCTTAGCCTTGCCGGTCACCGTACCACACTGGGCTGCCTGGGTCAGGGCTTCTTCGAGACTAAAGCCGTTGGCCGATTTCCACTGCATAAAGTTGTCGAGCGACTTGGCACCGACACCACGACCAGGCACATTGGCGATCCGACCAAAGCTGACTCGGTCTTCTGGTTGGAAGATAAGCCGCAAATAAGCCACAAGGTCTTTGACTTCTTTGCGGTCGTAGAAGCGCGTACCGCCGACGATACGGTACGGTACGTTGTAGCGGATGAAGGTTTCTTCGATGGAACGGCTCTGGGCATTAGTACGGTACAGGACAGCAAAGTCACTGTAGTGGCGCGCACCGCTATCAACGCTGGTGCGGATGCGGCGCATCACACGGTCGCCTTCGTCGCGCTCGGAGCTGGCTTGTAGCAGCTGCACTGGCAGGCCGTCACCGGCATCGGTCCACAGTTCTTTGTCGCTGCGCTGCTCGTTGCGCACAATAATCGCGTGGGCGGCATCAAGGATCTTTTTGGTACTACGATAGTTCTGCTCCAGTTTTATAACTGCACAGTCAGGATAATCTTTTTCGAAGTTGAGGATGTTGCGGAAGTCCGCCCCGCGCCACGAGTAAATACTCTGCCAGTCATCGCCAACAACAGCGATATTATTATGTTCGCTGGTCAATAATTTGACGAGTTTATACTGCGCAGTGTTCGTATCCTGATACTCGTCGATCATGATGTAGCGAAATTGCTGTCGCCACTTATCGCGGATCTCCGGCACGGTTGTCAGGAGTTGCACGGTCTTATTAATCAAGTCGTCAAAGTCCAAGGCCGAGGCTTCCTTGAGGGCGTGCTCATAGGCCGGATAAACTTGGGCGGCGGCCCGGGCGGCTGGGCTGCTGGCGTGGCGCTCAAATTCTTCGGGGTTCATTAGGTCGTTCTTAGCCGATGAGATCTGGCTACCGATTACCCGTGCCGGGAAGGCCTTCTCGTCGATCATCAGCTGCTTGCTGGCAATTTTGACCGTTGACTGGCGGTCGGCTTCGTCAAAGATCACAAAGCTGCGCGGTATACCGATATGTTCGCCATCTTGACGCAGCAAGCGGACACAAATAGCATGAAAAGTGCCCATGTATGGCATAAAACTGCGGTTGTCAGCGTTCTCTCCCAGCAAGTGGGCCACTCGCTCACGCATCTCTTTAGCGGCCTTATTAGTGAAAGTCACCGCCAAAATGTTGTAAGCTGTCGCCCGGTTGCTGGCGATCAGGTAGGCAATTCGGTGCGTTAATGTTTTGGTCTTGCCCGAACCAGCCCCGGCTTGTATCAACAACGGCCCCTCGGTCGTCTCTACCGCCCTAGCCTGTTCCGGGTTTAAGCCCCTCAAGAGATCTTCTAGCATTCAACCATTGTAGCAAGAAACGTTTAAATCATGGGACTAACTAAGATGAGTGCAGCTCCTTAAGATGCCTTACTACTACGTTCTTTTCTTGAGTTTTATATGTAAAGTTTGCTTTACATACTCAGTAGAGTGAAGGTGTAAAGTAGACTTTACAGTCACGATTTACGGATTTACGTAAGAGAACTGCCAGTAACTTTCCAATAAAAAGACTAGCCTTATGCGAAGCAATCTGGACCTAGATAGGTATTCTTCAGTATACAAATTGTCTGGCATACTCACCCGTTTGTCTAATCGCCTAAATTGCGGATCCCAGGGCAACGCGGAGCGCCTGTCCTAGCCGCATCCCGTGGTAGGTGAATCCGTTCAGAACGCCCACCGTAGTAGACGGGTGGGTTGTGTCGGCCGAGATGTAGATGTCGGCGTTTCCGTTTCCTGCGGTCGCTCCCGTGTTCCCCGTTCCCGTGATCCACGCCGTGCCGCGTTGGAGCAGAGTTCCCGATGCTCCGTAGATATGACCGGTCACGGGGTCGACGTAAGCAGCACGACCGGTCGCAGCAGCGGCCTTCAAAAGGGCGCTCTTGGTTGCTGCGCTGCCTGCCGCCGATGGAGGGTTCTGTGAGCCAACGATGACAATCGGCAGGTCACTTCGAATGGCACGAGCCGCATTGATCAAGGCCAAACAGTCCGCCTGGAGCGTCCCCGTTCCGTCGTTGACACCGCCGTAGACGACTAGTGCGTCCGGATCGGCGTTCGCCATCACGGCCACAAGTCGTGCACCAAACGTTGCCTTCCCATTGGTCCCTGCTTGGTTGTTGTTATAGCCGGTTCCACCTGATCCGTCGATCCACATCGATACACCAAGCATCCGGCCAACCGTGTTGCCGATCTCCGTGTTGCCGTTGACGCAATAGGAATCGCCGATCAGCGCGATTCGCGGCCG
>Ga0114940_10000247_pt1 | contig 30633 bp, 21 predicted proteins | sample ColdCreekSource_FD_87195 | JGI IMG/M metagenome (GOLD analysis project Ga0114940, IMG submission 87195) | Groundwater microbial communities from Cold Creek, Nevada to study Microbial Dark Matter (Phase II) - Cold Creek Source | ecosystem: Environmental > Aquatic > Deep subsurface > Groundwater ...
CAGCGAACCGAGGCAAAGTGCGGCATACAGGGCCGCCGTCTGATGGCAGGATGGAACGAGCAGTTCTTGCTCCGCACACTTGGATTGAGTGCATCTGTGTAGATTTAGATGCGATTGCCCTGAAGCCGAGTCTGATCTCACTGACGCCGTGGCCCGTGCAGTAGATCGAGACTCGAGAGTTTCGCTGCGCATAGTACGAGGCTTACTCGATCTCGTCGAAGGATCCGGCGCGGCGCGGCAAGCAATATATAGGGAAGTCGGGCTCGACCCCAGCCGATACGCGCTAGATGATCTACTGCCGCGCTCGCAAGTGTACAGCATATGTCAGCTCGTAATCGAGCGGTCGCACGAGCCAGGTTTGGGACTATTTTGGGCATGTCAGGAAAACTTAGTCACCTTCAGTCCCGTCTCGTATGCGCTCACTCACGCTCCGACGCTTAGAGATGCACTCGACGCACTATTGCAGTTGCATCCGCTATTCAGCGAGCAGTCTAGTTTTCGCATCGTCGAACGCGGCGACAGCGTCACATTGCAGTGCTATCGTCTGACTGGAGCTTCGCCGGCCGTGCGGCGCTTTGTAGCCGAAATGACGGTGGCTGGAGTTTACCGACTGGTGGTCTCCTTCGCGCCATCCGCGCAGATGCGACTTGTGAGCTTCGAGCACGGGTGTCCACCATACGTCGACGACATCGGAAAGCTATTTCAGCGCCCTGTCTTGTTCGATCAACCCTTCTCGGGCTTGGTGTTCGACCGCTCACTCATGCGCGCGGCATCGCCGAACAGAGACGAGGCCGTCTTTCAAGCGCTGGTTTCTATCGCCAAGCGACGCATCTTGCGTCGTTCATCATGCGAGCCGATTGCTCGGCAGGTGCGCAGCGTCCTGATCCAGCGTGCGACCTTTGGCAGCCTGCGAATGGGCGATGCAGCGCGAGCCTGCGGCATGAGCTTGCGAACGCTGCGCAGGCGCCTTGCAGCGGAAGGAAAATCGTATCAGGAGGTTCTAAACGAGGCGCTCGGCTCGGTGGCCAAAGGGCTAGTCGTTGATGAGACACGTACGCTGAAAGAGGTTTCCGTGATGCTCGGCTTCGACGATTCGGCTAGCTTTGGCCGGGCGTTCAAGCGTTGGACCGGCATGACGCCCAATCGCTATCGCGCCCAGCGTTTGACGCTGCACGCTGCGGAGCTCGAATGACCAAGGCGCACGACCCGCACGGGATCCGCGCCCTGCGCAGCAATTCCCTACGGCCCGACGTGCCTCTCCCACCCAAGGTCTCGATACGGGTTGTGCGCGCGCTACTCGAAATCGTCGAGCGGTGCTGTACTGCGTCGCCGCGTGCGCTGCTGCACGCACTCGGGCTCGATGATTCGCGCTGTGCGCAGGATGACCTATTACCTCGCTCAACAGGTTATCGCATCTGTGAGCTCGCGATCGCCCACGCGCATACGCACGATCCAGCTATAGGCTTGCACTGGACTCATCGACAACGACATGATGCGTTCAGCTTGCTCTCTCACGTGATCGCGCACGCACCAACACTGCGGCATGCCCTCGAAGCGTTGTCAGAGCTACATCCTCTATTCAGTCAAACCATGAGCTTTCAGATCAAAGAGGACTTCAATAAGGTCACGCTGTTGTCTGATGGTGCTCGTGGAGCATCGCTCATCGTACAAAGGTTCATCGCTGAGACGATGATCGCCGGCTTAAACCGAATCGTCCTCTCATTCGATTCGCGGGCGCACATGCAGGTAGTTAGTTTTGAGCACGCAGCTCCCGATTACCTTGAAGAATACGTGCACGTGTTTCAAGGAACGGTACACTTCGAGCAACCGTTTACTGGTCTTGTGTTCGACAGGTCACTGTTGAAAACGCCTTCTCGGCACCAAGACGCGGAGGTATTCAGCGCGTTGATCTCCGTTGCCAGGACGCGCATCGTGCAACGCTCACTGCGTGAGCCGCTTTGGCAACGTGTGCACGATTTCATCGAGCAGCACGCGACGTCTGATCCGGACCATCTGGCAATGCCAGTCGTCGCTCGAGTTTTCGACATGAGCCCACGCACACTGCGGCGGCGGCTGAAAGCTGAAGGTAAGCCCTATCCGAAGCTGCTCAGCGATGCACGTTGTGCAGCTGCAAAAGAGTTGCTCGCCGACGATCAACGCACGCTCAAAGAGGCCGCCGCCATGCTCGGTTTCGCCAGACCAGAAGGCTTTCATCGGGCGTTCAAGCGTTGGACCGGCATCACGCCCACCGACTATCGCGTCTTTAGATGTTCGCAAGAAGCCGCGGCCGCATGGGAGACTAAAAGCACTGCACCATCGGCAGGAGCATCAACTGCGCGCTGACGAGCACCAGCTTCCGGCCACAGTCGCGAGCTAAGCGCATGCACCAGCTGACAGTGCATTGCACTCGAACATAGCGCGCAGCCACAAGTGGCGCGGTACGGTGACCAGTTGGCGGCCCACTGTGATTGAGCGTCGCGCTCGGCGCACGTACGCCAACGCACGGAGAGACAATGCTCAGCCCACATCGCTCGAGTTTTATCGAGGTGACGCAAACGATCATGGTAGTCGCGGTCATCGCGGCTTGTAGCCGCGAGCCCACCGGAGCTGCTGCGGTCAATCCTAGCGCCGCACAGACGATCGCCGGAAGCGCGAATACGCCGGGTGCTAGCGGTGCGGGCACATCGGGGTCGACTTCAAGCAACCTGCCAAACGGCCTGTCAGCGCGCGCTCCTGCTAAAGGCGCTCCTGCGGCAGGCAACTTTGCTGCGGGCGGTACTGTCGCCGTGAGCGGCTCTCCTGGTGCGAGCGGCGGCGCAGGCGCCCACCCTGTCTCGGGCATGAACGCGCCTCAGCCTACGGACCGGACTGCGATTACCACCTCCGATCCGTCTGCGATGACTCGAGCGTGGTGGGCGTATGAGCGCGCTCCGATGTACACGGTGGTTACCTCCACGCTGCAAGTCCCGATGCGTGACGGCGTAAACCTCGGTTGCACGCTCAGCCGTCCCGCAGCCAATGGCGTCGCAGCGCCCGGGAAGTTCCCTGGCTTAGTCGTCGAGTTTACGCCCTATGCATTGCAACAGGACTCGTACAATCAAGAGGCCGCGTTTTTCACCACGCGCGGCTACAACGCACTCGTGTGCACGGTCCGCGGCACAGGCGACTCGGGAGGAACTTGGCAGAACGCGTTTGCAATCAGCGACGGCCGGGACGCCTACGACCTAGTCGAGTGGCTCGGCACGCAGGAGTTCTCAGATGGGCGCATCGGCCAGCTCGGAGAAAGCTACGGAGGTCAAACCAGCTATGGCGCGGCGGTCGAGCAAGCCCCTCACTTGCGTGCCATCGCGCCCATGCAGCCCCCGGCGGACCTCTACGACAACGTGATCTTCCCCGGTGGCATCGAGGCTTTGCCCGACGGCAACATCAACAGTTGGCCTCCGCTCGCAGAGTTCCTCAGTCTCGGCAGGATCTCGGCCCAAGACGAGTACGCTGTCGCGCGCGCGCATCCGACGTACGACGAGTATTGGCAAAACCGCACTCTGTTGGGACGTCACAGTGCAATTCAGGTCCCGGTGTTGACGATCGGCGGCTGGCAAGACGGTTACTTTCGCTCGGGGACCATGCAGAACATTGAAGGCGCGCTAGATCGGACATGGGCGATCTACGGACCTTGGCCGCACTTGCGGCCGGTGGCACTGACCACGTGCGAGACAGTGTGCGCTGAAGACCCGCTGCCAAGTGGCGTGATCCTGGCGTGGGTCGATCGTTGGGTGATGGACATCCAAGAGGCACCCATCCCAGACAAGCCCAATTTCGTGAGCTTTGAAAACCCTAAAGGTGCGAGTCGCGGCTACCGTGAGCTGTCCGCCTGGGTGCCCGCGGGCGTGGATCCTGTCGTCTACGAGCTCGGCTCCGATGGCAGCTTGGCTACCAGCGCGGCTGCTCTTGGCTCCGTTACTTTCCATCAACCGGGTGAGGCCAACGCGACCTTCTCCAGCGCTCCGTTGGACGCGGAGCGTGTGCTCTTGGGCCACGCAAGCTTGGATGTGCGAGCGCAGCTGAGCGCGGCGGACGCGAACTTCTACGTACAGCTGTTCGACGTGGACAGCACCGGTAAAGAGAGCTTCGTGAACGATGGCTTTCTCAAAGCGAGTCATCGCAAGTCGCACGTCACCCCCGAAGCCGTTCCCGTCGGTGAGATGGTCGACTTCCACATCGCGATTCGCCCTCAGCACTACCGCTTTGCTGCTGGGCACCGCGTGCGGATCCGTATCTGGAGCGGGCCGAGCCAAGATCTCGCACAGCCGCAACCTGTCGATGTGACGCTCGAAACAGGCTCGAGCGCGCGATTGCGTCTGCCTGGCTTTGCCGCGACGCTATGACGGTCGTCGTCTTGTTGTAGGTCGCAGAGTGAGGCCGGGTGTTAATACAGCAGCGCCACGTTGACGCCCGCGCCTACGATCATTCCCTTCGAGCTGAACCCGGGCCAGCCAGGGTTGTTGGTTTGCAGACCAAACGATTCCTGGATCACCTCGTCGCGACTGTTCTTCGCGCCGTCGACCCACTCGTCGAGCACGAGCTGCGAAAATGACTGGCCGGCATAAGGCGGCGACTTGGGATCGATTTTCATCTGTGAGCGCAGCGGCAAGATGTGCAGCTGCCCCTGCGCGCCGAAGCGCAGTGAGATCTTCTCTGCGACGGGAAATAGGTAGCTCAAGCTCGCCGCGATGCCGTAGCGGTCGTTGTCGAGGTAGTTGGTGCGACCGGTCTGCAGCGGGATCGGCGTCGGTTCGTACATCGCGTCGATCGCGCTCGTGAGCCGCCCTGCGTACACGTGGCGCAAGCCCATGGCGACGGTGATCGTGTTGGTCCACGCGTAGCCCTGTTGTGGCCGCTCGGACTGACGATTGATGTAGCCGGACCAGAGCGCGTACGTCGCGCTCGCCACAGCGCCAAAGCGCTGCGTCTCCGCGCGCACGAAGTCGTATTGAACGCCGAGACCGAGCTTCCAAGGTTCCCAGGCCAAGGTCGCAGTGCGGTCGGCAGCTTGCAGGTTCCCGTTCGGCAAGAATGTGCTGAAGCGGGTGGCCACCTCGAGTTTTTGCGGCGTGTGCACTGTGAGCCCGATGTCGAGGCCTTCCACCGGCGTGATGTTCGCGCTCATGATCGGTGCGACACCGGTCATGACTTTGATCTTGGTGGCGAGCTGTAGCGTCTCCGCGATCATGTCGCTGTTGCCGACGTAGGTCCCAGCGTCTGCCGAGTTAGTGAGGCTCAGTGTCACACCGACACCAAGTGACAGCCAATCTAACAGCTGACTGCTGGCACCGAATGACAACGCCATCGCGCCCAGGCGATCCGAGTAGCGCTCAGGATGCAGGCTGTTGGTGAAGAACTGCTCGCGCTCATCCGGGAAGATCGCATGGCCTTCCATGAACGCGTCGAACGGCATCATGCCGTACACGCCGAGCGTCAACCAACGCTCGCTGACCTCACTGACCAACCCGAACACTTGGTACACGCGCGTGTTGCCGCTCGATCCTTCGCTCTGACGCGGCCGCGGCAGCAGCCTGCTCGCGCACCGCCCGCCCATCGTTGGATCGCAGCCGTTTTCTAGCCAGCTTGTCGGCAGGCTGGGAAAACGCCCTTGAAATTGGTTGAGCGCCGCGATGGGAATGTCCATCGCGCTCTGGCGCGCGAACAGCGTGGTCTGGATCGCGTCGTTCAGCACGAGCCAGCCGAGCTGCAAGCCAGGCGCTGCACGCGACAGGCGTGCGGGGTTGAAGTACGCCGATGAAGCATCGGAGCCGCTCGCGCGTGCGTTGAATCCGCCGCTGCCGAGCGCAGAGCCCACGAGCTCGAACGGCGGTGCTGCAAATGCGCGCGGTGCGAAGGAAAAGCATAAAACGATGCCGAGGACCCTCCACAGCGTCATGATCACTAAAGCGTCCCCGCCGGCAGAGCATCTTGGATGGCGTAACAAGTGTCGACGTCGTCAGCTTTGATCAACGCAGCCGCGCGCGGATCGCTGGCGTCGCGCCCGAGAAAGCGCAGCTTCAGGGCGTGTTTGGCCGTGCCGCTCGGCATGCTACCCGAGACGAGCAGACCACTTGTCGGATCGATGATGCTCTCCTCATTGTCGAAGTCGGCGCGAACAGTCAGATCTGTTGTCCAATCCTGACTGGCTGCGATCTCGTACCCAGGCTCCGTGAACCAGCGCGTCCAGTCGCGCTGCACTGAGTTGCGTGTTCCCATCACGATCCCGGTCACCTGGAACGCGATGCCCAGCTTGCCGTCGCTATCGATATCGACCGCACCGTCGCTCATCGACGCGGTTGGCAGTGGGTTCGACTTCGCCACATCGCTGATGTTGTCCGGAAAGTCGCGTCCCGGATTGGGCTCACCGGGTAAGAAGCGCAGCTCGTCCGCGCCGCGGATGCTCCAGAAGCGCGCTGCCTCGAAGCTGCAGCTCGTACCTTGTTTCGACACGCTGATCTTGCGACCGGCTTGTAGGTTGCGCGTGATCGAGGCCGAGAGCGTGGCGCGCGACAAGATGACCGTAGCGCTGCCGCGCACTTCGATCCCGCAGTCGAAGTGCTTGGCAACTTCCACATCGTTGCCTGACTGCTTGAGCTCTAGATAGTACCAGTTGTTACTGGTCTGGGGCAGGCTGAGTGCCTCACTGACAGTTTGCTGGTTGCCGATCCAAATACCGTTGAAGTCACAGTCGGGATCGGCTGCACCCGGTGTCTCACCCGGACCAGCGTCTGCGGGCACGGGCATCATGCCCGCATCGACCATGCTGCCTGAGCCTGCCATGCCCGATGGCGTGCTGCCTCCGCTCCCGGCAGCCCCCATGTTCTCGTAGCCATCTTCGCCTGCATCGACAGCCTGCATTCCATTCGTCCCGGCGCGGCCAGCCGTGGCCGTGCCGCTCCCAGCGGCATTCGAGGGCGACTTGTTGCCGCCAGTGGACATGCTTGAGCTCTGCGGAGCTTTGCTGCCAGCGGTCGACATGCCTTGCATGTTCTGCCCGGTCGACCCAGCTTGCTCGCTACCCGACTGGTCGGGCTGAAGCACGGTATCTTTGCCCTGCAGGCAGCCGGTACACAGCGCGATCCCAAAGATCAACGTGTTGCATCGCAGTACTCCCACAGCGCACCTCCTGAAGGACATGCATCGCGCGGTCAACAGCTCCGCACCTTCTTCGGTAGAACATGTTCTAGTCTGAAAAACAACGTGCTGCAAACCTCCGTGACGGATCGACCTTGAACTCACATTACGGAAGCGGGAACGCGCGTCCCCAACTGTGGAAGCACGCGCGGTGACATAATCAGCGCGACATCGCCTCGGTCAACATCCTTGACGCTCACGGTAGAACGTGTTTCATTTTTTGGGAGACGCACGCGAACAGAGAGCCATGCCAAACTTACTTCGCGCTTGGTTGCTGATCATCGCAAGCTCGCCGCTCCTGACTGCATGCAGCTTCAGCCAGATCGCCGCAGATCAAGCAGGCGGCATCGCCGCGATCAGCTCGGGGTACATGCGAGGGTTCTGGGACTACGAGATCGCGCGCGCGGGTACGGCGTCCGCGATCATGCAGCTCGAAGCGATGCACTCGGTCAGCCCGCAGAACGAAGCGCTGTCTCTTGCGCTGGCCTCTGCGTACATTGGCCACACATTCGGCTTCGTCGAGCTGGACATGGAAAAAGCCAGCGCCGAGCACCAGTACGCCAAGGCTACGCGCTTGCGTGCGCGCGCGGAGCTCCTGTACCGGCGTGCGCGCGATCTGTCACTCGCCACGATGCGGACGCGCGATGCTGCGATCGACGAGCTACTGAAGGGTGAGCCAGCTGTGCTCGCGCAATACTTAGAGCGCGAGTACAGCGGCGCGGACGACATCGCGCCGGTGTTTTGGACTGCATCGTCTTGGGGCTCGATGTTGGGCCAGACCGATGCGCTCGATGCGACCGTCGACCTGCCGATGATCCGCGTGATGATCGAGCACGTGATCAAGCGCGATCCGAGCTACGAATCGGGCACCGGCTTGGTGTTCCTCGGCGGTGTTCTGGCGCAGACCCCGCCGGCGTTCGGTGGTGACCTCGACAAGGCCAAGTCGTACTTCGAGCGCGCGCTGGAGCTGACTAAGCGCCGGTCCCACGTAGTGCAACTCAACTACGCCAAGTTGTACGCGGCCACTACCGGCGATCAAGCGCTATTCCACTCGCTCCTGAACGAGATCATCGCCCCCGCGGATCAAGGTAGCGACGTGCGCTTGAGCAATAAGATCGCGCGCATGCATGCAGAGCTGTTGTTGGCAAAAGCGCAGGCGTCCAAGTCGCAGTGAGGAGGCATCATGATCGTCAGGTGTACACGTTACGCTGTGGTTCTCGTGCTCGGCCTCCTGCTCGTGGGTTTGCCCTCCGGGCAGCCGCGCTTGGCGGCGGCCGAGATGAAGCTGATCAAGATCGCGACGCTCGCGCCTAAAAACTCGCCGTTCCTGCGCTCGTTCGAAGAGCTCGACCAGAACATTCGTCAGCTGAGCAGCGGTACTATCGGCTTTCAGGTGTACAGCAGCGGCGTCGCAGGCGATGAGATCAGCGTCGTTCGCAAGATGCGCGTCGGTCAGCTCGACGCAGGCATGGTGACGTCAGACGGCTTGGGTTTGCTCGTGCCCGAGGTCAACGTGCTGCGCGCGCCTGGTGCGATCACCAGCTACGCGCAGCTCGAAGCCGTCACCCGCGAGCTTTTGCCGGAGTTCGAGACGATCTTCGAGCAGAAGGGCTTCAAGCTGATCTCTTGGGGTGAAGCGGGCGAATATCGCTACTTCTCGCGCGAGCCGATCCGACACCCAAACGACGTCAAGCGCATGCGCCCGTGGCTGTGGCCGCAGAGCCCGGTGATGCAAGAGATGTGGAAGGCGATCGGCGCGACGCCCGTGCCGCTGCCGATGCCTGAAGTGTTCGGTGCGCTGCAGACACGCATGGTCGACGTGGTGGAGAGCACGTCGCTGCAGTACGTCGCGCTGCAGTGGCAATCGACGGGACAAAAGTACGTGACCAAAGAAGCCAACGGCATGCTGATGGGTGCTTGGGTCATGAACAAATCGACGTTCGATGGCCTCGCACCGGAAGTGCAGAAGCAGATCGTGAGCCTGGCGCGCGCCAACAGCGTCAAGGAGAGCGCGCGCAATCGCGAGATCGATCAAGCCTCGTTGCGGCGCTTGGTCGAGCGCAAGTACGAGGTGACCGAGTATTCGAAGGAAGGCGCCGCCGCGCTTCAGAACATTCGCAGCGAGGTGCGTAAGCGCTTGGTCAATCGCGTCTATCCCGAAGCGCTGCTCAAGCACGTCATGGACTTAACGCACGCGAAGTGAACAGCTCGGGGTAGTGCGTGGGCATGTCCGCCAATGGCTGCGCGTACCCGAGGTCGGTCAGCGTTTGGATCGCGGCGTCGCGCAGCTTCTGGCCTTCTTCCCCGCCGATCAGCTGCCCGAGCGCCCAACGCCCACGCTCGACCTCATCGCTGTAACCTTGCTCTTCACAGGCCGTGATGTGCTCGCGAAACAGCTGACGCGCCCGCTCGTGCTGCCCGCGGATCACAGCGATGCGGGCGTCGTAGCGACTGCACAGCGCGCGCTGTAGCCGCGCAGAGCGGCGCCGAAGCATACGCAGGCCGCGCTTGACTGACTGCCCCGGATCTTCCGTGCTGCCCGAGAGCACATGCTGGTTTAAGGTCGAACGCGTGTGTGCGCCGTACGCCAAGAGCGACAGCACACTGTGCTTGATCATCGACGCTTCGAAGCGCGGCCAGAGCTCGGCCAGGATCGCGTTCGCCCAAGCGTAGTCAGACAACGCGCAACCCACGCGCATGACCCCGACCATGTGCAACAAGTGCAGCGGTCCAAAGCCCGGTGGCAGCTCCGGTCGATCCGCATCGAGGCGGGCCCGCGCGCGCTCCGCTTGACCTTGGGCGACGTCATCGAGCGACCACACCATCGCGAGATGCAGCTGCGCAGTGCGATTGTCCGTGGCCCGCGCGTGTTGCAGCGCGCTATGCAGCGCGGCGCTGGCTTCACGGAAGCGGCCCAGCTGAAACAGCGCGCCGATCAGCGCTGAGTTGACTGTAAACCGATTGTAGTACTCACCCGCAAACTCGGCGCGCGTGGAAGTATGACTGCTGTGCAGCAGCTCCGACTCTTCAGCGAGCGGCAACGTCTCACGCGTGCGCCCCAATAGAAATGCTGTCATCGTGCGCGCGGCGGAGATGCGCGCGCCCACGTATGGATCCTGCAGCGATTCGTTGATCTTGCTGGCGTAGTCGAGCAGCTTCTGTGCGTAGCGCTCGTCTTCGGCTGAGCCCGAGACGGCGCGACTCGCGGCAGCAATGGCAAGCGCGCTCGCCAACGTTCCGCGCTCGCCTAGCTCGAGCCCCAGTCGCAGGGCACGCGTCCCAAATAACGTCGCGCGCACTGGATCGTAGGCTTGCGTGTTGATCGACAACGAGATGTAAGCGTGTACTTGGTGCAAGCGCGCCGCTGGCAGCTGCGACGCCGGACGTGGCTCGAATTCCAAACCACGCAGCCACAGCCGCAACCGTTCCCAGCTGATCGCCAGCAGCAAGCCGAGCCGGGACTTCGGCACGCGGATTCGCAGTGATCTGAGCACCTCGCGCACCAGCTGCTCGCCACGCGCAAAGTGCCCGCTGCGGATCAGGTGAGTAGCAGCTAGACGTTTGAGCTCAGTAACCGACGAGGCTCTGCTCGCCGCTTGTAGCTGCGAGGCTTGCAGATATTGCTCCGCTGCTTGCGACCCGTGGCCGCTCGCGGCCAGGTTGTCGCCCAGCGCGCGCAGCAGCTCGCCGCGCTCAGCGGCATCGAGCGTCTGGTCGGCGAGGCAAGTGCGATAAAGGTCTGCTGCACGCTCGAATGCCAAGCTCGCCGCTGCGCGCTCGGCAGCCGTGCGTAGAAACAGCGCCGCGGACTCGCGATCCTCCGCTCCCAGCGCGAGCTGGTGCAGCCAATCAGGATCCGCTTGTCCACGACTCATGAGCTCGCTGAGCAGACGTCGATTCAGCGAGATGCGCTCTTTCGCCGGAAGTGCGTCGACCAGCGCGGCGCGGATGCGGTCGTGGTAGACCTCGATCAGTTGCTTGCTGTGCACCGCGCGCGTGCGTGTCAGCCGCAGGCCCTGCAGCGCATGCAGCTGGGCGCGGTCGGCACGCGTCAGTCCCGCCGCGCGCATCGCGAGCGAAATCTCGATCGGCCGACCAGCGACTGCGAGCAGGCTCAGCGCGCGCCGACCCGACGGTTGCAGGAGCGAGGTCAGCTGCGTGAGCAAGTCCCCGATCGACAGCGCCTGCGCGTTGTGCTCGCCGCGCTCGAGCTGCGCGCGCGCCAAGGTGAGCAGCTGGGTAGCAATCAGCGGGCTGCCATGCGCTTCGCCGGCGATGCGTTCGATCCAGCTCGCTGGCAGCTCTGCGCCGTCGCCGCACATGGCTTCGATCGCGGTGCGCGGCAGCGGTGTGAGATCTATGAACACTTCTTCCGCGCTGCGCGGCTGCTCGCTCGACGCCAATAGCTGCAGGCACGCATTGGTGGCTTGCTCGTCGCTGCGATAGCTGAGCACGAGCAGAAACGGCAATGGGTCTTCGGCCTCGAGCCAGTTCTTGAGGATGCGCACGCTGTCGAGGTCGCCCCAGTGCAGATCATCGATGAACAGGACGAGCGCCTGGCGCCGCGCGATGCGCCGCAACAACTCACGCAGCGCGCGTTCCGCGTTCGCGCGCTCGAGTACTGCATCGCCACGGGCTGGGGCTTGCGCGAGCAGCTTCTGCATCGCTGCCAAGCGCTCGATCACCGGGAACGCGCGCGCCAAGTCGGCGATGTGCACGGGCAATACATGACTCACCCACAGGTCGTCCATGCGTTCGAGAAACGCCGTGAGCGTGTCTAACAGGCCGTCGAGTGCCTTGAACGGCATGGCCTCGCGTTCATGACAGCGTGCGCGCAGCACCAGCACGCCGTCGTCCTCGAACGCTCGGCCAAGCTTGAGCGAGTCCAAGAAGTGCTCCACGAGCGCGCTCTTGCCGTTGCCAGACGGACCACGTACATGGACGGCTACGCACTTGCCATCACGCATGCGCTGAAACGCCGACGTGAGCTGCGCGTGCTCCGCAGCGCGGCCGAAGATGGCCGCTGAGGGCTGCGGACGACCTGGCGCGCGACCTGACATCGGACCGAGCGGTGCGACAAAGGCCAGGTGCGGCGCCAAGCGATCGAGCGTCTGCACGATCGTCGCGTAGTCCGGTCGCTTCCGCGGGTCGCGCGCAAGCAGCGCCATGCACAGCGCACACAGCTCTTTCGGCAAGTAAGAGACCCGCTCGTCGAGCGGCACCAGCTCGGCTGCGATCTTCTTGCGGATGATCTCCCGCACATCGCCATCGAACGGCAACGCGCCGCTCAGCGCTTCGTAGAGCATTACGCCGAATGCATACCAATCGGTCGCCGCGCTCAGCGGCGCGTCTTCTGCCTGCTCCGGCGCCATGTACGCGGGTGTGCCCGCGACAGTCCCATCGCGTGTGACCGTGGCTGCGGTGTCTCCGACCTCGCGTACCAGGCCAAAGTCGAGCACCACCACGCGACCCTCGTCGACCATCACGTTGCGAGGCTTGAGGTCTCTGTGCAGCATGCCCGCGCGATGCAGCGCTTCGATGCCGTGCGCGAGCTGAGCGAACGCACCGCACAGCCGCACCAGCAAAGGGGTCGTGCTGTTCTGGTTCGCTGGCACTCCGGGCGCTTGACTGGTCAGCGAATCGAGCGACGTGTTGAGGTACGTCAGCAGATCGCCAGAGCGGAGATACTCCATCGTGATGAACCAGGCACCGTGGCTGCGCCCGAGGTCGTAGAGCTTGACCAAGTTCGGATGATGAACGTCCGCGAGTGAGCGAAACTCATGCTTCAGCAGCTGTACGCTGCGTGAGTCGACGCGGAGCAGCTTCTTGAGGGCCAAGCGCTCGCCGGTCTCGCGGTCGCGAACGCGGTACACGATGCCCGCGCTGCCTTGACCCAAGACCCTATCGATGTCGTAGCGTTCTTCGATGCCTGTCGTGGCATCGAAGCTGTTGGCTTCACGGGCGTTCAATGTTCGCGATCATGGCACGTGGGCTCGCCTAAATCGCGCCCGAAGCTGGTCGGCTCGAGACGGCGCCAATGTAGCGAGCACGCGCACGCGTGGCAGTCTTGTTGACTGTTAGATCACTCTTTGAAGTAGACGAGCTGGTGTGACGACGCGAGCAGCTGTCCTGCCTCACTCCAGACGTGTGCGCTCTGGTCGAAGTAGCCATTGAAGTAGCGGACGCCGCGGGCTTGCGCGAACACGTAGCCGCCGTTGGCTGCCGCGAGCTCCGCGCTGCCTACATGAAAGTAGCTTGTAAGCGTGACCGTTCCAGCAGGTGTAGGAGTGGCACGCCGGAGCCAGACGCGCGGATAAAACACATCACACATGGCCGCGAGGCCGGTGATGTCGAGCGCTCGCGCTGGGTCGTCTCGCACCCAGAGCTGCGTCAGGCTCTCGTGTGCGGCGCCGGTCCACTGCTCGGGGAGGTTGCCGGTGCAAAAGCGCATGTCGTAGCGCTGGAACCAAGTCGGTCGCCCATCGAACGGGGATCGTGGCAGCTCGGATGGCCGAGGTACCTCCGGCATGGCGAGGTCCGCCGCGCTCCATGTGCCGCGACGCACGGCTGTCATGACCGTCGCTGTGAGCACGGTGCTGTCAGTGCCCGATGCATCTGGCTGCGTGAACACGACCGACCAGTGCTGCGTAGAGCGATTTGTGCGCACCGGGTTCACTTCGACCCGAAACTCACCGTCTGCGATCGCCGCTGCGAAATTGACCGTGAGCGCAACCGGTTGTCCGAGCAACGCAGGATGCTTCAACACGGCTTGCAGCGCTTGTGCTGCGCTGAGCCCGCCGTACGGGCCGACCATGTTCTGATAGGCCGGATGCGTGCGCCCGATGAAGCTGGAGGTGCCGGCCGGTGTGAGTGTTAGCGCGGCGTCGAAAGGATGAAGATTGGCGTCGACCACAGGCAGTTCCTCGCGCGCCCGGTGCAGTGTGTCAAGCCATCACGTGCAGCACCGCAGTGCGCAATTGCTTTGGCAAGCGCGCTGGATAGTACTAGTGATCTCGGATGCTTCGTGCTGAGCGTGGCCGGGTCGTCGCTGTCTGCTGCGGGCCTGTATTGCAGCGTGTGGCGGCGTTCGCGCTGGTCGTGCAAGTGCTTGCGTTTCCGCAGGGGGCGCGGGCTCAGCAGCCGACAAAGGCGGCCTCTCCGGTCGAGCTCGTGAACACGCTGCGCGGCAGCGACTCTTCGCCCGAATACTCGCGCGGCAGCACTTTTCCCGCGGTGGCCGTGCCCTTCGGCTTCAACCTGTGGACGCCAGTCACACAACCCGATGCAGCGAGCTGGCTCTATCGCTACGAGCACACGGCGATCCAAGGCTTTTCAGCGAGTCATGAGCCGAGCGCTACACTCGGAGACTACGCGTCGTTTCAGATCCTGCCCTCGGTTGGCGAGCTCGTCTGGCGCGCGGGCGAGCGCGGAGCGACGTTCAGCCATGCGCGTGAAGTCGCCAAGCCTCACTACTACCGCGTGGATCTAGCGAATGGTATTCGCGTCGAGATCACACCGACGCTACACGCGGCAGCGCTCCGCATCACGTACCCAGCGCGCACTCCACGCCACCTGCTCTTCGACGTCTTGGACAAAGCCAGCGGCGGCATGCAGGCCGACATCGCGCAACGCAGTGTATCGGGCGAGGTCTCGTACCGCGGTCCCAAGCTCTACTTCTATGCCAAGGTCGATGCGCCGCTCGAAGATACGGTCTCGGCACCGGATGGCAGAGCAAGCGTCGCAGTCAGCTTCGGCAAGCACGCACCTCGCACGGTCACGCTGCGCGTAGGCACCTCGTACTTGAGCCTTGAGCAGGCCCGCGTGCACGTTGAGCAGGAGACGGCAGATCTCAGCTTCGACGCGCTCAAGGAACAGGCGCGAGCCAGCTGGGACAGCTTGCTGAATCGAGTCACGGTCGAGGGCGCATCAAACAGTCAGAAGCTGAGCTTCTATTCCAACCTGTATCGCGCGCTGCTCTACCCGAGCACGTTGACTGAGCATGAGCACGGAGCGGACAAACACTTCAGTCCATTTTCGAATAGCGTAAGGCCGGGCGTGGCGTATGTGAACAACGGCTTCGCCGACACGTTCCGCGCTGCTTGGCCGCTGTATTTTCTGCTTGTTCCGGAGCAGGCCGGCACGATGTTGGAAGGCGTGCTGAATGCCTATCGTGCAGGTGGCTGGTTGCCGCGTGCCAGTGCACCAGGCTATCGCGAGGGGCAGAACGGCACGCACGCGGCAGTGCTGTTCGCGGATGCTTACACGAAGGGCATTCGCAACTTCGACCTGCAGACGGCGTACGCAGCGGCTCTGAAGGATGCGCTGGTCGTACCGAGCCGCGTAGGCCTCGGTCGCGCTGGCTTGGCGCGCGGCGCTTTTCGCAACTACATCCCGCACGAAGATATGCCTGGTTCTGCGGCTTGGCACTTCGAAAACTGCATCGACGACTTCAGCGTCTCGCAGCTCGCGCGGGCGCTCGGCGATCATACGCACGCTGAATACTTCCGGCTGCGCTCGCTCAACTACGCGGTGTTATATGCGCCGCAAACGGGCTTTTTTCGCGGGCGACGCGCGGACGGGAGCCCGCGCATTCCCGAAGGCAAGTTCCGGCCCGAGGAGTGGGGCTACGAGTTTGCAGAGGGCAACGCGTACCACTACGTCGCACCCGCCATGCACGATCCCGGTGGCGTGGCGAGCCTGTACGGTGGTGCCAAGGCCTTTGCAGCGAAGCTCGACGTTGTGCTCAGCGCGGCCCCCGACTTTCGCGCCGGCAGCTTCAAGCAAGTCATCCATGAGATGAGCGAGGCGCGTGCAGGAGGTTTGGGCCAGTACGCGCATCACAGTGAAGTGATGCAGCACCTGCTCTATATGTACGACTACGTCGGCCAGCCCTGGCAGACGCAAAAGTATGTACGCAAAGTGCTCTCGGAGTCGTCGCCGTTCTACAGCCCGGGTGCAGCGGGTGGCGGCTACCTCGGTGAGGAAGACACGGGTCAACTGTCGGCGTGGTACGTGTTGAGCGCGCTGGGTTTTTATCCTGCGAGGGTCGGTCAGGCCGCCTATGCGATCGGATCGCCGTTGTTCGCGCGCAGCACTCTCGCTTTGGAGAACGGCAAGTCATTTGAGGTGGTCGCGCACGACAACTCGGACACGAACGTCTACATACAGCGCGCGATCTTGAATGGTCAGCCGCTCGAGGCGCCGTACCTCACACATGCAGAGATCCTGAAAGGCGGCACACTCGAGCTGTACATGGGCGACAAGCCGTCGCTTTGGGGCAGCGCGGCGATCGCTGCGCCGGAGCTCGTGGGCAGTGACACGCTGAAAGAGGGTGTGCTCAGTGACTGCGCGCAAGCAGGAACGGCGAGCGCATCGCTCGACAATGCTGAGTCGGGCGAAGGTCCAGGCGCTGCTTTTGACGACGACTCGCGCACGAAGTGGCTCGCTACCGACGCCGCCGCGTGGCTGAGCTACAAGATGCCAAGCGCGTGCGCCGCGCGGTTCTACACGCTCACCTCAGCAGACGATGAGCCCGCGCGCGATCCGAAAGAGTGGACGCTCGAAGGCTCGAACGACGGTGACACTTGGATTGCGCTCGATCAGCGGCACAACGAAGACTTCGGGTTTCGTCATCAGACGCGTGTGTTCGAGCTGCATCAGCCCGCCGCATATCAGAGCTATCGGCTGCGGGTCACGGCCAACCACGGCGATCTTCGGCTGCAGCTCGCGGAGCTCGAGCTCTTGCGTGTTCGCAGTGATCGCACAGCGCCGCCGGGCGCTGCAGCGCCAGGCCTGCACCAGGATTCATTCTGGTGCAGCTTGGTGAAGCGCTGCAGCTGCAGCTGCAGCGTGGTCGCGCCGGGCAGCGTGGTGGGTTTCCCCTGGTTTTCCTGGCTGCTGCTCGCGCTCGCATTCCGCTGGCGCAAGCGTCACTGACACAGCTGCATCGAGGCTTGTGTGCAGTCGCGCTGTTCATCCTCTTGCAGCGCACGGCGACAGAGATCGAGCGGGCGATCTTTCAGCATAGGGCAGCCCGCTTGTAGGGTGACACAAGCGGGCTCGCGCGGGGGCGGGCCGAGCTCTGGGCAAATGCGCTGCAGCTGATGTGTGCAACGTTCGTCGTCCGCGCGCATCGCGTCTTGCAGGCAATCTGCCTGCTGTGGCGGCCGCGGCAGTGTTCCGCAGCACGTGCTCAGCTTCATGCAAGCTTCGCCTTGTGTTGTGGGCGTGGTGGGCGTGCCCTGTGATTGACACGCCGCTTCGCTCGCGCGCATGCAGCGCTCCGCGTCGTTGCGCTCGGCGACTTCCTGGCAGTCTTCGCGGTCGTCTTCGTCCGTGAGCGCCGCGCAGCAGGTCGCCAAAGCCACACACTCGGTGTTGCCTGCGCTAGGCGCTCCAGCGCCCGCCTGAGAGCTCGCAGCGCCCGCAGCACCCGCAGCGCCAGCGCGTGCAGGGGGCGCTCCTGCTGCACCAGCCGTGCTGGCCGCAGCTTGGCCTGCGCTGCCTTGTGCGGTCCGCATCGCGGCTGAGGCGCCCGCTTGCGCAGCATTTCCCGTCGATGTGCGCATGACAAACGGCGGATCCATCGCGGGCGGAGTCGCGTTGTTTACCTGCGTGTTACTTGCGGGCGTCGTTTGCGTGGCGGAGCTGGTCGTACTTTGCGACTTGGCAGAAGATTTCGGTGCTGGTGCAGTTTCCGGAGCACACGCGAGCAACACCAACAGGCTATTTGCACAGATTGAAACAGCGAGCCTATGCATGATGCGGCCGAGCCTAGCATCGCTTGGGTATTGAGTTACAAGCTTTAGCAACTTCGAGCGCGGCTAGCGTGCTCGATTGGCCCGGATCGGTGTGTCACCTGAGCAAAATGGTAGCGTGGTCGCGTCGGTCCAACCGGGGCAGTAGTTTTGCAGCCACTTTTCATCGGGTTCTTCTACGGCACATACCGGGAGATTCTGCTGCAGCGTCTCTGCACAGGCGGAGCATTTGATTCGCGAGGCTGCTCCGAACACGACCAGCTGCGTCTGCTCGCACATGTTTACGCTGGTGAGATTCGTGGCGTATGCAAACACGCGCGTCGCTGCCAGAGGCGCGATCTGCGTGTTCTCTAGATTGGTGTCTGACAGCTCATAGTCGCCATCGAGCGAGCCGGATACGAACGAATCGTTGTACATACGTACGCTCGAGCCCTCGCACGCGGTGATCGTGCAACGCGCCATCTGCCCCGTAATCAAGCGCGCATCCCCGCAGAAGCGCAGCGCGGCATCGGTCGCGACGAACGCGGACCAGAGAGCGTGGTCAGTGTCGACGAGCCCGCGCTCTAACGTCACGTCGGTCAGTGTGATCATGTTCGCGTGCAGTCTCGCGCCCTTCATGATCACACTCTCTGCCGTGAAGGTTTCGGTATGCAGGTCGATGTTCTCAAAGACGCCTGCCGTGATCTTGATCTCGCCAGGAAACATCACCTCCGCGGAGCCGACGCTCAGCTCATTGCCGCGCTCAGCTGCGATCTCGATCTGCGGCGATCCATGTACGCTCGCACGGGCGACGATTCGTAGGTCATCAAACTGCTGCAGGCCTGTCATACGCAGTGTGATCGGCCCCTCCAGCTCGAGGTAGACGCGTTGCAAGCTGCCGCCCTGCAACGTCACCGTCAGCGGCCTTTGAGCGCGCAGAGGCACATTGATGTCTTGCCAATCGATGCCATCGACGCGCAGCTCCGAGGTGTTTGCAGATAGCTGTAGGTTGACATTCATGCAGTGCGCGCTGCTCGGCAACCGCTCTAAGATGTTCTGAGGGCAACTCACCGTGTCGCCGCCGGCTGTCTGCCAGATGCACGTCTGTTCGCATTCGACACGCACAGGAATGGCAACGAGCTGCTGGGCTTCGCCACGCTCGACTGGCATGCAACCCGGAGGCAGATTGCAGGTGATCCTGATCCTGCCTGGCTCAGCGTCGGTCACATCGACCAGCGGATCGCCAACTTGGCAAGCCGCGCAGGTGATCATGAGCATCAGAAATAGACGGACCGAAATCATGGTTGCTCCGCTTCGAGCACGCGAAACACCACCCGACGATTCTGCTCGTGCGCCGGCTCGTCCGCGCCACGCTCCACAAACTCTTGTGCACCTTGCGCGGCCAAGCTGAGCCGATCGCGTTCGACGCCGCGCGCTACCAGCCAATCCAGCACGGCTTGCGCGCGCCGCTTCGAGAGGGCGAGATTGTAGTCTTGGCTGCCGCGCACGTCGGCATAGCCACGGATCTCCAAACGCTTCAAGTTGGGTCTCTTCTCCAGCTCGAGCGCGACTTCGTGCAACATCGCGACACCTTGTGCTTCTAAGACATCCGAGTTGTAAGCAAACAAGACGGGCGCCAGCCACTCTTGTTGCTGTGTCGGAAGGGTGCTCTCGATCAGTGAGATCAGCTCCGGGCTCGGCTCCGGCGCGTCGTGCTCGCGTGCAGGCGGCAGCTCCGCGGGTGGTGCATCCCGCACGATCATGCGCTCGCGTACGACCACGCGCTCGCGTTGCTCGGCTGCAGGGCGCTCCAAAAACGGTTCCCAGCCGAGGGTGACGCCAAAGAACAAGAAGCGCGCATCGGTGGAGGCGCCTTTCCCGTTGTGCTGAAACAGCTGCCAGTAGCCGATCACAGGTGACAGCGTAAACGCAAAGCCTACGGGCAGATCGAGCCCGATGCTCGCACGCAGCGCGGGCCGAACGATAGCTCCTGTAAATCCCACGCCGACGTCGAGCTGGAGCCAAGGTCGCAGCGCGGCCGGCCAAACGATTGCCGCTCCCAGCTGCGGCTGCAACAAGCCGCCAGTGCCGACATCTTTCGGGAAGCCACCTGCTGCGCCTCCCACGCGCACGTCGAGCCAGGGCAGGAGGGAATAACCGAGCTGCAAGTCGCCGATCAAGCCAGGTGCGTCGAAGCCCAGGCGACCGTTTTGATCCTTACTCACCATGGTGGCGAGCGCCGCACTCGCGCGAACATGCAGCGGAAACGACGATGGCTGCGCGCTGGCGCCTGAGGCTGCCGAGAGCTGCAGACAAAAGAAACCCATTGCTGCGCGCCATCCGCAGCTGACCCCCTGCCGGTTCTTCATCGGTAATCAGTATGTAGCCAGAGCCCTGCTGTTTTTTCGATCGAACCGGAAAATAGTGTCGTACCAAGTGTCAGCGTCCCCTTCCTGAGGGCATTTGGGGCGTAACTCAACAACGACTTCTCATGACGCATGATCAGCACTCGCGAAGCACCCATGTGTTGCTCGCATTTTGGATATGCAGCGTGCTCGTTCTCTGGAGTCTCGCGCACGCGCTCAACCGTTGGCTGTTCATGATGGACGAGAGCACGCCCGCGCTTCGCTTCACATGGTGGACCGCAGCGAAGCTCGTCACCTGGCTGTTACCTACTTGGATTCTGCTGCGGCGCTGCGGCGGCGCGTCTGCACGTTGGCTAGGCCTCGCGACTGCGCGAGGTCTCGGTGTGGCGAGCGTGTGGTCGGTGCTTTGGATCGCTGTGCAAGAGCTTGGTGGCTGGCTTCAGCTTCCGCTCTTCTCGCGTCCGCCTGCGGATCTCGCCTGGTACAGCCTCGCGGGTAGCCTGGTGATCGCACCGATCTTCGAAGAGCTGATGTTCCGCGGTGCGCTGCTGCGAACGATGCGAGCAGCTGGCCACAGCCAGAGTTTGTGCGTTATCGCCAGCGCCATCGCGTTTGCCATGCTGCACGTTCCGGGTTGGATCTTTCGGCGCGGCTTGGATGCGTCGATCGCAGCTGCATTTCTGAGCATGTGCGCGTTCGGTGTGGTGGCAGGTTTGCTCGCTTGGCGGACACCCGCGCTCTGGGCGCCGATCTTGTTTCACTCGGCCAACAACTTCTGGTCGAGCGGAGCGCTCGCCGGGGTGTTGGCGGGTTGTGTGATCTGACACTGAGTAATCAGGGGTAGTCCATGTCCCGCACGTGTGGGTGAATGCGGTCGCTGCGGAAAGCGCGGCCGTTTCGCCCACCTGCGCAATGCCTTTTCGCGGGCCCGGATGCTGCCGTAGTATCGACGGACCGATGAACCGGAAGCAGCGCCGTGCCCAGGCGAAGACGATTCCGCGTGCTAGCACAGGCGCTCATGCCCGCATCGTTCCGCAGCCTGCGCGTGCGGAGCGCATCCGTTTTGTGGTGGCCACGCGCGAGAGTCGCGAGAGCTTTGCCACCAACACTGCGATGGGGCGGTCGCTAGCGCTCTACCGCTACGACTTCGTGGAGCTGAGGGCGTTCTTCGAGAACACGCGCGGCTTGCCCGAGATCTACAACCTCGCGATCGAAGAAGCCCGTAACGACCCGGCGATCCTCGTGTTCGTTCACGATGATGTCCACTTGCTCGATTACTTCTTCGCGGATCGCGTGCTGCGCTCGCTCGAGAAGTTTCAGCTGATTGGACTCGCGGGAAATAGGCGGCGCGTGCCGCGACAACCTAGCTGGGCGTTCGTCGACGAAAGACTGACTTGGGATCTGCCGGAAAACTTGAGCGGCGTCGTCGGGCACGGCAAGACCTTTCCACCATCGAATCTGAGTATCTTCGGGAAGCCCGGTCAGGAAGTGAAGCTGCTCGATGGTTTGATGTTGATAACGCGCAGTCGGACGCTGGTCGAACACGATCTGCGCTTCGATGAGACGTTTGATTTTCATTTCTACGACATGGACTTCTGTCGCCAGGCTGAAGCGAAGCAGGTGTCGATGGGCACCTTTGCGCTGCCCGTAATTCACGAGAGTGGTGGTAACTTCGGCAGTGAAGGGTGGCAGCGCGGCTATCAAACGTATCTGGAGAAGTGGAAGAGCTAAGTGTCTGGAAAGAGCCGCACTGCCAAGCGCAACAAGCAGCATAAGTCGAGCCGCAACTTGCAGAGCTCCAGTGAACGCGCTGCCGCTTTGACGCACGCTGGACAGCTGCAAAATGCCGGGGACTTGGCGGGAGCCTCGGCGATATATCGGCAGATCCTCGCGATCGATCCTGCGAACGAAAACGCGCTGTTTCTGAGTGGCCTGCTCGAGCATGGGCGCGGTGACCAGCATAGCGCCTGCGCGCATTTCGAGCGTTTGATCAAGCTGCGCGACGCAGATGCCGACTATCGGCTTTGGTATGCGCGCATTCTGCGTGCGATGGGTGATAGCCAGCGCGCGCTCGCAGAGGTGCGTCGCAGTCGCGCGCTGAGCTCGCAGCAGGAGGGCGCCTACCACACCGAGTCTTTGCTGCTGCGCGACTTGGGCTCGCCGCTGGAAGCGCTGGATGTTCTGCACGCCGGCGTCGTGATCGCACCGCGGAGCGCGCTCTTGCATTCCAGCCTGGGCGAGACGTATTTGCTGTTGCGCGACATCAATAAGGCGCGCGCTTCATTCGAGCACGCGTTGGAGCTGGACGGAAGCATCTGCTCCACTTGGATCAATCTCGGCTTGGCGCTTCAGGCTGAGGGTCACAGCGCTGCCGCGACGCTGGCTTTCGAGCAAGCGCTGCGCATCGAGCCTAACAACGCCGATGCGCACTACAACTTCGCGGTTGTGTTGGAGAATGACAACTTGCTCGACCGCGCGATCGTGCACGCGCATCGTGCAGCTCAGCTAAAACCCGAGCGTGGTGACTGGCAGACTGGCCTCGCCGGTCTGCTGAGCCAAGTGTGCGAGTTCGACGCGGCTCTGACGCTTTATCGCAGCGGTTTGGCGCTCCGCCCCGACCCGCTCGAGCACAGCAGTCTGATCGCGCTGCAGCAGTATCTACCGAGTCAAGCGAGTGAGCGCTTGCCGGAAGCGCGTCGCTGGGCTGATCTGTATGCCAATGCTCCGACGCCTGTCAGATCGACGCGCGCGCGGGCGCCAGGCCCGTTGCGCGTGGGCTATGTTTCGGCTGACTTCCGTCAGCACTCAGTTTGCTACTTCTTCGAGCCGCTGTTGGCTGCACACGACCTCGGTCGGGTGGCTGTCACCTGCTATGTCAACTCTAACAAGAAAGATGCAGTCACGGAGCGACTCGCGCAGCGCGCGACCATGCGCTCGATCAAAGATCTTACAGATGCTCAGGTGGTCGAGCTCATTGAGAACGATGGCATCGACGTCCTGGTGGAGCTCTCCGGTCATACACTCGGGCATCGCTTGCACGTGTTTGGTCGAGCACCTGCGCCGCTGCAGCTCGCATATCTCGGTTATCCGGGCACAACCGGCGTGCCTGCCATTCGCTATCGTCTGACCGACCCGCTCGTCGATCCTGCACCGCTCGGCGACGCATTTTACAGCGAGCAACTGTACCGACTGCCACGCGTGTTCTGCTGTTTTCAGGCGCCCGACGGTGCGCCGCCGGTGGGACCGTTGCCAGCGCGCTCGCGCGGTCAGGTCACGTTCGGCTCACTCAACAAGTACATGAAGGTCACGGATCCTGTGATGCACCTTTGGACGCAGGTCATGCACAGCGTGCCGAACAGTCGTCTGATCTTGCAGAGCAGCGTGTTCGCAGATCCCGCTGTGTGTGCGGGCGTTCGCGACCGCTTCGTGAAGCGCGGCGTCGCTGCGGAGCGCGTCGAGCTCTTTGGTGCGATGCCGCTCGCGGAGCATCTGGCGCTCTATCAGCAGATCGACATGGGTCTGGATACACACCCCTGGAACGGACACACGACGACTTGCTTGGCGCTGCACATGGGCGTGCCGGTGCTCGCGCTGGCAGGCGACCTCGGAGCCTCACGCATGGGCGTCAGCGTGCTCTCGGCCGCCGGCCTACCCGACTGGGTGGCCGCAGATGAAGCATCCTATGTCCTTGCAGCGCAACGCTGGTCGAGCGAGCTGAGCGCGTTGGCCGAGCTCCGCGACGGCCTCCGCGTACAGCTCCAGCGCTCCGCCCTGTGCGACGGCCCCAGGCTCGCCGCCGAAGTCGAAGACGCATACATCGCGCTCGGGACTACGCTGTAGGGCGGCTCCTACAATGCTATGAGCTTGGCGAGACTATGTTCGCCGCCGTCGACGTCGATTACTCCCCCGAGGGCACGACCGCAGCATGCGTGACGTTCGCAGACTGGACAGCCACGAGCCCGCTGCGGACGCTATCGCTGCGCGCGTCGGTCGGGCCGGCGCCGTATCAACCAGGTGAGTTCTACAAGCGCGAGCTGCCGTATTTGCTCGATGTGTTGGCGCGTATCGAAGCGTCGGACGCGCTTCGCGTGGTGATCGTTGACGGCTTCGTTTGGCTTGGTCCCGAGCGTCCAGGTCTCGGCGCTAAGCTTCACGAAGCGCTCGCGGGACGCGTCGCTGTGGTCGGTGTCGCAAAGAGGGGCTTCCACGGCGCACCTGCGTTGGAAGTGCAGCGTGGCGCGAGCGATAAGCCAGTCTATGTCACGGCGGTCGGTGTAGACGCGCATGTCGCGGCTGCGGGTGTGCGGAGCATGCACGGAGAACATCGCATCCCTTGGCTGCTCAAGAAGGCGGATTTGATCGCGCGCGGGATCGAGCGTGGCGCGTTCGAGTACTGATCTTGCGTGACGTCGCTGTCGGCGGCATGGCTTGGCCGCCTGTCATGGCGGCGTCGTGTGACGGTGCGCTGCTTCCGCGGCTGTTTTTGAGCGGCGCTCGGTGCTAGCCATTGTGCTTCGGGCCGATGGGGAACGCGCATGCGAAAGCTGTTTGAAGAGCTGCAGGGCCAACTCGAAGCATTCGTCGAGCAGCGCGCTCACAGCACGCTGATCGTGCCGGTCGGGACGCGCGAGTACGTCGCGCTGTGTGCGACATTGGATCGGCTCGAGATGGGTGGCTCGCCCCATGTTTTCCTGACGTTCAGCGAGCCGTTCGAGGATCCGGTGCAGTACAGCTCGGTCGTGGTGGCCGCTTTCGAGCGCAAGCATCGCGAGCTGATGCAGGTGCAAGTGCCTCCACCTCCGGAGCTGCCACCCCCGCTGTACGACGATCGCGTGCCCGCAGTCGAGCGCTTGCGGCTGCTCTTCACGTTCACGCGCTCGCTATTCGCTGAGCGCAGCGACCTGCTGCTGGTGGCGTCACTCGTGCCGCGAGAGGTCCGCGACAGCGCGGCCTTTGCCAAGCTCGTCGATGAGCTCTTGCAGCACGACATGGCCGCGCCTTGGTGTAGCAAGATGCGCTTCGTGGTGCGCGAAGACGCCGCGAGCCCTGCGCTGTCTCGCAGCCAAGAGCGGCGCACGTTTGCGCGCTATTACACCCCGGATCTGAGCGACGACGCCGTGGTAGGCGCGCTCGAAAACGAGGCGAACGATGCAGCGCTGCCGACCGCAGACCGCATGCAGTCGCTGATGATCCTCGCGGGCATGGACAGCTCGCATCGGCGCACCGACGGGGCGCTCGAGAAGTACAACTTGCTCGCGCAATATCATCTCGGCATGGGCAACCTGCCGCTGCTCGCGTTGGCGCTGAACGGGCAAGGAGAAGCGTGCGCGAATGCTGGGCGACCCGATGAGGCGCGCGCACACTTCGAGCGCGCGCTGACGCCAGCGCTGCAGGCGAAGGACTTGCCGACGCTGATCAGCATCACCTTCAACCTCGCGCAGCTGCATCAAGGTCGTTCGGACTGGGCGCGCGCGAGCGAGTTCTATACTTCGCTGTCTACGTTGGCGCGCGCATCGCTCAATCCAGCGCTGCTGGTGCAATGCTTCGAGCAGCTCGGTGCGTGCGCGCGCGGAGCCCGCTCGCACGAGGAGGCGCTCCGACAATGGCGTTCAGGCGTGACCTTGACGGAAGGACTGGGGATGCGGGACCAACAACTCGGTTTGCTGCGGCGCATGCGCGAGCTGGTCGCTGACCGTGGGCGCAGCGGTGAGCTGCGCGAGCTCGATCGCGAGATCGAAGACCTGCGTCGTGTCGGTGCGCGGGAGCTGCCGCTGTGAGCGTCAACATGGCAAGCTTGAAAGAGGCTGCAGTTCAGTCCGTCGCGCAAGTGGTCGACGGACAAGTCGCGGCGTTGAGCCTGTCAGAGGTCAAACCGATGGAGAATCCCGCAGCCGCCGTGGCGCAAGTGGGAGGCGCGATCCTCGGTGTGGCTGGGATCGGCGCCGAGCTGACTGACACCGGCATCGCGGTGATGACCAGCTCGATCTCTGCGATGCTGCCGGCGTTTCCCGCGGCGCATCTCGGCTCGCTGTACTTGGGCATTCCGCACGCGCACGCGCATCCACCGAGCCTGATTCCGCCGGCGCCACCGGTGCCGCTGCCGACGATCGGCGCGATCACGCTCGGAACGAGCATCCAAGTTCTTGTTGGCGGCATGCCTTCCGCGCGCGCAGGTGACCTCGGTTTGGCGCCGACCTGCGGTGGCATCGCGCCGTTTTTCACCGTGTTTTTGGCGTCGTCGAAGGTGTTCTTTGGTGGCATGCGCGCCGCGCGTCAGACGGACATGTGCACCGCGTGTACGCCATCCGATGCTGCTGTGACGCGCGCCACCGCAACGGCGATGAAAGCCGCAGCCAAAGCAGCTGCGATGGCGAGCATGGCTGCCGATGCACTCGGCCAAGTGGTGGCCGTCGCAGCCATCGCCGGCAGCGCGATCGATGCGGTCAAAGCACAGCAAGCCTCCGAAGAAGCAGAAGCCGAGGCCGAGCACGCAGACGGCGAAGTGGCTGTCGCAGAAGCTCAAGCCGATGCGGTGGAACAAGGCTCGGCGGCCGCGGCGAACGCGATCGCCGCAGGTATGGCAGCAGCACAAATGGCCGCGGACGCAGCAGCGTCAGCGCTCAGCGCCACGATGGGCATGGATCCCGCAATCCCACCGGGGATGATCGGCACGGTCACGCTCGGTCAATCGAGAGTACTCGTGGGCGGCATGCCAGTACCGAACATCCCCGACCCAGCTCAATGGCTGCTGAAAAAAATCGCCGCCAAAGCCAAACTGAAGTTCAAGACGAAGAGTGGGCGGACGGGCGGCGGTGGCGGATGCAAGAAGTGAGCTCCAGGCGTTGCACCGAACGACCCGCGGCCGGTGCCAGTCGCTTCGTCGGAGACCCGGTCGACATCGTGACTGGTGCGTTGGTCGATGAAGAGGTCGATTTCCGGCTGCCTGGCGCAGCTTCTCCGTTTGCCTGGGTCAGGCGCTTCGACAGTCGTCAGCTCACGCAAGATCGCGGCTTAGGCCTCGGCTTTCGGCACGAGCTAGATCACGAGCTCCTGTTCGATCTCGACGGCATCACGTTCACCGATTCTGCTTGGGAGAGCACGAACTTTCCCCGGATCATGCGCGATGGTCAGCGTGCGTTACGGGGGGCACTTGCGCTAGAGCGCTTGTCGGAGCGCGACTACTGCGTGCATCTCGAGCACGGTCGGACCTTGCAGTTTCGCTTCGAATCGCTGCACGAGCCGGCGCGGCTAGACAAGTTGGACGACATGCCGCTGTCCTACGAGCGCGTCGCGGGACGCCGGCAGCTCAGCGGCGTCGGACTCGGCGAGCTCGGGCGCTTGCACATCGAATGGTTCAAGGGACGGATCACACGTATTGCGCTTAGTCAGACTGAGCCCGAGCGAGAAACCGAGCTCATCGCCTATCGCTACGACGAACATGGTCTGCTGATCGAAGCACGCAACGCTTACAAACACATCCAGCGCTATGTGTTCGATGACCAACGACGCTTGCTGAAGAAGACTGACCGCCGCGGGTTTTCGTTCGTATTCGAGTACGATGCCGCGCATAGATGCGTCGCTTCGCGCGGTGAGGATGGCGCTGAAGCGGTGCAGATCGAGTATCGGCCCGTCGAGCGCAGCACCATCGTAACGCGGCACGACGGCGGCAAGTGGCACTATCAGTACAACGACGACGGCGTCATCACCAGCGTCTTAGATCCACTGGGCGGCATGCAGTCGTATGTCGTCGATGATCGCGGACGCGTTCGCGAAGAGATCGATCCGTTGGGCAATGTCACCACTGTCCACTACGGTGCGCGCGGTGAAGTGGTTGCCAAGCGTGATCCTCTCGGTTTTTGGCTGCCGAGCGAACAGGAAGACTCTGCGCATCCGCTGGAGCATCGTATCGCGGAGACGCCGCTCGAGTACGAGCACGGCATGTTGTTTCAAGCGCCTGACCGTCTTCCTGTCACGGACACTCCTCTCTGGTCGGTGCCACCGGAGGCACGGACAGCCCTGCAGACCGCGGACCCTGAGTGGCGTGGTCAGACCCGTCTCGAACATAATCTGCAAGGACTGCCACTGCGCGAAATGAGTGAGGGTGACCGGGCGCGGCGCTGGGCGTTCGACGAGAACGCTAACGTTCGCTGGCAGATCGACTTTGATGGCCGCAAACGCACGTACGAGTACAGGTCTGACAACCATTTGGCGCGCGAGATCGATGCGTCAGGTCGCGTTTGTCAGTATGAGCACTCCGCGACCGAGAAGCTGACAGCGTTTACCGATGCCGGTGGCACGCGTAGCGAATACCTGCGCGACCTCAAGGATCGTGTCATCGAAGTACGCCGTCACGACAAGCTGCGTGAGCGCTACGTCTACGACTATGCGGACAACCTGATCGAGAAGCGCGATGCCAACGGTGAGGTCTTGTTGGAGCTCACGCTTGGCAGCGGAAATCTGCCAGTCGCTTGCAAGGTCGGCGCGCAGGAGATCCAGAACTTTGCGTATGACGAGCGCGGTCAGCTGATCGAGGCTAGGGGCGCCGCTGTCAGCTGCACGTTCAGCTATGCAGCCACGGGCCAGCCGCTCTCTGATCAACGCGACGAGCTCGGCGTGCTGCACACGCAAGCCATCGCGGGTTCTTACACCACCAGTGTGCTCGGTCGCTTCGTCACGCAGTACACGCGCACCGCCGAAGGAGAGCTGCTAATCACAGACCCTACTGGCCGAAGTCATCGCGTCACAGAGCTTGCGCCAGGCGTCTTGGAACGACAGTTCAGCAGCGGCACCCGCGAGATCGCGCAGTACGATCTCGAAGGCAGATGCCTGCTCAAGACGCTCGACCGACGTAAGAATGACGGCCACTCGTGGATCCGAAGCTTCCACTACTCTGGCGAAGGTGACTTACTGGAGAAGCGCGACAACGAGCGTGGCGTCACGCGCTACACGTACGACACAAGCCATCGCCTGCAACGCGTGGCTCATCCCGATGCGCGCGTCGATGCGTACGAATACGACGCTGCTGATAACCTCCTGCGTTTGCCTGGCGATGGACCTGACGGGTCGACGCAGCTCGAGCTGCGGTCGGGCAATCGCCTGCGACACGCCAACGCGCAAGCGTTTCACTACGATGACCGCGATCACGTCGTGCGGCGTGACCGACCCTACGGTACGGTCCACTATAAGCACGATGCGCTCGATCAACTGACGGAGATCAGAGCGCCCGATTACCTATTCAGCGCGAAGTACGATCCGCTCGGTCGGCGGACCGAAAAGACTGTCAACGGTTTGACCACGCGTTACTACTGGGACAGTGATCGCCTGATCGCTGAGGTCTATCCGAGCGGAGCCGTACGCGTCTACGTGTACGAAGACGCGCTCGCCATGATGCCGATCATGTTCGTTCAGTACGCGAGCTGCGATGCCGCTCCGGAGTCCGGTCGGCGCTTCTATGTCATCGCCGACCACATCGGTGCGGTCGAGCTCGTCCTCAACGAGCAGGGCGAGCCGGCCTGGCAGGCGCAGCTCGACCCTTACGGCCTCGCGCGGATTGTGGTCGGCAAAGATTTTCCACAGTCCCTGCGCTTTCCCGGCCACTTCTACGACGCCGAGACCGAGCTACACTACAACCGGTTCCGGTACTACGACCCGAGCATCGGCAGATACTTGGAAAGCGATCCTCTAGGCATCGAGGGCGGAGCGAACCTCTACGCATACACAACGAATCCCTTGAAAGAGGTCGACCTACGCGGCGAGGCTTCGAAGTGCCCAAATAGCCTTGTCTGCAAAACGAAAAAGCTCGTACGCCAGCTCGGACGAGCGTTGTCCGAAGGCGCCGCGCGACTTCCCTCGCTCCTGAAAAAGAAGACCCCGCAGAAACCCGACCACTCCGCCGCGCTGCGGAAGCACGTGCGCGATGCAACTGCGAAACGACAACGCGAAGCGAGCTCCAACAATGAGCGCAAGGAGCGGAAGATGGTTGGTGGGGTCATCAATAAGAAAACTGGACGGTTATACGACGCCGATAACAAGGAAGCCGCCCAGGCTCGAAATGCTGGCAAACTACACCCGCTCATGAAGAAGCGGCTTGCTGCGCAAGATAAAATTGTCGACACCAATCGACGCTTGCTCGATGACGGTAAGACCTCGCGTGACGTAAGAAACATGTCTGACGAACAACTCAGAGGCGAGCTCGCGAAAGACGGTATTCCGCCGAAGGTCGAAGGCATGGACTGGGCTTGCCCCGATTTTTTGGACAGGTTTACTAAGCTACCTGCGCTGCAGCACATAGTTGCAGCTTCTCGTTGGGCGTGACGTAGTCGAGAGTCGAGTGCAACCGATGGCGGTTGTAGAAA
>Ga0114940_10000248_pt1 | contig 30615 bp, 31 predicted proteins | sample ColdCreekSource_FD_87195 | JGI IMG/M metagenome (GOLD analysis project Ga0114940, IMG submission 87195) | Groundwater microbial communities from Cold Creek, Nevada to study Microbial Dark Matter (Phase II) - Cold Creek Source | ecosystem: Environmental > Aquatic > Deep subsurface > Groundwater ...
TCGTTCTGAAACATGACAACACAACACCTACGATAACTCACTAAACTCGCGGCGGCATCGTCTTTGAGACGACCTCACTCATAAAGCCTCCGGTACTACCGGAGGTGTCTCACTGTATTAAATAACACTACGATTTTTAACCGTAAAGTGTCGTAGAAGCTTAAAATCCGTAAAGGGTTAATGACTTATTGTGCCGATTTACATAGCCCACGTTACGCACTATGCTGGTTGGACAATTAACGTGGGAGAACAATAATGCAACATTTCCAGCACAAAATTAAGGTTGGTGGGCGGCGGTGGTCTCTGGCTACTATCGCGGCATTCTTCGCAGTCACGACGGCCGCACCGCTGTTAGCTGTCGGCACGGCTCAAGCGGCCGACGGGGCCGAATGGCCCTCTGGCGCGCCGGTAACCAGCCTGTATGGCTATCGCTGCCAATCACAAACTAATGACGATCACAAAGGTATCGACTTAGGCGCTGCCTCCGGTGCGCCTGTATACGCTACGTAAGATGGCAAGGCCTACGACGGCACCTTTTCTGGGTACGGCACAACTATTCTGATGGCACACAGCAATGGCTACAAGTCGCTGTACGCCCACCTGAGCCAAGAGTTCGTTACCGATGGCCAGTCCTTCCGCCAAGGTGACTTGATCGGCCGGGTTGGTAACACCGGTATCGGCACAGGGCCGCACCTACACTTCGAGATCCGCACCGGCGCTGGCTACAACGGCAACCTTGATGGCACACCTAAGAATTTCAATTCTAGCACCGCTTGCGGTAGGAATAACCCTGCCGAGAGTATGATCGACTTCAGCTTTCCTGGCCTTAACGGCAGCAATACCGGCAGCTACGAAGAAGTGAAGAATGGTGGCGGCACCCACATTACCGGACCAAACTCAGTGCTCGACGTTTCCAGCCAAGGACACACCTACGCCTGGAACAGCCAGTCATTCGGCGGTAACCCAACCGGTTACGGTACGCGTATTTCTGACGCTGCCGGCACTAGGAACGCTGCCGGCTACTGGATGGTTAGTACCTCCGGACACATTTATGCTTATGGCAATGCCCGGCATTTGGGAGGCAGTCCAACAAACTTTGGTTCAGAAATCGTGGCAATGTCCAAGATGCCAAACGACGATGGTTACGCTATGGTCAGTGATACGGGTAATGTCTATGCTTACGGCAGCGCCCGGCATCTTGGTGGATCACCAACCGGCTATTCGGGTAAGTTCGTCGATATAGAGATGACGCCAAACGGTGACGGCTACTGGCTGCTGACATCGGCCGGCCAAGTCTATTCGTATGGCACTGCCAGGCATCTCGGCAATGCTACCAACTTCCAGCGTGCAATCGTTGCTATGACGCGGACCAACGACGGCCAAGGATACCTCTTGCTTAGCAAGACTGGCCAAGTCTACGCCTTCGGCAATGCGGTCTGGCGCGGCAACCCATCCGGATTTGGTGGTGAGATCGCTGATATCAGCTACCGCCGCGACGGCGTCCATGGCTACATAGTGATATCCACAGCCGGACAGCACTACGCCTACAACACTCCAGGGGTTGGCAACCCTAGCCTGTCAGGTGCTATATTCTAGCAACCTAACGGCCACATAATAAAAACAGCGGGTTCATCCCCGCTGTTTTTATTATTAGCTTATGTTGTGGCATGTAGGGTGTATTCACCGAACTCTTCAGTTACTAGAATACTGATGCGCCTACTTATCCCAGCCCGAGCGCAGCTCTTCGATAAACTCCTCAGACAGTTTAAACGGGGAGCGTGTGCTGGCTAGCTCTTTATCTACTGGACAATATTCCTCGAACATACCTATGGGTTTGTAGGTGGCAATTGCACTATAGTGGTCTAGCCTGAGAGCGGTGCTCAGCTCTGCCAGAAGTTTGGCCGCCTCACTGGCAGGTTGGTCGTCGACGGCAATAGAGTTAGGTAATTCACCAGTGGCTAGCTCTACCAGGCCTGCGAGGGAGAGACGCCCGCCATTAACAAATCCGGCAAATACCTCACCGCGCTCTTCGGATTCAATATTTCGTATATGGTCGCCCAGACCATCCATGTACTTGGCAAATTTTTGGCAACCTTCAGGAGACGATAGCGCGTTGGTGGCGGCTGCAACAACCGTCCTGGCTACTGCTGGCTGGGCAAAAATCGTTTGATATCCAGGAATATGCAGGATGTCGTGGTCTCGTAAGGTGCCTGTTGCGGCAAGCGGAATTTTGCGCTGACTAAAATAGCGGGTGTAGTCTTCGGTGGGAACAAAACCAGTCTCATCTTCTGGGCGGCTGTCAAAGACGAAGCTGAAGCCATTGCCTACTGGTGGCATAACTCCACTTTCGATATGTGCCCGAGCGTCAACTATCCGTTGGTAGTGGGTGTGGCTATAACTCTCACTAGCTTCTAATTTTGGAGTAAAGTTCTTAAGAAGAGCGTACTCCTCTACTCCGATAGTAAGGCTATTTTTCGCCGCAATATCGGCCAGGACAGGAGTTAAGTCATATGGTTTCTCTGGCGCGGGCGGCATTGCGAGTAACTCACTCAACATAGTAAGGTCTAGGGGATCAAAATTGTTCTGTTCTTGGCCGGGCATAATTTTGATACTATATCACATTTATATAGCAATGTATATATGGGAGGGTGAGACAGAGCGAGGAGCGGGAGGAGTATGTGAGGGATAGGTGGATGGGGCTGGTGTGTTGGTGGGAGGGCTGGCGACGGCTAGGCTAGGGAATGAATCCCCTGTCTATATATGCCGTCACCAGCCCTCTATCACACCGACACTCGCCGGCTACATCTTGGTACTACGCCTGGGTCGACCGCGACTTGCGGGCGTAGGCGGCAGCCGCGACGGCAGCCCCGAGACTGAGCAACGTGCCGGCGGTCCAGTACTTGGACGACGGCTTGGTCGTGCTGCTGGCCGGCGAGGTGCTGGCGGTGCTGTCGGACTTCTTCAGGAAACTCGGGACACCCAAGGTCATCATGACTCCAGTGCTCGATTGAACTCACTATGTCTCTGTTTTGGATCGCCAAAACAGTATGACTATACCATAACTTGAATCATTAGTAAAAAATGTCTATGCTAGTAATGACATGAATTCAGAAAAAATACAAAAAATCTTTGTAGACGATTACCGAATGGCCGCTACGCTCACCGAGCCAGTAACTATTGCCCATTACGCCGAGTCCTGGCCGCCTCACATACCTCCCGGCTGTAGTGTCGATATAGCTCCTGGTCTGGGCGGACTGTCGAAGGCTGTGCCGGGAGCGTCGCTTTTTGAGCAAGATGACCATTATGCGTATCAAACTGTACGTCTCGATAGTGCCGACCGGGAATTTTCTCGGGTACTTACCTGTGCCAATGATAACGACCAAGAATTTGCAGAAAAATATTACCGGGTACGGCTCTATGCTGACGCTGCCCCAATTCTTAGCGAGCTCGATTCGTCGGTAGCGCAGCCGCAAGAGGACGACCGTCACCAGTTCATTAGGAGCGTCCTAAAAGAATATCGCCAAACATGGCCGGATGATAATTTTGACGGTACTCAGCCTGGCTCATTTGCGGCCGTCGACAGATTTATGGAGCTGTACGTCAGCCGTCTGCCGGAGGTCTTGGAGCTCGACCGATGGCATGGGATTGTCAACAATGGCCGCATGCTATTTCTGCAGTCACTCCAATCAGCCAAAGCCCGGCAGCTTATCCATCCTGCCGGTTTAGAATTGGCTATTACGACAGCCTTATCAACGCCAGCCATTATCAATGATCCAATCAGTTCACTTGTTGGCTTGGCAAAAGATGGCGAAGCGGCCGGCAAATTCGAAGAGGACAACCGTACGATCCGGATTGATATTTCAACGATAGCCGCGCTGGTTGCCGAACACGATCCATCCGAGACGGTTGATGTCGAGCAAGGTTTATATATGGTGTTGTTCCACGAATTTGTGCATGCCTTCACCGCTTCGCAATATTGGCGGCGCAGTGATGGTGATTACAAAGTGACGAGCCTCTGGCCAGATTATTGGTACGAAGGCTTTACCGACAAGCTAGCGCTCGTATTGCTGGCCGAAGTATTTGAGCTGCAGGAGCCGGCCAGTTTATTTAGTGGAGAGAAACAGTATAAAAATGATATTGGCCATACTCCACGGCAGATGGGTGTCTCGCAGAAATCAAAGCGCTATGTCGACAAAGCCGGCAGCTTTTATAGGGAGTACCGGCTACTGATTGACGTGATGTTCGACAGCCTCGACTGGCGGCAGGCAGGCCTTACCGAAAGAAAAGCCGAGAATTTGGCCATGAGGGCCTTCACTGAGCCAGTCACATACGACGGTTTGCTATCGACGTCAGAAAACTCAGCCCGCTATCGGTTCATTAAAGCGGTAGGTGACGCAGCCCACGAAGGCTTTTTACCAAAGTTCCATGGCCTTGCTTCGACACTCGGCGGCACGGTCTTAATGGGTATGCTGTCCGACCCGGACTTTGATATCCACGACCCGCAGGGTTTGCCGTACGCATGGCATATACATACCGATTAAGTCACTATAGGACGAAGGGCGCAACATATATTCAAAAGAAATGATATATATGTGCGCCCAAGCGTCACCTCCGTTTCGGTTTGCGGCTCTTGCTCTTGTTCCTGGCCCTTCGCTGGATTGCCTTCTGGGTCTCGGCCGGATAGTGCGGCTTGTGGCCCGTCGTTCTGGCGGGCTTGCCGGTGGTGCGACGGCTGCCGGGCGCTTTCTTGTCCTGAACGGCCCCCGGTTTGCTTGCTGCCGGTGTCGGCTTGAGCCGGTTCACAGGAGTGTAGCGAGAGATGTCAGAAAAGCTGTAGCTCTGCGGACTGGGAGTTTTTGCGGGAGCCGTTCCAAATTCGAACCGGTCGCGGGTCGCGGTGATGATGACGAGGCCGATAATGGCGCCCGCCACGTACACTACCACGTCCAGCCAATCGTATCCGTAGACAATCGCCCACTCCAGCGTGCCACCCGGGAAGTACTTGGCCAAGATCTGGCTAGACAGGAAAATCCCGCTGAGATAAATCAGACGTGACCCCCGGAGGTAGTTGATCCATTGCGCGTAATCCCGTGTTGCCTGCCGGAGGTATGCCGGTTCGGGCCTGAATCCCCAGTGGATATCCTCGCGACTGTGCGGCCAGCTTATCGACACGACCAGCGCCAGGGCGACCGGAAAACAGAACTCTGACAGGTGCTCAGTGACAAACGCCGGCCCGCCATCCACGACCTTGAAGGGAATGCCCAAGAAGAATCCTGAGCCCATCAACCACAAGAATGGGACGAAGGCGACTTCCGGCATTGCTGTTCGTGCGCGCTGGAACGTGTACAAAGCCTTGGCATGCATCAACAAGCCAAGTATCAGGCATGCAAGTGCGAGCGTGCTCGTGGCATCCATCTACCCTCCTGGGTATGGAAAACTGCTCCGTGACGTTAAGGTGACAAGGATAGTTATATCATAGTACGTACATCATGACACTCTAAGGTGAAGTGCAGGCCGTTGCTTTGGAGCCGATGGCGGCAAAGCCGCCGCCAGCGTTGCTGACGGTGTTGCTGCAGCTCAGTACATTGCCAGTGACACCACTTTGGAGCAAAAAGCCATAGCCGGCTGCATTATTGAGGTTAAGGTTGTTGTCGCGGAAGACATTGTCGTTGCCCCAGCCGGACAATGCCCGATGTACCTGGAACCCATCAAGAAAAACTGCTGGCCCAGAGACTACGCCGGTATTGTTGCTGATAGTATAATTATTGCCTTTGACGTCAATCCAAGAATCGGCATAGTTCTCACCTTTGATACCGATGCCATCAAAGCTATTGCCGGTAATTGTTCCGTAACTGCTTCCCTCTTTGATATCAATATTCTCGGCGCCAGTGTTACGGATAGTATTGGTAAGTACTTGGTTGCGGTCTGAGGTGTCCGGATTGCCGCCCGAATGCGTACCCCAATTAGATTTGGCGCTGCCAATGTAGACGCCTTCGCCATATTGTGGTTTTTTGATGCCTGTCTGCTCGATGAGCGAATTCTTGAGGATATTGTCACTAGAGAACGATCGGAAATGCACCGCTTCTTCTCCGACATTATAGACCCAGACATTGTCGAGGCTGATGTGGTTGCTGCGGTCCATGACGACACCCTTGGTGGCGTTCGTGATGGTGATACCGACAATATTCCAATGGCTTGCGTCAGCAATGTAGAGGCCGTAACGGCTGCTAGTGCCACCAGCATCAATGACTGCGCTCCTGGAGCCGGTGAGAGTGATTGGCGTCGCAGCAGTGCCACTTTTTGTAACTGAGAAGGCACCGCTGTAATTGCCGACAGCCAGCTTGCCGGTGTAGCTGCCGTTGGCGAGCTGGATTGTATCGCCGGGTTTAGCGTTGGCGATGGCGCTCGTCAATTCGGCGCTGGTATCAACAGGTACGACCCGGCCGCCAGCTGGTGGTGGGCTCGGCGGCGGTGTTGGTACTGTCGGCGAAGCGGCAAAACGCACACTGCTACCGCCCGATGCGCCGCTGACATTTTGGCGAGTTGCTGGGCCGGCCAACAATCCGCTTTCAGCCTCTGACGATATAACGAATGATACGGCTGAGGTTTGGGATAGCAATACGACGCCGAGCCCAGCTACGACGCCCACTATAGTAAGTCTGACAGCTACCCTAGCCTTATGGAGAGTGATATAACGCCAGATTGGATGTTTAGGGATGTTCAAGATAATCAGCCAATTTTTATACGGTCTGCAGGACTTAATGTAACAGAACACTAGCAGTATGTATATGGCTAGTGGCAATGAATAACGTAGAGAATGAGTGAAAGAGAAAATGATGCGGTTGACAGGGGGATGTTGGTAACAACGATTGGGCTTTGGGTTGGGGATGGCTAGCGGCCGGTAGGAAGCATGCTGGATGCATGTAGTCTTCCCGCCGGCCGCGTCAGCTCATCTCCCATCCTTGCGGCTGGTGCTGTGCGCTGGATCTACACGTGCTGGTCGGTTGGTTGTGCTGAGTAGCTAACTCGGGAGGTTGAAGGTACCGTAGGCTTTAAGACGACGGTCTTTTAACTTCTTCATCCTTTTCTCAACAGCGGCCAACAATCGGTCATCACTTTCTTTGATCAGGCTGCGGAGGTCGTGGACCTGGTGTCGTGTCGTGCGGTTGCGCTTGCGGATCTGCCACGCGGCATTGCCCCAGGCGATAACCATGGCGACGATCAAGACCAGGTCGGTGAGCCAGAGCCCCTCGTTGTAGCTGCCGAATGGCGAGCTGGGGTGGACGTTCTCCAGGATCTGTGTGACGCAGGTGAACATCAGGGCGGCCTGGAGGGCTTGGCTGATGATTTCCGCTACAGACTGGGACTTCAGTGCCTGACCACCATTAATGAATGGCGAGTAGTACGACGAGAACAGCAGTCCAACCACGGCGTAACCGACTATGAAGTACGAAGCCGTTGGCTTGTTGTAGTCGTAGCCTGTTCCAGCGAACGCAACGATAACACCACCAAGGTAGATCAATGACGTTAGAAACGCATTCTTGGTAGCGGAACGGCGGTGTTTGTTGATCGGGTAGCGGTTGGCGGCGCGCCAGTAGGCGAAGCCGGTCAGGCAGCAGATGACGCTGAGGATGCTGGCATGTGCGATGGTCAACGCGAACTCACTGTCATGGAAGACGACCCTCAGGGGATTGTATTCGACGGCAGCGTTGAACAGTTCTCCGAGGTTGTTAAGGATCCAATTCGCGATGTCGGACATCTGAATTCTCTCTTTCACTCGTGGGTGACAATCGCGGTTGCGAAGTCATCTTAATTATAGCATAAAATCTATAAAAAGCAATACCCCATCTCTTCTCAGAATAAGTACTATTGGTACTCGCTTTTCGTCCTTTTGGGGTCCATATCCTTCAGATATGACCGGGGGTCGCTCAGACCAAATAAATGCAAGCATTTCCATGGCCCTTCGCTCGCCCCACTCATCAGTACGAACGCATATTCGTAGAAGCGAGGAACGTGGTGACGGATGATGTAAGAGAAGAATTGGCAGAAGCCAACGTCAATTCTCGAACAGAGCATCGCACACCACGTCGCATGTATCATTCCTCGCTTCCCGGTGCTGTGCCTACAGCTGCTGGCCGTAGTAGATCGAGCCAACATCGTGGTCGCGATACATCCGGTAACCGACCGAAATCCACCACTGCTGGCCCTGTCCATCCTTAACCTTCAGCTCGTATGCGCTGATACAACGCTTGCCGATGACCGTCGTTCGGTGGGTGTTTGTCCAGGCGACGTAGAAACCTGCCAGTACAAGTGACAGTGGCAGCGTGTAGGCATACCAGAACGTCGAGGCGTCGCTGTACGTGGCGAGCGGCTGTATCACGATGACGCCGAACAGACCCGCGACCGTCAGGCAAACCATGAGGATCACGTCTTTGCGATCGTTAGTCAGTCCCTTGCGGACGTTCTGCATAGCGGTATCCACTTTCGTGAGTCGGAGTAGGCAGTTTTCATCCAGGAGGAATGATCGTATTATGATATACCATCACAAAAAATAAGCCAATTGTAAGGTTTGACTAGACTTATTACGCTGTATTGGCGTGGGCCTGGAAGCACACGGCGCCCGTCATGCCAGCGGTAGCACTGTGGGCGGTGTCAGCTGGAATGTCTAATGTATCGCCAGGTTGCAGTGAGATATTCTTGCCAGCGACATGGATCATGATCGAGCCTTCGACGCACCATAGTCGGCTGTCAAAAGCGTACGTACGGTCTTCTAGCTTGTCGTGTTCCTCTATGTGCCAGCGTTCGGCCTGGACATTGCGGACGGCTAATTGCCGGACCAGCTCTTCTTCGGCTGATTCGTAATCGCGGGACCAACGGTATTTGCGTAGTTGCATCCCACTAGTATGGCACATTAGTACTACTTTTTCTTTGCTAGAGCGATCCGTTCTTCTTCTATAACCACTGTTTGGTATGGCGCTTTGATTTTATGTTTATCAAATAGCTGTTTAAGATTACGCCGGAAATCGCCCGCTACATCCCATTGTGAGCCTGGTCGGACTTTGCCCAGAGCCTTGAGGGTAACTGTCGAATCACCGAGCTTATCAACCCGCAGCAGCACAATTGGCTCTATAACTTCGGTACGGAAGAGTGGCTTGTGGGCGGTCTGGCTGCCAGCTTCTTCTATGAGCTTTTCTACGAGGTCGATGTCAGTATCGTAGGTAATATTGACATCAATATTAACTTGTGCGAAGTGGTATGACATATTGGTGATGACGCCGATTGCACCATTGGTCAAGATATGGAGGTTGCCGTCTAGGTCGCGCAGACGCGTGGTGCGGATTGTCACCTCCTCTACCTGACCCGATACTGTGGCGGTTGGTGTAGCGATAGTGACGATATCATCAACCCGCAATTGGTTCTCGATAATAATAAATAGCCCAGCCAGGCAATCTTTGATGACATTTTGGGCGCCGATGCCGGCGATAACGCCAATTAGTCCAGCGCTGGTTAAGACAGCTGATAAGTCTAGATGCAACTGCCACAGGCAGGCTACGACAGCAATGATCCAAATAACCACCGATACCGTAGTATGGAAGAATGTCTTAAGGGTTGCCTCGCGTTTGTGTTCCTCGCCGCGGTTGCTGTGCTTGTGGGTTCGCACACTACGTTCTACCGCGCGGTTAATAACCCGGCGGGTGATCGACACGGTTATATAAGCGATGACTAGCGTCAATGCTATACGTACGACGGGGTGGTCGATAAATAACACGTTGGCGAGATCATGTAACGTTGTTTTGATAGATTCCACCATATGACACCAATTGTACCGTACTTCTCAGTTCTTATGCTATAAGAACCACTCGGCAGTATTAACCTCTTTGTTGTCCTTTTTGTTCTCGGGGCTGTCTTCTGGCCGGTCGGGCAGCCGCTTGTCACCGGCATCACCATAAGGGTTGGTAGTGCGGCCGAGTAGCGTTTGGCCGATGTCAAACTTGTGGTCGCTCGAAAACAATCCGGGATCTTGATTTGGCCAATATTCGGAGTTGGTCAGCTTTTTGGCCTCTAGGAATTTGTGCAAATCACGCAAAGCGTCTTTGGCGCCAAGCCATTTGAGATACTGCACGGCGGCTTCGAATGGCAGCCATTGGTATTCGCTGTAGCGCGCCGTATCCAATGTAATCGTCGCCTGGGGAGTCAGTTCGGCTGCAAAGACTATGTCTCTGCCCCGCTGGCCATGGGTGTACCATTCGTAGGTGTACATTTCCTCGCTTAACTTCGCAAAGCTGCGGACGCCGACCTGTTTGCTGGCGGCCTGCTTAACGGTAATTGCGATATCTTCGCCATCGGCAACTTGTTGGGTTACGCCCTGCCAAAAGTCATTTTGTTCATCAATACGCTTAAGTATGAGGTACTCAAAGCGGCCACTATTCATGCGGTAGAAGTTAATCTGGATGTGAGTTGTCAGGGATGGTTCTTCTGGGGCTATCATATAATCATAGTATCATAGCGATATCAGTCGCCGAGCTCATGGATACGCTTGTGGTCAAGCCCAAAATAATGTGACATCTCGTGCCAGACGGTCTTTTTGATTTGCTCTTTGAGGCTGGCCATATCATGGCTGTAGCCGACGATTGGGTGCTTAAAGATAGTAATTTTGTCAGGTATGATTCGTGGCCCTGACACAAAGCGCTGGGTGAGCGGTACGCCTTCGTAAAGTCCAAACAACGATTGGTCGTTGCGCAGCTTGAGTGCGACCCGTTGTTCGGCACTAGGCTCATATTCCCATGTCACAACGACATCTTTTAGGAGTCTAGAGACGTATTTCTCGGGTAGCTCGTCGAGCGACTGGCCGATTAAAACTTCGAATTCTTTGTCGGAAATATCCATTACTTTACTAAGTATAGCGTATTAGGCGTGAGCGGCAAGCGCTAGCCGCCATTGGTCTGTGAAAGTTGGTCGATAGACGTGCCGGGTCGGTATGTCTGTAGGCCGGCATCGTTTTGCTGCCAGGCATGGACGATGCTGTCGACGACTTTCCAGGCTGCTAAGACTTCTCGACTACTGGTAAATAGCGTACGGTCGCCTCGCACGGCATCCATGAGCACCCGCTCGTAAGCGCCGGGGTGTGCGCCTTGGAAGTGGCCTTCGTACGAAAAATCCATGGAAACTGGTAATAACTCGTGGTCGAAGCCGGGCTTTTTGGCTAGTAAGTTAAGGGCAATCCCTTCGTTCGGCTGGATGCGGAATTGTAATTCATTGGCGACGACGCCGGTGGTTTGGTCCTTGAAGGTAAAAGTCACCGTCGTTGCCCGGTCGGCCAAAGCCTTGCCAGTGCGAATGGTTACCGGTACGCCACGCCAACGGTCGGTGTCGATGGTCGTAGTAATCGAAGCAAAGGTTTCGACGATCGAATTGGAGTTGCCGACTTCGTCACGGTAGCCCGCGTATTGGCCGCGTGCTGCCTGGCTGGGCTCGACCGGCTTGATTGATTCTAGGATATGTAATTTGGCGGCATGGACGCTCTCGCTATCCTGAAGCCGGGGCTCTTCCATGGTTGAGATAGCTAGCAGCTGCAGCAAGTGGTTTTGGATAAAATCACGCAGCGCGCCCTGCTTTTCGTAGAAATTAGCCCGGCCCTCGACGCCGATTTGCTCGCTAGCAACGATATCGATCTTAGATACATGTTCATTATTCCAGATGCTCTCAAACAGCGGGTTTTCAAATCGGAAGGTTACGATATTTTGGGCAGTTTCTTTGGCTAGGTAATGGTCGATGCGGAAGAGCTGCTCTTCGCCAAAGGCTGCCGAAGTGCTGTCGATTAGTTCTTTGGCCGAGGCCCAATCGTGACCGAATGGCTTCTCTACAAGCAAGCGGGTGCTGGCGGCGCCGTGCTGGCAGCTTTGGTTAAGTCCGGCTTGGCCCATATGCGAAATGATCGTGCCATATGCGGCTGGCGGGATAGACAGATAGTAGAGGCGGTTCATGCAGACCGCCTGCTCGGTTTCGATATCATTGAGAGTCTGTAATAAGTGAGCGTAGCCTTCGGGCTGATCCATATCAAGCTGGAAGGCTGTCAGGTGGCGGCGCATGCGCTCGATGACCGTGTGGTTGCACTCGCCTTCGGCTTCGGTGATGTTCGCCTCTAGCTTGCTGAACAACTCGTCAACGTCAAGTTCGCGGCGGCTGATGCCGACGATCTCAGTCTTGTCGTCTAATAAATTGTCTTTAAAAAGCCGGTACAGCGACGGCAGCAAATAACGGTTGGCCAAGTCGCCGGTAATACCAAAAATCACAATAATTGCTGGTTCCATGGCATTGCTAGGAGGTAGATGATCGGCAGCTTGTTGTACGGGAGTTGAGTTATCCATATCAGCTTAGTATACATCGCCAAAGCGGAATCGTGCTGAATGTTTGGGCGCTTGGTTTAGCAGCCCTGTTTGACGGCGACTGACGTAGGTGATACTACTATCCGGACAGATGTTCCGCCCAGCTTGATGCAGTAGCGTTGGTCGTCATCGTTTGATCGGACCCTAGCCAACTCAACGGTTTGATTTTCAGCGACATCGTAGGCGAAGATCTTTACGCCATCGTATTGCTCGTCGTCACCTTTTATTTTGGTGGTTTCTATGGCTAATGAATCATAGTCGCCATCCTCGCCCGAGTATTCGGGCTGGAATTGGGTCTCGTCGATCGGCTGTTCGAGAGTTACAACGATGGCTTGGCCGCTATTGTCGCCGCCACTGTCTTTGTAATCTAGATATTGTGCTTTGTTGCTGATTGGCTGTAACAATGTCGGCAAGGAGGTTCGCGCCAGTCTGTTGAGATGTTCTTTTTGGATGGCATTGAAGTTGCGTGTATCCTGAGGCTCAGCAGTATCATCGTAGCCACCCATGTAGCTGTCCATGTCGGCGTATTCCTCGACCTGCCCTATCTGGTTTAGATTAAGTTCGCCACCATTGTTGACTATGCTTTGGTAGGCTAGCGGCGCTTCTTTTTCGAGGTCGATTACGGCTTTGCCGTGGCCGAGGTTTACGTTGTGACCCAACTCATGTATGGCGAAGTCGGCTATGCGGTTGGCCCTTGGTTTGGAGTATTCATTGTCTTCGCCGATTGTGCCGGTAAAGATCTCGGCGTAGCGGCCGGTGTTGCGGTACGATGATGTGCCGATCTCATTATAGTTACAATTCTCTTTGTTACTAATACCGACAACTTGGTCAAAAGCATGGAGCTCGGGCATTTTGGCGTCAGCGATGAAAGAGCCAAGGCGTTGTAGCTTTGTCGTACTGTCATGATCTGATCTGTTTGTAGTATGGTGCGTATCGAGGTTGACACACTTTTCGTTGATGTCTTGGAAGACAGCGTTGGCTGCCGGGCTAGCGGTAATCGCTTTGACACTAATCTTAGAGTCTTTGATGTTTTGCCGTAGTGTCTTCTGAGTATTAAGGGCGATCTTTTTGAGCTCGCCGTCAGCTATGCCGTAGCCGACCAGCGCAATTGAGCCAGCGTTAAGATAATCGGCGCAGTCGGCGGCATTTTGCTCGTAAGTGTCGATCGTAAAGGCCTCAGGGCTACATGCGGTCGGCTCGGGGTTATAATTGAGGACTTGCTCGTCCTCTATCTGGGCGCCACCGCAGCCTGCAAGGAGGCCGGCACCTAAGACAGATGCGGCTACGGGTACGGCCAAGTTTTCTATACTTAGACGGTTCATAACTATTAATTATAACATATTTACTATAATATTGCAATAAATACACATGAAGGACAGACAGGTAGATGAAGATATGGGGTTGGAGGGGTTGATGCAGTGATGCACAGTCTACGGGTATCTAGCTAGATACTATACAAAGCGCAACGCAGATGGGCGCGGGCCGGGTGTTGGCTCGCGCCCATCTGGTGCGGGTAGTTCCGGGTGGTGCTGGTGTTGACGCGGGTTGGTTAGTCGACGGTTGGGCCGGACCTGTGGGTGACACGTTCGTTCTTGCCGGCGTGGTACAGCTTGAGCGCCGCATCGACGATGGTGTCATTGGGGATGACGCTGTGGGGCAGGATCCGGTCGTTGGCGAATTCCCTGGCCCATCTTGCGAGCAGGTCGAGCGATGCGGCGCCGGCGATGACATTCTCGAGGCTGAATGTAGGTCCACCGACGTAAGCGTCGAAGCTTTCCCCGTTGATGTTGCGAAGCGCGGTTTTGAGCATTGCCTCGTATGTCGGGTACATCATGTAACTGGTGTCCTGCATCTTTTGTTCGATCAGCTTCAGGCGGACGCCGTTGTCACACATGTAGCCGACCAGGAATCGTTCCAGGATGAAACGGCTCTGCTCCAGCAGGTTGTGGGCGGCGGTCAGGGCGTCGGGCTGCGGCGTGTCGTTGGTGCCGGTCGTGTCGATGGTCATGATGGACTCTCTCCTCAACTTGTTCTCAGCGAACCTCACGCGTTGGCGTAGGTTTTTGTTGGCCCGGATGGCCTCCAATATCTCGCACAAGATGAGATCGCGCAGCTCGCAATGCACACACGCATTACTAAGCGTCAGGATCTCATCTCGTACTATGTATCGTACCTGTCTGTTAAGGTGCTTCGAATAAACTCCGGAGCGGAGTTATTTTATAATATTATTTGGTAAAAATCAATTTACTTGTTGAGCTCGTGGCCGCCGAATTTGTTGCGCATGGCCGAGAGGAGCTTGGTGGCAAAGTTGCGGCCACTGCCGTCAGCTTGCTGCGAGGCGATGCGCACATCCATGGCCGCCTGGATGGCTGGCATTGGGACGCCCTTCTCCTTGGCGACTTCAAGCGTCCAACGGGCTTCGCCGTTCTCGGCCACGTAGCCATCAATGCCATCGAGGTTGGGGCTTTCGCGCAGGGCGTCGCGGGTCAGCTCATTGAGCCATGAGGTAATGACACTGCTATGTTGCCAGACGTCGCCGGCTTTGGCTAGGTCAGTCTCTGGGTACTCGCCTTCGCGCAACATGCGGTAGCCTTCGGCCAGGCTTTGCATCATGCCGTATTCGATGGCATTGTGGACCATCTTTACGTAATGGCCGTTGCCGGCTGGGCCAAAGTGGGCGTGAGCACCCGATGGGGCGGCTAAGGTGTCGAGTACTGGTGTGATTATGGCATAGGCCTCCGGATTGCCACCGACCATCATACAAAAGCCGCGTTGCAATCCCCAAACGCCGCCGCTGGTGCCGATGTCCAGAAACTGCAAACCGCGGTCGGTGGCTATGGTGGCATGTTTGCGGGTTTCGCGGAAGTCAGAGTTGCCACCGTCGATTATAATACTGCCATTTGGCAGCATCTCGCCCCACTCAGCAGCTTGGCTAGCAGCAATGTCAGCCGGTAACATCAGCCAGATAATAATCTGCTGGTCACCAAACGCTTTGACGACCTCTTCTTTGGTGTAGGCGGCGATAGCTCCATGGCTGGCAGCTTCGGCAATCGGCTCAGGGCTACGGTTGTGGGCGATGGCGGTGTGGCCGCCTTCGGCTAGTTTGCGGGCAATTTGGGCGCCCATGCGGCCGAGTCCGTGGATAGCGATAATCATACTGAGCTCCTGTAGTTATAAACGTTGGATATAACCATAGTACTACGCGCTAGCCTAGGTGTCTCGCTATTGTCGCGCTATTCGTCGCTGCCGGATTCTGGCGCCTTCTGGGTAGTGCCTAGTACGACGATAAAGTCAGCCGTCGGATAGCTCGATTGGGCAGTTGCCTGGGTCTTGGCAGTGCTACCTGCGAAGAGCTGTTGCAAGCGGGCTTTTGTGCCAGGCTTGGCATTACTGGTGGTTGTTTGGTCGATGATGACGGTGGCGCCTTCTTGGCGGGCAGAATCGCCGACAGCTGAGACTGTAAGCCCCTTATTAGTTAGAACGTTGGAGTATTTGGTTGCCAGTCCGGTAAGGTCGCCTCCATTGAGGATCACGACTTTGGCGCTTTCTTGGACTACAGGGTCGCTGCTCATTGCCTTTTTGATGTAGGCATTGATAATGCCGAAGCTGTCGACGCCAGCGGCTGGGATGAGCGCCGAGGCGCCATCCGGTGTGCGGTAACTGGCTAAGAGATTAACTCCGTTAGCGTCATTAAGGCTCAGGGACTGGATGTCACTGCTCTTAATTTGTTTGCTGAGGTCGTAAATCCGACGGACTTCACTTGGTTGCAAATCGGTCTTCATGTTTTTGCCAACGACATCAAACAGTTCGCCAATTTTTAGAGGGTTGGTTATGACGCCGCCGCTCGTAACTTTGTCTTTGAGGGCCAAGAGCATCATCCGCTGGTTCTCGGTACGGTCAAAGTCACTGCGCTCAAAGCCATATGGATACCGTCCGTCGCCTGGCGGGTCGCCACGGGCACGGGCTAGGTTGAGGGCGGTTTGGCCATCGAGTACTTGTACGCCGTTGGCGAGCTTGAGTGGTCCTTTGTCAGCTTTACTGATGTTGGGGTCATATAGTCCACGCGGGTCACTGCTCTCAATGTTGACCGAGATACCGCCAACCGCATTGACTGCGTCCCTAAAGGCGCCATAGTTTATCTTGGCATAATAATGTATCGGCAGTTGGAAGTTTTCGGCCAGCACCTGCTCTAACAGGCCTATGCCGCCGTCAGGGTAGCCGGGCTGACTGTAACTGTCGGCATCACCGTAGGCGTTGGCGGCGTTGATCTTGGAATGGCCATACGATGGAATATCCACCCACAGGTCACGCGGAATACTGAGCATAAAGGCTTTTTTGTTGATGGTGTCTACGCTGACCAACATGATCGAGTCGGTTAAGTCGGCACCACTGTGGCCAGGGTCATCGCTGGAGACGCCAGCTAGTAAGAAGTTTACCCTGCCCTTGTCTTCGCCCTTGAGTTTGGTGGCGTTCAAGAACCCGAGGATGTTGCCATCGCCACCAAAGACCTTGCCACTGTTGTTAAAGACTTTCCAGCCCATCCATCCGCCGGCTAGCAACAAGAATACTGCCGATATGGCTGCGGTACGCTTAATAACCTTCTTCCAGTTGGTGCGCTTAAAAAAGCTAAGCTTTTTGCCATTGGCTTGGGCATGCTTGCGTTCGCGACGCTTGCGGCCAAAGCGACTACCTTTATCTGGAGCGCTGTGCGGTGCTGGCGCATGCTCCTTGGCCGAACCGGTGCTCTGTGAAACCCCGTACGAGGTCAGGTTTGAATAGCTAGTGCGTTGTTGGGTACGATTGGTGGATGACAATGGTCGGGCCTGTTGCTGAGTTTGATATAAAGGGTTGCCATTGTGTGCTGCGCCACCACCTAATACCGGGCCGGAATGTAGCGCTGGCCTCCGGGTTCTGCCGGCAGGTTCGCGTAGGCGCCCGCTCGAATCAAAGCCGATGTGCCGCCCTTGGTTGCTGGGCATAAAACCATCAATATTACTGGGTCGTCGGCGATCAGTCATAAAAGCTGAGGGCTCTCCTTAAAGGCTTTCTTGAGGGCGTCGTAGGGACGTTCGGCGAATCGATGCTTCAATCATGCGCTGGCTATCATGTAAGGTATGCATGTCTCTATCCTACAGTAGCAAAACGCTTGACTAATCACAAACGGAATGGCTGTGTATAACATCTTTTGCGTTGTGTAGCTATTGCCGGATAATGTCATCAACTGCCGGTCGGAAGGCTTGGTACCAGATACGGTACCCTCGGTTGTTAGGGTGGAAGAAATCACTGGCATAGATGAGTGGTGATTGCTGCGCGCTAAGTCCGTCATACAGTTTAGCGGTCGGAATATCATAGTGGCTCGTCAGTCGGCTGATTATCTTGTTGGCGTCTTGGGCGTTACGAGTGCTGGCCGGTCGGCCTCCAAAATATGGCATGTCCGCAACCACACTCTTGCCTGCGGGCAAAGCTTGCAGGAACCGTTCGTAACTTTGCTCAAAAGCTTCTGGGTTGTAATTGCGCATATTATTGGCGCCAATTTCGGCGGTCACAAGGTCTGGCTGGTAACCCGCTAGTTCTGGGATTTGCTCACGGAGGGCATCTTCAATTTTAGCTCCACTGACGCTCAAGTTGACGACTCTGACTTTTTTGCCAGTAGTTTTCTCTACATGTGCAGCAATCAGGCCGACATAGCCATTGGCTGGCCGGCTGGCGCCAATCCCTTGGGCGGCAGAGTCGCCGAGAGCGACATACAAGAATTCGCCAGACTGGTTGGAGCGATTCTGCCAATATGCACTATACGACTTGAGCCCGTACCAAAGATATCCAAGGCCAATCAACTGGCTTACGGTTAGCGTAAGGACGACAACACCACATAACAATAAGAAGTTTCGAATCATAAGACGAAGTATATACTTAAAGTCATGTAACCCGAATACGTAGTCTTAGTTGATGGTCACGGCCAGTCTGTCGGCGCTGCCGAAAAATTAGCTACTCACCACGCCAATACGCCGCTCCACCGGGCATTTTCTTGCTGTATATTTGACGACAAAGGCCAATTTTTTGGTCACTCAGCGGGCAGCGGTCAAGAAAGTCTGGCCCACCGTCTGGACTAACAGTGTCTGCGGCCACCCCTTCCCTGGTGAGCCGACCGAAGATGCTATCCGCCGCCGAATCTGACGCCGCTGATGTGTACTCATGGTGGTGCAAAGACCAACTCCGGCTGATTCGAGACGATCCAACGGTCCTTAAATATATGGGTCAGCAGCGATAACCTCCTCAAAGAATTCGCTATATCTTGAGCGCTAGTCTTGCGACTCTATGACAACTATACCGGGTGATAGTATAGGTGGGTTCTGTTGTGCGCCGTTTACAGAGCGCTGACCGGTTCTATCAAAAGCTACAAGATAATAACCTTCCATAGTGCTGCTATCGTTATTATTATCAAAACTTGTCCTATATAGGTCAACAACTTGCATCGGTTCAGTGTCTGTAGATCTGTAAAAATCGTCTGTGTCTGGATTGTAACGAGTCGCTGATAATATGATCTGCCCTGGCTGGTTATCATGATCTTGTAATGCGAACCAGGCATTTGCATTTAAATTACCTTTGACGTCAAAAGATGTAGAGGGGTCACTTAAGAGAAGCGGATTTGCTATTATCACGGGTCGGTTTGCGGTACTAGAGTGTTGCATAGCAATGCGACCATTAATCATCGGTACGCCGTAGACTTCTTGGCCACGGTTGATTGCGTTCATTAGACTCTGAGCGTAGGTATGTGGCTCTTGTCGCCGTACCTCGACACTTGTAGGTAGCGGACTTGAATTAGGGGCTTGATCATTCTCGCAGGCTGTTAATGACAATAGGGCTGCGCTTGCTCCAATTAATAATGCTCGCCTCGTAAGGATGCGTTGGTCGGAATTCGATGCTCTAGTTTCATGAGGCTGCTGTATCATTAATTAATTTATAACATAAATTAATATATAATTCAATAATCCTGCCATTAGTGTAACCGGTCGTCCATGTCGCGCAAGGAGCCGAAGGCGATGCGGTCGAGGACGACTTTTTGCATGTCGGCCATGATGGCCGGTACGGCGGTAAATTCACCATAGCGGTCGTTGACTTGGTCGGCCGCCTCAGCCAAGCGGCGTTGGTGTAGCTGGAAATCGTCGAACAAGCCAAGCTGTTCTGGTGATTTGTCTTGCAAGTTAAAGACGTGGACGCTCATATGACTGACGTTGTCCGGGAACTGGCCAATCCCGAGTAGCATCTCGGCGGCAGCGCCGTAGATATCCTGGGTGGCGTAGAGGGCGCGGTCCAACTTGCGGCCATGCTGCCAGTATTGGTTATTAGTAAAGTGTAGCGATAGATGGATACCGTGGGCGATGTAATTGTTATTGCGTAGCCGGCGGCCAGTCTTTTCTGACAGCTTCATTAAGATGCGGCACAGCTCGCCACGGTCGAAGGTCTTGTCTTGGAGGGCGTACTGGTGGCCGATGGTCTTGCGTCCCCACTCAACGTCGTCGACCTCCCAGCCACGTAACCGCGAGTGCCAATAGTATCCAAGCTTGCTAAAGAATACGAAACTTTTTAGATAATTGGGGTCGGCTTGGTACATCTCTAGAGGGTTGGTGATACCAGCGGCAAACAACCGGGCTTTGAAGCGTCGGTTAATGCCCGGCAGGTCCATCAGCTCACAAGAAGCCAGTGTCGCCTCCAGATTGGTGCTGTTGATGATGTCTAGGCCGTCAGGCTTGTGCAGGCCCGCGGCCAGCTTGGCTAGGCAGCGGTTGGGGCCGATACCGACGTTGACGCTAATATAGTCACCAATATGCTCACGCAGCCGTTGCTTGATCTCGTGGCCAATCTCCTCCATTGTTTTGCCAGCCCGTAAAGCCGGAGAGCCACGGAAGTCGATGACGAACTCGTCAATCGATTTGGGTACGACATTGCTAGTGTACTCCAGGAGCACTTCCTTGAAGCGGGTGTATGCCGCCCGGTACTTGGGTGGGTCGGGCATGAGGATGATGATTTCCGGGCAGATTTCTTTGGCCTGGCGGACATTGACGCCGAGCTTGATGCCTAAAGCTTTGGCTTCGTACGAAGCTGCCAAGACCATGCCATTGCCGCTAGTGTAGGCGGCCACGGCCACCGGCTTGTGGCGGATCAGATGGTTGGCCTGCTGTTCGATAGTCGTAAAGCACGAATTGAGGTCGATGTGCATCAGGTACGGTTCAGCGGTGTTGACTGGCAGGATGTGTCGGCTGGCCTTAGTCTGCAAGGCCATCGCTCACCGCCTCCAACGTCCAGTGTAAGTTGCTGGTATCGAGGTTGATCCGCATCCAGAGACTTTCTTGGTCATCGACCAGCTCAAAGATGTGGTGTAAGGTGTCGCCGCGCCGAACGGTGTGGTGAAAACCGATCTTTCCGACGGCATACTCCCTGCCCTCCCAGCTAATAATATGTGGCAAGCTCAGGCGCTTCTTGGCGCTAAAATATGACACGACTGACACTTCTCGGTTGATGACTTCACGCATAATGTTCCCTCATAGGTGGCTAGCTTGCAGGTATGCAAACAGGCCTTATGTTCATAAATAAGAGTGGTAGATGTCTTGGATAGGCGCCATCGAAGCCTTGAGGGTGTGAGTTCCGTATGCCGATCGGCGTTGAAAACCACGAATAATGCTATGCAGTAAAGTCTGTAGGTAGGAAGTTAATCACCTACATGGCTATCTGTTAGTATAGCATATGCCGACTTACTGAAGAAGTATTTTTTACAACCGATTACTAATTATGCAAAAACAATGGTATAGTACTTATGTACGCTTAGGGCCAGTCCCTTAGTATTAGTGGAGTAAAGTGGAGTAAATTGGGTGTCTTCAGCGACTAAATCGTCGGAGGACCAGTTTGTATATGAGTGTAATTGTTGATGGACAAACCTACTGAATCACCCGTTTTCTTTGATGACAATGGTCGTCGCTGGAAACGAATCCGTTTGGCACTGGGAATATTTTTCCTGCTTATTGCTGCTGCCGCTTACCTGATAATCCCTAAAGTCTTAGAACCACAAACGCTTACCCCGCTTGCTGTTAAAGCCACTCCTGGCGACAGCCAAGTAAAAGATGCCGCTTCCGGTATGTCTCCTGCCGAGATAGCTGCTGTCATTAGCCGTTCCAATACGCCGGTTATCGGCAAAGGTCCACTTGTTCGAGTTGTTCACATCCAAGAGAGTAACCGCGCTCGTTATGCAGTGCCGCTGTACGGCGCAACTGGCACGATGCCGCTAAGCGAACAAGAACTGTTGATGGTCGGCGACCATGAGTTTGCTATTCAGTTATATGGCCCGAGCACAATTGGCAAGCAGATAGCATTGACCTTTGATGACGGTCCGGACGAAGTCTACACCCGGCAGGTGCTCGATATGCTTGGCCGTAACGGCGTGCAGGCTACCTTCTTTGTAGTGGGCGCCAATGTCGTCAAGTATCCAGAGATAGTCAAGCGTGAGGTCCAAGAAGGTCACGTTGTTGCTAACCATACCTTTAACCACATTGATTTTGACTTCGTGAGCCCGTCTCGCAGTGAGCAAGAGCTAGTCCAGACCAACCGGGCGATTACTGCTGCAACCGGCACTCAATCGAGTTTCTTCCGCCTGCCGTACATGGGTAGCGATGAGCAGGCGCTACGTAACCATGTTACCGGTATCCTGTATGCCCAACGCCAAGGTTACATTACCGTATCGAATGACTTTGACAGTGACGACTGGGCGTTCGCCCCTACAAGTAAAGAGATAATGCCAACCTTTGATGGCTCATCAATGGTGGTGCTGCTCCATGATGCCGGCGGCGACCGTACGCGAACAATTGCCTACACCGAAAAGATGATCAAAGAAGCTAAGGCGAACGGCTATACATTCGTAACACTTAATCAGATGTATACCCAGCCTAACCCGCTGACGGCCAAAGTTACGCCGTCGTTAGCCGACAAGGCATCGTTTATGATCGCCAGCTCATACTATGTTTGGCCACGGGCAATCGTTGGTAAACTGTTTGTTCTGACTGTCGGCATGCTGTTCTTTGCCCTTGTCGTTAATGTCGTGTTGGCGATGTACAATATGCGCCGTAGCCGCTTTGGCAAACGCCCCGATGACTTTGAGCCTCGGGTCAGTGTTGTGGTTTCGGCTTATAACGAAGAGAAGGTCCTCGAAGCAACAGTCCGGTCAGTACTACTGTCTGATTACAAAAACCTTGAGGTTGTCATTGTGGACGATGGCTCCAAGGATGACACCGACAAGGTTGCCAAACGCCTGGCCAAAAAGTACAAACAGGTCAGGGCCTACAGCAAGCGCAATGGCGGCAAGTCCTCGGGTCTTAACTTTGGCATCAAGCATGCTACTGGTGAGATTATTGTCGGTATCGACGCCGATACGGTCTTCTTGCCAAGCACCATCGACAACCTCGTAAGACACTTCGTAGACCCTGAAGTTGCGGCGGTTGCTGGTAATGTCCGAGTTGGTAACATCCAAAAGATCATCACCCGTTGGCAAATGCTCGACTATATCATTGGTATTCATATCGAACGTAACGCCCAAGCTGCCCTTGGTTCGGTTATGATCGTGCCTGGTGCTTGTGGTGCCTGGCGCAAGAGTGCTGTTGTTAAGGCTGGTGGCTACCGTCACATTACTCTTGCCGAAGACTTTGACCTAACTCTGAGCATGCACCGCCTTGGTTACAAAGTCATCCAAGACAACGACGCTATCAGTTACACCGAAGCTCCTGAACGCTTAGAAATCTTGAGCAAGCAGCGTTTCCGTTGGCTCTATGGCACCGTCCAAGCCTTCTGGAAGCATCGTGATATGATTTTCCGCCGCAAATACCGGTGGATCGGCTTGGTGATTATGCCATGGGCGTTGCTGAACCTTATCTTGCCAGTGATCTTCATCCCTATCTTGATGATTGTTAACCTCGAAAATCTCCTGGCTGGCAACTGGCACACTGTCGTCCTGTTCTTCTTCGCGACCATTGCCTTGCAAGTATTGACTGCCTTCATCGCTTTAATCCTTGCTGGCGAACGCCTGAGCCTGCTGCTGGTCGTACCGTTTACTCGCTTGGTCTACAGTCCGCTGCGGACTATGCTGCTCTACAAGACACTTTTCTTCGCTCTGCGTGGCGTTAGCGTCGGTTGGAACAAGTTCCAACGTACTGGCTCTGTCTCGCTCGGCATGGCCCAAACTACTGTGGCTGTTGACGCCATCACGAAGCCAACTCTGGCTATCGATGAGAAAGCTGCCTAGCTAGCGCGAGCGTGTTCGTTCGATGTTGTTCATGTTTAGTCTTATAGCCTAGTACTGGCTATAAGGTATAATCACAAGCATGATTGCCCGCACCCATGACGTTGCTGCAGCGACGCTGCTGCTAGCTGTTGTGCTCGCCCAGCCTTTAGAAAGCGTAACGCTGGCGACGGCCGTGACGGCGCTGATTGCCAACCAGATTGGTGGTATTGCTCCCGACCTGGATCAGCCGACCGCACCGTTCTGGCGTAATCTGCCAATTGGCGGTATCTTCGGCAAGGTCATTGGCCGGTCACTCGGCGGGCATCGCTTTTTAAGCCATTCGCTGATAGGGCTGGTTATATTTGGCTTTCTTACCCACTTGCTCTTAGAATTTTTACATCCCATCATACCGCGGGTTGACATTGATCTCGTGTGGTGGGCATTTATGATTGGCATGGTCTCGCACCTGATTATGGACAGTTTTACCAAAGAGGGTGTGCCCTGGCTATTACCCATCCCCATTAAATTTGGTTTTCCGCCAGTACGTCATTTGCGGATTACTACTGGCAAAAAAGCTGAGCACTTTATTATCCTTCCACTCTTGCTTTGCGCGGCTATTTGGCTATTTAGCAGCAATTATGCTGAAATTAACCTATTTATTGATCAATTTAGGCGCTAAAACGGTTCATGCGGTATTGCAATTAAACGTTCTATGTTTTAAAATATAAGTAAATGAAGAAGTCAAAGCCGTCGCGACGGCTGTCTGCCCAATCTAAACGTATTATCGTAGTCGTCAGCATTTTGCTGATAGGTATACTTGGAGTATATGCAGAAGTATGGCGTCCTAACCAAAACGCCAAGGCCTATGTCAACCATCTGGAAGTCAGTTCTAAGCCGCTCCAAGAATGTTTCGAGGAGCTATCAGCTACAACCGACCTTGATATTTACTACGCACCAGATATCGCCCTAGACCAAAAGCGTAAAGATACAGCTACTATCCTAAAGCAAATTGACACCTGCCGTACTGAGCTAAAAGAATTCGACGCTAAAGCGCATGATCTTATCAATTTGCGGTTGTCTGGCTATACCGCACCATACCGCCAGGCTAAGGTCTACCAACGTCAGGCCTTTGATATCGCCGGCCAAAGTAACGATGTCCTAAACCAATACTCCAAGTTGGCGACATTCCTGTCATCGTACTACGACCACATTAATGCCTTCCAGACCTACACCCAAGAACTACAAGATAGGAAGTTTTACCTTGGAGATGCCCAACTAACTACTATGCAGCAGCAAGCGACTGATCTGCGCCAACGGGGTAAGCAGATTAAGGGGCTCGATACTCCAGCAGAATTTAACACTACAAGAAGTAGCACGATTTCTATGTTTAGTGCAGCCGCTGCCGGCTTTGATACTGTTGTTAGTGGTTATCGTACTGGTGATAACTTTGCTGTAGAAGCTGGCTATCAGGAGATCAATAACGCTACGGTTACCTATAATAGCAAAGTCATTAACTTGCCATTTGACCAGCTTATAAAGTCTTATATTCCTAAGCAAGTGCAGCAGTTGCCTGGTAAGGTCGAAAACCTGCTCGTCAGCTCCGTCGAATAACCTAATTTTAGTCCTCTGCTGTGCTTTTTAGCCCAACCCCACAAACCCCCACCCCATAGCAGTATCAAGGCTACCCACCCCAAGTTTATCTCTCCGTACGAAAAACTCGACAGCCCTGACACAGCAGGTTGGGTATTGATCTCTATTGGGGTGTCTCAAACACTTTCGTTACTGCGAGGATAAACCAGTGGTGGGTAGCCTCCCGGGCGCCAGTGCCAATTATGACGTACGTAGCCCAACCCCACGAATCACCAGCTACGCAGACTGAATGTCTGAGCCACCCAGTGAATGATGAGTATTCAACCTACTGTGTCAGGGCTGGCGAGTTTTCAGCAAGTAGGTGGGGGTTTGTGGGGTTGGGCCAGTGAAGTGATGTTGCAATGTACCTGCCAGAGTGGCGGGTAACCTTATATGTGGGTATTAAAAATGGCAGAAGCTGTGTGCTCCTGCCATTTTAATCTTAGATGCGGATCAAACGGGTGCCGGGAGGAAAAAGCCGGCACTTGGGCTGGCGACGTCCTTGGCGTGATTCGTAGGCTTGGCTAAAGATGTCGGTGATGAGCTTCATAGTATTGTCTCCTTGAGTTATGTATAAGCGCGTAGAGTTGATTAAGCTTGGGTGGCGGCCATAGTGGCAATTAGGCGCCATTCGTCGTTGAGACGGGCTATACGGAATGTTGTTTGGCCGTCTGTCATGTCGAACAATTCGAACATTCGTTGTCCGCGCTGCACAAGGCGGCTCAGCCCGTTCTTGAAGGTGTACTGCCGGTTGCCGAATTGGATCTGGCGTGGGTAAGTCTTGAGCTCTTTGTTGCCGGTAAAGTAGAAGGCGTTAACATCGACAGTTTCGTTAATCATAGTCATAGTAATCTCCTCTAGAGAATAGGTTTATAAGGGTTATTTGAGATATTTAAAGAGACCGATGCGCATTTGAGTGCCTGCTAAAAGCATGGCTGGCGTACGGCGAACGGCTTTTGGGGTTTGAGAAGTATAATAGCGACTTGTACAAAACCGTTCAGTTTGGACGAGTTATCTTAGATGTATCCCGAAGGCTAAGAGCTACTTACTTGAAAATATATGAGGCGCACAGTGACCGAAGTATGCTTGCCGTAATTGAATAAAAGTCTGTGGCGATGTCGTAAACGCTCATGCTCACATAACTACCTATGAGTATAGACTGCTTTCGCTGGTTGTCTAGTCGAGCTTTGCAGCTCGACTATGCTGGAGGCCCTTATATCGACAGATATGATTTGCTGTAAATATCACAGCCTATGGTTACGATTTGCCCCAGTTGCTCAACAGGATAGACAAGTCGACAAGGTTGACGACATTGTTGCCGTCTAAGTCAGAACTGAGGGCGCCAGTCTTGTTCCAGTTGCTTAACAACTTTGATAGGTCGGTAAGGTTGACCGAGCCGTTGCCATCGATATCTCCCCGATAGCGGGTAGTAACGCTGACTGCTGTGCTCTGGCTGCCGACATTCCCTGCCCCATCAACTGCCGCAACAGTATAGGAATATGTTGAGTTTGGTTGAGCAGCAGTGTCGGTGTATGAGTTGTTGACAGCTAGGCTAGTGTTGAGCTGCGTACCGTTGCGATAGATGCGGTAGCCAGCAAGGCCAGATCCGCCGGCATCGGTTGAGGCTGTCCAAGTAAGACTGACTTTGTTAGCTTCGTTGCTGGAAACCGTTGGCGTACCTGGCTTGCTTGGGGCTGTAGTGTCGGTGTAGGTAAAACTGTTCGATTTGGTGATAGTCTGGCCGCCGACGGTTACGGTGACGGCTACGGCTCCCGGCGTGCCTGCTGGCGCTACGGCGGTTATTGATGTTGGGCTCACTAGTGTGACGCTTGTGGCGTTGGTTGTGCCAAACTTAACCGTCGGCGTGCCTACGAAGTTAGTGCCGGTAATCGTTACTGTGGTGCCGCCGAGCGTGCTGCCGTTTGCTGGTGCGATAGTACTGATCGTTGGGGCTGGCGCTTGTATCTGGACGGTCCCACTGACGGTTGCTCCAAGCTGGTTAGTATTGTCTAGCTTAAGCAACGCTTCTGAAGCAGAGGTAAAGCTGACGGTAGCCGTACCGCTGTTGGCCAGCGCCTTGAATGTCAAGGTTGCGACGGCAAAATCGCCGGTAGCGCCGGCGATGCTGCCACAGGCTATCTTAATAGCGCCGGGCGTGGGCGTGCCGGCGGTGGGTGAGTTCTCGGCAGTGATGCCAAAGGGTGGGTCTGGGCACGGGCTAGTGGTACTAACGAACTCCAACTGGCTTGCTGGGTAGGCGATGCTGGCGCCCAAAGCGTTGATAGTTTGGCCATTAGTGTTGACACGTACGGTGACGCTAAACTGCTGATTTTGGGTTACGCTGCTATTAGCTGGCGAAACATAGAGTTGTACTGCCCCGCCAGGCACGATAGCGGCATTGCTGTCGGTGAGTAAGCGGACGCCTATCCAAGCAAAGGCCGCGACCATAAGGATTGGGCTGGCATATTTAATAAAGCTATGTGGTCGCCAAGATGTAGGTTGTTTTGTTTTCATACGTCCATTTTTTTTGTATTAGTTTGGATAGGTTGAATCTTATAAAGTATTGTGGACAATTTTACAGTATTGTCAAGGACTAATTATGTTTGAGGATGGGAGAAGAAAGAATTTGGACATGTGCGTGGCCATAACCTAATGTATCGTGCACTAGAGCCACCCACTACAGACAATGTAAAATTCTTTCTTCTCCACTATAAATTTAAACACGTTTCAAGATGCGGGTAGTTGATCGCGGTCACAATGCGGCGGTTATTTATCGTACGGCGCCGATTGTAGCCTCCAGCTTAGCTAAGTCACTGATACGGATGCTGCGCTTCTCTAGTCGTACGCAACCGGTTTCTTTTAATTTTTGGAATTCACGGCTGACGGTTTCACGCGATAAACCTGACCGGCTGGCCAAATCCATCTCTCTGACCGCAACTAAATAGCTACCATCAGCTTGCCTCTTGCCAAACCGGCGGCATTCGACGGTCAGTTCATACGTCAGCCTACGGGCGGCACTGGCCGAAGTAAGGTATACCATCCTGTCAAATAATCGGTCGGCGCTCTGGTGGACGACGCGCAATAACTCGAGGCTAACGTCGGCGTTCTTGCTGATAAAGTCTACCAACTTATGTGTTGGTATTAGCCTGAATAAGCTGTCAGCCTCGGTTTTGTAGAAGTATTTATTAGAAGTTTTGCTTACTGCCCAGCCAAGCGGGAAGAAGCGGCCGGGTTCATAGACATTAATAACAACTTCATTGCCCTTGGCTGACACGTCGTACATGTTTACTTTGCCGCTAACAATATAGAAGATTTCACGCGGGTCTTCGTGGGCAAATAATACCATTTTACCGGCGGTGGTTGCCTGCGTTGGGAAGGATTGGAGGTAGCTCTCTATTTTATCGGTAATTTCTGACATGGTTTGACCTCGTATGTATACTATACTATTTGACGAGATTTTGCGCTGCCTGGCTTTGTTGGGGTCTCATGCCAGAGGGTGGGAAGCTAATATAAAACGTCGTACCTTTGCCCTCCTGGCTGTCAAACCAGACTTTGCCGCCAGCGGCTTCGGTAAAAAGTTTAACCATGTACAATCCCAAGCCACTACCTTCGCTGTCAACACTTGCGGCGTTATGTGCCCGGTAAAACCGCTCAAAGATATGCGGTTGGTCTTGCTTGGGGATGCCTAGGCCATTGTCTTGTACTTTGAGGATATAACCATCGGCTTGTCTGCTAAAATCGATACGGACTTGCCCGTCCTGCTCTGAACCATAACGTAAGGCATTGCCAACCAAATTGTGGACTATTTCGCTAAACAAAGTGGCATCGAGCGGAGTGCTGTTGACTTTCGGGTGGGGTGCAAAGATTACTGTTGCCGATTTTGACTTGATGACGGGCGTCAGCTCCTCTATGCAACCACGTATGAGCGTATTAGCGTCGATAGGCGAGCTATCGATCTTGATGCGGTTCAATTCGATACGCGAAATATTTAGGATATCGCCTACTAATTTGATAAGCCTGACGCTCGCCAGAGTAATCTTATTGACGTAGGACTTTTGCGTCTTACTCAAAGGTCCGGCTATGCCATCAGTGAGCATGTTGCCGTATAGGCGGATAATCGTCAGCGGGGTGCGCAGCTGATGCGAGACGAGTGATATAAACTCATCCTTGGCTCGGTCAAGCTGCTTCTGCTGGGTTATATCCTGACAAGAGCCAATGATGCGAGTGGGCTTGCCGGTAGTGCTGCGTAATACATACGCCCGGTTGCGCACAATAGTATAACTGCCATCGGCTTTGCGGAACTGGAACTCGATAGACCACGTACTGCGTTTACTCTTAAGCAGTTTGACATATTGTTGTTCGTACTCGGCAACATCTGCCGGGTGCAGGCAACTCAGCCACCAGTCGATATGCGGTACAACCGAGATCTTGCTGTAACCATAGTCGGTCTGGAGCACTTCGTTAAACCACATCTCAGAAGTTGTCAGGTCCAAGTCGTACACCAAGTCGTGGGTGGCGTTGGTAACGGCTTGGAAGCGCTCGTTGCTCTGCTGTAGGGCCAGCTCGGCACGCTTGCGTTCGGTAACGTCCTGGGAGGTGCCAATCATGCGTATGACCTTGCCCTGCCTGTCTTTTATGACTTTGCCTAATCCAAATAGGTAGCGTTTTTGGCCACTAGGCAATATAATCCGGTGCTCAAACTTAAAGGCCTTGCCGTTGCCGTAGGCGGTAGTGATAGTCTCTTTTACTAGCTCGCGGTCTTCGGGATGGATCATGCTAATAAATTCGTCAAAGCTGATCTCCCGCTCTTGGGGCTTGAGGCCGTACATGCGGTACAGCTCATCAGTCCAATCGATGTGGTTGTTGGCTACGTCCCAAGCCCAACTACCAAGATGGGTCAGCGCTTGCGATTCTTCGAGTGCTTCGTGACGGTCAAGGACCTTAGCTTCTAGTTTGCGGGTGAGCGAGGCAATCTCCCCGGCCTGGCGTTCAATAGTGGCTTTCAATTCATCAATCGTGAGGTTGGATGACTGTGGCGCTTTGGTCATACTGCTATTTTAACACCTAACGTTAGGTAACTGGCTAACTGGACAATAAATCGTAACATGCTACAATTTTTGCATACATGTCAGCAAGACGGTAATAGGACTAGAGGGAGTTCTCCGTGACTAGGGCTGAAGACAACGCATTTGAATTCCGGGACAGATATTGGCAAGAGGCCGGTGCGGGTACGGATATCGATGCTCTCTTATATCCACTAGATTCTACCCTGCGCACGTTACCGCCGGCTAATATATCATCGCAACAAAAAGTTGCTTGGTCGGCTGGTCATCTCCA